>Ga0134125_10008503_pt1 | contig 11590 bp, 10 predicted proteins | sample KB31751_FD_96464 | JGI IMG/M metagenome (GOLD analysis project Ga0134125, IMG submission 96464) | Terrestrial soil microbial communities with excess Nitrogen fertilizer from Kellogg Biological Station, Michigan, USA - KB3-175-1 | ecosystem: Environmental > Terrestrial > Soil > Unclassified ... | reverse complement strand
GAAGTGCTGCTTCGGGATCCACTCCTCGGCGATGGCCTTGAACGTGTCCGCCTGCGCATCCTTCTCCGTACGGCGCTGATCGCTCGGGTCAATGCCATCGGCGACGAGCCGGCGCGCCTCATCTCGTTTCTCCCGGGCCCGCTTCAGCGAAACATCGGGGTACGTGCCGAGGCTGATCCCCTTCTCGCGGCCGCCGAGGTGGTACTTGAAACGCCACCATCTACCCCCGTCTGGGGTAACCAGCAGGTATAGCCCGCGCTCGTCGTAGACCTTGTACTGGCGTTCTGCGTGGGGTTTGGCGCTCTTTATCCGGGTCTCGCTGAGTGGGGGCATTTTTGGACCTAACCGTTTGCTACCCCAGTGGGGTCTACTTACCCCTTGAAGTTACCCCAAAACCTGATAAGCTGCAACCTGACAGCATCGGACGACTTGCTGCTATCTATGGAGCCAAGTGTTTGATTTTTCGGTGTCGATCGGTTGCTATCGGACGGTGGCTGATTGGCTGTTGGCGCCCCCGGCCGGAGTTGAACCGACGACCTACCGCTTAGGAGGCGGTCGCTCTATCCACTGAGCTACGGGGGCGCCGCCGGCGCGAGTTTACAGGAGTATGCTGAGGGCGGCAGTGGGTATCGGGAGTCCTTCCATGAGCACGCCGCTCAGCCTCGGGAAGCGTCGCTTCCTTCATGTCGAAGTGCGCAGCGTACCGGCGCTGCAATCGATCGTATGGTTGCGCCGCGGCTGGGAAGACCTCCGCCACATGGAGGGCGCGAGCCTGGCGCATGGCGTGATCATCTCGATCATCGGCGCCGTCCTGCTCATGCTGGGCAGCACACATCCGTACCTCATCGCGGCCGCGGTGACCGGCTACCTGTTGGTCGGACCCATCGTCACCACCGGCGTCTGCGAGCTCTCCAGGCGGCGCGCGGCGCGAGAGCCGCACGGCTTCGATGAATCGTTGGAGGCGGTGACACGCAACCCCGACGCGCTGATGCATTTCGGCGGGATCCTGGCGTTGATCGCCATCGTGTGGTTCGTCGCCTCGACGGTGCTGCTGCAGTCGGCCCTCGATATCCGCGTACCGAGCCTATCCGTCGCCCTCTGGGGCGGCGCCGACAATTTCGCCGGCACGCGGGAAGTGATCGCCTACTTCTCGTCGGGTGCGATCTTCGCGGTCACAGTCTTCTCGTTGTCGGTCGTCTCCGTGCCGCTCATCATCGACCGGCATGCCACGGCGACCGAAGCCATGTGGGCGAGCATCAAGGCGAGCCTGCACAACATCCCGGCGATGCTCGTGTGGGCGGCGTTCATCGTGGGTCTCACGGCGCTCGGCTTCGTGACCCTTCTCCTCGGCATGATCGTCATCGCCCCGCTCCTCGGGCATGCAACTTGGCACGCCTACAGGGACCTGATCGGCTGAAAACTTGGCGGGAGCAGGGAACCAATCCCTTCCCCGGGGATACCTACCCGCATGTTCCTGAACGGCATCGGCACCGCGACTCCGCCCGCGCGCTACACCAAGCTCGAGTGCTGGGAGGCCTTCCGGCACTCGGAATGGTTCGAGCGCCTGAGCGAGCGCACGCGCGCACTCGCGCGAGCCGTGCTGCTCTCCGAGAACGGCATGGAGGCACGGCGACTCGCGGTCGCCTCGCTGGAGGAAGTATTCCGGATCGACCCGGACACGCTGCACCGGCGCTTTCTCGCCACCGCTCCTGAGATCGCCACCCGGGCGGGGGCGTCTGCTCTCGACAACGCCGGCCTGCAGGCTCATGACATCGACGCCGTCGTCGTGAGCACCTGCACCGGCTATCTATGTCCGGGACTCACCGGATATGTCATCGAGCGGTTGGGCCTGCGCACCAACACCCCCGCGTTCGATCTCGTCGGACAAGGTTGTGCCGCCGCGATTCCCAACATGAGGCTGTGTCAGGCGCTGGTCGACTCCAATCAGGAGCGGAGCCACGTCCTCTCGATCTGCGTCGAAGTATCGAGCGCGGCCATGTACCTCGACGACGATCCCGGCGTGCTGGTTAGCGCGTGTCTCTTCGGAGACGGTGCGGGCGCCGCGGTCCTGTCGAATACGCGGTCGGTGGATCGGCGCAGCGTGGTGTGGCAGGACACCGAGTCTCTTCTCGATCCCTGGCAGCGCGAGGCGTTGAAGTTCGAGCAGCGCCACGGCCTGCTGCGCAACGTGCTCACTCGCCCGGTGCCGCAACTCGCGGCGCAGTACGTCGGCCAGGTGGTCGAGACTGTCTTGCGGCGCGCGCAGCTCGACATCCCGCAGATCAGTGCATGGATGATGCATGCCGGAGGGCGCGACGTGCTGCTTGCGCTGCAGGAGCGGCTGGGCATCGCGCCGCAGGACCTGCGGCACAGCGCCGCGGTACTGCGGGAATATGGCAATCTCTCGAGCGCGTTCGTGTATTTCGTGCTGCAAGCCGCATTGGCGGCCGGTACGACAGGAGGATGGTGGTGGCTCGGATCATTCGGCGCGGGCTTCAGCTGTCACGGGGCGCTGCTGAGAGTCGACTGACCGCTCGGCGCCGACTCAGTCCGGAGATTCTCGATGACTTGCCGCCAGCGGATCCGCGCGCGATCCGCTCACGGCGGGATTTGCAGCGTGTCAATCGAGTGATGGGAAGCTGCGGCATTCTCAACCGGGCCATCCGGCACGCGTTGGCGTCGCTGCCGCAACACACGCCGTTGCGCATTCTGGAGCTCGGAGCCGGCGACGGCACCTTGGCGCTACGCCTCGCGAAGCGCCTCGCGACAACCTGGCCCGTGGCCGAGCTGACGTTGCTCGACCGCCAGCCACTGACTTCGGAGGCGACGGGTACCGCATTTGCTCACCTCGGCTGGACCCTGCGTCCGCTCACCGTGGATGTACTCGAATGGGCTCGAGCCCCAGCGCAACAACAGCCCGCGGACCGCTGGGATGTGGTCCTGGCCAATCTCTTTCTGCACCACTTCGAAGAAGACGGGCTGCGCGAGTTGTTGTCCGCCGTCGCCGCTCGCTGCAACGTCTTCGTCGCCTGCGAGCCGCGGCGCAGCCTCCCCGCGCTCACCGGCAGCGAGCTGATGTACGCGCTTGGCGTGAGCGCCGATACGCGTCACGATGCCATCGTCAGCGTGCGCGCGGGTTTCCGGGGCAACGAGCTGTCGCGGATCTGGCCCACGAGCCGGACCTCGTGGCGATTGGAGGAGCGTCTCGCCGGTCTTTTCAGCCACCTGTTTGTCGCCACGCGCGTCAGCATCTGATGGCGACCTCATACGATGCGATCGTGATCGGAGCGGGGCCCGCGGGATCGAGCGCGGCCATTCTGCTCGCGCGGGCAGGCCGATCGGTGGCACTCCTCGAGGCGCGCCCGTTCCCGCGCCGCAAGGTCTGCGGGGAGTGCATCGCGGCCGGCAATCTGCCGCTTCTGCATGCCTTGGGTGTGGACGAGGGACTGCGGCGGCACGCGGGGCCCGAGCTGCGCCGGGTCGCGCTATGGCACGGCGAGGAGCGGATCACCGCCGCGCTGCCCGCTGCCGCAGACGGTGCTGCCCCTTGGGGACGCGCCCTCGGCCGAGAGCATCTCGATCTGCTGTTGCTGGAGCAGGCGCGAACGAGTGGCGCGGCCGTGCTGCAGCCGTGCCGCGCCCTCGCTGTCCGCGAAGAGATGCACGCCGGAAGATGCGAGGTCCATGCCGGCGACGATGGCGCGACGCTCACCCTGAGAGCGCCGGTGGTCATTCGGGCATACGGGTCCTGGCAGCCGCCGCCGGAGGACGGAGCGCCGTGGCCCCGCGGACGTCGCGGCTCGGACCTGTTGGCATTCAAAGCGAATTTCCACGACACCCGTCTGGACGCCGGACTACTGCCCGTGTTGGCGTTCAGCGGCGGCTACGGCGGCATGGTCATCGCCGGTGACGGGCTCGCCACCCTCGCCTGCTGTATCCGGCGCGACAGATTGGCCGCCTGCCGACATGAGGGCGGCGCCGCAGGCGCAAGAGCCGGTGCGGTGATCGAGGCGCTTCTGCGCGGCGAATGCCGTGGAGTGAGAGAAGCCTTGGACGGCGCCTCGAGGGTAGGCCCCTGGCTTGCGGCCGGACCCATCCGGCCGGGTGTGCGCCTCGGAGACGGTCGCGGCGGCGCCTTTCTCATCGGCAATGCGGCGGGCGAGGTTCATCCCATCATCGGCGAGGGCATCAGCATGGCGCTGCAATCGGCATGGCTCCTCTGTCAGGAGCTGGCGGGCTGCGCGGACGCCTTCCGGTGCGATACACGCGGAGAGATGAGTCGGCAGCAGATACGGCGCCGCTACGCCGCGCGCTGGCGCATGCATTTCTGCGGGCGCATGCGCCTCGCCGCCTGTTTCGCGCACGCCGCCATGCGTCCCGGCATCGCCGCACCTCTCCTCCCGCTCTTGCGGTGGACACCCGCACTGCTCGGCATCGCGGCGCGGATGAGCGGCAAGACGCGCTCCGCGGTCACGCTTCCTTGCGAAGAAGCCTTTCCCGGGTTCATCCAGGGGTCTCCATCATGACGACGCTCGAACGACTGACCGGAATACTGGTCCAGCGCTACAAGCTGGACCCTACCCAACTCACGCCGGATCAGCCGCTCGACGGCCTCGGCATCGACTCGCTCGGCATGGTGGAGATGCTCTTTTTCATCGAGGAAGAATTCGGCGTGCACCTTCCTTCGGAGGGCGTCACCTTCGGCACGCTGGGCCAGGCCGCGAAGTATGTCGATGAGCTGATCGCCGCCCAGAAGGGATCGCGGCAGTCCACGCGCCCGCAGCCCGCCTCCACCGACCCGGGCGTATGAGACGCGTCGCGATCACCGGAATCGGCCTCATCTCACCGCTCGGCAACAGCTGCGCCGAGGCGCTCACCAATGCGATGGCGGGGCGCTCCGCCATCCGCCGGATCGAGACACCGTGGTCGGACCGGCTCAGCGCGCCGCTCGCGGCCTGCGTGTCCTTCCAGGGAGAAGAGCACTTTCCTCCGCCGCGGCTGCGGATGTTGGATCGCGTCGGTCAGTTCGCGGTGGTGGCGGCGCGCCAGGCCGTCGGCGCGGCGCGCCTGGATGCGGCCACCCTGAATCGCGAGCGCGCCGGCGTCTTCATCGGCAGCGGCATGGGCGGCGCGCAAAGCAACGACGAGGGATATCTCTCGCTCTACCGGAACGGCAGCGACCGCGTGAAGCCGTTCTCTGTCCTCATGGGCATGACCAACGCGCCGGCCGCGTGGATCGGCATCGAGTATGACCTCGCCGGCCCGAATCTCACTTACTCCACCGCCTGTTCCTCCTCGGCGGTCGCCATCGGCGAGGCGTGGCTGCGCCTGCGCAGCGGCGATATCGACCTCGCCATCGCCGGCGGCGCGGAGGCGCCGCTGTCGTTCGGCGGGATGAAGGCCTGGGAGGCGTTGCACACCCTGGCGAGCGAGGATCCCACCGATCCGTCCGCTTCCTGCAAGCCCTTCTCCGCCGATCGCTGCGGTCTCGTGTTGGGTGAAGGCGCGGCGGTGCTGATACTCGAGGACTGGGCGCGGGCCACCTGCCGCGGAGCGTCGATCCACGGTGAGTTGCTGGGCTACGGCCTCGCCACGGACGCCAGTCACATCACGCGTCCCACGGTCGCCGGCCAGGCGGCCACGATGCGTGCGGCGCTGCGCTCGGCAGATATGGCTGCGGACGCTATCGACAGCATCAACGCCCACGGCACGGGAACACAGGTCAATGACGCCGTCGAGACAGCGGCGATCAAGGAAGTGTTCCGGGGGCGGGCCTACGGCATTCCGGTGAGCGCCACCAAGGCGATCCATGGTCACCTCCTCGGCGCGAGCGGCGCTCTCGAGCTCGCGCTCGCACTGCTCGCGCTGCGGCAGGATGTGCTCCTGCCGACCATGCACCTGCGAGTGCCGGCCCCGGACTGCGACCTCGACTACGTTCCCAACGAGGCGCGCCGCGGCAGCCACGCGCGCACCGTCATGTCGAGCTCATTCGCTTTCGGGGGCACGAATGCCGTGTTGATCGCCGCCAAACACGGCGCGGACGATCCCGGCTCAGCGCGCGGCGCCTAGGGGCACTCCGGAGCGGGCCAACACGGCGCGCAGGTCGCGGATCGCCGGGAACACCTCGTTGTTCCAATCGGCTCCCTGCGAGTCGTACGCCCGCTGCTCGTGCTCGACGATGTCCTTGTCCTCGCGGAAGATGCGCTCCGTGAACCAGGCGAAGAACGGCCACGCGAGATGGATGAGTCCCGGGATCGGCGGCTTCTTCACGGAAAGATAGCCGAACGTCCGGTTGGTACGCTGCTGCGCGTCGAGCGGGATGTAGCACAGCCAGACGTCCAGCACCGGATCTTGCGTCTCCTCGATGTTGCGTCCCACCCAGACACGCAGGCTCTGCGAGGGATAATCGGTGCGGATGCGCATGTGATCGCGGAACTCCTGCCGCGTCTCGCCGCGCTTGCGCATCATGTCGACGATCACGCGCTCGCCCATCGACTGCTTCCCCGCCGTGCGGCTGAAGGAGTACTCGACCTCCGCCCAGTGCTCGCCGTGGTGGCGCCCGAGACAGCTCGCGCGGATGGAGCCCATCTGCTTGCGATGCATGAACTGATGGTTCATGTCGAAGAGATTCTCGTGCATGAAGGTGTAGTGGCACGCCACCTCGCGATTGAGCCGCCGCGTCTTGTAGTCGCGGCGCTGTGAGGAGCCGAGAGTGCCGGGCAGGCGCCCCTCCGCCAGGGCGGGGTTGCCGGGAAAGACGAAGATCAGACCGTCCACCTCGCGGACCGGATAGGAGCGAACGCCGTTCGGCACCCGTTCCCTCCCGAGATATGGCACGTCCACGCACTTCCCGGTGCAATCGTAGGCCCAGCCGTGATAGTGGCACTTGACGCCATCCCCCTGGACGACCCCGAGGTGCAACGGCACCTGGCGGTGGGCACAGCGATCCTCGAGCGCCACCACTCGTCCGCTCGCGCCGCGGTAGAGCGCGATGGGCTCTCCCGCGAACCGGCGTCCCACGATCTTGCCGGTCTTCACCTCATCGGACCAGGCCAGCGGATACCAGTAGTCGGGGTTGGCGCCGGTGCGCCGCAAGTCGAGGCCGGCCGGCGAAGTGGCCGGCAGCGTGGCGGTCAGGATCGAATGGTCGTCCGGCATCGGCGACGCCCCCTAGTTCTATGAGGCCAGCAAGATTACCCCGATCACAGGGCCCGCACCATGCCGGCGGATCAGCTGCGCGCCGCGGGCGCTCGCGGATCGGCGATCGGCTCTATGAGAGCGGCATCGTTCGGTGTCTTGACCGCGTACAGGCGCCGGCTGACCTGCCACGCGACCATGGTCTCGCTGGGGTAGGACCGCAGTGAGGCTTTCGCCTCCTGCGGGCTGCCGCGCAGCCAGGCCTCGTGATCCTCTTCGCGCAGCAGGGCCGGCATCCGCTGCTTCTCGTTGTGGATTTCCGCCATGAGGCTGTTCGGCGGCACTGTGATGAGGGTGCACGACAGCACGTCCGTGCCGTCCGCTTGCCGCCGGCGGTCCCATAGCCCAGCGACGCCGAAGACCGGACGGTCGGCGAGATGGACGTAGAACGGCTCCTTGCGGCCGTCGTCGAAGACGTGGGGCTCATAGAAGCCGGCCATTACCAGGATGCAGCGCTGGCGGCGGTCCCAGGGCTGCTTCCAGGCATACCAGGTCTCGAGCTTCTCGACGGTGGCATTGATGAGCGGGAAGCTCGTCTCACCGCCGTAGGGCAAGAGGCCCCAGCGCATCATCCGCCCGGTGATCGCGCCATTGAGGGTGAGGACGACCGGTACCGGGTCCGTCGGCAGGACGCGCCAGCTCGGCTCGAAATGCCACAGGGGCTCGATGACCCGCCAGTACCGCTCGGCGGCGGCCTGGGAAGGTGTCTGATAGCGGGCGCACATGCAGCCTACAATAGCATCGAATAAAAACAGCTATCTCGCGGAGGGTCCGAGCATGCATAGCGAGGGGCGGCCGGCAGACGGAGCGTTGGATTTCAGCGGATTTTCGTTGGCGCAGCTGCGCGATCTCGAATACACCATCGATCGGCAAGCGTACCCGCTCAATTACCACAACCTTCAGCTCGAATTGCAGCGCCGCGAGCAGGAGATGGCGGCGGCGCCCCTGCCACCCGCCCAGTGGCCGGCCGAGTTCACGGAACACGCCGGCCTGCGCGGCTGGCTCGAGGCCAAAGCCCGGGGTCTGGCCCTTTATGGCTCGGGCTCGGTCGAGCCAGGCGCAGGCGAGCTGCTTCTGCGCGGTTGGCGACGCACGTGGCTCGGAGTCGGCTGCAGGGCCGAGCTGTCCGTCGCCCGCGAAAAAATCCTCAACGTCGCTCAGGAAGACCGCCTGGTGCGATTCGAGGTCCAACAGCGACTGCGCCGCAGGCGTTTCGAGCTGCGCCTCGAGTCGGCAGCGCAAGCCAGCCGCCTCGCCGCCCTCCTGCCGGTCACTCGTACACCCGCGTTCGATCCTGATTGGCGCGAGCTGCACGATTTCAACGTTTCCCTGCGGCGCACGTGTCCGCACGCATGGATCACCCCGAGCCTGGTTGCGCTCAACAGTCTCGTCTTCCTGGCCATGGCGGCCACCCAGCGGCACCTGTACGGGTTCGACCTGCAGCAGCTCATCAGTTGGGGTGCCAACTATGGTCCCCTGACGGCCGGCGGCCAGTGGTGGCGGCTGCTCACGGCCGAATTCCTGCATCTGAGCGTCATTCACCTGCTGGTCAACATGTGGGCCCTCTGGAGCGTGGGCCGCCTGACGGAACGCCTGTTCGGCAGATGGGTCTTTCTCGGGCTGTACCTGGCCAGTGCCATGCTGGCGAGCCTGAGCAGTATCGCCTGGAACCCTGCTCTCGTCGGTGTCGGCGCATCCGGCGCCATCTTCGGCGTCTTTGGGGCCTTCCTCGCCTTCCTCACTCACCGGCAGACGCGGGTGCCCGCTGCCGTATTTCGTGCGCATTGGTTCAGCACGCTCGCCTTCGTGCTCTTCAATCTCGTCAGCGGCGCGCTGCAGACGGGGGTCGACAATGCCGCGCACGTCGGGGGCCTGCTCACCGGCCTCGCGCTCGGGTGGATATTCGCCCGCTCTCTGGAGGCGCCAGTCCGTAGTGCGCCGTCACTGCGACAGGCCATCGGTGCCGGTCTGCTGCTACTGGGGATGACGACCGCCGGCATGTGGGAGTCGGGCGGCATCGGCTCGCAATTCCTGCCGACGCAGCAATATATGAATTCCCACTTCTGGTATGTCGACGGCGAGGCGCACGATCTTCGCCTTTGGCAACAGCTCGCAGCAGATGGCCAGATGGGGCTGATCAGCAGTGCCGCCCTCGCGGATCAATTCAAGGCCAACATCGTTCCCTTCTGGGAGTCGGCGTACGCGCGCCTGAGCAAGGAAGCGCCGCCACCTCCCGCTCAGCGCGAGACAGCCAGGCTCCTGCGGGATTACGTGCGCGTTCGCCTCGAGTGGTCGCGTGCGGTCGTGGACGCGGCCGCGAACAATTCCACTGAGAGCGGCCAGAAAGCCCTGGCGTTATCCAAACAGGCCAACCTGCTGGTCGCACGGATCATGCGCGTGAGCATGCTGGGAGTGGCCGCACACCGCGCGCCCGGGTTGGTCAACAGCTCCATCGCCGAGAGCCTGCGGACCCTGTACTCGTCCCATGACTACCGGTGCGTAACGGCTCCGCCGCTTTACTCACTGCCCACGGGCCGGAATGAGCTGCAGACGGACTATCCGGTCCTTGCCAACAGAATTGCCTGTGCGGCCCAGCGCGCGTTCGAGCGAGGCGACTTCGCCACGCTCGATGCGATGTTTCGCGGCAAGAATGTCATTGGTGATCTGCCGTCGGGCGGCTCGACATATGGCGCGGCGGTGTCCGGTCTCGATGATCTGATCGAATACGGCGGCATGCAGATCACCGACCTGCTGCGCCTCACCGCCGACTGGCGGGACGTCCGCCCCGATTCGCCCCTGCCTGGGGTCATGGAGGCGATGATATTCGAGGACTGGGCCTGGTCGGCACGCGGCACGGGCGCTGCCAATTCCGTGAGCACCCAAGCCTGGGCGGTCTTCGCGGCGCGCACCGAAATGGCCGCGGTATCGCTGCGTCAATCGGCGAGTCAGGGCCGCTCGACGCCGCTGTGGTACTGGCTTTCTATCAGCATCGGCCTCGACCAGAGTCTGACTTCCGATCAGTTGCGGGCCATATTCGACGAGGGGTCTGCCCGGTTTCCGGGCTACCTGCCCCTCTACCGCGCGATGCTGCGCGTGCTCATGCCGAGATGGGGTGGGTCCTATCAGAAGGTCGATGAATTCATCAATGCGATATATGCAAAAACATGGCCAACCGAGGGGACCCGGATGTACACCCAACTCTATTGGGCGTACGGGCTGATGGAGGGAGACGATGTCAACATCTTCACCGACGCGCAGGCGGAGTGGACCTTCATGAAACCTGGTTTCAAACAGTTGCTCGCGGGCTATCCGCGCAGCGACTACGTTTTGAATGCCTATGCGGACTTTGCCTGCCGGGCCGAAGACAAGGCGCAGTACGAAGCCCTGCGGCCGCAGCTCGCTACGCGATTCTCCGCGTCGGCATGGACGAAGAAATTCACGCTGGCGGCGTGTGACAGTAAATTCGGGCTGCCCTCTGCCGCCGGCAACGCGCCACCAGCAGGCAAAGCCCGGGCCAGCGGGGCCCGGTAGATCTCACCTGCCTATTCCCAGCGGCTGGCATTCTTGGGATAGCCCGGCCGCTGCGCACGCACGATACAAAAACGCTGGCCCGTGGGCGCCTGCATCACCACCCAGCGCTCGAGGCGCTCGGCGACCGCGGCGCCGAGCTTCTCCAGACGCGCCACCTCCGCGGGGATGTCGTCGGTCTCGATGTCGATGTGGACTCGGCTTTCGTGCTGCACCCGCTGAATCTGCACCATGGGCTCGTCCGGCGGCGTCTCCAACATGCGGTAGTTGCCGCGGCTGCCCGGATGCTGCAGGTCCACCGGCCGGCCGAGCGCCTGCGCCCAGAACCGCGCCGCTTCGTCGACGTCGGGGCCGTTGCAGTCGATCAGGATTGCGCAAAGGCGTGAATGATGCATGGCGGACCCTCCTGCGGCTGATCACCTCGCAAGCCCTGGGCTCGCGAAAAAAGGCCGCGCCGGCGGATATTGCCGGCGCGGCCTTCATGGACGCAACCCCAGCGTGCGGCCGCGCTTCAGAGCAGGCCTCGCAGCGCCTGGAGCAGATTTGCGACGTCCGGTACGCCCACGCCTGTCGACTGGTCGTAGCCTGGCTCCGCATTCCAATACCAGTTGTTGCCGCTCTTGATGTCACGCAAAGGCGCCCCGCGCCCGGCATACGCCCGGCTCGAGTTCGCGATCGCATACAACGCGAAGTTGAGGAGGCCAACGCGATGATGCAGCGCCTGGTTGAAGAGTGACGTGACACCGTTCAACTGCGGCGCGGCAAAACTCGTCCCGCCGAACGTGGGCTCTCCGAAGCCCGTCTGGTCGGATGTATAGAACACCAGATAGCCGGTCTGCGGATCACTGTTCACCGAGATATCAGG
>Ga0134125_10008502_pt1 | contig 11590 bp, 7 predicted proteins | sample KB31751_FD_96464 | JGI IMG/M metagenome (GOLD analysis project Ga0134125, IMG submission 96464) | Terrestrial soil microbial communities with excess Nitrogen fertilizer from Kellogg Biological Station, Michigan, USA - KB3-175-1 | ecosystem: Environmental > Terrestrial > Soil > Unclassified ... | reverse complement strand
TGCTTGAATCAATTTTCACTTCACCACGAAAGAGCGTATCGGCAAAAGCTACAATTACTTTTCCGCTCAGCATTTCAGATGCACATAACACAGCGTGGGCAGTACCAAGGGCTTCAGCCTGGTAATATATCCTGCCTTTTGCACCCATTTTTTCTGCCACATTCACCAGATTCTTTTCTACTTCTTTACCAAAGTTGCCAATAACAAACCCTATTTCCTCAATCTTTTCGCCCGTCATTTTGCAAATGTCTTCTACCAAATGCTGTACCATTGGTTTACCTGCCACCGGCAGTAATGGCTTGGGCACAGTAAGGGTGTGAGGCCTCATGCGTTTGCCAATACCTGCCATCGGAATAACTAACTTCATACTATAGTTTTAGAAAATTATTTTTTCCCTGTGTGCCCGAAACCACCTTCACCACGGGCTGTTTCCATAAGTTGTTCCACTTCAACCCATTCTGCTTGTTCATGCTTGGCAATTATTACCTGTGCTATGCGTTCACCATCGTTAATTGTAAATTCTTCGTTCGATAGGTTGATGAGCAACACTTTCAATTCTCCCCTGTAATCAGCATCGATAGTGCCGGGCGAGTTGAGTACAGTTATACCATGCTTAAAGGCTAAACCGCTGCGGGGCCTCACCTGCGCTTCGTACCCTTCAGGAATTTCTAAAAACAAACCGGTAGGTACAAGTACCCTTTCCAGTGGTTTCACTTCCATAGGGCTGTCAATATTCGCGCGCACATCAAATCCGGCCGATAATGCTGTAGCGTAATGCGGTAAGGGGTGCTTCGATTTATTAATGATTTTGATCTTCATGGGTTATATGGTATTAGACGCTATTTTCTTTTAAATACTGCGAGCGAAGGTTTTTCTATAAAGAATACTGCTGCTGCAAACAATACTATTAGGCCGTTATTAATTATCAATGTCAGAACATTTGAGCCGAAGTGTAACTGCATGCCCAAAAAGTACAAAGTTAACGATAATGCAAAGTATAACCCAATGCGCACCAAATCATATTTAACAGGGTAATGTTTAAGGCTTAGCAGGTAAGAAAGGGTCATGGTTGAAGCATAGCAGATTAGGGTTGCCCATGCCGATGCCATGTAGCCATACTTGGGTATACCTAACACATTGATTACAATAGTAATAATTGCCCCGAAAATGGTGATGTAAGCCCCATACATTGTTTTGTGGGCCAACTTGTACCACATGGCAAGGTTATATGAAACGCCGAGGCAAATGTTTGCCATTAAAAGTATGGGTACTACTTTTAAACCGCTGCGGAAATTTTCTCCGACAAAATATTGTATCCATGAAAGGTTGAACATGGTGCCCAGGAATATTATGAGGCAGATAACAATGAAATATTTATTAATGTCGGCATAATTCTTTTTGAAATCTGCATCTTGCGAATGGGTGAAGAAGAAGGGTTCGGCTGCATAACGAAACGCCTGCACAAACATGGTAATGATAATAGAGATTTTATAGCAGGCACCATAAATACCAATTTGTTGTTTGCCGATGTCCGGCGGAAGGAAGTAAACCAAAATTATCCTGTCTAATGTTTCATTAACCATGCCGGCAAGTCCTGCCATTAAAAGGGGCAGGGTATAGGGCAGGATTTTTTTCAGCAGTTGCATATCGAAGTGCATGCCGAATTTTATCATGCTGGGCAGCATAAAAATAAGTGTTACAACACTCGACAAAATATTTGCAATTAGCACATAGCCCACACCAATTGCCGGGTTGTAAATAGACTGAACAAGAGAATAAAGAGAGCTATCAGGGTTACCATAAATCTTCGGGCAGATAATGATGAAGAAAATATTGAAGAAGATATTTATCAATATGTTCAAGCCTTTCAATATGGCGAATGCTTTGGCTTTATTTTGTTCGCGCAGTTTAGCAAAACCAATGGCAGAAATAGCATCGGTACTCAGAATTATTGCGAGCCAGAAAATGTATTCAGGGTGTCCATCTTCTTTTACCCAGCCAGCGACCGTGCCTTGGAAAAGATAAGCAACAGTAAGGAATAGGATTGATGTGGTAAGTACGGAAGTCAATATGGTGCTGAACACTTTTCGCTTGTCTTCAACCTGGCGAGAGAAGTTGAAGAGCGATGTCTCCATGCCATAGGTAAGCACAATATTTAAAAATGAGGCGTAGGCAAACAGCATGGTTACTGTGCCATATTCACCTGTGGTAAATGCCCTTGTGTAAAGCGGAACGAGAAAGTAATTAAGCAGCCGGCCTACAATACTCGATAGTCCGTAAACAACTGTCTGTCCTGCGAGAGCCTTTACCTGTTTCAACTATGTTATCTTGCAAATTGAGGTTTACGCTTTTCTAAAAACGCGTTTATTCCCTCTTTTATATTTTCGGTTGTAAAGCATACTGCAAACTCATCAAGCTCTGCTTCAAAGCCTTTTTGGGTGCCATAGTATGCGTTAGCCGTTTTTATAATGCCGGCAATAGCTTCGGGCGATTTACCTTTAATAGCATTCAATATTTCAACGCACTTGTTAATGAGTGCATCAGGTGCTACAACATAATTCAATAAACCTAAATCCAATGCTTGTTGTGCGTTTATCATATCAGCAGTCATCATCAGTTCTACTGCCTTAGTGCGGCCTATATAACGAATGAGCCTCTGTGTTCCGCCATAGCCGGGTATAAGGCCAAGGTTCACTTCAGGCTGCCCGAACTTAGCGTTATCAGATGCTACGCGCATGTGGCACGACATGGCTAATTCGCAACCACCACCCAGTGCAAAACCATTCACGGCTGCAATTACAGGTTTGTGGCAGTTTTCAATGCTTTGAAAAACTTGTTGTCCCGCCCTAGCCATAGCCTTGCCTTCATCTCCGCTAAGGCCCATGAATTCTTTAATATCGGCACCTGCTGCAAAAGCCTTTGGCCCTTCGCCGGTAAGTATTATTCCCAGTACCGATTTGTTGTCGGCCCCTTCTTTTATAGCCTTTCCAATCTCCTGAACAGTCTCCCTGTTAAGGGCATTAAGCTTATCGGGCCTGTTGATGGTTATGAAGAAAATGCCATCTTTTACTTCTGTCTTGAGGTTATTCATCAATTGTAAATGCTAAATTGTTAATTGTAAATGTTCAATTTTGTTTTGATGTTTTCAGAATGGCAGTTATAATTTTTTGTATTTCTACACAATCCTGAATTAATGTCTCTGATTGTAGTTTCGTTATATAATGACTGTCTGTTAATAATCTTAACCAATAATGTGCTTCGAACGCTTCTTTCTGAGCAATTGAGAATTTATGTATAAAATCAGCTTTGCTTTGTGCCTGAATGCCTTCTTCTATATTTGCTCCAATACTTGTTGCTGCTCGCAATAATTGTTTTGAAAGTACAAATTCTTTTTCCTTCTGTAATTCTTTGAAAAGCTTAATAGTATTTAATGCAAACGTATAAGTTTTTGTCTTAATTATATTGTCCTTTTCCATTTACAATTTAGCATTAACCATTTAGCATTTACAATTAGAAGTTTCTGTGTTCCTTTACCCAGTTACGGATGTACTCAACTATATTCTTTGTATCAGTTCCCGGAGGGAAAAGTTTTCCTACTCCTAATTTTGAAAGTTCTTCCATATCCTTATCGGGTATTACACCACCGCCTGTAAGCAAAACGTCGTTTAGCCCCTTTTCTTTCATCAGTTTAACAATTTTTGGGAAAACAGTGTTGTGCGCTCCTGAAAGGATACTTATGCCAATGGCGTCCACGTCTTCCTGTAAGGCTGTACTTACAACACTTTCAGGGGTTTGGTGCAGGCCGGTGTAAATAACCTCCATGCCTGCATTGCGCAGGAATGATGCTATAACCTTAGCGCCGCGGTCGTGCCCGTCGAGGCCAACTTTAGCAACCAAAACACGGATAGGCCTTTTTATGTCAGTTTGCTTTGTCATAGGTGGCAAATTTAAGACATATTCCCTACCAGCAATTTTTCTACCGTCGGGGGATAGTACTCGTATTCAAGTTGGTGTACTTTTTTAGCCAGTGTTTCGGCTGTATCAGTTGCTGCAATAGTGCATTCCTTCTGGAAAATTATTTCACCCTCGTCGTAATGCTCATTTACATAGTGAATGGTTATGCCGCTCTTCTTTTCCCTATTCTTAATTACCGCTTCATGCACATGCATGCCATACATGCCTTTTCCGCCATAGGCGGGCAACAAGGCTGGATGTACATTAACCATTTTATTGTGAAAAGCCTTGATGAGGTTTTCAGGTACCATCCACATAAAGCCCGCCAACACTATAAAGTCTATTTTTTTCTTTAATTCCTCAACTACCGAATTGCTGTTATAAAATGCATCTCTATCAATAACTATAGAGGGTACATTCATAGCTTTGGCGCGCTCAATAACCCTGGCCTTGGCATTGTTGGTTACAATTAACGAAATAGCAACACTTTTGTGCCCCTTAAAATACTCCATAAACCGCTGTGCATTAGTGCCTTCGCCCGATGCAAATATGCCAATACGTACCATCTTCATTCATATTACCGGACAAAAATAGGTGTTTAGTAACACCCCCCTGTTGGAAAGTAATGTCTATATTTGAATATAGCCTACGCAATTTGTAACCATTTTTGTAGAATAACGTAAAAAAAGAATCCGTAAAAGCCCGTTGATGTTGAGAAAGAACTCCTTTTTATACACTTTTCTAGCAATCTTTTTCTCGGTCCTGTCACTCAGTTCGTGGGCGCGTACATTATATTGGGTAAACGATGGTGGTAACTGGAACGATGCCAGCCATTGGTCGGTTACCAGCGGAGGTAAAGGTGGTGCCGGCATACCGGGCAGTGCCGATGATGTGGTGTTTGATTTAAACTCATTTAGTTATCCGTACGAAGTAATAAATCTATCAGGCACAGCCAGTTGTAACAGCTTCCAAACACTTCCAGATGTTCCTTATATACAGTTTGTCGGCAACTCCCTTTCTAAATTGGAAGTTCATGGTTCATTTGACCTTCAAGGTTTGATAGACTGGCAATATACAGGAACAGTTCATTTTACATCAGCGCAAGCGGGTAACAAAATTGCAGCAAAATGGGGCAATTTTAAAGGCGGGGTTTGCTTTGACGGTAGTGGCTCATGGGAATTAAGTAACATGCTTTACGCCGCAGCTATTTCAATTAGCTCTGGAAATATAAATGTTAATGGTTTCGAGATTGCTTGTGATAATCTTAAAATTGAGGGGTATCAGAATAAGAAATTAGATTTATCGGGCGGTATACTCTATATAGGTAAGCAATTGGTGCAAGTCAATTCGGGTAATTTCAATCTAAATTCAACCAGTGGAAAGTTATATTACCAGCATTTTCCTGCATCGGGCCTGAGCAATATACGCCCAACGCACAGGGTTGCTTCCGTTGACTCAACACAATATACTCAAACGAATTGTACATGTAATCATAATGATAGCGGTACAACCTGTAATGGAACAATTACAATCACAAAAATTTATGCCTCGGATCTAGGCGGATTCTCATATCAGTGGAACACTGGTTCTACCACCTCATCTATTTCAAATTTATGTGCTGGAACATATACTTATCAGATATATGATTCCGCAGATGGTTCCCTATCTACACCCACATCAGTAACAATTACTGAGCCTTCCAGGTTAAGCATTACATATACTATAAGGCAACCAAGATGTTTTGGTGAATGTAATGGTTGGATTAGATATTGTTTAGGTGGAGATAATGCGCCATATACTTTCGGTTGGTATGGCGGAGGCCCTACCGGTTCATCAACCGGATGCCCGAGTTATTTGTATGATAGTTCATTATGTATAGGTAAGTACCAGATTCATGTTGCAGATTCAAAGGGCTGCCATAATACTCTTGCCCCAATTAATATTAAGGGCCCCGCACAGATAATCCTTACTATAACTGGAACTCCGCCTAAATGTAATGCCGGTTGCGACGGTACTGCCACAGTAACTGCTAGTGGAGGGCATGTTGGCACAACCTATACATATAAATGGAATACGATTCCTGTTCAAACTACTCAGACCGCAACAAACCTGTGCGCTGGAATTAACTACGTTGTTACAGTGAAAGATGACTCAGGTTGTACTGCTAAAGATTCAATCACCTTGTCTCAACCCCCACCAGTAACAATCAGTACCTCTCAAACTAACGTAAGTTGCAATGGATCATGTGATGGTTCTGCTAATGCAACAGGAGGAGGAGGAACATCACCCTATACATATTCGTGGAGCACGGGGGCTACGACAACAAACATTAATAATCTTTGTGCAGGTGTATATAAGATAGTAGTTACCGATGCTAATGGCTGTAAAGATTCAGCGAATGTTACCATAACGCAACCCGCCCCTTTAACTATTACATTGAAGGCATTGCCCAATCCGCTAAAATGTAATGGCGATTGTAACGCTACAGTTACAGCTACCATTGGCGGTGGTACGGCGCCCTACACATATAAATGGAATGGACTTCCTGGAGGTGCATCAATTGTAAATCAATGTGCCGGAGTGTACAAATGTGTTGTTACCGATGCTCACGGCTGTAAAGATTCTGCAACCATTACCATTACGCAACCTACTGCAATAACAACTACAGTTACGGCCCAAATTCCTCCTACGTGTAATGGGTCGTGCAATGGTTCAATAAAAGTAACTGTATCAGGTGGCACTCCAGCCTATACATATAAATGGAGCCCCACAGGCCAAACCACAACATCTATTAATGGCTTATGTGCAGGAACGTATACTTTAGTGGTAACAGATAAAAATGGTTGTACAGATACTACCAAGGTTACCTTAGCTAATCCTCCACCGCTTACTATTACAATTAATGCCACCAATGTTAGTTGTAATGGTGCATGCGATGGTAAAGGCGTTGCAACCGTATCGGGTGGTACCTCGCCCTATACTTACAAGTGGAACAATAACCCTGCCGGAACTACTGATAGCTTAACAGGTCTTTGTTCGGGTAACGATTCTGTAACGGTAACCGATGCTAACGGCTGTACATCAACTGCCTATTTCTCCATTACACAGCCTAACCCGCTTGTAATAACAGTTTCTTCAAATAATTCAGCTTGTTCGCTCTGTAACGGAAGTGCCTCTATAAGTGTAAGCGGCGGTACCGCTCCCTATTCATATTCTTGGACAACGGGTTCAACAACCGATAGTGCAACCGGCTTATGTAAAGGAACATATACGGTAACCGTAACCGATGCTAATAATTGTACGGCAACACAGAAAATTACAATTGTACCTGTAGTAAAAATAATAATTACCAGTTCGGGCAGCAATGTTACCTGTAATGGTTCATGCGACGGACAAGCAACAGCTAATGCCTCCGGAGGAACCTCGCCGTATGTATATTCATGGACAAATGGCGAAACGACCGCTACAGATACGGCTTTATGTGCAGGAAATTACACGGTAACAGTAACTGATGCTGCAGGCTGTACAAATACCGATTCTGTAACATTGGCTCAACCACCTCCAATAAAAGATACAACTACGCAAACCAATGTTTCGTGCAGTGGTGCATGTGTGGGTGTTGCAACCGATTCGGCTTATGGAGGTACACCACCATATAAATATTTGTGGAGCACCGGTGCAACTACATCGAGCATAAATGGCCTTTGTGTGGGGACTTACATTGTTACTATAACTGATGCTAACGGATGTACCCATGTCGATAGTGTCGTCATAACTCAACAGAATACAATACAGGCTAATCCTACTGTTACCAATGCTACCTGCGGAAGTTCAGATGGAGCAATTAATCTTGCACCTACAGGTGGGTCAGGAGTCTACACCTATCTTTGGGCGCCTGGCGGACAAACAACGCAAAACATATCAGGTATTCCTGCCGGTACCTATACTGTTACCATAACCGATGCACTGGGTTGTACCAAAACATTTATAATTGGTGTTAGTAATACTACGGGCCCCGGCCTTGGCAGCACACCTAAGAATGTAAGTTGCTTTAACAGTTGTAATGGATATGATTCTGTATTTATAGCTACGCCAACCACAGGGCCATATACATACTTATGGGCACCGGGCGGACAAACAACTACAGCTATTTCAAACCTTTGCCCGGGCATATACGTGTGCCAGGTTACCGATGCACTGGGTTGTATAACAACACAAAGCGATACCATTAATAAGCCTGCCCCCATAAACCCGAACTGGAGTAGTACAAACGTAACATGCAATGGTTCAAACGACGGAACAATAAGCTTTGCGCCTACAGGCGGAGTTAGCCCGTATTCATATACATGGGCTCCCGCAGTAAGTGTTACAAATACCGCAAGCGGCCTTGGCCCTGGAATATATACTATTACTGTGACCGATGCCAATGGTTGTGATAGTGTAGTTAATATAACCATAACTCAACCGCCTGTATTGGTACTTACCATGTCTCAAACCAATGTGTTGTGTAATGGCGATTGCAATGGTACGGGAACGGTAACGCCTAGTGGTGGTACGGGCCCATACATATTCTTCTGGTCGAATGGTGGACGTGTGCCCAGCATAGTATTTTTATGCCCGGGTACATATTCTGTAACGGTAACTGATGCTAACGGCTGTTCAATGTTAGATAGTGTGGTTATTACTGAGCCACCTGCCTTAAGCGTATCAATGGCTTCTACCAATGTATCGTGCGATTTGGGAAGCGATGGAACTGCTACCTTAACTGTTTCTGGCGGAACCCCGGGTTATACCTATTCATGGTCAAATGCAGCCACCTCAAGTTCAATATCGGGCTTATCGGTGGGTACATATACTGTAACCGCTACCGATGCAAACGGTTGTACAATTACCGACAGTGTTACTATTACTCAACCTACCGCAATAAATATTACCATGGCAGCTACAAATGCTACTTGTAATGGTACTTGCGATGGAACCGCAACTGCAACTGTTTCGGGTGGAACGTCACCATATACTTATCTATGGTCTCCGGGTGGAATGACTACAAGTTCAGTATCTGCATTATGTGCGGGTACATATACTGTAACCGTAACCGATGCCGATGGTTGTTCTAAAACCGCCAATATAACCGTATCGCAACCTACACCTTTGTTAGCAAATGCAAGCAGCACAAATACATTATGCCCTTCCTCATGCGATGGAACGGCCTCTTCATCGCCGGTGGGTGGAACCGGCCCGTATATATATTTATGGAGTAACGGTGCAACAACTACGAATATTACTAACCTGTGTGCAGGTAACTATACTGTGTATGTAACCGATGCTAATGGCTGTACCGATTCGGCAGTAACTACCGTTGGCAGCCCTGCTCCTATTACATCTTCGGCTGCAACTGCAGCTACAAACTGCGGCGTGTGCAATGGTTCTATTACCGTAACTGCCGCAGGCGGAACGGGGCCATACACATATAGCTGGTCAACCGGTGCTACAACCAGCACTGTAACATCAATGTGTGCGGGTGTATATACCTACACTGTTACCGATGCAAACTCATGTACCGCAACATTCTCCGTTATTCTGAACAGCACAAGCGGCCCTACATCGGCTACCGTAAAAATTGCCAACGATAGTTGCTTCGGCCAATGCAATGGTTTTATAAGCATTGTACCTACAGGTGGTACTGCGCCTTACCAATATTCATTTAACAGCGGCCCTCTGCAAAGCAGCGATACTGGCCTTAACTTATGCCCCGGAACCTATACTATAATGATTCAGGATGCAGCGGGTTGCGAGTTTTTCGACACATCTTCTGTTACTCAACCTACAGCACTTGCCAATACGGGTGTAACTACCAATGCAGCATGTATTGGTAAATGTACGGGTACCATTACGCTAACTACATCGGGCGGAACCCCGCCATACGCATATTCATGGAGCAATGGCTCAGGCATTCCGAACTTAAGTAACATGTGCCCCGGCAACTATACCGATACATTAAGGGACGCTAAAGGGTGTTCGCTGATACAGACATTTACTGTAGGGCAGAATACAGCTATTACAACTACTGATGTAAAGACATCGCTACTATGTAATGGCGATTGCAATGGCACAGCTACAACAACGGCTTCAGGTGGCTCGTCTCCTTATACATATCTGTGGAGTAATGGGCAAACAAGTTCATCGGCTATTAATTTGTGCGCAGGCACTTATGTAGATACTGTAACAGATAAGAACGGATGCCAGGCATGGGATACAGTGGTTATGGTACAGCCTACGGCTCTTGCAGTAACCTTTGCAGTTACACCTGTTACATGTAATAATAGTTGTGATGGTAAAGTGGTTGCCAATGTAAGCGGCGGAACACCCGCTTATACATTCTCATGGGCGCCTGGCGGAACAACAACAGACTCTGTAATAAATGTTTGTCCGGACACGATGGAAGTTATTTCCATAACCGACGCTAATGGTTGTAAATATTCCGACAGTACAATGCTTGGTAACCCGCCTGTAATGTCTGCTATTGATTTTGTTACGAATCCAAGTTGTAATAATTCAACCGATGGTTCTATAACTTTCATTCCTTCTGGTGGAGTGCCGCCATATACCTATAGCTGGAGCAATGGAGCCAATACACAAAACCTGAACAATATTGGCCCCGGAACATATATTGTAACCTTAACGGGCTCAACAGGCTGTTCATTAATTGATACGATTAAGGTTGCCGCAGATACAAATGTGGAAGCTAAAGCGGGTAACGACACTACCATATGCGCTACAGCTTCAGTAACCCTGAATGGAGCATCAAGCATTAGTGCAACTTCATATACATGGTACCAGATACCCGGATTGACTGTGGTAGGTAATACTGCAGTAATTACAGTTTCTCCGGCGGTTACAACATCATACCTGCTTATTACCACCGATGGCCTTTGCAGTGATTCAGATACTGTGGTTGTAAATGTTAATCCTTTACCTACTGCTTCAGCTGGTACAGCCCAATCTATATTCCTGTTAACTACAACCGCTAACATTGGCGGTTCACCAACAGGCCCTCCGGGTTCAACCTATTCCTGGAAACCGTCTGCAGGCCTGAATGATAGTACTGCTGCTAACCCCGTGGCATCACCAACTGTAACAACAACGTATACTGTAACAGTTACTAACTCATTTGGTTGTTCAGCTACGGATACAGTTACTGTGTTTGTATTACCGCAATTTGTAATACCCGGTGGATTTACGCCTAACGGCGATGGAATAAACGATGTGTGGACGATCAACAATATTGACCTGTTCCCTAATGTGGTGGTAGAAGTTTATAACAGATGGGGCGAACAGTTATTCTATTCTAACGGATATAAAACACCGTGGGATGGTAATTATAAAGGCGCACCGTTGCCTGTAGGCACATACTACTATGTTATTAATTTAAATGATTCAAGGTTCCCTAATGCATATACAGGCCCTGTAACAATAATGCGGTAAAGAACATGCGCAAACTGAAATACATAATGGTGATACTGGCCTTGCTGCCTTGTTTGCAAAATGCAAACGCGCAGCAGTTGCCTCAGTATACGCAGTTTATGCTGAATGACTTTGCCATGAACCCCGCTATAGCGGGCACCAACCCATATTG
>Ga0134125_10008501_pt1 | contig 11590 bp, 11 predicted proteins | sample KB31751_FD_96464 | JGI IMG/M metagenome (GOLD analysis project Ga0134125, IMG submission 96464) | Terrestrial soil microbial communities with excess Nitrogen fertilizer from Kellogg Biological Station, Michigan, USA - KB3-175-1 | ecosystem: Environmental > Terrestrial > Soil > Unclassified ... | reverse complement strand
GGAGTTGGTGCGCAAGCTGTTCGGCGAAGACGTCACCAAACGCATCGGCCCGATCTGGGGTTTTGGCGACGGTCAGGAGTTGCGCAACATGTATGTGCGCACGAAGCAGCCCGGGCTCTATTTTATCGCCGGCAGCCTCGCGCAATGCCGCATCAACTCGCGTTATCTTGCGCTACAGATCAAGGCGATCGAGGAAGGGTTGCTATCGCATATGTAACAGCGTCATTCCGGGGCGCCCGGAGGGCGAACCCGGAATCTCGAGATTCTCAGGTGCGCAATTGCGCACCATAGTTCGCCGCTGGCGCGTCGCCCCGGAATGACACTTGGGAGGGAAGCAAAATGAAAAACATCCTCGGCTCCGGCGAATATCGCTATCGCGTGGTGGAGAACTGGGCCAAGCTGCCGGACGGCTGGCAGCTCACCGATGTTGCCGCTGTCGCAGTCGACAGCAAGGACCGCGTCTATATCTTCAATCGCGGCGCGCACCCGATGATCGTGCTCGACCGCGACGGCAATTTCCTGCGAAGCTTCGGCGAAGGCCTGTTCTCCCGCGCGCACGGCCTCTTGATCGATGCCAACGACAATCTCTATTGCACCGACGACGGTGATCACACGGTGCGCAAATGCACCAGCGACGGCAAGGTGCTGCTCACGATCGGCATTCCGAACAAGCCGGCGCCGTACATGGCCGGCGAGCCGTTCCACCGCTGCACCCACACCGCGCTGTCGCCGAAAGGCGAGATCTATGTTTCCGACGGCTACGGCAATGCCTGCGTGCACAAATACACACCAGACGGCAAGCTGATGAAGACCTGGGGCGAGCCCGGTACCGATCCCGGCCAGTTCAACATCGTGCACAACATCGCGACCGATGTCGACGGCTTCGTCTACGTCGCCGACCGCGAGAACCATCGCGTGCAGGTGTTCGACGGCAACGGCAAATATGAGACGCAGTGGAACAACTTGCACAGGCCCTGCGCGCTGTGTTGCTGCGGCGGCAGAGAGCCGAATTTCATCATTGGCGAACTTGGACCCGGCATGCCCGTCAATCTCAAGGTGCCCAATCTCGGCCCGCGGCTTTCGATCGTCGACGCCAAGGGCAAGCGCATCGCCCGCCTCGGCGGCGAACACGGCCCCGGCATCGAGGTCGGAAAATTCCTCGCGCCACACGGCATCGCACTCGATTCAAGGGGCGACATCTATGTCGGTGAGGTCGGGGTGACGAACTGGAAGACCAGCTTTCCGGATGTGGAGATGCCAATGGCGGTGAGGACGAGCCGGTGTTTGCAGAAGTTGGAGAAGATCTCCGGATAACGCGTGGGGTGAGTTAGCGAAGGCGTAATCCACCACTTCTGCCGAGCGTGGTTGCGAAGCCAATGGTGGGTTACGCTTTCGCGCGCAGCGCCTCGGACGTCACCTTCCGGGAGCCGCGCCAGCGGTCACCTCTGCGGGTGGAAACCGCACGATCATGGTGATGGCGCGCGTCGGGCAGTCCTGCGCGAACACGATCACGATGCCGCCGCATCCGAGCCAGATGGCGGCCCCAATTGCCCCCGCAAGCCAGAGCCGCATGGACCCCTTCCGCAACCGATTCGTTGCCTCATCAGGCCTTGCGGATGCGCATGACACGCAGGCCGTCCTTGCTGGATAAGCTCTTCTAAGCTCTTCACAATCCCGTCACGCTGCATGTAGTATGTCGATAGATGCTGCTTCGCAGCCAATATGGGAGTCAGGAGCGTTATTTGAACGCACATGTCTCGCAAGGCGGTTGGCCGGTACTGGTACTGAATGCTGACTTCCGGCCGCTGAGTTATTACCCGCTGTCGCTCTGGTCGTGGCAGGACGCGATCAAGGCTGTGTTTCTCGATCGCGTCAACATCGTCGAGCATTACGACCGCGCGGTAAGAAGTCCGAGCTTCGAAATCCAACTTCCCAGCGTCGTTTCCCTAAAATCCTTCGTCAAGCCGACCACCCATCCCGCCTTCACCCGTTTCAACGTCTTCCTGCGCGACCGTTTCGCCTGCCAATATTGCTCGGCGAGCGACGACCTCACCTTCGACCACATCATCCCACGCTCGAAAGGCGGCCAGACCACCTGGGAAAACGTGGTCGCGGCCTGCTCGCCCTGTAACCTAAAAAAGGGCAACATGACGCCGCAGCAGGCCAGGATGTTTCCGAAGCAGGCGCCGTTCGCGCCGACCGTGCATCAGCTCCACCGCAACGGCCGGCTGTTTCCGCCGAACTATCTGCACGATAGCTGGCTCGACTATCTTTATTGGGACACCGAGCTGGATCCGTAGTGGCCCTCTAGCCGGCCCGCATCGAACGGAAATAGTGCTCGGCGTGCTGCAGATAATTCTCGGCGGCAATCGGATCGCCTCTCAGCTCTTCAGCGCGGGCCAAAGCCAAATAAGCTTCATAGCTTTTTTGCGCCTTCCGTGGATCCATCGCATTGTCGCGACGCAACTGCTCTCGTCTTTCGTTTGGAAGCGCGGCTGCTCGCCACAACGGGTCGGCTGCTTTCGATTTCGAGCGCGACCGTGCAGCCGCCGGTTTTGATTTGAAGGAGGCTTTCATGTGTTCCACCGGCAGCGCGAGGAACTGCGCTGCACTGTCCTGGGAATACCGTCTTGGGAATGTCGGGTTGTCATCAAGGGATCGGCTCAAAGGCTGCCACCAGGCAGCGTGCCGCTCGATTTCCTCTTCCGCGCTTGATCCAGAAGGATCGGCGCGCCGAACGGCTTACGATCAACTTGCCCGGTACATAGGGCGATACGCGCATTTTTCAAGCTGGCCGGAATCCGCAAAACCTGCCAAAATAAATCATCGCGCGATAACTTGACCCGGTTTGGCAAGGGAGACGGGCCAAGATGGACGTCGGGACGTGGCTGCGCGGTCTCGGCCTCGAACAGTACGAAGCTCTGTTCCGCGAACAGGTGATCGAAGCCGATATCCTGCCGGAGCTGACCGACCAGCATTTGATCGAGCTCGGTGTTCCGCTCGGACATCGGCTGAGATTGCTGCGCGCCGTCCGCGAGCTCGCAAGCGAGCGGCCACTGGCAACGGAGCCGATGGCACCGGACACGCCCGAACGGCGGCAATTGACTGTCATGTTCTGCGATCTCGTCGGCTCGACCGAGCTGACGGCGCAGCTGGACCCTGAGGACATGGCCGACTTGATCCGCGCCTTTCAAGGCGCGGTGGCGGCAGCAGTCGGCCGCTTTGAGGGCCACATCGCCAAATGGATGGGCGATGCCGCAATGGTCTATTTCGGCTATCCGCGCGCGCACGAGGACGACGCCGGCCGGGCGGCAAGGGCGGGACTCGCGCTGGTTGAGGCCGTCGCAAAGCTCCGCCAGGAGCATGCCGCGGCGCTCGAGGTGCGCATCGGCATCTCAACCGGCCTCGTCGTGGTCGGTGAGCTGATCGGCGAAGGCGAAGCGCGCCTGCGTGAGCTGGTCGGTGACACGCCAAACCTTGCGATGCGGCTGCAATCGGTGGCCGAGCCCAACACGATCGTGGTTGGCGAGGCGACACGCCGGCTGCTCGGCGATGCCTTCGCGCTGAAGCCGCTCGGGCCACAGACATTCCGGGGTTTTGTCGCGCCGGTCACGGCCTGGCTGATCACGGCCGAACGCGAAAATGTCAGCCGGTTCGAGGCCTCGCATGCGGAAGCGCTGACGCCTTTCATCGGCCGCGACGAGGAGATCGAGCTCTTGCTCGACCGCTGGCGCCGCGCCGCCAGGGGCGATGGACAGGTGGCGATGCTGTCGGGCGAAGCCGGCATCGGCAAGTCGCGCATTCTGGCAGCCTTGCGCGAACGCCTGAGCGGAGAGCCGCATATACTGCTCCGCTACCAGTGCTCGCCGCATCACGTCAACGACGCCTTCCATCCGGTGATCGGGCAGATCTGGCGCGCCGCCGGGCTTGTCTCTGGCGAGCCGGCCGACGCGCGCCTCGACAAGCTGGAAAGGATGATCGCCAGCGCGGGGCTTCCGATCCGGGACATCGCGCCGTTCTTCGCTTCGCTGCTGACGATTCCGACCGGCGATCGCTATCCACCGCTCGATATGGCGCCCGGCGAGATGCGGGAGCGGACCATCACCGCGCTGGTCGCGCCGGTGCTGGCGCTCGCGAGGCGAACGCCGGTGCTGATGATGCTGGAGGACGCACACTGGATCGACCCCACCTCGCTCGACCTCACAAGCCGGTGGGTCGAGATGGTGCGGCACGTGCCGGTGCTGTTCGTGATGACGTACCGTCCCGAATTCGTGCCGCGCTGGCTCGGCCGCGACCATGTCACGGCGCTCTCGCTCAACCGCCTCGCCCGCGACCAGGCGCTCGCAATGATCGACGGCGTCGCCGCGCGCAAGACGCTGCCGGCAGAAGTGCTCGACCAGATCCTGGCAAAGACCGATGGCGTCCCGCTGTTCATCGAGGAATTGACCAAGAGCGTACTGGAGTCCGAATATCTGCGCGAGGAAGACGACGGTTACGTGCTGGCGTCGGCGCTGACGCCGCTGGCGATCCCCTCGACGCTGCACGATTCGCTGACGGCTCGGCTCGACCGCCTGTCGCCGATCAAGGAGACCGCGCAGATCGGCGCCGCGATCGGCCGCGAGTTTCCGCATGCGCTTCTGGAAGCGATTTCCCCGGTCAAGGGCGCGGCATTGAACGATATACTGCGCCGATTGATGGAAGCGGAGCTGATCTACCGCCGCGGCATTCCGCCAGAAGCGAGCTACGTGTTCAAGCACGCGCTGGTCCAGGACGCAGCCTATGGCTCGCTGCTCCGCAGCCGCCGCCAGCGCATCCATGCGCAGATTGCGCTGGCGCTCCGCGGGCGCGTGACCGAGGAGGAATATGCGCCGGCCACCATCGCGCATCACTTCACCGAGGCTGGGCTCGCCGAGTCTGCGGCGCCTGCCTGGATCGCCGCGGCGGAGCTGGCGTTGTCGCAGTCGGCGCCTGTCGAAGCGGAACGTCACGCCAGCGCCGGGCTGGCGCTCATTGGCGGCATCGCGGAGGGCGGCGAGCGCGACGCGCTCGAGCTCTCGCTGCTGGTCGCCCGCGCCAATGCGATGGTACCGCTCAAAAGCGCTTCGGCACCGGAGACCTTTGCGGCGATGATGGCGGCAAAACAACTGCTCGACCGCGGCGTCGGCACGGACCTGCAGCGCGTCTCCGTTCTCTACGGGCTCTGTGCCGGCACCACGCTCGCAGCGCGGCTTGCCGAGGCGCTCGCCTTTGCCCGCGAGATCATCGAGGTGGCGGAACGGCTGGACGATTCGGCCTACCGGGTTCTCGGCTACCGCCAGTTGGCCACCATCCAGTTCTATGCCGGGCGAAACCGCGAAGCGCTGGCGAGCCTGCAAAAGGGCTATGCCTATCGCGACCAGCAGCGGCAGCGGGCGCTGAGTTACCGCTTCGGCTGGGATCAGGGCATTGCCATCCTGTCCTTCGAGGTACTGGTGCGGACCTCGCTCGGGCTGCTCGACAGCGCCGCGCGCATCCGCGACCAGGTGCTCGCCGAGGTGTCCGGCCATGGCCACGCCACGACGGTCGCTTCCGCGAAGTTCTGCGTTCGAACCTGGCCCCAGCTCGCGCTCCACGAATTACCCGAGCTGGAGCGCGACTCCGCCGAACTGGCTGCCTTCTGCACCACGAAGAAGGTCGAGCAGATCCGGCTCTTGGCAAGCGTTCATCATGCCTATGCAAGGGCGATGCACGAGCCGGGCCCCGCCAATATCGCAGCACTTCGCCAGACACTCGATGCGCTGAAGCGGTCGGGCGGAAATACCGGCAACTCCATCATGCTGTCCAATCTCGCGGAAGCGGAGCTCGCGGCGAGGGACCTCGACGCCGCAGAGGCCGCGCTGGAAGACGGCTTTGCCTTTGTCGCGCAATCCGGCGAGCGTTACTGGCTCGCCGACCTCCATCGCCTATCCGGACTGGCGGCCTTGCAGCGGCGCGAAACCGACCCTGCGCGCGCCGAGGCGTGCTTCCACCAAGCGATCGAGATCGCAAGGGGCCAGGACGCGCGCCTGCTCGAACTGCGCGCGGCGATCGATCTGGGCCGATTGTGGCAAGGCAGGCGAGCAAGCGATGAGATTCGAGCGCTGATCGAGCCGATCCTCGGGCAAATCGAAGGCGGCGAAACCGCACCCGACGTGCGCAACGCCCACGCCTTGCTTTCCGAGCTCGTGTGAGCGCAACGTTCACATCCTGCTGTGCTTTGCGCGACGGAACTGGTGCGCTTTCGGCCAAAGATGTTAAGTTAAGCAGCGAAAAGCTGCTTCGGCATCCTGCGCGCGAGAGTGCGGGATGCCGGCAATCCCGGGGGCGCGATGCTTCCGGCACCATGGGAGAGCCGCGATGGCCTCTTTGACCGAATGGAAAGTGCCGCCCGCCTTCCAGCCTCGCGATGGTGATTACGGTTTCGATATCAACCGCGTGCTCTCCTCCATCGTCGGGCTGCACTCGATCATCCCGTCGGACGCCTTCACGGCCGAGACGCTGGGGACCGAGCGCGCCGGCAACGGCGTCGTGATCGACGACGGGCTGGTGCTCACCATCGGCTATCTGATCACCGAAGCCGAGACCGTCTGGCTGCATCTTGGCGACGGCCACGTCATGGAGGGCCATTCGCTTGGCTTCGACGCCGTCACCGGCTTTGGCCTGGTTCAGGCACTGGGCCGCATGAATGTCGAGCCGGTGCCGTTCGGCTCTTCGGCCGCAGCGCGGGTCGGCGACCGCGTCGTGGTGGGCGGCGCCGGCGGGCGTACGCGTTCGGTCGCAAGCCAGATTGCAGCCAAGCAGGAATTTGCCGGCTACTGGGAATATCTGCTCGACGATGCGATCTTTACCTATCCCGCGCACCCGAACTGGGGAGGCGCCGGACTGATCGCCAATAACGGCGAGTTGATCGGCATCGGCTCACTGCAGCTCGAGCGCGAGCGCAGTGGAAAGGCCGAGCATGTCAACATGATCGTGCCGATCGACATTCTAAAACCCGTGCTCGACGATCTACGCCGATTCGGCAAGGTCAACCGGCCGCCACGCCCCTGGCTCGGCATGTATTCGACGGAGATCGACAACCGCGTCGTGGTGATCGGCATTTCCGGCAATGGGCCCGCGGCGCGCGCCGAGCTGAAGAGCGGCGACGTGATCCTGGCGGTGAAGGGCGAGAAGGTCACGAGCCAGGCCGGCTTTTACCGGAAACTCTGGGCGCTGGGGGCTGCGGGCGTTGACGTGCCGCTGACCGTGCATCATGAAGGCGTCACCTTCGACGTGGTGTTGGCATCGACCGACCGCACCAAGCTGTTGAAGGGGCCAAGGCTTCATTGAGACTTCATTGAGGCTTCATTGAAGGCAGCACCGACGCTCCATTGAGCTTGAGAGTTTGGCGATGAGCGAGGCGATGGTCGACGATATCGTGGCCATGCTGCCGCCGCTGTTGCAGTCGCTTGAAGCACTGTCGTTCGTGGCGCGACATCTAAATCCGCCGGAGTTCGGCCGCGTGATGGAGGCGATCGGCGCACCCGACCAGGCATTGCGGTCTGCGCGTGCGCAACTTTCCGAGTGGCCCGATAACTTCGCCGACGTGCGCGCCGGGCTCGAGACGGCGGCCGATGCTGCGCTTTCCGCCTTCACCGGCCTGCGCGCCGTGCTCAATGGGCAAGGCGACCTGGTCGCGGTGTTCCGCGCTCTACGTCATTCGGCCCGGGCACAGGAAGCGCTCTATCCGCTCTCAGGAAGATTTCCGCCCGTCAGCGACTTCTTCCTCGATTCCTCACTCCGCGATGATCAAAACTTCAAGGCGCGCCTCGCCGACCGCGCCGCCGACAGCACCGGCGTGTTTCACCATCACAATGAGCCCGGCAGCCGCGGCGGCTTCTCGCTCTACGTGCCCGAATACTACACGCCCGATCGCGCCTGGCCATTGGTGATGGCGTTGCATGGCGGCAGCGGCAACGGCCGCAATTTCCTGTGGAGCTGGCTGCGCGATGCCCGCAGCTTCGGCGCCATCCTGATTGCGCCGACTGCGACCGGCCCGACCTGGGCGTTGATGGGCGAGGATGCCGACACGCCAAATCTATTGCGTATCCTTGCGTCGGTGCGGAGCGGCTGGACCATCGACCCGGCGCGGATGCTATTGACCGGGATGAGCGACGGCGGCACCTTCTGCTATGTGAGCGGACTCGATGCCGCCTCGCCGTTCACCCATCTTGCTCCGGTCGCATCCACCTTCCATCCGCTGATGGCGGAGATGGCCGACAGAGATCGGCTGCGCGGGCTGCCGATCTTTCTGGTGCACGGAAAGCTCGACTGGATGTTTCCGGTGCAGGTCGCGCGGCACACAAGAGAGGCGCTGTCGGTTGCCGGCGCCGAAATCATCTATCGCGAGATCGACGACCTCAGCCACACGTATCCGCGCGAGATCAACGTGGAAATGCTGCGATGGCTGAACGGGAAATGAACGGGAGACTGCAGAGGCCGCTTTCAAGGGCCGGAACCAAACATCGCGCAAGCGCGTTGATGGCCGTCATCGGAGAGGTTGCCATGCAGTTTTTTCTCGGACTGATCCTGGGCGCGCTGCTTCTGTTCTGCGGCGTCTACGTCTACGATTCGATGCAAACGTCGAGCGTCGCCAACGGCCAGGTGGCGGCCACCAATCGCACCATCGTAAACTGGGACGTCGCGCACGCTGACTGGACCGCGCTGAAGCACCAGGCACATCAGGACTGGATCAGAATCTCGTCCAAGTAGTTCCGCCTGGAATCGCGCCATACACGGCGTCTTCGCATGGGCGGAGGCGCCGTTATGTCTTCTCGGTCGCCTTTTTGGCCTTGCGGGCGTCGGCGATGACCTGTTCGAACTCATCCATGCTCAAGACGCCGGGCACGCGGAACTTGCCGACGATGAAGGACGGCGTGCCGCGGAAACCCAGTCCTTCGGCTGTCTCGTTGTTGCGCGCAAGCATGGCTTCGATCGCCTTGGCATTGGCGTCGAGGTCTTTCCTGGCGCGGTCGACGTCAACCCCGGCGCCCTTGATCAATTCATAGATGCGAGGTTCGGTCAGCCTCGAGCTGACGCCGATCATCGCATCATGCGCCCTCTCGTATTTGTTCTGGTATTTGCACGCGAGCGCCACGCGCGCCGCCACGACCGAAACCGGCCCGAGGATCGGCCAGTCCTTCAGCACGAGGCGGACCTTGCCGTCGTCCTGCACGACCTGGCGCAGCTCCGGCTCAAGCCTGCGGCAATAAGGACAATTGAAGTCGAACCATTCGACGATGGTGATGTCGCCATCGGGGTTGCCAAGCACCGGATTGTCGGGATCGCGCAGCACAGCGGCCTCGGAGGGCTCAGCTTGGGCCCGCGCGGCGCGGGGCAGCACGCCCAGCACCGCCGCGCCCCCGAGCAGCGCCAGCGCGTCGCGGCGGCTCGGTGTCAGTCCGGTGAAATCGATCCAATTGCGCATAAGTCGTCCCGCTGCGGCCCTTATCTAGCTCCTACGCCGAGAAGTTAGGAGATGTTACGAGCCAACATATAGAGTGCCACCGCGATAATGACAGCGGCAAACACGATATTGAGCGCGCCGCGCCGCTCCGCCAGCAGCCGCGCCGAGCGCGTGCCGGCAAGCCCGCCCGCGATACCTCCGGCGACGAACTGGCCAGCCAGCCCCCAGAACACCAGGCCCGACCAGGCATAACTCAGCGCCGTGGTGAGGGCGAAAGCGGTGACCGCGACCAGCGACGAACTCACCGCATTCATGATCGACATGCCGGTCGCCAGCATCAGCGCCGGCACGATCAGAAAGCCGCCGCCGATGCCGAAGAAGCCGGATAGCGTGCCGGTGGCAAGGCCGAGGCCGACGATGGCGGGCAGATTCGTCATGCTCATCTTGACGTCGGACGCGCCGACCTTCGCGCGCGTCTTCAGCATCAGGAGCGCGATCGCCAGCATCACCAGCGCAAACAAGACGAGCAGTTTCTGGCCGCCGAGCATCTTGCCCAGCAGCGATCCGCAGAATGCGCCGACAATGCCCGCGGCCGCGAAGATCAGCGCGCAGGACCACACCACGGTGCCGCCGCGCGCATGATTGGAGAGGTTGATCGCGGCATTGGCGGCGACCGCAATCGCACTGGTGCCGATCGCCACATGCGGCTCGGGCACGCCGACCACATAGACCATCAAAGGCACAGCGAGGATCGATCCGCCGCCACCGACCAGGCCAAGCGAGAAACCGACCAGCATGCCCGATGCCAGCCCCAACAGGCTATGCGTGAAGGAGATCATTGGAGGGAGAGACTCAGTTGCACCGAGTGCCTATAGAAGAAATTACTCTGCCTAGCCATGCTGATGGCACAAAGCCGCACTGCAAGGGCACCACGGGAGCAAAAGGTTCCTGCCGGCGGCACCAGGACGGCGGTCTGCAGCGATGCGACCCGCTTGTCAATCGCTCCGGCGTGGCAGCGCCATCAGCGTCGCCGTCATGGTCGCAATCAGGCCTTCGACGCCATCCGCCATCGCACAGGCCCAAGTCGCGCAATCGAGATGCCGAGCGTCCGCATTGCCCCACTGCGCCTCAAGGTCGCGGTCGAGCGCGGCCGGCGGAGGCTGATCGCGGCCGGACGGTGTCCACATCCGGCCGCATGGCTAACTCAGCCGATCACGCCGCCCCCTTGAGGTGCTTGTTGCACTCCGAGTAGTAGCCGCCGCCCTTCTGAATCCACTTCATGCCGGCGTTGCCGCCGGTGGACTTGTTGGCGTTGTACTGATCGACACAGGTGTGCATGCGAGCCTTGCCGGCGCTTTCCTTGGCATATTTCGGATTGACCGCGCTCGGGAAGACGGCATTGCCGGCCGGAGCTGCGGGCGCGGCCGGCTTCGCTGCCGCGGTGCTCGGCGCAGGCGCGGCGGCCGGCGCGGCGGCAGGTGTCGCCTCGGCGCCGCATTGCGCCTTGCGGAAGTCATTCCACTTCATGCCGTTGAGCGTGTTGTCCTTCTTGGCGGCCTGATATTTTGCGCTGCATTCCTGCCGTGTCAGCGCATTTGCCGGTGCGGTCGCTGCGAACGCAGCAAAGCCGGACACCGCAACTGCGCAAAGCAGCTTGTTTTTAAAGGTCATCCCTGGTCTCCCTTGACGATGTGGCAAACGGAAAGGACATCCTAGCCGGGAGGCGCCTTACGACAAGCCGCGATCGCCAAAATATAGTCCGCGCGAGGGCGGCGTTGAGCCGGCTTCATTCATCGGAGGTTCATCATCATGGCGCGAGGTTGTCGTCCTTCTCTCATCTCCAGGTCCAAAGGTGCCTCCATGATCACGATCTCCTGCCGCGCGGCCGGCCTTGCGCTTGCCGCTTCACTCCTCTTTGGGGGCGCTGCCTATGCGCAGAAGCCGGCTCCCGCCGCCAGCCCGGCACCAGCCGCCAAGGCTGCCAAGACCACAAAGCCCCGGAGCGCCGCCTCGCTCGAATGCTCGAAAGAGGCCGATGCCAAGGGCCTGCATGGCAAGGATCGCAAGAAATTCCGCGCCGACTGCAAGAAGGAGCAGGCTGGCAAGGCCGCGCCCGCGAGCAAGTAG
>Ga0134125_10008494_pt1 | contig 11594 bp, 9 predicted proteins | sample KB31751_FD_96464 | JGI IMG/M metagenome (GOLD analysis project Ga0134125, IMG submission 96464) | Terrestrial soil microbial communities with excess Nitrogen fertilizer from Kellogg Biological Station, Michigan, USA - KB3-175-1 | ecosystem: Environmental > Terrestrial > Soil > Unclassified ... | reverse complement strand
CTCGTCTCGGTCAGCGACCGCGCATCCGGCGGCGTCTACGTCGACAAGGGCCTGCCGGGACTCAAGGAATGGCTCGCGGCCGCGCTCGCCTCGCCGTATACGCTCGTCGAGCGCCTCATTCCCGACGAGCAGGCGGTGATCGAGCGCACGCTCGTCGAGCTCTGCGACATCGCGGGCTGCGACCTCGTGCTGACCACCGGCGGCACCGGCCCCGCGCCGCGCGACGTGACGCCGGAAGCCACGCTCGCGATCGCGCACAAGGTGATGCCCGGATTCGGCGAGGAGATGCGCCGCGTGAGCCTCAAGTACACGCCCACGGCGATCCTCTCGCGCCAGGTCGGCGCGATCCGCGGCCGCGCGCTGGTGCTCAACCTGCCGGGCCAGCCGAAGGCCATCAAGGAAACGCTCGACGGCATCTTCCCGGCCGTTCCCTATTGCATCGACCTCGCCGGCGGCGCGTACATCGAGACGCGCGACGAGGTCTGCAAGGCATGGCGTCCGAAGAACGCCGTGCGCCCCCCGCCCGTACCCCGCTGACCGCCCGCGCTCGCGAGCGAGGAGCCTTCGATGGACCAGATCCTTCACGTCGCGCAGCTCGGCCTCGGCGTGCTCGTCGCGCTGATCCTGTTCGGCGCGGTCGTCGTGATGTTCGTGCGCGACGTCACGCAGAAGCAGCACACGGTGCTGCGCAATTTCCCGGTCATCGGCCGCTTCCGCTACTGGTTCGAGGAGCTCGGCGAATATTTCCGCCAGTACTTCTTCGCCGGCGACCGCGACGAGATGCCGTTCAACCGCGCCACGCGCGGCTGGGTGTACCGGCTCGCCAAGAACGAGGGCGGCATCATCGGCTTCGGCTCGACGTACGACCTGCACGCGCCGGGCGCGCTGATCTTCGTCAACGCGCCGTTCCCGGTGCTCGAGTCCGACCGTCTGCCGACGCCGCCGCTCGCGATCGGCGAAGGCTACTGCCGTACGCCGTTCGTCGCGCAGTCGGTCGTCAACATCAGCGGCATGAGCTTCGGTGCCATCTCCGAGCCCGCGGTGCGCGCGCTGTCGCGCGGCGCGCACGTCGCCGGCTGCTGGATGGACACCGGCGAAGGCGGCCTGTCGCCCTTCCACCTCGAGGGCGGCTGCGACGTCATCATGCAGATCGGCACCGCCAAGTACGGCGTGCGCGACGCCGATGGCCACCTCGACGTCAAGCGCCTCGCCGAGCTCGCGGCGATGGACAGCGTGCGCGCGTTCGAGGTGAAGCTGTCGCAAGGCGCCAAGCCGGGCAAGGGCGGCGTGCTGCCCGGCAGCAAGGTGACGCCGCTCATCGCAGGGATCCGCGGCATTCCGCCCGGCAAGGACTCGATCAGTCCCAACCGCCATCCCGACATCCCCGACATGAATGCGCTGCTCGACACCGTGATGAAGATCCGCGACATCACGGGCAAGCCGGTCGGCGTCAAGACGGCGATCGGCGGGCGCTGGTTCGCCGACGAGCTCGCCGAGCGCGTGCTCGCGCGCGGGCTCGACTGCGCGCCGGACTTCCTCGTGATCGACGGCGGCGAAGGCGGCAGCGGCGCGGCGCCGCAGGCCCTCGCCGATCACGTCGGGCTGTCGATCGACGAGGCGCTGCCACGCGTCGCCGACTCGCTGATCGCCGCGGGATTGAAGCCGCGCATCCGCCTCGTCGCGTCCGGCAAGCTCGTGACCTCCGCGCGCGCCGCATGGGCGCTGTGCTGCGGCGCCGACTTCGTCAACACCGCGCGCGGCTTCATGTTCGCGCTGGGCTGCATCCAGGCGCTGCGTTGCCATACCAACACCTGCCCGACCGGCGTCACGACGCATAACCCCCGGCTGCAGCGCGGGCTCGTCGTGGAGGACAAGGCGACGCGCGTCGCGCAGTACGCGATGAACATGAACAAGGAGATCGACATGATCGCGCACAGCTGCGGCGTGCGGCAGGCGCGCGAGCTCGAGCGGCGACACGTCCGCCTGGTGCAGCCGACCGGAGGGTCGATCGCGCTCGACGTCCTCTACCCGGCGCCGCCGCTGCGCACCGAAGCGGGCGGCACCCTCGCCCGCGCGTAGCGACCCGCCGTCATTCCCGCGCAAGCGGGAATCCAGTCGTGACGCCGGAAACGATGCGCGGTCCTCGTGCCGCGACGTCGATGCTGGATCCCCGCCTGCGCGGGGATGACGTCATGTGAAGGCGCGGCGTTTCGTGGCGAAGCAACGACAAGTTTGCGATGCCGGCGGATCAAGATATACTTGACATATATCTTTTGGAGGCGGCCGTGCGCAATCCCGAGCTTTGTCGCGAGGACGAGATCGTGACGATGGTCCATCGCTTCTACGCGAGCGTCCGCGACGACCCGTTGATCGGCCACGTGTTCGAGGCGCACGTCGCGGACTGGGACCACCACCTCGCCAAGATGTGCGACTTCTGGTCGTCGGTGCTGCTCGGCACCACTCGCTACCGCGGCACGCCGATGCCGACGCACGCGAAGCTGCCGGACCTCTCTCCCGCGCTGTTCCGGCGCTGGCTCCAGCTCTTCCACGCGACGACGCGGACGCTGGGCAACGACGAGCTGCAGCAGAAGGCCGACGCGCTGGCCGAGCGCATCGCGCAAAGCCTCTGGTACGGCTACCAGCTCTTCAACGTGCCGGGCGAGCTACCGGAGCCGATTCCCGCCGTGTAGAGGCGCACGCCGATGCAGCTCACGACGATGACCGACTACGGGCTGCGCCTGCTGATGTACGTCGGCACGCGCACCGACCGCCTTTGCACGATCGCGGAGGTCGCGGCCGCGCACGGCATCTCGGAAGCGCACCTGATGAAGGTGACGCACCGGCTGGCGCTCGCCGGCTATCTCGAGACCATGCGCGGAAAAGGCGGCGGCATGCGCCTCGCGCGCCCCGCCGCCGCGATCAACCTCGGCGAAGTGGTGCACGAGCTCGAGCCCGATTTCCATCTCGTCGAATGCCTCGGTGGCAGTGCTGCCTGCGCCTTGACCGGGCGCTGCAGGTTCACCGCGGTGGTGTCGGGCGCGCTCGACGCGTTCGAGCGCGAGCTCGCGCGCTGGAGCCTCGCCGACGTGCTGCCGGGTGCTATGACGTCGGCGCCGCAGGCGGCGCCGCGGGCCGCGCGGCCGCCCGCGCCAGCGCCGCTTCGGTTCCGTCGCGCGCGCACGCCAGCGCGCCGATGACGGTGCCGGCCGCGTCGCGGACGAGGCCAAACGACATCTCGACGTAGAGCCGCCGCCCGTCCTTGTGCAGCGAGCGGGTCGTCATCGCCTTGCCCGAATGCTTGGTCTTGCCGCTCGCGAGCGCGGCGTCGAAGCCCGCCCAGTGCGCGGCGCGCAACCGCTCGGGCACCATGAGGTCGAGGTTCTGGCCGAGCGCTTCCGCCTTCGACCATCCGAATACCGCCTCGGCGGCGTCGTTCCAGAAGCGGATCACGCCGTCGCGATCGGCGAACACGATCGCATCAGGCGACTGCTCGGCGATGGCCGCGGCGAGCGTGACGGCATCGGGTGCATGGGCGGGATCGAATGGCATGGACGACGACATCGTACGCGATGCCGCGCGTCGCCACGTTGCGCGCGATCAGGTGATCTCGTGCACGAGGCCCGCGCGCGCCGCGGGATCCTGCTGGTAGAACATCGCGAACTGCTGGTAGACCTCGGGATACTCGTGCGCGAGGAGCGCGGGCTCGGCGAAGAACACCTCGGAAAGCACCGCGAAGAATTCCGCAGGATTCTCGGACGCGTACGGATCGATCACCGTGTCGTCGCCGCACGCGACGCGCCCGCGGAAATGCTCGAAGGCCGCGCCGAGCGTCGCCTGCCACATGTCGGCCGGCACGTCCGGCGGCAGCGGCGGGCAGCCGTTGGCCTCGCCGTTGCGCATGTCGAGCTTGTGCGCGAACTCGTGGATGACGAGGTTCATGCCGGCGGTCTCCCAGTCGGTCGACGCCTCGACGTCCGACCACGACAGCACGACCGGGCCGCCCGGCATCGCCTCGCCGGCCATCGGGTCGGCGTTGACGTGCACGACGCCCGCCTCGTCCTCCCATTCCCACGCCGGTACGAACTCGCCCTCGTAGACGATGACGTTCTCGAAGTCGTCGTAGAGCGCGAGGTCGAGGTTCAGCACCAGCACGCACGCCTGGACCGCGATCAGCACGCGCGCGAGCGGCGTCACCTCGTGGTCGTGCGCGCCGACGATGCCCTTGGACTCGAGGAACAGCACGACCTTGTCGCGCAGCCGCGCGAGCTCGCCGTCGTCGTAGAGCGCCATGAACGGCAGTCGCTGCAGCGCCTCGTTCCACAGCGCGTCGGGCAGCGCGTAGCGCTCGAGCACGCGTTGACGTCGCCAGCGCTTCAGCGACTCGAGCATCCTGGCTATCCGGCGTCGCGGGACGGCGCATCGACGTCGCCGCCCTCGTCAGGTTCGTCGAGCGCCGGGGTCGCGCCAACGCCCAGCAGCCGCTCCGCCTCGGCCGCGGGCAGCGCCTCGACGTTGCGGAGCTTGCGCTCGATCGTGCGGCTCTTGCGGCTCGCGTCCTCGAGCGTCTCGCCGACCTTGTCGAGCTTCTCCTTCGTTTTCGCGAGGAGGTCGCCGAACTTGCCGAAGTCGGTCTTGACGGCGCCGAGCGTGCGCCACACTTCGGCCGACTGCTTCTCGATCGCCAGCGTACGAAAGCCGATCTGCAGGCTGTTGAGGAGCGCCGCCAGCGTCGTCGGCCCGGCGAGCACGACGCGGTGCTCGCGCTGAAGGCCGTCGGCGAGCCCCGCGCGCGACACCGCCTCGGCGTAGAGACCCTCGGTCGGCACGAACAGGATCGCGAAGTCGGTCGTGTGCGGCGGCTCGACGTACGACTCGCGGATCGCGCGCGCCTGCGACTTGAAGAACTGGTCGAGCTCGCGGCGGCTGGTCTCGACACCGGCGGCGTCGGCGCGCTCCTGCGCGTCCTGCAGGCGCTGCCAGGCGTCGAGCGGGAACTTCGAGTCGATCGGCAGCCAGCACGGCGTGCCGTCGTCGCCACGACCGGGCAGCGCGATCGCGAACTCGACGCGCTCGCCGCGCCCGGGCCGCGTCGCCACGTTGGTCGCGAACTGCGCGGGCGTCAGAAGCTCTGCGAGCAGCGCGCCGAGCTGCACCTCGCCCCAGCCGCCGCGCATCTTGACGTTCGACATCACGCGCTTGAGATCGCCGACGCCGACGGCGAGCTGCTGCATCTCGCCGAGACCCTTGTGCACCTGCTCGAGGCGCTCCGACACCAGCGAGAACGAGTCGCCCAGGCGCTTTTCCAGCGTCGCCTGCAGCTTCTCGTCGACGGTGGCGCGCATTTGCTCGAGCTTGGCGGTGTTGTCGTTGCGCAGCACCTCGAGCTTTTGCTCGACGGCCGCGGTCAGCGTGCCGAGGCGCTCGCCGAACTGCGCGAGCTCGCCGCGCTGCGCCTCGCGCGCATCCGCCAGCGCGCGCTGCGTGCCCGCCTGGAACTGCGCGAGGCGCTCGCCGACCTCGCGCCGCAGGTTCGCGGCGGTATCGGCCTGCTCGTTGCGCGCCATGGCGAGGTCCCCGCGCATGTCGCGCTCGTGCTCGGCGGCGCCCTTTGCGGCGGCGTCGAGGCGCGCCATCAGCGCGGCCGCATCGATGGCGCCGCGCTCGCGATCACGCGCGAGCACCGCGAGGCGCGACAGCGCGAGCGCGAGGAGCGCGACACAGCCGACCGCCGCGAGCGCGCATACGCCGAGCAGCACCGACTCGATCATGGCCGCGAGTCTAGCAAAATCGCGCGCGCGCTCGGCTGCGCGCGGGTCGTCACGCAGGGGCTGCGGCGAGTGTCGCCAGCACCGCGAACGTTACCAGCCAATGGCGGCCGACGTAGGCGTCGCTGTCGATGCCGGCGAGGCCAGCGCTGCGGTGGCGCGCGGCCGCCGCGGCGAGCGCCGCCGCGCGCGCAGGATCCGCGGCGAGCCCGCGCGCGAGCGCCGCGAGGCACCACGCGCGGGAGAGGTTGAGGCCGTCGAGATGCACGATCTGGCCGTCGGCTCGATCGGTGACGTGCACCGGCGCAAGGCGCGAGGCGCCATCGCCGGCAGCGATGTCCGGCAGGAAAGCCGCGAACCAGCGCGTGAATGCCGCCGCGGCGAGCACGCGCTGCATCAATGCCGCCTCCATCAGCGCGGGCGACAGGAAATCGACGCCCGACGGCTCCCACGCGATCGGCGCGTCGCGATCGTCGCCGAACCATTCGAGCGCCGTGGCGACGACGAGTGCGCGCAAGTCGCCGTCGCCGCAGGCGTTCGCGTAATCGAACGCGAGCGCCAGCGCGAACGCGCTGTTGGCGTGCGTGCCGTGGCGCACCGGGTAGCCGGCGCGCGGCAGGAAGTCGCTAAAGCGCGCGGCGATCGCGGATGTGAGCGGCGCGAGCGCCGCCGACCCGCGCGCGGCCGCGGCATCGCCGTCGCGTGCCGCGCCGGCGAGCTCGCCGGCGAGCGCGAGGAGCCACGCCCAGCCGTACGTGCGCTCGAACGTGCCGGTCCCGGGGCGCGCGAAATAGGCGCATTCCGCGGCGATCGGCGCGGGCGCGAGGTGCGCATCGAAGATCGTGTCGATGGCCGCGCGAGACGGCAGCGCGGAAAACGCGCGTCGCAGCCGCGCCAGCGTCCAGTGCATGTGCACCGACGAATGCCAGTCGAAGCTGCCGTAGAACGCGGGATGGAGCTCGCGAGGCGTGCGCGTGTCGCCGTCGCTCGTCCACACGTGCTGCGGCTGGCACGGGTACGCGCGGACGACGTTCGCCAGCGCGATCCGCGCGTACGATTCCGCCGTTTCGGCGGCGAGGCTTTCCGTGGACATCAATGCCGGGGGCAGGTCATTCCCGCGGAAGCGGGAACCGCAGCGACACCTACGCCGCTTCGCGGCTCGCGCGCTTGCGCTCGTAGTCCTTCAGGTGGCGCTTGCGGATGCGGATCGACTTCGGCGTCACCTCGCAAAGCTCGTCGTCGGCAATGAACTCCACCGCGTACTCGAGCGTGAGCGCGATCGGCGGCGTCAGCGCGATCGCCTCGTCCTTGCCGGAAGCGCGCACATTGGTGAGCTGCTTGCCCTTGATCGGGTTGACGACGAGATCGTTGTCGCGCGTGTGGATGCCGATCACCATGCCTTCATAGAGCGCGTCGCCGGGCGACACGAACATCCGCCCGCGCTCCTGCAGCTTCCACAGCGCGTACGCGACCGCGGCCCCGTCCTCGGCCGAGATGAGCACGCCGTTGCGGCGCTCGGGAATCTCGCCCTTGACCGCCGCGTAGCCGTCGAACACGTGGCTCATGAGGCCCGTGCCGCGCGTCAGGTTCATGAACTCCCCCTGGAAGCCGATCAGGCCGCGCGCCGGGATCCGGTAGTCGAGACGCGCGCGGCCGCGGCCGTCGGACTCCATGTGCGTCAGGTCGCCGCGACGCGGGCCGAGCGCCTCCATCACCGCGCCCTGGTGCGATTCCTCGACGTCGACCGACAGGAGCTCGTACGGCTCGTGCGTGTCCTCGCCGACCTTGCGCGTCACCACGCGCGGCCGCGACACCGCGAGCTCGAAGCCCTCGCGGCGCATGTTCTCGATCAGGATCGTCAAGTGCAGCTCGCCGCGCCCCGACACCAGGAACACGTCGGTGTCGGCGGTGTCCTCGACGCGCAGCGCCATGTTGGTGAGGAGCTCGCGCGCAAGCCGCTCGCGCAGGTTCCGCGACGTGACGTACTTGCCCTCGCGGCCGGCGAGTGGCGAGGTGTTGACCTGGAAGTACATCGACAGCGTCGGCTCGTCGATCGTGATCGGCGGCAGCGCTTCCGGCGCGTCGACGTCGGCGAGCGTCGTGCCGATCGCGAGGTCGTCGACGCCGGTGATGAGGACGATGTCGCCCGCGCTCGCCGTGTCGACAGGCGTGCGCTCGAGGCCCTTGAACACGAACACCTGCCCGACCTTGCCCTGCGCCGGCGTCGCGCCGGCAGAGGACGCGCCGCCCAGCAACGCGACGGTGGCCCCCGCGCGCAGCGTGCCGCGGCGGATGCGCCCGATGCCGAGGCGGCCGATGTAGCTCGAGTAATCGAGCGCGGCGATCTGCAATTGCAGCGGTCCCGCGGCATCGCCGACGGGCGGCGGCACGTGCTCGAGCACGGTGTCGAAGAGCGGCCGCATGTCGCGGCCGCCCGCGTCGGTGGCGCTCTCGCCGGCGGCGGCCTTGGCCACCTTGACGTCGAGCGTCGCCCAGCCGTTGAGCGCCGACGCGTACACCACCGGGAAATCGAGCTGGTCGTCGGTGGCGCCGAGGCGGTCGAAGAGGTCGAACGTCTGGTTGACGACCCACTCGACGCGCGCGCCCGGACGGTCGACCTTGTTGACGACGACGATCGGCTTCAATCCGAGTGCGAGCGCCTTCATCGTCACGAAGCGCGTCTGCGGCATCGGCCCCTCGACCGCGTCGACCAGCAGCAGCACGCCGTCGACCATGCCGAGCACGCGCTCGACCTCGCCGCCGAAGTCGGCGTGGCCCGGCGTGTCGACGATGTTGATGTGCGTGTCGCGGTAATCGATCGCGCAGTTCTTGGCGAGGATCGTGATGCCGCGCTCGCGCTCGATGTCGTTGCTGTCCATCACGCGCTCGGCGACGTGCTGGTGCTTGGCGAAGGTGCCGGCCTGCGCGAGCAGCTTGTCGACGAGCGTGGTCTTGCCGTGGTCGACGTGGGCGATGATCGCGATGTTGCGGAGCGCGCGCGGGGGCGTGGCCATGGGTTGGGTTGTTGCGCTCTCGAAAAAAGCCTCACAGTATAGCTGCCGGCACGCAGGATTGCGAGAAACTTTTTGCAAAATCCGTGACTTAGGGTAAAATGCCGGGTGTGGCTCCCGCGTGGCCCTTCCGGTCACCACGCGTCGCCCTGACGAACCGCCCCGCGCACTGCCGAAGGCGGCCCGCCAACCCCATAACCACGAGTACACGTGTGCCTGGACCGGAAACCGGCGAACTGCCGGTAGGCCGCGCCAGGAGCACCCATTGAACGCAGCGAGCTTCGATACGCTCGGCCTGCGGCCTGAAGTCCTGCGGGCCGTTACCGAGGCGGGTTACACCACCCCCACCCCCATCCAATCGCAAGCCATCCCGGTCGTCCTCGCCGGCGAGGACGTGATGGGCGGCGCCCAGACCGGCACCGGCAAGACCGCCGGCTTCGGCCTCCCCATCCTGTCGCGCCTGATGGCGCACGCCAACACGAGCCCCTCGCCCGCGCGGCACCCGGTGCGCGCGCTGATCCTGACGCCGACGCGCGAGCTCGCGATCCAGGTCGAGGAGGCGATCCGCGGCTACGGCAAGCACACCGGCCTTCGCTCCACCGTCGTCTACGGCGGCGTCGACATCAAGCAGCAGCTCACGATCGTGCGCGCGGGCGTCGAGATCCTGGTGGCGACGCCGGGGCGACTCCTCGACCACATCGAGCAGAAGAGCGTCAACCTGTCGCACGTCGAGATCTTCGTGCTCGACGAGGCCGACCGGATGCTCGACATGGGCTTCATCCCGGACATCAAGCGCATCATGGCGCTGCTGCCCGCCAAGCGTCAGAACCTCCTCTTCTCGGCGACGTTCTCCAACGACATCAAGAAGCTCGCCGACGAGCTCCTCAACAAGCCGCGGCTGATCGAGGTCGCGCGCCGCAATACCGCGGCGGAGACGGTGACGCAGTCGGCGTACAAGGTGCCGCAGGAAGCGAAGCGCGCGCTGCTCGAGGAGATCGTTCGCTCGCGCAACGTCTGGCAGGTGCTGTGCTTCATGCGCACCAAGCACGGCGCCTCGCGCCTCGCGCGCCAGCTCGAGAAGGACGGCCTCGCGACCTCCGCGATTCACGGCGACAAGACGCAGGCCGCGCGCCTGGAGGCCCTCACCGCGTTCAAGGACGGCAAGCTGCAAGTGCTGGTCGCCACCGACGTCGCCGCGCGCGGCCTCGACATCGACGACCTGCCGCTCGTCGTCAACTACGAGCTGCCGCACGTCGCCGAGGACTACATCCACCGCATCGGCCGCACCGGCCGCGCGGGCGCCACGGGTGAGGCGATCTCGTTCGTGGATCCCGTCGAGGAGAAGTACCTCGCCGAGATCGAGAAGATGCTCAAGAAGAAGATCGACGTCGTCGACTTCGACGACTCGAAGCTCGCGCGCTCCGCAGAGCGCGCGCCCCGCGAGCGCCACGGCGAAACGCGCGGCCGCGGACGCGCTGCGCCTTCGGCGCATCCGCGCACGAGCGAGCGCTCCGCTGCCCATCGCAGCGCGCCGGCTGCCCGCGACGAGCGGCCGCGCCGCCCGACCGCGGACGAGCGCGAGGCGTTGTACGCGAAGAACCCCGATCAGCCGCCGGTGCTGCGCGCGATGAACGGCACCGGCGCGCATGCGAATGCCACGCACGCCCATCCGGCGCACGGACGCCAGGCGACCCGTGAAGTGCCGGTGCTGCTGCGCAAGCGCTCGGCGCCGGAGCCCGAGAAGGTCTGACCCCCCGGCGGCGCCGGTCGCGAGCGGCTCCCGCGGCGTTTGGCAGCCGCATGGCACGTGCGGTCGAAGCGCCGCGTGCGGTTGCGGCGCGGCGCTCGCATGCCGATAATCGACGCGCCGCCGCGCGTCGCGCGGCTCGCCTCGCCGCGCCTTGACCTCCCCGCCCGCATCGTCACCCCCTGACGCCCTCCTCGCCATCGACGGGCTCTGCGTCGAATTCGGCGCGCCTGACGATCCGGTGGTCGCCGTGCGCAACCTCGGCTTCACCATCGCGCGCGGCGAGACCGTCGCCGTCGTCGGCGAATCCGGCTCGGGCAAATCGGTGACCGCGCTCGCGATCATGCGGCTCGTCGAGCAGGGCGGCGGTCGCATCGCGCGCGGCGCGATCCGCTTCGCGCGGAGCGGCGGCACGATCGACCTCGTGCGCGCGCCGGCCGCGACGATGCGCGCGATCCGCGGCGACGAGATCGCGATGATCTTCCAGGAGCCGATGACCTCGCTCAACCCGGTGATGACCGCCGGCGCGCAGATCGCCGAGTCGATCGCGCTGCACCAGCGCAAGGAGCGCACGGCCGCGCGCGCCGAGGCGCTGCGGATGCTCGAGGCGGTGCGCATTCCCGACGCGCGCGCGATCCTCGACCGCTATCCGCACCAGCTCTCCGGCGGCATGCGCCAGCGCGTGATGATCGCGATGGCGCTGTCCTGCCGCCCCGTGCTCCTGATCGCCGACGAGCCGACGACCGCGCTCGACGTCACCGTGCAGGCGCGCATCCTCGCGTTGATCGCGACGCTGGTGCGCGAGATGAACACCGCGGTGCTGTTCATCACCCACGACATGGGCGTCGTCGCCGAGGTTGCCGATCGCGTCGTCGTGATGCAGGGCGGGCGCAAGGTCGAGGAAGGTCCGGTGACGCAGATCTTCGCGGCGCCGCGCGAGCCCTATACGCAAACGCTCCTCGCCGCGGTGCCGAAGCTCGGCGCGCTCGCCGGCGAGGACGTACCGCGCAAGTTCGGCGTCGAAGCAACGGCGCGCGCGCCCTCCCCGCCGGCGTCGCCCTCACCGATCGT
>Ga0134125_10008493_pt1 | contig 11594 bp, 12 predicted proteins | sample KB31751_FD_96464 | JGI IMG/M metagenome (GOLD analysis project Ga0134125, IMG submission 96464) | Terrestrial soil microbial communities with excess Nitrogen fertilizer from Kellogg Biological Station, Michigan, USA - KB3-175-1 | ecosystem: Environmental > Terrestrial > Soil > Unclassified ... | reverse complement strand
TGGATGTCGAAGAGCAGGGTGCGCGATGCGTTGCTCGCGTCGGTCGCGTGGCAGGCGCCGTTCGAGAGCTGCCAGGCGAGCCACGTATCGACGGTGCCGAAGGCGAGCTCGCCGCGTTCGGCGCGCTGCCTCGCCCCCGGCACGTTCTCCAGCAGCCAGGCGAGCTTGGTCCCGGAGAAGTAGGCGTCCAGCAGGAGGCCCGTTTTCCGGGCGAAGGTGGCTTCATGCCCCTGCTGTCGCAGAGCGTCACATCGGGACGCAGTGCGTCGGTCCTGCCAGACGATGGCGTTGGCCACGGGTCGCCCGGTGGACCGTTCCCAGAGGAGTGTGGTCTCCCTTTGGTTCGTGATGCCGATGGCGACGTCCGCGCCGGAGAGCCCCGCCTGCGCGAGCGCGCGGGCCGCCACGTCGCGCTGCGTGCGCCATATCTCCAGGGGATCGTGCTCGACCCAGCCGGGTTGTGGGAAAATCTGGCGGAATTCTTGCTGTGCCGAGGATAGGATGCGTGCGTCTCGCCCGAAAACGATGGCCCGAGAGCTCGTCGTGCCTTGGTCCAGGGCGAGGATGGCCTGCATGAGCTATACCCTCGTTAGCCGGGGTTTTGGTTTTGGCGGCGATGATACGTTAAAATTCGCCTCGACCGACCGGGATCTCAGGAGGGTCTCGTGGGACTGCTAGACGATCTCAAGAAACAGGCCGACGCGCTCAAGGCCCAGGACGAGGACAAGACCGAGAGCCTTCGCAGCACGGCCGTGGCGGTGGACCACGCCCTGCGCCGCTCGTTCCTGTACCTGAACGACCTGGGCAAGCAGCTGAACGTGGTCCAGATGCCGAGTCCTTTCACATTCGACCTGCCGACGGTGGGCAGGATCGACGGCCTCGTCATCAAGGACTTCTTCTGCGACTTCCGCTCCAAGCACTTCATCGACAAGGACTACTACGGCGAGGTGCAGGTGGCCTACCGCGCCTGGTCCGACAAGGTGCTCACCATCAAGAAGGGCCCGGACGACATGGAGAAGTTCCGGGACATCCTCTGGCAGTCGAACATCGAGCACAAGAGCGAGCAGTTCAGGAACGAGCGCAAGGTGATCACCCACGAGGTCTTCCGGGTCGTCTGCGACTTCCGCATCCAGGGCAAGATCGAGGGCGACCACGAGACCGGCAAGATGAAGATCGTCACCAAGAACGTGGGCGGCTTCTCGGTGGACCTCTACAACCTCCTCGCCGTCGAGATGAAGGACCAGGCGGTCGAGGAGTTCGCCAAGCACTTCATCGGCCGGCCCAACCAGTGGGAGGCGCTGGTGAAGCGTTCGGTGCTGAACCAGCGTGCCGTGACCACCCCGGTTCCCAAGCCCAAGGTCGAGCCCAAGTACGTCGTGAACGACGCGCCCCGCCAGCCGGCGCCCGAGGAGAAGAAGGGCCTCTTCGGTTCGATCAAGAACATCATCAAGAAAGACTAGGCCCGGACCTGGGGAGGGTCATGCCGCGCCCACACTTGCTGGTCGGCACGCGCAAGGGCCTCTTCGCCCTGCACGCCGACGCCAAACGCCGCAAATGGTCGATCGAGGGGCCGCATTTCCTGGGCCAGGTCGTGAACCACGCGGTGCTCGATCCACGCGACGGCCGCACGGTCGTGGCCGCCGTGAAGGCGGGCCACCTGGGCCACACCGTGTACCGCTCCGAAGACCGCGGCGCCACCTGGAAGGAAGCCGCCAGGCCGCCGGCATTCGACAAGGCCGAGGGCGGCGAGGGCGAAACCGTGAACCACGTCTTCTGGCTCACGCCGGGGCCGGCGAAGCAACCCGGGCGCTGGTATGCGGGCACCTCTCCGGCGGGGCTCTTCAGCTCCGATGACGGCGGGCGCACGTGGCAGGGCGTCGACGGCTTCAACAAGCATCCCGATCGCCGCAAGTGGATCGGCCCGCCCGGCGACGGGCCGCCCGACGGCCAGACGATGCATTCGGTGAACATCGACCCGTTCGACCCGGACCACCTCTATATCGGCCTTTCGGCCGGCGGCGTCTTCGAGACGCGCGACCGTGGAGGGACCTGGGCGCCACTCAATCGCGGCGTGGCCGCGGATTTCCTGCCCGATCCCGATGCGGCCTACGGCCACGACCCGCACTGCCTGCGCGTGCACCCGAAAGTGCGCGACGTCGTGTACCAGCAGAACCATTGCGGCATCTATCGCCTCGAGCGCGCCGCCAACCGCTGGACCCGGATCGGCGACAACATGCCGCGCGACGTGGGCGACATCGGCTTCCCGATGGTGCTGCATCCGCGCGACCCGAAGACCGCATGGGTTTTCCCGATGGATGGCGGCACGGTGTGGCCGCGCATGCCCATCGGCGGCAAGCCCACGGCCTACGTGACGCGCGACGCCGGCAAGACCTGGAAACGCCAGGACAAGGGCCTTCCGCCCGCCCATGGCTGGTTCACCGTGAAGCGCCAGGCGATGACGCAGGATTCGCTCGATCCGGTGGGCCTTTACTTCGGCACGACGAGCGGCGAGGTGTGGTGCAGCTTCGACGAGGGAGAAAGCTGGCAGTGCCTGTGCCTGCACCTGCCGCACATCTACTCCGTGGAGTCGGCGCTCGTCTCGTGAAGGTCGTGCTCCCCAGCCCGCTCGCCTCGTACACGGCGAACCGGCGCGAGGTGGAAGCCGAGGGCGCCAGCCTCGCCGAGCTCCTCGCGGACCTCGACCGCCGCTACCCGGGCCTGCGCTTCCGCGTGATCGACGAGCAGGACGCGATCCGGCCGCACATCCGCATCTTCGTGAACAAGACCCTCGCGCCGAGCCTCGACAGGCCGCTCGCCCCGGGCGACGAGGTCCTCGTTGTCGCGGCACTGTCAGGTGGCTGATGTAACATTGCCGCGATAACAACCGGAGGAGGGGTTCCATGATCCGCAATGTCCTCGTCGCGGCGCTCGCCGCATTCGCCTTCGCCGCGACCGGAGCGCAGGCGCAGACCGAGATCCAGTGGTGGCATTCCATGGGCGGCGCGCTCGGCGAGAAGGTGAACGACCTCGCCAACAAGTTCAACGCGAGCCAGAAGGACTACAAGGTGGTCCCCGTATTCAAGGGGACGTATCCCGAGTCGATGACGGCGGCCATCGCGGCCTACCGTGCCGGCAACGCGCCGCACATCCTGCAGGTCTTCGAGGTGGGAACCGCCACGATGATGGCGGCCAAGGGCGCGATCGTGCCCGTGTACAAGCTGATGAAGGATGCCGACGAGCCGTTCGACCCGAAGGCGTACGTGGGCCCCGTGTCGGGCTACTACACCGACCCGAAGGGCAACATGCTGTCGTTCCCCTTCAACAGCTCGACGGCGATCTTCTACTGGAACAAGGACCTTTTCAGGAAAGCCGGCCTCGATCCCAACAAGCCGCCGAAGACGTGGAAGGAGTTCCTCGCCGACGTGGACAAGATCCAGGCCTCGGGCCACAAGTGCGCGTACACGACCTCGTGGCCGTCGTGGGTGCACATCGAGAACTTCGCCGCCTGGCACAACATCCCGATCGGCACGAAGGAGAACGGGATGGCCGGCCTCGACACCCAGTTCACGTTCAACGATCCCCTGCACGTGCGCCAGGTCCAGATGCTGGGCGACCTCGCGAAGAAGGGCGCCTTCCAGTACGCGGGGCGCACCAACGAGGGCGGCGCCAAGTTCTCGAGCGGCGAATGCGCGATGCTGACCGAGAGCACGGGCGGGCAGGCGAACGTGCGCCGCGACGCGAAGTTCGACTGGGCGGTCACCGAGATCCCGTACTGGGACGACGTGAAGGGCGCGCCGCAGAACGCCATCATCGGGGGCGCGTCGCTCTGGGTCATGGGCGGGAAGACCGCCAACGCGTACAAGGGCGTGGCGAAGTTCTTCCACTTCCTCTCCCAGCCCGAGATCCAGATGGAATGGCACACCGGGACGGGATACGTGCCGATCACGTACGCCGCCTACGAGCTCACCAAGAAGTCGGGCTACTACCAGAAGAACCCGGGCGCCGAAGTGGCCATCAAGATGCTCATGAAGAAGCCGCCCACGGCGAACTCGAAGGGCCTTCGCTTCGGCAACTACGTGCAGGGCCGCCAGGTGATCGAGGAGGAGATGGAGGCGGTGTTTTCCGGCAAGAAGGACGCGAAGACCGCGCTCGACGACGCGGTGCGCCGCGGGAACGAAATCCTGCGCAAGTTCGAAGCCGCGAACAAGTAGCGGCCGGCGCGCGGCAGCCATGGAGAAGCGGGTCGTCTTCCGCTCGGCGTGGCTGCCGTACGCCCTCGTAGCCCCGCAGATCGCGGTCACGATCGTCTTCTTCTTCTGGCCCGCCGCCCAGGCGGTCTACTGGTCGTTCCTGGTCCAGGATCCCTTCGGCCAGTCGAGCACCTTCGTCTGGTTCCAGAACTTCCGGGACCTCTTCAACGACTCGACCTACCTCGAGTCCTTCAAGGTGACCGCGCTCTTCAGCGTGCTGGTGGCGGGAGTTGGCATCGCGCTCTCGCTCCTCCTCGCGGTGATGTCGGAGCGGGTGGTTCGCGGAGCGCTCGTGTACCGCACGCTCCTCATCTGGCCCTACGCGGTCGCGCCCGCGGTGGCCGGCGTCCTCTGGGCGTTCCTCTTCGCGCCTTCCATCGGGATCGTCGCCTACTGGCTTCGCGGCATGGGCGTGGACTGGAACTGGAACGTGAAGGGCGACCAGGCGCTCGCCCTCGTGGTGGTCGCGGCCACGTGGAAGCAGATCAGCTACAACGTGCTCTTCTTCATCGCGGGGCTGCAGTCGATCCCGCGCTCGCTGCTGGAAGCCGCGGCCATCGACGGCGCCACGCCCTTCCGCCGCTTCTGGACCATCGTCTTCCCGCTGCTCTCGCCCACGACGTTCTTCCTCCTGGTGATCAACATCGTCTACGCGTTCTTCGACACGTTCGGCGTGATCGATGCGACCACCCAGGGCGGCCCCGCGCAGGCCACGCAGATCCTCGTCTACAAGGTGTACTTCGACGGCGTGAAGGCCGCCGACCTGGGCGGCTCGGCCGCGCAGTCGGTGATCCTCATGATCATCGTCATCACGTTGACGGTCGTGCAGTTCCGCTTCGTCGAGAAGAAAGTGCAGTACTAGGCGTGGGGCACGAGGCGCGAGAACTTGTCATGACAGATGGAAATTCTCGCGCCTCGTGCCTAGCGCCCCATTCCCATGGTTGAAAACCGCCCCTGGGCGCATTTCTTCGCGCACGCGATCCTGATCCTCGGGGTCGTCATCGTCGCCTTCCCGCTCTACGTGACATTCGTCGCCTCGACGCTCACCTACGACCAGATCGTCACGGTCCCGATGCCGCTCGTGCCCGGCGACCAGATGCTGGACAACTATGCGAAGGTGCTGGGCTCGGGCTCGGAGAAGGGCTCGCACGCCGCGGTGCTGCCCATGCTGCTGAACAGCTTCTGGATGGCCATCGGCGTGGCGCTGGGCAAGATCGCGATCTCCATCATCTCCGCGTTCGCGATCGTGTATTTCCGCTTCCCGCTTCGCAACTTCTTCTTCTGGATGATCTTCGTCACGCTCATGCTGCCCATCGAGGTGCGCATCATCCCGACATTCAAGGTGGCCGCCGACCTCCACCTGCTCGATTCCTACGCGGGCCTCATCCTCCCGCTCATCGCCTCGGCCACGGCCACGTTCCTCTTCCGGCAGTTCTACCTCACGATTCCCGACGAGCTCGCGGAGGCGGCGCGCATCGACGGCGCGGGCCCGCTGCGCTTCTTCTGGGATGTGCTGCTGCCGCTCTCGAAGACCAACATGGCGGCGCTCTTCGTGATCCTCTTCATCCTCGGCTGGAACCAGTACCTCTGGCCGCTGCTCATCACGAGCGACGAGAGCATGTACACGGTGGTGATCGGCATCAAGCGCATGTTCGCGGGGGGAGATGCCACCAGCGAATGGAACCTCATCATGGCGACCGCCATGCTGGCCCTCCTTCCGCCCGCGCTCGTGGTGGTGCTCATGCAGAAGTGGTTCGTGAAGGGCCTCGTCGAGACAGAGAAATAGCCAATGGCCGAGATCGTCCTCAAAGACGTCCAGAAGAGCTACACCAAAGACGTGGTCGTGATCCACGGCGTGAACATGACGATCGCCGACGGCGAGTTCATCGTGATCGTCGGCCCCTCGGGCTGCGGCAAGTCGACGCTGCTGCGCATGATCGCGGGGCTGGAGACGATCACCGGCGGCGAGATCTCGATCGGCGGGCGCGTGGTGAACCAGGTCGAGCCCAAGGACCGCAACATCGCCATGGTCTTCCAGAACTACGCGCTCTACCCGCACATGACGGTGTACGAGAACATGTCCTACGGGCTTCGCATCCGCCGCGTCGCCCGCGACCAGATCAAGGAGCGGGTCGAGCGCGCGGCGAAGATCCTCGAGCTGGGGCCATTCCTGCAGAGGCGGCCGCGCGAGCTCTCGGGAGGCCAGCGCCAGCGCGTGGCCATGGGGCGCGCCATCGTGCGGGAGCCGGCGGCGTTCCTCTTCGACGAGCCCCTTTCCAACCTGGACGCGAAGCTGCGAGTGCAGATGCGCCTCGAGATCCAGAAGCTGCACCGGCGCCTCAGGACGACCAGCATCTTCGTCACCCACGACCAGGTCGAGGCCATGACGCTCGCCGACCGCATGATCGTGATGAACGCGGGCGTGGCCGAGCAGGTGGGCCGTCCCATCGACGTCTACGACGATCCCGAGAGCCTCTTCGTGGCGGGCTTCATCGGCTCGCCGGCGATGAATTTCCTCCCCGGCAAGCGCGCGGGCGACGAGGTGGACCTTGGCGGCACGAGTGTGGAGATTCCGCCGGAGCTGCGTGCGCGCGCGGGCGCATTGGTGACGGTGGGCATCCGGCCCGAGCACCTGACGCCCCTGGGCTCGGGGCCGGAGCTGCGCTTCACCGTGGAAACCGTGGAGGCGCTCGGCGCCGATGCGATGGTGCACGGCGCCTTCGGCGAGGGCATGGTCGTCGCGCGGGTGGACGGTCATTCGCCGGTCAAGGTGGGCGATTCGCTCAACATGCGCGCGATGCCCGGGCGCCTCTACTTCTTCGACACGGTCACGGGCAAGCGCCTGCGGCCGGGCGGATGAGCGCGCCCGATGCGCGGCGACTCGAGGAGCTGAGCCTCAATTCCTCGTCGCCGCCCGGGCAGCTCGTGTACGACGGGTGGCTGGTGCGCCTTTCGCCCGGGAAAGCCAAGCGCGCGCGAAGCGTGAATGCCGTATATCCCTCTTCGTTGCCGCTCGCCGAGAAGATCGGCTACTGCGAGCGCCTCTACGCGGCGAGGGATTTGCCGGCGCTCTTCCGCCTCACGCCCTTCTCGCAGCCGCCCGCCCTCGACAGGGAGCTCGAATCGCGCGGCTATCACCGCTTCGACGTGACCGCGGTGGAGGCGGCGCCCATCGCGGCGCCCGGCGCCGGGGATCCCGGCGTCGAGCCGATGGCGCTCGACGATTGGGTGGGCGCGGTGGCGAGCCTGCGCGGCTCGCCGGAATCGCATCGCCGCGGGCACTTAGCCCGCCTCGACGGAATGCCGCTCGCCAAGCGCGCGGTTGCGATCCGCTCGGACGGCTCGATCGTCGCTACCGGGCTCACACTCGTCGAGGACGACTGCGCGGGGCTCTTCGACATCGTGACGCACGAAGCCGAGCGCCGCCGCGGCCACGCCCGGCGCATCGTCGCCGGCCTCCTCGCGGCGGCGTGGGAGCTCGGCGCGCGCCACGCGTACCTGCAGGTCCAGCAGGAAAATTCGGGGGCGCGCAGCCTCTACTCGCAGTTCGGTTTCGAGGAAAGATACTCGTACTGGTACCGGGGCCGGGAGGCGCAGGCATGACCGAAGACGATGTGACGGAGCTCGCGCGCCAGCTCGGCCGCGCGTGCCGCAAGCGCCGCGTGACGATCGCAACGGCCGAATCGTGCACCGGCGGCGGCATCGCCACGGCGATCACGCGCATCTCCGGAAGCGCCAAGTGGTTCGAGCGGGGCTTCGTCACCTACGACAACCTCGCCAAGCGCGAGATGCTCGGCGTGCAGCAGGAAACGCTGAAGCAGCACGGCGCGGTGAGCGAGGAGGTCGCGATCCAGATGGCGGCCGGGGCGATAGCGCGCAGCCACGCCGGCGTGAGCGTGGCCGTGACCGGCATCGCCGGCCCCACGGGCGCCGCTCCGGGCAAGCCTGTCGGGACGGTGCATTTCGCCTGGGCGGTCCGCAACGGCGCCATCCAGGCGCGCCGCTTCCGCTTCCAGGGCGGCCGGGTAGAGGTGAGGATGCAGACCGTTTACGTGGCGATTCAAGGGCTTATAGACCTGATGCGCTAGGGGCTTGACAGCCAGAACGATCGTTCTGTAGGGTGCAGAACAATCGTTCGGTCATCGGAGTGCCGGCCCGTGCCGTTGAACACCCAGAAGCCCCAGAAGGATCGCGAGTTCCTGGAGAAGCTCCAGGACTACTACGCCGAGCACAAGGTGATTCCCTCGTACTCGGTGCTCGCGGGGCTGTGGGGCGTCTCGGCCAAGTCGTGGGTCTCCGAGTTCGTGAAGCGCTTCGAGGAAGCGGGCTTCCTCGACTGGACGCCCGACCGGCAGCTGAAGCCCGGTCGCCGCTTCTTCGAGCGGCGCATCGCCGATGCCCCGGTCCAGGCGGGCCAACCCCACGCGGCAGCCGCCGACGGATACGACCTCGTGTCCTCCATCGATGAAATGCTCGTGCGCGAGCCGTCGAAGACGGAGCTCATTCGCGTGAAGGGCGATTCGATGATCGATGCGGGCATCCACGAAGGCGACTTCCTCGTGGTCGAGAGGCGCCACCATGCGAGCCCCGGCGAGGTCGTGGTCGCGATCGTGGACAACGAATTCACGGTGAAGTACCTGGGCAAGGAGCGCGAAGAGCTGGTCCTCAGGCCGGCGAACAAGGCGTATCCGGTCATCCGCCCCCGTGGGCGTCTCGAGATCTACGGGGTGATGGCCGGTCTCGTGCGGAAAGTGTTTCGGTAGCTCATTCCATGAGCTTGGCATCGCCTAACCTGATGGCGTCTACAACAATCGATTGATGGGATAATTCAAATGCTCAAAGTCATCTCCAGCCCCACCGAAGACACTCCCAGGATGGACGAGAACAAGGCGAAGGCGCTCGCGGCCGCGCTTTCGCAGATCGAGAAGCAGTTCGGCAAGGGCTCGATCATGAAGATGGGCGATGCCGACGTGGAGAAGGGCATCCAGGTCGTGTCCACCGGTTCCCTCGGGCTGGACATGGCGCTTGGCGTGGGGGGCCTGCCGCGCGGCCGCGTGGTCGAGATCTACGGCCCGGAATCCTCGGGCAAGACGACGCTCACGCTCCAGGTCATCGCCAACATCCAGAAGCTGGGCGGCACCGCCGCATTCATCGACGCCGAGCACGCGCTCGACCCGCAGTACGCCCAGCGCCTCGGTGTGGATACCTCCGAGCTCCTCCTCTCGCAACCCGACAACGGCGAGCAGGCCCTCGAGATCGCGGACATGCTCGTGCGTTCCGCTTCGGTGGACTGCGTCGTGATCGATTCGGTCGCCGCGCTCACGCCCAAGGCCGAGATCGAGGGCGAGATGGGCGAGCCGCAGATGGGCCTGCAGGCCCGCCTCATGAGCCAGGCGCTGAGGAAGCTCACCGCCAACATCAAGCGCTCCAACACGCTCGTGATCTTCATCAACCAGATCCGCATGAAGATCGGCGTGATGTTCGGCAATCCCGAGACCACCACGGGCGGCAACGCGCTCAAGTTCTACGCGTCGGTCCGCATCGACATCCGCCGCATCGGCTCCATCAAGAAGGGCGAGGAGGTGATCGGCAACGAGACGCGCGTGAAGGTCGTGAAGAACAAGGTGGCGCCCCCCTTCAAGGTCGCCGACTTCGACATCCTCTACAACGAGGGCATCTCCCGCGAAGGCGAGATCATCGAGATGGGCGTGAACCACCGCATCGTCGAGAAATCCGGGGCCTGGTACGCCTACAAGGGCGAGAAGATCGGCCAGGGCAAGGACAACACGCGGGAATTCCTCAAGGAGAACCCCGCGATCGCCCAGGAGATCGAGCAGAGGATCCGCGAGGCCGTCGGCATCGCGGGCGGGATGCCGCAGTCCAAGGAAGCCGCCGAAGGCGACGACTGACCCGCGCGGCGTAAAAGCGTTCTTCGTGCCACAGCATGGCCTGGGCTTTCATCTTGGCTAAGACCGAGCCGGTTTCGTTGAAGGCCCGGGCCATGCGCTTCCTCGCGCGCCGCGAGCATTCGCGCCTGGAGCTCGCACGCAAGCTCTCCCGGGTTGCCGGGGAGGGCGATGACATCGATGTGGTCCTGGATGAGCTCGCCCAGAAGGGCTGGCTCTCGGATGCGCGTTATGCGGAGCACTCCGTGAGGGCGAAGGCGCGCCGCTTCGGCCCCCTGAAGGTCGCCCACGAGCTGCGCTGCAAGGGCATCGGCGAGGAGACGATCGAAGCCGCCTTCCGCGCGGCCGGCGTCGATGGCGCCGCGGACATGCAACGTGTCTGGTCGAGCCGTTTTTCCGAAAAGCCCACGAACGAACGGGAGCGCGCGCGCCAGGTGCGCTTCCTCCAGGGAAGGGGCTTCCCCTTCGAGCCCGTCATCCGATTCCTCAGGGAGATCAACCCATGAGCACGAAAACCCAGAACTGGATCGCGTTCTTCTTCATCGCGGGCATCTTCATCGCGAATCGATTGGTGTAGCGAACAGCAGGGCGCCGGATCGAGGTCGAGGAAAGCGCCGCCCGGGGCCCAACGGCCGCTCCGCTGCGCTTCGCGGGCCCGATGCTCGCCAAAACCTCACGGCGGCTGCGGAAGGTCTTCGTCTTTATCGATGCGGGCGCTGCGGCCCGCACCTTTGCTCCGTCCTCGCCGAAACCCCGTGATGTTTTGCCTCGCTCGGCCGGGCCCAGGTTGGCGCTTTCCTCGACCTCGATCCGGCGCCGTTCAGTGCTCCGCGCATACGACGAGATGGCAGCACACCACTAAGCACGGATGCGGAGGCCGCTTCGCTTCTGCCCCTGCGATCCGCTCGAGGTCAATAGTGGCCGGCCAAGCGTTCGGTCGAACATGGTATCGAACGGCAATTTCCGCCTCTAGCCGGGGGTAGGTCCGTTATCGGCCAATAGCAGACATTGGACGACCGCTAAGCCCAACCTTGTACGCGTTAGCAGCCCGGTGTTCTAATGCCGCGATGAATGCTGCCTTAACTGCGAGATAGTCGGGTGAACGCCTTAAAGGAAGCGACATTCTGGATTGGTGTCACGCAATGCCCGCTGCTCTACTACGTAGTGAACTGGGCGTCACGCGGTCTTGGCGACACTCAAATAGCCGTGCTTAGACCCCTAGCCGCAGTCATCGCTGGTGCTGCGATTCTGGCCGGACCTTTATGGGTTGTTGGCCAACTCCCGATGCAGGGCGATGCCGCGCCTCGCGCGTGGTTCTTCGGATTCTTATTCGGAATCGTTCCTTTAGGCGCCGTTCAGGGCATTTTGCGGATCAAGAATCGCGTAAACGACTCGGCCGGATCGCCCGGGCGCTGCCCGTATTGTGGGCGCTTGCCCG
>Ga0134125_10008492_pt1 | contig 11594 bp, 12 predicted proteins | sample KB31751_FD_96464 | JGI IMG/M metagenome (GOLD analysis project Ga0134125, IMG submission 96464) | Terrestrial soil microbial communities with excess Nitrogen fertilizer from Kellogg Biological Station, Michigan, USA - KB3-175-1 | ecosystem: Environmental > Terrestrial > Soil > Unclassified ... | reverse complement strand
GATCTTCCCGGCGCCGCAGAGCTGGGCCGAGAAGATCTATCCCACGCTGGCCTACTTCAACGAGGCCGAGCGAGGCGGGCACTTCGCCGCCTGGGAGGAGCCCGGCCTGTTCGCGACAGAGGTGCGCGCCGCGTTCCGGTTGCTGCGCTAGCTCAGCTCGACTGCGCGTACCCCTTCAGCCCGCCGAAGTCGAGCAGCTTGCAGGCCTCGTCGCCAACGATCCAGGCGTCGTGGCCGGGCGGCATGTGGAAGGTGTCGCCGGGGCCGAACTCCTGCTCGGTGCCGTCGTCCATCCGCAGCGCCATACGGCCCTCGAGCACGTAGCCGATGTGCTCGACCTGGCAGGAGTCGGTGCCGGCGAGCGGCTTGACGTTCTCGGACCAGCGCCATCCGGGCTCGAAGGTGCCGAGCCCGACCGCGTTCCCGTTGAGGTCCACCAGCTCGACGCGCCCCTTGCCGTCGGTGAACTCACGCACCTCGTCGGGGCTCTCGAAGCGCTTACCAGCTAGCTGGGCCATCTAGCTCCTCCTGTGTATTGGGCTGGGATGCCGACGCTACACCGGCTGAGGTAGTGCCGCCGCGCCCGTTTTGCCGCGTAACGCATCATTCGCCGGCCATGCGCGAACCGGAGCTTCGAGGCCAGACCGTCGTCGTGATCGGCGGCAGCGCGCGCATCGGCCTCGAGACCGCGCGGCGCGCCCGCGGCGAGGCGCGATCTACGACATCGACGGCGGCCAGCAGTTCGTCTAGCCGGGCAGGTCCTCTGGCCTCTTCTTGGCGAGCTCGCCGTGGAGCAGTCCCGTGGACTGGCCGACCTCGATCATGTAGCCGTCCGGGTCCCGCATGTAGCAGCGGATCTCGGCGCCCCGATCCATCGGCGGCGTGATGAACTCGGCGCCCTTCGAGCTCCACTCCTCGTAGCACGCCTGGATGTCGGCCACGCGCAGGTTCATGAAGGTCGACACCCTGTCGGACGGCTCGTAGTCGGCCATCGTGGTGTCGGGCTTGTCGGGCGTGGGCCCGCCGCCCGGGTTCATGATCACCCAGGAGTTCGAGAGCTTGACGATGCAGGGGTTCTCCTCCAGCACCACCCTGCCGCCGAGGACGTCGGAGTAGAACGCGCGGGACGCCGCCACGCTCCGCACGATGATGAAGTGGGTCACGAGAATGCCCTCGGCCGGGAAGGGCAGGTTGTCGTAGTCGATGTAGGGCGTGTGCTCGCTCAAGTTCCGCGAGCGTACTGCGCCCGGCGACCCCCGCCGTACGAGCCGAGGTCGACGAGGAACGCGAGGATCACGAAGAACCACTCGAAGCCGGTCACGTGGCGCCCCGAGCCCCACTCCCAGAAGGCCGCGTAGGTCAGCGTCGTCCACGGCAGCAGGAAGAAGCCGAGCAGCGGAACGATCCAGCTGTCGAAGGCGCGGCTCAAGAGGTCGCCGAAGATCCACAGCAGGAACAGGACCAGACGTGGCGAGATCAGGGCAAGCAGTGCCAGGAGGCAGCCGATGCCGCCAGTCTGTCTCCGCTCGTCCGCGCGCGTCTCACCCGGATCGGATGATTACCGCGGCCCTGTGGAATCCTGTTCCGCGTGCCCTGGGCCCCTGAGCTGTTCTCCGCGCCGGCGCTCGAGCGCATCCAGGAGAAGTGGCAGCAGGAGCTCGTCACCGTCCCCTTCTTCGACGGCCTGCTGACCGACGAGGTCGACGCGCTGGTCGGGTCGTTCGACGGCGAGCCCGAGCTGTACGACCCGGTGCGCGGCCGCGTGAGGGGCACGCGGGCGTTCGAGGCATTCGTCGCCGAGACGAAGGAGTGGCTGAGCCGCAACAACGCGTCGATCGAGGACGTCGAGCGCGTGGTCGAGGACCGCTACGGGTTCGCCGAGGTGGTGCTCCACCTCGACGACGCCGTCGATCTTCCGGTGGCGACCGTCAACGACCGCCGGCCGGACGGGCGGATCGGCGAGCTGCGGATGTACTACAGCACCTGGCCGCTGATCGGCCGGCACACGAACCGCTCGCCGCTGCTGCAGCCCGATCCCGACCTGCGCGAGGCGGATGTCGTGGGCGAATACCAGCAAGCGTTGGCGGCGGGCGACGTGGACGCGATCGTCGCGGCGTTCGAGCCGGACGGTTACGCGCGCGAGCCCGCGGGCGGCGCGTACGTTCACAAGGGCGCCGGTGCCCTGCGCGACTTCTACGAGCTCCTGTTCTCGAACGGCGGCGGCATCCCGCTCGAGCACTGCACGGTCATCGACAACGGGCGCGCCTGCGCGCTCGAGTACAACGTGGTGCGCTGGGGCGAGACCGAGCTGCCGCCGCAGGCGGGGGTCGCCGTCTACGAGCGAGGTCAGAGCGGCAGGCTCGCGGCGGCCCGCGTCTACGACGACGTCGACCCGCCGCTCGGTTCACGCACGTAGAGGAGCAGGCATGAGGATGAGCGTCGAGCTGGGCGGCAGGGTCATCGCCAGAAGCGATGACGCGGTGCTCCTCTTCGAGCCCGGCCGCTACCCCGTCGCCTACTTCCCGACCCGCGACATCGAGGAGGGCGTGCTCGAGCCGTCCGACCACGAGAGCGAGCACCCGGACCTCGGCAGGACGATCTGGTTCGACGTGGGCGGGCGGCGCGGAGCCTGGCACCTGATGGACGCGTTCTACGAGGAGGACGAGCGCATAGTCGGGCACTCCGCCGACCCCTATCACCGCATCGACATCCGCCGCACCTCGCGTCACCTCCCGGTCCGGGCCGGCGACCAAGTGGTCGCGGGCACGCACGCGCCCCTGGCGCTCTACGAGTTCGGCGAGATAGGGCTCGTGGAGTCATGAGCGACGCGGTCGGCACGCTCGTCTCCGTGAACGTGGGCATGCCGAAGGACGTGCCCTGGCAGGGGAAGACCGTCTTCACGGGCGTCTTCAAGGACCCGGTCAGCGGCCCCTGCCACGCGGGCAGGCTGAACCTCGAGGGCGACGGGCAGGGAGACCTGGCCGGTCACGGCGGGGAGATGCGGGCCGTGTTCGTCTATCAGCTCGACTCCTATCGCTACTGGGAGAGGGAGCTCGGCCGCGACGACTTCGTCCACGGGCAGTTCGGGGAGAACTTCACGATCGAGGGACTCCCCGACGACGAGGTCTGCATCGGCGACCGCTACCGGATCGGCGGCGCCGTCTTCGAGGTCACCCAGCCGCGGGTCACCTGTTACCGGGTGGGCCTGCGAATGAACGATCCGCGCATCCCGGCGCTGCTCGTCTCGCATCACCGTCCCGGCTTCTACTTCCGGGTGCTCGAGGAGGGCGATGTCGAGGCCGGCGACGAGATCGTCAAGCTCGCCACGGGCCCCGAGCAGATGACGGTCGCCGAGGTCGACGGGCTGCTCTACCTCCCCGGCCACCCGCGCCAGCAGTTGCTCAAGGCGCTGCGAATTCCGGCGCTCAGCCCCGGCTGGCAGGCGTCGTTCAAGGCGCTGGTCGAGGGCGACGCGGGCGGCGGCAACGCGGGCCTGGTCGCCACGAGCCCGCCGCCGGCCTGGACCGGCTTCCGGCGGCTGAGGGTCAGCGACATCGAGCGGGAGAGCGACTCCGTGGTCTCCATCGGCCTCGAGGACCCCGACGGCAAGCCCGTCCCCGCCGCGCGCGCCGGGCAGTACCTGACGCTGCGGCTCCAGCCGGAGGGGCAGGAGCGGTCGGTGCTGCGGAACTACTCGCTGTGCGGAGAGCCGGGCGCGAGCGGCTACCGGATCGCCGTCAAGCGGGAGGAGCTGGGCCTGGCCAGCGGCTACCTGCACACGCGGATCGCGGTTGGCGACGAGCTCGAGATCGGAGCACCCCGAGGCACGTTCATCCTCGACGAAGGCGACGCGCCCGTGCTGCTGATCAGCGTGGGGATCGGGGCCACGCCGGTGCTGGCGATGCTGAGCGAGCTTGCGAAGGACCATTCGGACCGGCGGATCTGGTGGCTCCACGGCGCGCGCGGCAGCCGCGACCACTCGTTCGCCGCCCAGGCGCGCACGCTGCTCGGCTCGCTCCCGAACGTGCGGACGCACATCTGTTACAGCCGCCCCGGGCCGGACGATGTGGAGGGCCGCGACTTCGACAGCACCGGCCGTCTCAGCGGATCGCTGCTCGCCGAGCTCGCGCCCCCGCGTGACGCCCAGGCGTACATCTGCGGGCCGGCCCCGTTCATGGAGGAGGCCAGCGCCGGGCTGGCGGCGATCGGTCTCGAGGCGAGCCACATCCACACCGAGCCGTTCGGACCGGCACCGGGCATGACTCCCGGCATCGCGGCCGGCGCACCCACGCGCGCGCCGCATCCGCCACCCGGCGAGCCGGGCAGCGGTCCGACCATCGAGTTCGCGCGCAGCAACCTCGCGATTCCCTGGAGCGACGACTACGCGAGCCTGCTCGAGCTCGCCGAGGCGTGCGACGTGCCCGTCCGCTGGTCCTGCCGCACCGGCGTCTGCCACAACTGCGAGTCGACGCTCATCGCGGGCGGCGTCGACTACGACCCGGACCCGGTGGAGCCCCCCGCGGAGGGCAGCGTGCTGATCTGCTGCTCACGGCCGCACGACGACGTGGTGGTGGACCTGTGAACGGGCGCCCCTTCGGCCGCGACACCGCGCGCCTCGTGACGTTCAGCGACGGCGTCTTCGCGATCAGCATCACCCTGCTCGTCCTCGAGATCAAGCCGCCCGGCGACAACGGCGACCTGCTGCACGGCCTGCTCGACCTCTGGCCGTCCTACCTCGCCTACGCGCTCACGTTCCTGTTCATCGGGCAGGTGTGGGCGAACCACCACGTGATGTTCGACCACATCCGTGGGGCCAACCGTGGGGTGCTGCTCCTGAACACGCTGCTGCTAATGGTCGTGGCGTTCCTGCCGTTCGCCACATCGGTGCTCGCCGGGGCGTTCAGGGACGGGGACGGCGAGCGAACGGCGGTCGTCTTCTACGGGATCGCGTTCGCCGTTACGGCGCTCACGTTCAACGGGGTCTGGGGGTACGCTCGCCGGCACCGGCTCGTCAGCGAGAGCCTCGGCCCCGCGGGCGCGGTCGCCATCGCCCGGCGCTTCCGGCTCGCCCTCGCCTGGCTGGGGCTGGGCGCCCTGATCGGCCTCGCTCTGCCCGTGCTCGGCGTGATCGTGATCGCCGCGTTCAACGCGTTCTACTGGCTGCCGATCGCCGGCGAGAGCCCGAGCCCCTGAGGCTTTTACCCGCCCTTGACCAGCCGCCAAGGACCATTGGCAACGGTATGGACACGGGCGGCAGCGCCGGCAACGAGGTCCTCACGAACGCCACCGCGGTGGTGCTCACCCTGCTCCTCATCGCGGAGGGGATCACGATCCTCTGGATCGGCGGGCTGCGGACCGAGCACATGTTCATCGGCATGGCGCTGATCCCGCCGGTGCTGCTGAAGCTCGGAAGCACGGGCTACCGCTTCGCCCGCTACTACCTGAGCACGCCGGCCTATCGCGAGAAGGGGCCGCCGTTTTTGCCGCTGCGGCTGCTCGCGCCCGTGCTGGTCCTCACCACGCTGCTCGTGTTCGCCAGCGGGGTCGTGCTGCTCATCGACGGCCACAAGTCCAACACGCTGTTCACCCTCCACAAGGTCAGCTTCATCCTCTGGGGAGTGCTGTTCGGCGTTCACTTCCTGGCGCACCTGCAACGCATGCTCGGGTCGCTGCTCGGCGACTGGACCCGCGCGGGCAGGCGGCGCGTGCCGGGCGCGGAGCTGCGCCTGGGCCTCGTCGTGGCGGCGACCGGCGGTGGCGTGGCCCTGGCGATCGCCGTGCTGCCGCTCATCACCGGCTGGGACCCCGGTCACAATCACCACTTCGACTGAGACTTATCTCCTCCTAACGGCTCCTTTGCCATGCCTTGACCAGGGGGTCGCGAACATGACCGGCTGTGATGGGCGACGTCCCCCGATCGGCTCCATCTCGCCGCGACCGCGCAATTCTGCGCGCGCGCCGGCTGACCTGGGCGGTCGTCGCCGCCACGGCGGGGCTCGCGAGCGCGCTGTCGGTCGTCGCCGCCAGTGCGTTCAAGGGCCACGCCCGTCAGACGGCGGCGGCGGCGCCTCCCGCCACCACCACACGGGCCGAGAGTCGGGTCCGCGTGCCGGGGCCGCAGTACGTGCCCCCGATCGTGGGTGACGATCAGCCGCTACAGCCGCCCGCCGCACCGCCCTCGCAGGCGCCGCAGGCCAGCCCACCGCCGGCGCCGGCCCCGGCTCCCGCGCCTGCTCCGCAGCCGCAGCCGCAGCCGCAGACCTCCGGGGGATCGTGACCGCCGCGAGCTGGTCCGCGCTCGGAACCACCGTGAGCGTCGTCGTGTCGGACGCCGGCGCGCTGCCCGCGGCCCGCCGGGCGGTGGAGGCCGAGCTGGCCGAGCTCGACGCCGCCTGCAGCCGCTTCAGGGAGGACTCCGAGCTGATGCGCCTGAACGCGCGCGCCGGGGAGACGGTGCGGGTGTCTCCCCGCCTGCTCGAGGCCATCGCCACGGCGCTCCGGGCGGCCGCGCTCACAGACGGGATCGTCGATCCCACGGTGGGGAACGCGCTCGTCGTTCTCGGCTACGACCGGGACTTCTCCCTGGTCCGGCGGGGGCCGTCTCCGCTGACCGCCGTGCGGGTCGCCGGCTGGGCGCGGATCCGCATCGACCACGCGGGGCGCAGCGTGCGAGTCCCGCGGGGCGTCGTGCTCGATCTCGGCGCCACGGCGAAGGCGCTCGGCGCCGACCGCGCCGCGGCACGCGCCGCGCAGGCCGCCCCCGGCGCCGGGGTGCTCGTGAACCTCGGCGGCGACATCGCCACGGCCGGCCCGGCACCGGCCGGCGGCTGGCTCGTGCGGGTGACGGACGACCACCGCGCGCCGCTCGACGCGCCGGGCCAGACCGTGACGATCGGGTCGGGCGGACTCGCCACGTCGAGCACCACCGTGCGGCGCTGGGGCGACGGCGTGCACCACATCGTCGATCCCCGAAGCGGCCTGCCGGCGGTCTCCCCCTGGCGCACCGTGAGCGTCTGCGCGGCCACGTGCGTGGACGCCAACATCGCGAGCACCGCCGCCCTCGTGCTCGGCGAGCGGGCGGAGGACTGGCTCGAGCACAACGGCCTGCCGGCCCGGCTGGTCGGCAACGACGGGTTGACCGCGGTGACGGCCGCCTGGCCGAGAGAGCTCGAGGCGGCATGATCGCGGCCGCGGCGCACGGACCGTCCCCGCTCTGGTACGCGACCCGCGGCACCGGCGCGGTGACGCTCGTGCTGCTCACGGCGAGCGTGGTTCTCGGCATCGCGGCCACGCGCGGGTGGCGCCCCTCGGGAGGGTCGCTGTTCACGATCGGCTCGCTGCACCGCACCCTGTCGCTCCTGGCGCTGGCGCTGCTCGCGGTTCACATCGTCACGACGCTGCTCGACCCGTTCCCGCACATCGGCGTGGCGGCCTCCGTGGTCCCCTTCAGCGACGGCTACCGCACGCTCTGGCTCGGTTTCGGCACGGTGGCCGCGGACATCCTGCTTGCGCTGGTGATCACCAGCCTGGTCCGCCGCCGGCTGGGCTACGGCGCATGGCGGCGAGTGCACCTCTTCGCCTACCTCTGCTGGCCCGTCGCCCTGCTGCACGGCTTCGGCACGGGCTCGGACGCGAGGAGCACGTGGATGCTGGCGCTGACGATCGGCTGCGTGGCGGCGGTGGCCCTCGCGGTGGCGGCGCACGTCGCCGCGGCCAGGCCCGCGCCGCGCGCACGCGCCGCGGCGCTCGCCGGCGGCGCGGCCGCGGTGCTCGCACTGACGGGCTGGGCCGCGCAGGGACCGCTCGCCAAGGGCTGGGCGCGGCGCGCGGGGACGCCGGAGAGCGTGCTCGCCGCCTTCCGGCCGCCCGCGCAGGCGAAGACCGTGCGCCGAGCCGACCGCATGGCCCAGCCGTTCACGGCGGACCTCAACGGAGTGGTGCGGCGGGGTCAGGGCAGCGACGGCACCGACGTCGTGGACCTCCGCATGCGCCTGAGGAACGGCCTTGCCGGCATGCTCCGCATCCGGCTCGGTGGCCAGGCGCTGCCGGGCGGCGGGCTCGAGATGAGCCACAGCGCCGTGACATTCGGGCCCGCCGGATCGGACAGTTACCGGGGCCGCATCGACGCGCTTCAGGGCAGCCAGCTGCGAGCGCTGGTCGGAAGCCGGCGGGGCCGCGCGGTGGACCTGCGCGTCCAGCTCTCCCTCAACGGCGACAGCGTGAGCGGATCGCTCCGCGGCGATCCGGTGGGGGCCGCACGGTGAGCCTGCCGCGGCTGCTGGCCGGCGTGCGGCGCGACGGGCCGCTCTCGCTGCGCGAGCACGAGCAGGTTCACGGGCGCGCGCGCGAGGCGTCGGTGGACCTGATCGATGCGGTCGGGCGCAGCGGCCTGCTGGGACGGGGCGGCGCGTCGTTCCCGGCCGCGGTGAAGATGACCGAGGTGGCCCGCCGGCGCGGACCGCGCTCGCTGCTCGTGAACGCCGCCGAGAGCGAGCCCATGAGCCACAAGGATCGCGCGCTGCTCCAGGGAAATCCCCACCTCGTGCTCGACGGTGCGATCGCCGCGGCCGAGGCGGTGGCCGCGCGCTCGATCACCATCGCGATCCGCGAGGACGCGATCGTCGCGCGCAGTGCGCTGCAGCACGCGCTGAGCGAGCGGCCGAGTCGGCAGCGGGTGACCGTGGCGCCGGTGCCGGTCGCGCACCTGAGCGGCCAGGAGAGCGCCCTGATCCGCTACCTGGACGGCGGCCCCCTCAAGCCCACGCTCGTTCCACCGCTGCCGGTGGAGCGTGGGCTGAAGCGCCGCCCAACCCTTGTCCAGAACCCGGAGACCCTGGCCCACGTCGCACTGATCCAGCGCCACGGGCCCGACTGGTTTCGCGAGCTCGGCAGGGCCGAGCACCCGGGCTCCGCGCTCGTCACGCTGACGGGCGCCGGGGTCGAGCAGGGCGTCTACGAGATCGCCTGCGGCACCCCGCTGCGCGCGCTGCTCGACCGCCCGGCCGAGCGGATGTCGGGCGTCCTCGTCGGCGGCTATCACGGCGCCTGGATCGCCGGCGAGGAGATCGACTCGGTGAGCCTCGACAACGCAAGCCTCTCGCGTCACGGAGGCAGCCTCGGCGCCGGCGTGGTGGTGGCCCTGGGCCCCGCCGCCTGCCCGGTTCAGGAGCTGGCGGCCACCATCGGCTGGCTGGCCGCCGAGAGCGCCGGCCAGTGCGGGCCGTGCAGCCACGGCCTGCCGGCCCTGGCCGGCCTGCTCGCCGAGATGGCCGCCGGACGCGCGCCCGCGGACGCCTGGGAGCGGCTCGATCGCTGGACCGGCGACCTGCCCCGCCGCGGCGCGTGCCACCTCCCCGACGGCGCGGTGCGCTTCCTGCGCAGCGGGATGAGGGTGTTCGCGGAGGAGCTGTCCGAGCATGAGCGCCACGGGCCCTGCCGCTCCTGCCGCCGGCCCACCACCCTGCGCTTCGGCGACGCCGAGCACTTCGCGAAGAGGGCCGCGGTTTGAACCGGCACCTCGAGGTGAACCCGATCGCGTGCGCGGGGCACGGCGTCTGCGCCGAGCTGTTCCCGGAGTGGATCGAGCTCGACGACTGGGGCTACCCGATCATCGACCAGGGCCCGGTTCCGGAGGAGCTTCTCCCGCACGCCGATCGGGCCGTGGCGGCTTGCCCGAAGCTCGCTCTGGCGATCCGGACACGGGCCGCGGCAGCCGAAGCTCGAAGCGCGTAGGCCCTCCGTTCAGCGCGCTCAGGCTGCCGTTGTCGGCCTGGGCGAGCGCCCGCGCCAGGTGCAGGCCGATGCCCGTGCCGCCGCTCGGCGAGTCGCCGCGCTCGAAGATCTGGTCGCTCAGCTCGTCCGGGATGCCGGGACCCGCATCGGAGACCGTCACGGTGGCGCTGCGGCCATTCGCCGCCACGCTGATCCCAACCGGCCCGACGCCGTGGCGCAGCGCGTTGTCGAGCAGCACGTCGAGGATCTGGCCGACGGTCCCGGGCGACGCGCTCACCTGCACGTTCTTCTCCGAGGCCACGTCGAGGACGCGGCCCGAGCGGTTGAAGGCGGGCCGCCAGCGTCCGGCGTGATCGTGGACCACCGCGCCGAGGTTCACCGTCACGGCGCGCTTCGCGCTCTCCTGGCGGGCGTGGGCGAGCAGGGCGGCGATCGTGGTCTCGAGCCTGTCCACCTCACCCAGCGCCGCCTCGAGCTGCGAGTCGCCGTTCGAGTCGGCGTCCTCGATACGCAGGCGCAGCGCCGTCAGCGGCGTCTTCAGCTGGTGCGAGACGTTCGACGAGAACTCGCGCTCGCGGGCCACGAGCTCGGCGATGCGGCCGGCGCTGCTGTCCAGGCCGCGCGCGATGGCGTCCGCCTCGGGCAGGTCGAAGCGGCCCGCTCGCACCGAGAAGTCCCCGTCACCCAGCTCCGCCGCGCGCCGGGCGATCGCCTCCAGCGGGCGCGCGAGCCGGTTGGCCTGGAGGGCGGCGAGCGCGATGGCCACGAGCACGCCGCCGATACCGAGCGCGGCGATCAGCAGCCACTCGCGGTAGACGCGGTCGTGGAGCTCGCCGATCGGCGCCCTGGCCACCACGGTCGCGCCCAGGGCGGCGCCCGAGTGGGCCACCAGCGCGTCCGGCCCCGGCGGCGGACCGAAGCCGATCCGCCGGCCGTCGCGGGTCACGATCGCGACCGAGTGCCCGCGTGGGACGAGCGTGCGCAGCAGGGTGGGCGTGATCTGCTGCCCGCGCTCGAGGCGGTCGTCGATCGCCGCGGACACGCGGTCGGCCTCGCGCTCGAGGCGGCTGGTGGAGTCCTGCCGCAGCCGCGCCGCCTCCACCAGGCCGAGCGGCACGCCGAGGATGATCACGGCGGCGAGGGCGATCGCGGCTGTGGAGAGGATCAACCGGCGGCGCATGGCTAGTGGTCTCCGACGGAAATACGGTCGCGGCTCGGCGAGCGAGAACCGAGCATGGGCGTGCACGCGAGCGCAGCCAATGCAGGAGTGCACTGGCGAGCATCGCGGGTGCGGCCAGGCGAAGGTTCGCAGCCGCCGAGCGCGAGCGGATTTGCGGAGGCGACCACTATGGCTCGAAGCGGAGGCCGACGCCGCGCACCGTGATCAGCCGCCGCGGGTTCTCCGCGTCCTCGCCCAGCTTGCGCCGCAGCCAGGACACGTGCATGTCGAGCGTCTTCGTCGAGCCGAACCAGTTCTCGTCCCAGACGTCCGCCATGATCTGCTCCCTGGTGACCACCCGGCCGGCCTCGCGGACGAGGAGCGCGAGCAGGTCGAACTCCTTGGGTGAGAGCTCGAGCTCCTCGTCGCCCCGCCAGGCGCGCCGGGCCGCCAGGTCGATGCTCACGTCTCCGGCCTGGAACTGCTCGGCGGTGGTGCGCCGGAGCTGGGAGCGCACGCGCGCGAGCAGCTCGGCCAGCCGGAACGGCTTGGTGATGTAGTCGTCGGCCCCGGCGTCGAGACCGCCCACGGCGTCCATCTCGCCGTCGTGAACGGTGAGGAAGACGATCGGCACCGCCGGGCGGTCCGCGCGAACCCGGCGGCAGACCTCCAGCCCGCTCTTCCCGGGCAGGCCGATGTCGAG
>Ga0134125_10008491_pt1 | contig 11595 bp, 8 predicted proteins | sample KB31751_FD_96464 | JGI IMG/M metagenome (GOLD analysis project Ga0134125, IMG submission 96464) | Terrestrial soil microbial communities with excess Nitrogen fertilizer from Kellogg Biological Station, Michigan, USA - KB3-175-1 | ecosystem: Environmental > Terrestrial > Soil > Unclassified ... | reverse complement strand
TCAACACTATTATTTTAATTACCGATGGCATTGAAGAGTGTGGGGGCGACCCCTGTAAAGCAAAAATAGCTTTAGAAGAAAAAGGCATTATTTTAAAACCTTGCATAATAGGAATTGGCTTAACTATTGAGCAGGCTAAAGCGTTTGATTGCGTAGGAAATTATTTTAGTTATGAAGACCCCACGGCATTTTCAAAAACATTGGATTATGTTACCTCGCAAACTTTAAATAGAACTACAGCACAGGTTAATTTATTAGATGTATCATCTAAGCCAATAGAAACAAATGTTAACATGACTTTTTATAATGAAAAGACAGGTGATGTAATGTACAATTATGTACACAGCATTAATGCACAAAACAACCCCGATACTATACCAATGAATGAAACCAAGCAATACACCATTATTGCTAACACCATTCCACCCAAACAAATTGAGCATGTTAAACTAAATATTGGCACACATAACACCATACCCATTGATGCACCACAAGGTACTTTAAGTATAAAAAGGGGCGTAGGCATTTACAATAACAACGATAAAGTAAAATGTGTTATACGACAAGCAGGCAGCATGAAAACCTTGCATGTACTTGATTTTAACAGCTACGAAAAATTTATTGTGGGCGATTATGATGTGGAAATTTTAACCCTGCCACGCATTAATTTATACAACCTAAATGTTTTGCAAAGCACTACTAAAAGTGTTGACATAGAAGATGCCGGACAGGTTAAACTAACCATGCCCGAAGCCGGAGATGGTTGTATTTTACAAGAAACAAAAAAGGGTGAACTAATATGGGTTTGTAATTTGCAGAATAATAAAATGAAACAAGATTTTAATTTACAACCCGGCAATTATAGAGTAACCTACCGCCAAAAATCATTAAAACAATCTATTTACACTATTGAAAAATCATTTACCATAAAATCTAACCAGCTTATTTCGGTTGATTTATATAGGTAGCAAAAAAATAAAAACATGCCTGCAAAAAAACTAAACGCAAGTCAGCCCATCGGAATTTTTGATTCGGGAATAGGTGGTTTAACCGTGGCCAACGCTATTGCAAAAGTGTTGCCTAATGAGCAACTAATTTATTTTGGCGATACAGCCCATTTGCCTTATGGCGATAAATCGCCCGATAGCATTAAATATTATTCTATACGCATTGCACAATTTTTACTAGAACAAAATTGTAAGATAATTGTAATTGCCTGCAATACGGCATCGGCTTTAGCTTACGAAACTGTTAAAGATTTTATAGGAAATAAAGTGCAGGTTATTGATGTGGTTAACCCTATAGTGGATGAAATTGCCCTAAACAAAAAAATAAAACACATAGGTGTAATTGCTACCAAGGGTACCGTTAAAAGTGATGTGTATGCCAAAAAATTAAAGCATACAAATAAAAACTTAGAAGTATCTTCTTTAGCTGCACCGCTTTTAGTATCGATGATAGAGGAAGGTTTTTTTAATAATAAAACATCACGCACCATTATACACGATTACCTATCGCGCCCAAAATTGAAGAAAATAGATTCGCTTATTTTAGCTTGCACGCATTACCCACTTATAAAACCCGAGGTGGAAGAATATTACAAAGGCAAAGTAAAAATTTTTGACCCTGCGGAGGCTGCTGCAAAAAAAGTGTACGAAACCCTGAAAGGATTAAAATTACTATCACCTAAAAAGAATAACAAGCATCGTTTTTATATGAGCGATTATACCAAATCGTTTGAGGAAAGTTCTCGTTTCTTTTTTAAATCGAAAATAAAATTAACCGAAGCTAATATTTGGAAGTAGATTTTATTGTTTTAAAAAATCTCCGTCAATAATTAGCAGTGTTGCTCCGTTTTCAGAAAACGAACGATGCGAACTTAATTCATCAGACACCACATAACTCATTCCTTTTGTAAGCATAACAGGTTCACCCAATTTTAGTTCGCTTAAAAAAGCTCCTTCTAAGCAATGTACTATGTGTCCTTTTTGGCACCAATGGTCGGCCAAGTAACCTTTGGTGTACTCAACAATTCTAATTCGTAAACCGCCTAGTTGAATGGTTTGCCAAAATGAGGTTCCGGTTTCGCCTTTATGTTCTACTTTTTCTATGGTAGACCAATCTATATTTTGAAAGGGAATGTTACTCATTTGCGTAAATTTTATTTAAAATCAATTTCTAATAGAACAGGGCAGTGGTCGCTGTGCAAGGCATCGGGCAAAATAACTGATCGTTTTAGTTTTGATTGTAAGTTCTCGGTCACCATATTATAATCTATACGCCAGCCCAAATTTTTAGCTCTTGCATTGGCACGGTAACTCCACCAACTATATTGATGTGGTTCCTGATTAAAATGCCTAAATCCATCTACAAAACCTGTAGCTACAAACTTATCGAACCACTCACGCTCCTCAGGAAGGAAACCAGATGTGTTAGCATTGCTTTTTGGGTTATGTATATCAATGGGTTTATGACAGATGTTGTAATCGCCGCAAATAATTAATTTTTGACGGTTTTTTCTCAATTCTGTAGTGTATGTTAAAAAATCATCCAGCCATTTCATTTTAAATGCCTGGCGGTCTTCGCCACTACTACCGCTGGGGTGGTAGGCGCTAATAACCGATATGTCTCCAAAGTCGGCACGTAAAACGCGTGCTTCATCGTCGTAAGCTTTTATGCCACAACCGTACACCACGTTATCAGGCTTTATTTTGCTTAAAATGGCAACCCCACTGTAGCCCTTTTTTTGTGCTGAGTACCAGTAGTGATATTTGTATCCTAAAGACTCAAATAAGGCAACATCAACCTGCTCTTTTTCGGCCTTAATTTCTTGCAGGCAAAGTATATCGGGGTTAGTGGCTTTAAGCCAATCTATTAATCCTTTATTAAGGGCGGCTCTAACGCCGTTTACGTTGTAAGTTACAATTTTTTTATTCATAATGCAATGTTGCAAAAATACTTGTTAAAAACATTACTTATTTATTATTATTGCTATATTTGGGCAGTTTGTTAACTATAATTAAACCTATGAAGTCAAAATATTTGGTGGCGCTGCTATTTATGGTAGTTAGTTCGCTTGGTTTTTCTCAGTTTAAATTTAACGAATACTCTTGCGCCAATGTTAACTTAGTTGACCCAATGGGTACGGGAGTTGAAAACACCCCTGATTGGGTTGAAATAATAAACACCTTTCCTACGCAACAAAAACTTACAGGTTGGTACATAAGCGACGACAGACAAAACCTATTTAAATGGCAAGTGCCGCTGTATAACAACACTAACATTATGCTTGATAGCTTTAATGTACAGGTTATTTATTTATGCAAACACAATAAATCTGTAAATAATTTGGGTGGTGTTAATGCAGGTTCAACCCATATAGATTTACATGCAAATTTTGAATTAATTCAAAGCACAAAACCAGAGCCTTGGTTATATCTTACCAAAGTGTTGGGGGCTACAAAACCAACCGACTCTGTACAAATTAAACGTTTGCAACCAGGCCATTCGTGGGGTAAACCTAATAGCGATAGCGCAGCCTATTATGTGCCAGACCACGGTATAACCGATACGGCTTTTAGTCAAAATAATGTTTTATGGAGTTTATATAAAGTTCCTACTGCCGGTAAAAAAAATCCAAAAAACCCTTACCCATTAAAATCAACTTCAATTAGAAACTGGTATAGGGATTATGCGCCTACTCCTAAGTTTATGACCAAACCGGGTTATTATTCAACAAGTGCACTTTCAAGTTTTGTTATAAAAGATACCACATATACAACTGCGTTACAGGCTGCCCTAGCTCATAAAGACAGTATAGAAATATTTGTAACAAGTGATTGTACTACACCACTTACTTATTCATATGGTGTTGCACCTACGCCTACCAATGTTGCAGATGCAGGGCCTAATTATCCATCACCCGGTGGCGGTCCGGTAAGTGTAAGTATACCAATAGGTACACCAACTTCATATACACCTGTTGGAGTTGTGGTTAGGGCCGTAGCTCACGATCAATCTATTCCACCAAAATATTTAGATAGTTTTGAAGCCTATGGCGGTTATGTACTCGATTCGGTTTACCATATGAGTGTTGTTTGTGCCTGTATGGATACCAACGCTTTATTTATGGCTAAAACTAAAGATACGGTTCCTACTATATACAGCTATTTAGATAGTAAATTTCATAGTAATAAAGAGTTGTTTAAAAACAGCGGACAAGCGCTTATTAAAAAAATAGATTTTTATAATGCAACCGGTGCTGCTACAGGACATAGACAATGGCAATTTTTGTTTAGATCGGAAGATGAGTATGGCTATAACTATACAAACAAATATGGTTTTTATATCGACCCTAAATTAGGTATAACTGCCCGTGCCGATTTTCCTGAATTGGTTTTCCGTTCGGGTTCTGAAGATAACTTTTTAAAAGGTGGTAGCGGAAGTGGAACTCGCCATGGTGCAACACATTTACGCGATTTTTTTAACCATACATTAACGTTACGCCACAAATTAAATTTTGAGTCGTCGCACTATGTGCCTACTTATATGTTTATAAACGGTATAAACCGTGGTATTTATTATATTAAAGAGCCTATAGATTCTACTTACGTAAAATACTATTTCAATCACGACCAGTCAGATATTATTGCAACCGATTTAATTCCTACTACTACAAACCCTCAAATAACGGCACTTTCGGGTAAATTAAGCCGCTGGACTACTTTTTACAACTGGGTAATGAGTAACTCTACCAATGTGCGAGATGCTAATACATACCAAGCTATTTCTGATTCAATGGACTTAGCGTCTTTTATTGAATATAACTTTTATAACATGTACAGTGTAAACACTGATTATGTAAAACGTCAGTCGCTTTGGTGGAGAGGTCTTAAAACTGACACCAACTACGCTGGGCCTCATAAATGGCGTTTTGGTTTAAGCAATACAGATTTAACCTGGCAGTTTGGTAACAACAACACCAACATTCTTGATAACACAGCAACAAGTTCGCCTTGCGATTATGTAGATGCTTTTGGTCCGGCACCATCGCCTAACTACCCTTTAGTTCCTTTGTTTTACAAACTAATGGCAAACGATACATTCTTGTCTGGTTTCTTTGCCAGATATCAGGATTTAGTAAACACTTCCTATACTTGCGATACATTAATTGACCATTTAAAATATGTAAGTTCTTTATTAAAATTGGATATGAAGAGCCAGGTTTGGTGGAACGTAAACCCAGGTACAACTTGTACCGGCTGCGATTCGGTTAAATTTTGGACAGCCATGGTAGACTCTATGCAAGTGTTTATTGCACAGCGTTGTAGTTTAGCTATACAAGGCATTACTTCAAGTAGTTGTTTTCATCAATTTGACGGACCTTATAATTTGTGTTTAGATGTTGCCCCAAAAGATGCTACTTCTTTGCCGGGCTATATAAAATACAATTCGTTAAGCCTTCATACTTTCCCTTGGAATAACAAATACATTGATAGCGTAACGTATATTGCTATAGCGGTACCCGACTCTAACTATGTGTTTGATCATTGGACATCAGACTACAAACTAAGTCCATCCAATTCAAGCGATAGTGTTAGTTTTTATGTAACCGGAAACAGCAAACATTGTATGACGGCTGTATTTAAAATTAAACCGGCTCACGAAACATATGGCGACCCTATGTTACCAACTGCATTTTCGCCTAACAATGATGGTAACGATGATATATTAAACGTGTATGGTATAGCTAATGCTACCAGTTACGATTTTGAAATATATAACCGTTGGGGGCAGCAAATATTCAGCTCGAAAGATAAAACGCAAGGTTGGGATGGAAACTTTAATGGCTCTCCGGCTGCTGTTGGTGTTTATGCCTACAGATATGATATTGTAATTAACGGAAAAACGTTTAACAAAAAAGGCAGCTTTACACTACTAAGATAAATTATGTACACTCGTAAAATAATTTTTAAGCTATTTTTTCTTTGCTCAATTAGTTTGTTTGCGCAAGATGTGCACTTTTCGCAATTAAACCAATCGCAATTATTAATTAACCCGGCTAATGCAGGTAATTTTGATGGCTACTCGCGTGCAGTATTAAATTACCGTACTCAGTGGAATGCAGGTAGCGCGCCTTTTCAAACAATTATGGCTGCTTTTGATGCTAATGCGGGTATAAAAAAATCGCGTTCGGCCTTTTTAGGTTTTGGTGGTTATATTTATCAGGATAAAGCTTCGACCGGAAGTACAAGTTGGAAAACTTTAAATGCCGATTTTATTACCAATATTGTAGTTAACTTGGGTAAATCTGCCAAGTTAAGCGGAGCAATAGGTGCAGGCATAGGTCAATCATCTATTAATAATGCTAATTACTCGTGGGGTGTGCAGTATGATGGTACCCAGTTTAACACCTCGTTACCTAATAACGAAAACTTTATTAGTAGAAAAAGTTTTACCTGGTTTGATTTATCATCGGGTGTAAACTTAGACATTGATAAAATAACCCAACGTTTTACACACAATAACCGTTTTCATTTACGCATTGGTTTTGCAGGCTATCATTTAAATGCACCTAAATTGGTGTTTGCTACCAGCGATCCTCAAACAATTGACAGAAGATTTGTTATAAGCTCGCAAGCGCGTTTTGATATAAAAGAATCGCCGGTAAGTATAATGCCAAGCCTTATTTATATGTGGCAAGGCACTTATCACCAGTTTAACCTTGGTACGTTTATGCGTTACCGCTTTAAAGACGAATCGAAAACAACTGGTTTAAAAAGCGAAACGGCTATACATATTGGAGGTTACTACCGCGTAGGTGATGCCTTTATACCGCAGTTTATGTTAGAATATAAAAGCATTATGTTTTGCTTTTCATACGACCAAACAGTATCTAATTACAAACAAGCTAACCGTGGTTTAGGTGCGTTTGAGGTTAGTTTACAATGGACAAACTTGCGTAACTCCTTATTTAAACAACGTCGTGAGTTTGCAGGTTCAGCTACAAAAAGCGCTCCTCCAACATCAAACGCTAAAGACAAATAGTTTTTGTTTTAGTAACAATCAACATCAATTTTCAGTTTCACTTTTGCCAATAGCTTATCTGTTTTAAAAGCAGCAATTATTTTATTTAAGTGTTGCCTTACTTGATTAGATGAATAATCGCGTTCAACTTTTAGTAGTATTTGTTTGTGGTACTCGTTTTTTATGCGGCTAACAATGGGAAATTGCGGGCCAAGCACCCGCTGTTCAAACACCTTGCGTAATTCAACACCAAACCATTCTGCTGCATGGCTAACCGTATCGGCATCTTTAAACACAAATAAAAAGCTGAATAGACGTGTAAAGGGTGGGTATAAAAACTCTTGCCGTTCGGCAAGCAGTGTGTTATACATTTGCTTGTAATCGTTATTGATGACCCAATTAATTACCTGATGCTGAGGTTGTGTAGTTTGTATAAAAACTTTGCCGTTTGAGTGTTTTCTTCCGGCACGGCCGCTTACCTGAGTGATTAATTGAAATGCGCGTTCATGCGAACGAAAATCGGGATAACTTAAAAGATGATCGGCTTGTAACACACCAACCAAACCCACATTATCAAAATCTAACCCTTTGGTAAGCATTTGTGTGCCGGTAAGTATATCAATATCACCCGCGTCAAACTCATCAATAATTTGTTTGTAGGCATGTTTACTGCGGGTAGAATCTACATCCATCCGTTTTATTTTTGCTTCGGGCAACAGTATACTAACTTCTTCTTCAATTTTTTGGGTACCAAAACCACGGTAACGCAAATCGCTGTTACCACAAGCTACACAAGTTGTAGGTGGTGCAGTTGTGTAGCCACAATAATGACAGGTTAATTTTTGTGTGGCTTTGTGATAGATAAGCGATACATCGCATTGTACACAACAAGGAATATGCCCACAGGTAAAACATTCAGTATAAGGTGCAAAGCCTCTGCGGTTTTGAAAAAGAATAATCTGCTCTTTTTTTGAAAGAGCCATTTTCATTTCTTCAAACAAAGGTGTACTAATTACTTCATCGGTTTTCTTTCCATCAACACGCACATCAATTACATCAATAACGGGTAAAGACGAACCACCGAAACGCTCGTTTAATTCAACCAAGCCGTATTTATTTTGCGAGGCATTGTAGTAACTCTCTATACTAGGTGTAGCGGTACCCAATAAAACTTTTGCTTTGTGTAATGATGCTAAATAAAGTGCTGCATCGCGGGCATGGTACCGTGGTGCGGGGTCTTGTTGCTTATATGAGCTATCATGTTCCTCATCAATAATAATTAAACCAATGTTATTGAATGGAAGAAACAAAGCACTACGTGCTCCTAAAATTATTTGATGATTTTGTTTGTTGAACGAAATGTTTTTTTGTTCTTGCTGTAAAACAGAATTCCAAATTTCAACACGCTCGTTCTCCGAAAAACGAGAATGATACACGCCTGCTTTATCGCCAAAATATCTTTTAATGCGGGTAACAAGCTGTGTGGTTAAAGCAATTTCGGGTAACAAGTATAAAACCTGTTTGCCTTCTGCAATGGTTTTTTCTATCAGCGAACAATAAATCTCCGTTTTACCGCTACCCGTAATGCCATGCAGTAAACAGGTTTGGTGTGTTTTAAACGATTCTTCTATTTGTTGTAATGCCTTGTTTTGCAAAGGCGATAAATCTTTTTGCAGTTGTGTAGTGCTATCGTTTTCAAAACGGCCTGTTTCAAAATCTTCTTGTATAAAAACATTTTTTTTAATGAGGGCATTAATAACCGCCCCATCAAAATGTTTAAGTATGTGGTGTCGTTTTAACCAAACATTTTCTACTACCGCATCTTTTTTTATTTCTTTTAAATAAAATAATAAAACCTCCAGTTGCTTAAAGGCTTTAGTTTCAAGGCTGGTAAATAAATCTTTTAAAGCATTTTCATCATTCTGATAAATTTCGTTCAGCTTAACGTAAGCAATAATTTTTGGTTTGTAGCGCTCTTTTACTTCCTCATACAGCAATACATATTTTTTTGCCAGTAAATTTTTAATAGTGCCCTGCGGATTTTTTACCGATAAAACTTCGGCTGCCTCGGTAAACGATAAAATATTTCGTTTCTGTATGGCTTCCAGTAAAATGTATTCGTTATCGCTGAGGTCTTTTATTTCTTCTTTTTCAAAATCAATTTCGGGGTTGGCAACCAATTTAGTTTCGCTGCTTAGCTTTAAACCCGATGGTAGTGCGGCGTTCATAACCTCGCCTGTGTTGCACAGGTAGTAAGCACTCATCCAGTTCCAAAAAGTAAATTGGGTTTCATTTACAATGGGCTGCGGGTCTAAAATATCCTCTACATATTTTGCCTGATAACCTTGGGGTGGATTCTCATGTACATTTTTAATTAAGGCCGTGTAGAATTTGTTTTTACCAAAGGGCACTAAGGCTCTAACTCCCGACATGGCAGCATCGTTTAACTCATACGGAATGCGGTATGTATATAAGTTAGGAACTGCCAGTGGCAATAACACATCGGCAAAAAGTGTTTTACGACTCATTTGGTTTTAAAGCCTGTATGGTAATGCAAATCCAACCTGCTATTAGCAGTAAACCACCCAATGGGGTTATGGGGCCAAATATAAAACCTGCATGTATGCCACTAATGTTTTGTGTGCTTAACATGTATATAGAGCCACTGAAAAACAAAATACCAATAGTTATTAAATACGATGCAATGGTATAAAGTTTAATTTGCTTGTCGCGGTTTATGTACGCTAAAATAAATAATACAATGGCATGCATTAATTGATATTTAGTACCGGTATCAAAAGCATTTAGTTGGTCGATGGTTAAAACGCCTTCTTGCATTTTTTGTTTTAAGGCATGTGCACCTAAAGCGCCCAAGGCTACGCCGGTTGTGCCAAACAAACCTGCTATAAATGAAAATTTATTTTTCATATTTAATTTTGTTTTGTTGTTTTATCTATATAGAATTTTTTTAGTTCTTCAATTTCATATTTATGTCTGAGTGATTTTTCAAGCGCCATAAAATTCTCTTTATCAACCACGTAATCATAACCAAACTCAGCTAAGATTAATTTTGCATCATCGTAATCAAAAACACTTAATATTTTTTCGGTTTGCGCAATGCTTAAACAAGTCTTGCTTATAAGCCATTTGGCATCTTTTATTCGATACCGCTCTATGTGATCATCTTTTAATTTTTTTATTTCGATTTGAAGTAAAGAATCACTAATTGTTTTTGTGCATAGAGCAGGAGGGGGGTAATTTTCGGCTAATTTATTTGCAGCATCTTGTTCTTTTTTTTGAGAGACAGCAAAATTTGTTACTCGGGCAGATAGTTGTTTGTGTGTGCTGGTACTATCTGTATTAATTAAATTGGTAGATACAAAGGTTAATGCATACTTGTCTTTTATTTTTTCTACGGTGTAGGTAAACTCTAAATCTTTACAGTTACGACCGTGGTTTAAAAAATAAGCCGTAGCACTAAAGTCAGCTAGTTTTTTATCGGCATAAACTACTTTTAGTCGGCAAGTGTCGTCCCATATTTTGGTAGCTTTTACAATACTTTGAGCGCTATCGTTAATTTTTTGGTCGTTTAGGTACAACCAAAACTTTTCTCCGCTTTCGGTTAGTAAAACCAGACTGTTTTGTGCTTTTAGCAAGCCGCTGATACAAAAACTGAGAACTAATAAAATACGGATAAACATCTTGTCAAAATTAGGCTATTTTTGCAGCTGTAATTTAGTAATTATGAAAAAAATTTTGGTTATAGGGGCTGGCCGCTCTACGGTTTCGTTAATTAGTTATTTGCTTGAAAATGCCGCAACTAACAACTGGCAGGTTACCGTGGCCGATATGAGTTTAGAACTGGCAAAAAGCAAAACTACAGGCTACCCGCAAGCCATTGCCATGCAGTTAGACATTGATAATAACGAGCAACGCCTAGCCGAAATTAAAAAGGCCGATTTTGTAATATCTATGCTACCTGCTTTTATGCACATGGTTGTTATAAAAGATTGTGTGGCTGCAGGCAAGCACGTGGCAACAGCCAGTTATGTATCGGCCGAAATGATGGCTTTTGATGAAGAGGCTAAAAAGAAAAATATATTATTATTGAACGAATGTGGCCTAGACCCCGGCATTGACCATGCATCAGCCATGAAAGTAATTGATGAGATTCAGGCACAAGGTGGCGAAATTACTTCGTTTAAATCGTATTGTGGCGGTTTGGTTGCTCCTGAGAGTAACGATAACCCATGGGGCTACAAATTTTCGTGGAACCCACGTAATGTGGTTGTTGCCGGACAAGCAACTGCACAGTATTTAGATAACAAAGAAATAAAATACATCCCTTACAATCGTATTTTTACGCAAATTGATACCATTGATGTGGATGGTGCTAAGTATGATGCTTATGCAAACCGCGATTCGTTAAGTTACATTCACCCTTATAAATTAGATACTGCAAAAACTATTTTGCGCGGTACGTTAAGACAAGTAGCTTATTGCAAAGCATGGAATGTGTTTGTAAAAGTTGGTTTAACCGATGATACATTTACTATAAAAGATACCAAT
>Ga0134125_10008487_pt1 | contig 11598 bp, 9 predicted proteins | sample KB31751_FD_96464 | JGI IMG/M metagenome (GOLD analysis project Ga0134125, IMG submission 96464) | Terrestrial soil microbial communities with excess Nitrogen fertilizer from Kellogg Biological Station, Michigan, USA - KB3-175-1 | ecosystem: Environmental > Terrestrial > Soil > Unclassified ... | reverse complement strand
TTCCACGTGCCCGCGACGCCCGGCACTTCGGCCTGGCCGCCGAGCTTGCCTTCCGTACCGACTTCGCGCGCCACGCGGCTCACTTCGGAGGCGAACGCGTTGAGCTGGTCCACCATCGTGTTGATCGTATTCTTCAGCTCGAGGATTTCGCCCTTCACGTCGACGGTGATCTTGCGCGATAGGTCGCCGCGCGCGACGGCGGTCGCCACCTCGGCGATGTTGCGAACCTGGCCCGTGAGGTTCGACGCCATCGAGTTCACGTTGTCGGTGAGGCCCTTCCACGTGCCGGCGACGCCCGGCACTTCGGCCTGGCCGCCGAGCTTCCCGTCCGTACCGACTTCGCGCGCCACGCGCGTCACTTCCGACGCAAACGCGTTGAGCTGATCGACCATGGTGTTGATCGTGTTTTTCAGCTCGAGGATTTCGCCCTGCACGTCCACCGTGATCTTGCGGGACAGGTCGCCGCGCGCCACGGCCGTCGTCACCTCGGCGATGTTGCGCACCTGCGCCGTGAGGTTCGACGCCATCGAGTTCACGTTGTCGGTGAGCGCTTTCCACGTGCCCGCGACGCCCGGCACTTCCGCCTGGCCGCCGAGGTTGCCTTCGGTTCCGACTTCGCGCGCCACGCGGCTCACTTCGGAGGCGAAGGCGTTGAGCTGATCGACCATCGTGTTGATCGTGTTCTTCAGCTCGAGGATTTCGCCCTTCACGTCGACGGTGATCTTGCGCGACAGGTCGCCGCGCGCGACGGCCGTCGTCACTTCGGCGATGTTGCGCACCTGCGAGGTCAGGTTCGATGCCATCGCGTTCACGGAGTCGGTCAAGTCTTTCCACGTGCCGGCGGCGCCGGGGACGACGGCCTGGCCGCCGAGCTTCCCGTCCGTACCGACTTCGCGGGCCACGCGCGTCACTTCGGCGGCGAAGGAGCGCAGCTGGTCCACCATCGTGTTGATGGCTTCCTTGAGCTGGAGGATCTCGCCGCGCACGTCGACGGTGATCTTCTTGGAGAGGTCGCCCGACGCGACGGCGATCGTCACGTCGGTGATGTTGCGGACCTGCGCCGTGAGGTTGCCGGCCATCTGGTTCACGGACTCGGTCAGGTCTTTCCACACGCCCGACACGCCCTTCACTTTCGCCTGGCCGCCCAGTTTGCCTTCCGTTCCCACTTCGCGGGCGACGCGTGTCACTTCCGCGGTGAACACGGACAGCTGCTCGATCATGTTGTTGACGAGCTTGGCGGCGAGCAGGAATTCGCCTTCAAGGGGCCGGCCGTTGGACTCGAGCCCCATCGATTGGCTGAGGTCGCCTTTTGCAACGGCGCCGACCGCGCGCGTCACTTCGATCGTGGGCCACACCAGGTCGTCGATCAGCGTGTTGATGTGCGCGACTTCTTCGGCCCGCGTCCCGACGGTGTCCGGCAGATTCAGCCGCTCCTTCAACATTCCTTCTTTTCCGACCATGCGGCTGACGCGCGCCACTTCACGGGCGCGGCGATCGGCGGTAGCGGCGATGTCGTTGAAGGTGTCGGCGAGCTTGCCGTCGAGGCCTTCGAGCCCGGAGGGGAGGCGCGTCGCGAAGTTCCCGTCCCGGAACTCGAGCAGGGCGGCGAGCAGTTGGCGCGGGAAGCCGGTCGGGTCGTAATGCTCACCGGCATCCCGGGCGGTACCGTGGACTGGTCGTTCCGTGTACGTCATGACTACTCCTGTGGCAAGCTACGACGGCAAGGCAGGGGGCCCTTACAAACTCCGCTCAGTGAAGTACCCAACAATCGAACTTTGGTTTGGCGGGCGCTCGAACAAAAGGATTAGTTCTTGTGGAGTACTAATACCTGGCGGCATTATTGGCGCTCACCCCACAACCCAGGGAACGCCTATGAAGAGCCCGACCTGGACCCGCCGTCAGTTTCTCGAAGTCGGCGCTGCCGCCAGCGCGGCCATCGCCGTTCAACCATTCAAATTCCGCCAGGTAGCCGCGAGCGACACCGTGCGCTTCGGCATGATCGGGGTCGGGATGCAGGGCAATGGCCTGCTCGGCACCTCGATATCGTTGCCGGGCGTCACCTGCGCCGCCGCCGCCGATCTCTACGACGGCCGGCACACGCTGGCCAAGGAAATCGCCGGCGCGAACCTGCCGACCACGCGCGAGTACCGGCGCCTGCTCGACGACAAAACAATCGACTGTATCGTCGCCGCGGTCCCCGATCACTGGCACAAACGCATGGTCGTGGAAGCGGTGAGCGCGGGGAAGGACATCTACATCGAGAAGCCGATGTCGCATACCGCGGCTGACGGCGTCGCGATGGTGGACGCCGCGAAGAAGACCAACCGCATCGTGCAGGTCGGCTCGCAGCGCGTGAGCTCGCAGATCTGCGCCAAGGCCAAAGAGCTGATCGCCCAGGGCGCGATCGGCGATCTGATGATGGTCGAGGCGCGGCTCGGCCGGAACAGTCCGACCGGCGCGTGGGAGTATCCGCCGCCACCCGATCTCTCGCTCAAGACGCTCGATTGGGACACCTGGCAGAACGACGTGCCCAAACGTCCGCTCGATCCCAACATCTTCGCGCGGTGGCGCTGCTGGAAAGAGTACGGGACCGGTGTTGCCGGCGATCTGCTCGTGCACCTCGTGAGCGGGATGATGTTCATCCTCGGCATCAACGAGCCGCCGAAGCAGGCGACGTCGGTCGGCGGGATTCGCCGCTGGAAAGACGGGCGTAACATGCCCGACGTGCACATGGTGCAGTACTACTTCGGCGACCTGCCGGTCTCGATGCGGCTCAACCTCGGCACCGAGATTCAAGAGACGTACTGGTTCCACGGAGCGAAGGGCGTGCTCGAGATGAGCGGCTCGCGGCTCACCGTCACGCCGCAGAGCGGCAAGGATGATTGGCCGAGCTATTACACGGGCAGCTATCCGAGCGCGCTGCGGCAGGCGTACGAAACGCAGTGGCACAAGGAAAACGATCCGAAGCTGGGTCAGAACGCGGTGTTCTCGGAAGCCACGACGTACCAGGCGCCCGATTTCGACGACACGCGCGTGCATTTGTGGAATTATTTCGAAGCGGTGCGCTCGCGGAAGCCGGTGGTGGAGGATGTCGTGTTCGGCCACAACGCCGCGCTCGCGTGCCACATGGCGAACGAAGCCTACGCGCGTCGCAGCGCCGTCACGTGGGACGAGGCGTCGAAGACGATCAAGGGGTGAGCCGCAGCAGCACGAGCGAGAAGGGCGTCAGCCGGTAACTCTGGCCGGCAGGTGAGGGCTGGTCGTCGGTGTCGATCACCGTGCTCCATCTGCCGGTCTTGGGTAATGCAAAATCGACGTCGGCCTCGCCCGCATTGAGCAGCAACAGCATGGTGTCGCCCTTGATCGGATTGCCCTTGTCGTCGCTCTCGTCGGTCGCATCGCCGTCGATCAGCATGCCGAGCGCGTGCGCGTGCGCCTCCTCCCAGTCCGCTTCCGTCAGCTCGACGCCGTCGGGCCGCAACCAGGTGAGGTCCTTGAGGCCGCGGTGCTCGACGACCTGGCCGCGGAAAAATGTGCGGCGCCGCAGCACCGGATTCTCGGCGCGAATCGCGAACGCTTTGCGCGTGAAGTCGAGCAGCTCGCGCCGGCGCTCGTCCAGGGTCCAGTCCACCCAGCTGAGCTCATTGTCCTGGCAGTACGTGTTGTTGTTCCCGCGCTGCGTGCGCGCGATTTCGTCGCCATGCGAAATCATCGGCACGCCCTGCGACAACGCGAGTGTCGCGAGGAAATTGCGCATCGCGCGATAGCGCGCGTCGAGGATCCGCGGATCGTCGCTGGGACCCTCGGCGCCCCAGTTGCGGCTCAGGTGGTCGTTGGTGCCATCCTGATTGTCCTCGCCGTTGGCCTCGTTGTGCTTTTCCTCGTAACTGACCAGGTCGTTCAGCGTGAAGCCATCGTGGCACGTCACGAAGTTGACGCTCGCGTAGGCGGCGCGCTGCGTCCACTGATAGATGTCCGCGGAACCCGAGAGCCGGGACGCGAGCGCGGCGACTTGCCCCTCGTCGCCCTTCCAGAAGCGCCGCACCGTATCGCGGTACTGGCCGTTCCACTCCGCCCAGCCGACCGGAAACTTGCCCACCTGGTAGCCGCCCGGTCCGACGTCCCACGGCTCGGCGATCAGCTTGACCTGCGACAGCACCGGATCCTGATGAATGACCTCGAAGAACGCGCTCAGCCGGTCGACCTCCCACAGCTCGCGCGCGAGCACCGGCGCGAGATCGAATCGAAATCCGTCGACGTGCATGTCGATCACCCAATAGCGCAGTGAGTCCATGACGAGCTGGAGCGTGTTGGGATGGCTCATGTTCAGGCTATTGCCGGTGCCGGTGAAATCGACGTAGTGGCGCGGGTCGTCCTGGGCGAGATGGTAATACGCCGGATTGTCGATCCCCTTCAACGCCAGCGTCGGGCCGAGGTGATTGCCTTCGGGGGTGTGATTGTAGACGACGTCGAGAATCACCTCGATGCCGGCCGCGTGCAGCCCGCGGACCATTTGCTTGAACTCGACGACCGGATCGCCAATGGCGAAGCGATCATCGGGTGCGAAGAAGCCGATCGAGTCATAGCCCCAATAGTTCGTCAGGCCGCGCTCCACGAGACGACGGCCGCTGATGCAGTGATGGACCGGCAGCAGCTCGACGCTCGTCACGCCCAGCGCGCGGAGATGCGCGACGATCGGCTCGGTGCAGAGGCCGAGGTAGGTGCCGCGCAGGCCCTCGGGAACGTTGGGATGTAGCTGCGTCATCCCCTTCACATGGCACTCGTAGATGACCGTGTCGTTCCCCGGAATTTTGGGCGCACGGTCCCCCTGCCAGTCGAACGCGGGATCGATCACGATGCACTTCGGCATCGCGCCGCCGGAGTTGCGCTCGTCCCTGATCAGGTCTTCGTCGGAGCCGCCGATCGTGTAGCCGAAGGGCGTGTCATCCCAGCGCACCTGTCCGGTGATCGCTTTCGCGTATGCGTCGATCAGGAGTTTGGCGGGGTTGAAGCGCAGGCCGTTCTGCGGCTCGTACGGACCATGCACCCGGTAGCCGTAGAGTTGTCCCGGGCGAACGTCGGGCAGGTAGCAGTGCCAGACCTGATTGGTCCGTTCCGTCAGATTGATGATTTCGGATTGATCTGCCTGATCCGCGGCTTCGAAGAGACAGAGCTCGACGCCCGTCCCGTGTTCGGAGAACAGCGCAAAATTCACCCCCTGGCCGTCCCAGGTGGCGCCCAGGGGGTACGGTGTTCCCCGCCACACCGCCCGTCTCGTCATTGACGAAGGATTAGGCCTCTGAGGTGAGCGAGACCTTGAAGCCCTTGGCCTTGAGGCTCGCGACCAGGCCGGACTTCTCGACGGACTTCATGTAGGCCTCGTCGGGCTCGATCAGCTTCTTCTCGACCAGCTCGAGCAGCGCGTCGTTCAGCGTCAGCATGCCCAGCTTCTTGCTGGTTTGGATGATCGAAGGAATCTGGAACGTCTTGCCTTCGCGAATCAGGTTCGAGATCGCGGGCGTCGTGAGCAGGATCTCGCGCGCGGCGACGAGGCCGCCGCCGATCTTCTTGCACAGCGTCTGCGAGATCACGCCCTTGAGCGACTCCGAGAGCATGACGCGAACCTGCGCCTGGCGGTCGGCGGGGAACTGATCGATGATGCGGTCGACCGTCGACGCGGCCGTCGTCGTGTGCAGCGTCCCGAACACCAGGTGCCCCGTTTCCGCCGTCTCGATCGCGATGGCGATCGTCTCGAGGTCGCGCATTTCACCGACCAGCACGATGTCGGGATCTTCGCGCAGCGCGGCGCGCAGCGCCGTCTTGAAGCTCTCGGTGTGGACGTGCACCTGGCGCTGCGTGATCAGGCACTTCTTGTTTTCGTGGACGAACTCGATCGGATCTTCGATCGTGATGATGTGATCGGAGCGGGTCCGATTGACGAGATCGATCAGCGCGCACAGCGTGGTCGATTTTCCCGAGCCGGTCGGTCCGGTGATCAGGACCAACCCTTTCGTGAGATAGCAGAGACGCTGGACCTCTTCGGTGAGGCCCATCTCTTCGACCGTGACGACCTTCGCCGGGATCACGCGGAAGACGGCGACCGGTCCCTTGCGATCGCGCGCCGCATTCACGCGGAACCGGGCCAGGCCCGGAATCTCGTAGGCGAAGTCGGTGTCGCCCGATTCCTTCCATTCGCCGCGGTTGCGCTCCGGCATGATCGACAGAATCAGCATCTCGAGGTCGTTGACGCTGAGCGCCGGGCTCCCGCTCTGGCGCTGGATCTCGCCATGGGTGCGGAGCATGGGCGGCTCGCCCACGCGCAGGTGCAGGTCGGAGCTTTTGGACTCCACCAGATGCTTGAGGAGCTTGCCCAGCTTCTGCTCGGCGACCTGGTACTGATTGGTCGCAAACTCGCCTCCCGCGCCCACTGAATCGATCATGGGTGCGGCCGCGATCGTAGACGCACGCGGTGCCTTCGGCGCCTTGGTAGCCGGGGCGGGGGCCGGGGGAGCCGGGGGAGCCGGGGGAGCCGGGGGGGCCGGGGGGGCCGGGGCCTCGACCGCCGGACGCTTCGCGGTGGTTGCCGGCGCCTTGGGAGCCTCCTCGGCCGGGGCTGCGACTTCCTGAGACGGGCGTCGGACCGCCGAAATCACCGCGGTCAGCCGGCCCGCTTCAGGCACGATCCGAACGCGCACGAGCCCTTTGCCGACGGCGTAGTCGAATTCGGTTTCAGACAGATGGTCGATCTTGTTCGCCGCCTCGGGGGGCGCGACCTCGACCATCAGCGCGTAGATGTGCTGATCGGTGAGCGGCTGCTTCGAGACCTTGCGAGGCTTGCCGTCCTTTACGAGCGTGACCGGCTCGTCCGGCAGCAGGTACAGCTGGTCGGCGCTTTCGCGCAGTAGCGCGTCCACGAACGGGTCGAGCCGGCTCGGCATGAATCAGTCCTCGGGGCGCACATACAGCACGTGGGCGCGGTTCACGATGTGCAGATGGTCGGCCGTCGCGAGCGCAAAGAACTCGTCGCGCGATGCGTTGAGGTAGTCGAGCAGCCGAGAGTGATACTCCGGCAGCTCGAGGGTGGCCCAGCCGCTCAACTTGGAGCCATCCGCCAGCGTCACCTCGAGGCTGGCCTGCTTTGCGGCCGAGAGGCGGTCGCTGTCCTCGGGCTGCCGCGGAACGCTCACCACCACGGTGCGCGCTTTGGCGATCAACAGAACACCGGTCCCGTCCTTCTTGGGGCGAAATGGGAAAAAGGCCTCGGGACGATTGAGCAGATCCAGCGCCGTTTCCATACCGGCGTGCTGCGGGACCCGCTCCATGACGAAGATCTCCCCCTCACGCTTTCCGCCGCTGGTCTGCAGCAGCGTGGCGGAGATGGGGACACGGGGAAGTGAAAACCCGGTCACGTCAGGCTATCGCGTCCGGCACTGCACGGACACAGGCGCGCGGTTTTCGCACGCGATCGTCTCGTTCATGCCGCTGACGATCGGCCCGCAGGCGGTGCGATGCGCCGTTTCGGTCGCTTCGGCGGGGGTGCTGCCCGCGGCGGTCGCGCAATTGGACCGGCCCTGGAATTCCATGCAGACGTTGCATTCCTCGTTGGCGCGCGCGGTCGACATATAGAAGAAGAGGGCGACGATCAGCGCCAGCACTGTCAGGGTGATCACCGTCGACCGCTTCATAGGGCCTCTCAAAGTGATGAGTCACGAAGGTGGTATGCAGGCCGAGTTCGCGCCAGAGGTCGCCGGTACTTAACATGTAGGGAATGACTGGCATTGTGACTGTCTTCACCCTGTTTGCGGTGATCCTGCTCATCGCCGCGACATCCGCCTGGCGTCGACGCGCGCGCGTGCGCGCGACAATGTGGCTGCTCGCCGGCGCGCTCGCACTGTCGATCGGACTCCTGTGCGGCGCGATCTCGATCGGGACTCGCGGCTACCGGGCCTTCACGCACGAGACGGTGGCCGCGACTGTGACGACGGAGCCACTGGGGCCGCAGCGGTTTCGCGCGACGGTCACTTTGGCCGACGGCAGCCTGCACATGTTCGATCTCGCCGGCGACCAGGTGTACGTGGACGCGCACGTCTTGAAATGGCGGCCGATCGGCACGCTTCTGGGTCTGGAGACGGCGTACGAGCTGGATCGGATTGCGGGCCGCTACAATGCGCTCGCCGACGAGCAGGCCCGTGAGCGGACCGTTTATTCGCTGGCAAAGGGGAAGCCGTTCGACGCGTTCGATCTCGCGCGCCGCTACTGGGTGCTGCGGCCGTTCGTGGACGCCGAGTACGGCTCGGCCACCTTCATCGGCGCAACACCGCGGGGGAGCAGGACCTACGAGGTTCGCGTTTCGACGACGGGTCTGCTGGTGAGGCCTTCCGGAACCAACTAAGCTTCTCGCCGTGGCTGACAAGAAACCAAAACCCAATTATTCCAACGCCTGGGCGGAAGCCCGGACGCTGATCTGGCAGCACCGGCGGCGGCTCGGCCTGGGCCTGGTGCTGATGTTGATCAGCCGTTTCGCGGGCCTCGTGCTGCCGTGGTCGTCGAAGTACCTGATCGACGGCGTCATCGGCCAGCGGCGGCTCGAGCTGCTTGGCGTCATCGCCGCGGCGGTCGGGGCCGCGACCGTCGTTCAATCCATCACGTCGTTCGGCCTGTCGCAGATCCTGGGGGTGGCGGCGCAGCGGGCCATCACCGAAATGCGCAAGTCGGTGCAGGCCTTCGTGCTGCGGCTGCCGATCAGCTACTTCGATTCGACCAAGACCGGCATTCTGATCTCGCGCATCATGACGGACGCGGAGGGGATCCGGAATCTGGTGGGCACCGGGCTGGTGCAGCTGCTAGGGGGGCTCGTCACGGCGGTGATCGCCCTGGGCGTGCTGTTCTGGCTCAACTGGAAGCTCACGGCGATTTCGATCCTGGTCCTGGCGGCATTCGGCGGCGGGATGGCGTACGCGTTCTCCAGGCTGCGGCCGCTGTTTCGTGACCGCGGCAAGCTGAACGCCGATGTCACCGGTCGTCTGTCGGAGACGCTGGGCGGGATTCGCATCGTCAAGGCGTATCGGTCGGAGCGCGGCGAGAAGCTCGTGTTCGCGCGCGGGGCGCACAAACTGTTCCGCAACATCGCGACGACGATGACCGGCGTCTCGGCGGTGGGCGCGTTCGCGCAGCTCGTCGTGGGGGCGATCTCGGTCATCATGATTCTGGTCGGCGGGCGGGCGGTGCTGACCGGCACCATGACGCTGGGCCAGCTCGCGCAGTACATCATCTTCGTCGGCCTGGTCGCGCTACCGTTGATCAACATCGCGTCGATCGGGACGCAGATCACCGAGGCCTTCGCCGGGCTCGATCGGATCCACGAGCTGCGCCGCATGACCACCGAGGACGCCGACGACGCGAACCGCGCGCCGCTCGAGACGGTGCGGGGCGACGTCGTGTTCGAGCATGTGACGTTTGCGTACAAGCCGGGGGTGCCGGTCCTGAAGGACGTGTCGTTCCGCGCCCCAGCCGGCTCGACGACGGCGCTGGTCGGCTCGTCCGGCTCGGGAAAAAGCACCCTCATCAGCCTGGTGCTCGCCTTCAATCGACCCGAGGCGGGCCGGGTGCTGGTGGACGGCCGAGATCTGAATTCGCTGCGCCTGTCCGACTATCGCACCCAGCTCGGGGTGGTATTGCAGGACAATTTTCTGTTCGACGGGACGGTGGCCGAGAATATCGCGTTCGCGCGCCCGCACGCGACGCGCCAGGAGATCATGGCGGTCGCGCGCATCGCGCATGCGGACGAGTTCGTCGCGCAGTTCGACGAGAAGTACGACACGGTGGTCGGCGAGCGCGGGGTCAAGCTCTCGGGCGGCCAGCGCCAGCGCATTTCGATCGCGCGCGCGATTCTCGCCGACCCGCGGATTCTCGTGCTCGACGAAGCGACGTCGAGTCTCGACTCCGAGAGTGAGGCCAAGATTCAGGATGGGCTGCGGGCGCTGCGGAAGGGGAGGACGACGTTCGTCATCGCGCACCGGCTCTCGACGATTCGGAGCGCCGATCAGATCCTCGTGCTCGAAGGCGGGGTGATCGTCGAGCGGGGGACGCACGAGGAGTTGCTCGAGGCGAACGGGCGGTATCGACAGTTGTACGATAAACAGTACAATTTCGAGAGGGACAGATTCATCAATCCGGGTGAGGATTTTACGCCGGAGCCCGAATCGGGAGTGACGGTCCCGCCGATGGCGCCGCCTACCAGACTCTAGGCTGTTGCACAGACGGCAAAGTGGCTTCAAGCTCGGAGCTTCCAGCTTGGAGCCACTTCGCCGTCTGAGCAACTTTGCAACTTGAGCAGTTAGTTGACGGTTACCTGTCCTCCGGTCATCGGGAACAACGGAAGATTCGGCTGCGCGCCGCACTGTACCGCCAGCCCAATGAACGTGAAGCTGATCGCATCCGGCGCGTCATTGGCCGATTTGCCGAGATCGGCGACGCGCGTGAGCGCCGCCAGCCCGCTCAGGTCCACGCCGCCCTGGCCGGTGCTGCCTTGGCGAATGATCCCGCCGATCCAGGCCTGATTCCCAGCCACGACGAGGCAGTTCACATCGACATGCACGCCCCCCTGTCCCTGACCGAACTGATCCGACCACTCGCCCTGCACGGACCCGTCCGCCTTCCGCGTGGCGACGAGGGAGAAGTTGGCATCGGTGTTGAGGGTGACATCCTGGTCGCTGCCGCCCACCGAGACGCGATTGATCACCGCGTTTGCGCCTTGGGCATCGGCATTGATGGCGCCGAGGGAAGCGGTGGGAGCGGTGTCGGTACAGGCGACGGTGAGGGCGAGAGCGGCGAGCGACAAGACGGTTTTCATGACGGACTCCTTGGAAGGGAAAGAAGAAGTGGACGCTTCAGCTTTCTCCTCAGAATCGGAGGCGACAACCAGCGCGGGGGCCCTCCCACGAGTTGCTGACGCCGCAGTCACAAGACGCGCACTCGGTGTACACGCAACGTAAACGGTTCGTTGCGGAGTGAAGCGCCACAAGAAAAGTGCAAGACGCCAAGTTGCAAGTGGCTGCAAGCTGCCAGAAACAGTTGCAAGGAAAGGCTGCGGTGCGCGGGCGTTTGGTAACGGTTGTGGCGGCTGCTTCTGCATTCTTGCGCATGGGGCATTACAAGAATCTCAAGGCATGGCAGCACGCGCGGGCGCTCGTGTTCGTTTCCAAACCACTGATCGAGCGCCTGCCGTCGACTGAGAAGAGCAACCTGGCCGATCAGTGGCGACGGGCGGCGTCCAGTGTCGTCCTGAACATCGCCGAGGGGGCCAGCAAACGGGGCGCGAGGGACTTTCGGAAGTACCTCGACACGGCGCGGTCATCGCTCGACGAGATCGAAGCAATCATCGACCTGGCGGTGGGACTCGATTATCTGAAGCGGCAGGACGTCATCAAAGTGAGTGCCGTGCGAGACGAATGCGCTCGGACCGTCTTTGGTCTGATCCGGAAGCTCGGTATTCCTGTCAACTCATAGCTTGCCGCTGGCAGCCACTTCGCAACTTGGGCGTCTTTCACTTCACTTCACTTGCGACTGGAAGCCCAGGCGGCGGTGTGGAACTGCTCG
>Ga0134125_10008484_pt1 | contig 11598 bp, 9 predicted proteins | sample KB31751_FD_96464 | JGI IMG/M metagenome (GOLD analysis project Ga0134125, IMG submission 96464) | Terrestrial soil microbial communities with excess Nitrogen fertilizer from Kellogg Biological Station, Michigan, USA - KB3-175-1 | ecosystem: Environmental > Terrestrial > Soil > Unclassified ... | reverse complement strand
TCACCCAGGCCCAGATTGCGCCCGGGCCGGCAATCTGCGCCGCGCGCCAGGCGCCGAACAGCCAGCCCGAGCCGATGATCGAGCCCAGGCCGGTGAGCATCAGGTCGAACGCGCCGACGTTGCGATGGATCGAACTGGCTTGAGACATCGATGTTCCCCCAGGGCGCCTGCTGACGTCAAAAAGAGGGTGATGATTGCAGAGCGGGGCGGTCGTGTCATCCGCCACAGGTCACCCCGGGCCTGTCGCGGCGGCTCCAGGGGTGCCATTTCGGCCCGTTGCGGTGGCGTGCCGGCTTATCATCTGCGGCTGCAGCAGTGCGAGTGGAGGGCGCGCCAGCCATGTCTGATTTGATCCTGTACCAGCGCGACGATTGCCACCTCTGCGACCAGGCGCTGGCCGTGCTGGCCGAGGCGCGGGTGCCGGATTTCGATGCTGGCTGGATCGACGACGCGCCCGAGCTCGAGCAGCGCTACGGCACGCGGGTGCCGGTGTTGCGCGATGCGCGCGACGGGCGCGAACTCGACTGGCCGTTCGACGCTGCCGCCGTGCAACGGTTTCTCGCGTGCATGGGAATCTAAGCCGGTCCGGTTTTCCGCCACCCCGCAGCCAGGGCGGGGGATGCGCCCGGCCCGATTTGGTCGTAATCTGCGACGCCAGGGGCACCAGGGCGATGGCAACTGCCAGGGAATCGTCTGGGGGTTAGCATGCGCGGCAGGCTGATTTTGTCAGCGTTGCTGTTGGGATCCGGGTTGGGCTTGCCAGCACCCGGTGGGGTGGCGCGTGCTTATACCACGCGCGAGCAGGTTTCCGCGCCGTCGCCCACTCCGCAATTTCGCCTTTACGGCGTCGCCGATGGACTGTCCGGAGGCGCCGTCCACGATCTGGCGCAGGACCAGGACGGCCTCATGTGGTTTGCCGTGGGCGACGACCTGGTGCGCTTCGACGGCGTGGAGTTCACAGCGTTCCGGCCTCGGCAGGACGATCCATCCTCGCTGCCTGCCGGCAGCAAGCGCGGCCTGTTCGTCGACCGGGACAACCAGTTGTGGTTGGGGGGCCTTGAATCCGGACTTGCCCGGCGTGGGGCGGACGGCCAGGGTTTCTCACACTGGATACACGATGCCGGCGAACCCGGGAGTTTGTCCAGCGACGCAGTGTGGTGTGTCGCGCAGACCCCGGACGGCGGGCTGTGGGTCGGTACCGAGGCCGGGCTGGACCATCTGCTGGCGGATGGCAGGCATTTCGAGCACGTCCTGCCACCACCCGGGCGGTCAGGGTTCGGCACCGTCCATGCGCTGCTTGCCGGAAGCGATGGCAGCTTGTGGATCGGCACCGGCCATGGGTTGTTTTTGCGCAGCCCGGCCGGTCTGGTGCGGCAGGTGGCCGTAGACGCCAGGCTGTCGGGCGAACTTGTGGTGTGGCGAATCCAGGGTGGCGGCAATGACGTGCGGGTGGCCGTGTCGGGCGGTTTGTTGCGCATCGATCCGGAGGGAGTCGCCCGCCTCATGGCGCCGGCCACGGCTCCTGCCGTGGTGGTCCATGGCAGCGCGCGTGATCAGCTCGGTCGCCTGTGGACGGCGACGTCCAGTGGCCTGTACTTCGAAGATGGCGGTCGGGTCACCCGTATCCCCGCGCAACCCCAGCTTCGCGGCGGGCTGCCTGGATACCACATAGCCCAGGCCTTGATCGACCACGAAGGGGGATTGTGGCTCGCTCTGGGCGAGGCCGGGATTGGCTACTTGGCACCGGACTGGAGTGTGTTCACGCAATTGACCCATGTGGCAGGCGATCCATCAAGCCTCAGCGGCTACGCGGCAACGGCCGTTGCGGCCAGCGGCGATGGCAAGCTTTGGGTTGGCACAGGCGATGCGGTCGACAAGTTGGATCCGGCAACGGGGCGTGTGCAGCATGTGTTGCGTGGTCTACCGGGCGAAGTGCGGGATCTGCTTGAGGCCCGCGACGGCAGCCTGTGGATCGTTGCCGGCGGCACGGTCTATCGGCACACCGGCGGCAGTTTGCTCCAGATCGATATCCGCCGGGCCCATGCCCTGGAACCGCAGCGCCTGGCGTTGGGCACCGCTGGCGAGGTGCTGGTCGCGTCGCTGCACCAAGGCATGTTTCAGGTTGATCGAGGCACGCTTGGATTGAGGCCGGCAGCATGGTCTCCGGTCGGTGGGAACTTGGTGCTGCCAAACCGCCTGAGGGCGAACCAGGTGCTTGAGTGGTACGCCACAGGCAACCATTTGTGGCGCTGGAATGCCGACGATGCCAGGTTTGACGAAACGCCTGGCTTGGCGCCCGGAGACCCGGTCTTGGCCCTGGAGGCGACGACTGATGGGTTGTGGGTGGCACGCGGCAATCGTTTCGAACATTACCGCAGGGATGGTTCCCACCTCAGCCTGGACCGCGAGTTGCCCCTGCCTGCCGACCGGCCGACACTGACCCTGCGGGCCATGCACGTCGACCGGCTGGGACGTTTTTGGCTGTTTGCCGGCGAGGGGCTGTGGCGCTTTGATCCCGACCCTGGGCGGCTGGTCGCGTTCGGGCCGCGCCATGGCTTGGAAAGCGGCCGCATGGAGGGTGTATCGCCGGTCGGCGGTCAGGATGGAATGGCTTATTTCGCCGGTCCGGATGGCGTGACTGGCTTTTTACCCGATCGCGCATGGGCGCAGCTCGGTCATCCGCATCTGAGTTTGGCTTCGATCAAGGTGGGGCATCGGGGCCAGGCGTTGAGCCTTCCCGCCGCGCAGGGAGTTTTGCAGCTGGCCTGGAACGATGGTGGGCCACGCATAGCAGCGCGGCTGGGTTCGTACCTCGATCCCAGGGCGAACCATTATCGCTTCCGCTTGCATGGACTGGATGAGGACTGGGTGGACACCGGCAACCGTGCGGAGCGCGATTTTCCCGTGTTGGCGGCGGGCAACTACACCCTCGAAGTGGCTGCCGCTGGTGCGGACGGCTGGTGGAGCGAACTGGACGCGCCCTTGCACATGACCGTGCGCTCGCCACCGTGGGTGGCTTGGGAGGCGTGGGCCTTGTACCTGGCGTGCGCCACCTTGCTGTTGGCGCTGTGGTCGCTGGTACAGCGGCGCTCCCGCTTGGGGATCGAGCGCCTGCACATGCTGGAGGAAAGGCGCCGGATGGCGGAACAGGCCAGTGAAGCCAAGACTTCCTTCCTGACCATGCTGAGCCATGAGATCCGCACGCCGATGACCGGCATCATGGGCATGACCGAGCTCTTGCTGGGCAGCTCCCTGACGTCGGTGCAGCACGATTACGTACGCTCCATGCAACGGTCGGGCAGCATGCTGATGCGTTTGCTCAACGACGCGCTGGACCTGGCGCGCATCGAAGCTGGCCGGCTGGAACTCGAACCCGCGCCGTTCGACCCCCGCGAGCTGCTGCGTGAGGTCCGGCAGTTGGAGAGCGGCTTGGCCGAACTCAAGGGCATCCGGCTCGAGTGCCACGTGGCGGATGATCTGCCTGAGCAGTTCGCGGGCGACGCGCTGCGCATCAAGCAAGTGTTGCTGAACCTGGTCAGCAACGCCTTGAAATTCACCGAGTCCGGCAGCGTGCGCATGGTCGCCGAGACCAGCGCGGCTGGATTGCACTTCAGCGTAAGCGATACCGGACCTGGCATTTCGGCCGCCAATCATCCACGCCTCTTCCAGCGCTTCGAGCAGCTTCCGGGCCCGCATCGAGCGGACGGCAGCGGACTTGGTCTGTCGATTTGTCGCGAGCTAGTCTGCTTGATGGGCGGCAGCATCCATGCGGAACCTGGAACCAGCGGCGGTACAACGTTCCACGTCCAATTGCCTTTGCCGGTGTTGCCGGCGTCCCTGGCGCCAGCCGGCGCAGGACTCCTGCCCGAGCCACACTGGGCGGTGTTGCTGGTCGAGCACGAGGCCGAGGTGGCGCTTGAGGTTCGTGCCAAACTTGAGGCCCAGGGGCATTCCGTGCACCAGGTCAGCAACGGTCTGGAGGCGTTGGGCGAGCTGGCGCACGCGAGTTTCGACCTGGTCCTCGTGGAAACCGAGTTGCCTGGCCTCGACGGCTTTCGGGTGGCGCGGCTGATGCGCAAGGCGGGGCTGGATCCGCCGGAGCCGGCGATCGTGGCCATTGCCACGCGGGTCGACGAGGCGGGCGCGGCGCGCGTCCGCGATGCGGGCATGAATGGCCTGGTGTGCAATCCGCTCGATGGCGAGCAGTGGCTGCATGCTTTGTACCGGGTCATGGCATCCCAACTGCTGCACGGCCAGCCGGCCCAGGGTCCGGATGGCTGACCGGCCGCACGCGCAGCGGCTTGGCCTCAGATGTCGAGCTTGCGCAGCTGGAAGCCGCGCTGGTGGTATTCGCGCCAGCGTTCGCGCGAGCCTTCGCGCTCGCTTGGCTCCGCGGCCACCACTTCCAGCACCCGCTCATATCGGCCTGGCGCGCAGGTCGCGCGCAGGTTGATGACCAAGGGCCGATCCGGGGTCTCGACGCCGGGCGGCACGATGAGCACGGCGGTGTGCGCATCTTCCTCGTCGCCCGCCAGCTGGTGCGGGATGAACGCCTCCTCGTCGAAGGCCCACAACAGCTCGTCCAGCGCGTCGGCCTGGTCGGCGTCGCGGGCCAGGATCAGGGTGGGTTGCTGGGCGATGAATGCTTTCCTCGCCAGCTCGCAGACCAGCAGTAGCGGTTGTTCGCGAAAGCGTGGCTTGTCGATCAGGTAGAAATCGGCTTGCGGCATGGTGGAAATCGTGGGCTGTCCGGAAACGGTGGTCGGGCCCGCGAAGGTTACGCCATCGACGTCCCTGGCGTCGCCCCGCCGCGCCCTGTCGGTATGGCGACCATGCACACGGTAAACTGCCGTGTGCCGCCAGCACCTGCAGCTGGCGACTGCCGGGGCGCCAGGCGCACCGCGCCGACGCCGCAGCCAAATCGTACCCCTGGATTGCCGGGACGCATGCTCAGTATTCTCGACCGCTATTTCCTGCGCGAACTGGCCCAGACCATTGCGGCGACCGTGGTGGTGCTGCTGGTGATCGTGGCCGGCAGCGCGTTTGCGAAGGTGCTGCAGCAGGTCGCGAACGGCAGTTTTCCGCCTGGCATCATGCTGCAGGTGCTTGGCCTGCAGACGCTGGCCGGCCTGACCAATCTCTTGCCGCTGGCCAGCTTCATTGGCGTATTGCTGGCCCTTGGGCGCATGTACCGCGAGAGCGAGATGCATGTTCTGGCCGCCTCCGGCATGGGGCCGTCCGGCCTGCTGCGGCCGGTACTGCTGCTGGGGGCGGTGCTGGTGGTCATCACGGCGGTGGTGGCGTTGTGGCTGGGTCCGTGGGCCATCCGCACCAGCGGGGACCTGGTGGCGGAAGCCAACCGCTCGGTGGTGGCCGCCGGGCTGGAGGCGGGTCGCTTCACCGAGCTGCCGAACGACGGCGGCATCATCTTCGTCGATCGCATGAGCCGCGACGGCACCAGCCTGGGCCGCAGCTTCATCGCCACGCAGCGCGTCGGCGCGGGCGGGCAGGCACATCTCAGGCTGGTCAATGCCGCCAGCGGCCATCTGTACCAGGAGGGCATGGGCGGCGGGCGTTTCATCGCCTTCACCGACGGTTGGCAATATGACTTGCCGCTTGGCGCCGACGACTGGATGCAGATGCATTACGCGCGCAACGACCTGGCCCTGTCGGCGGTCACCGATGACGACGCTGACGATCCGACCAGCGCGGCATCGAGCCTGGCACTGCTGCATGGCGACGATCCGCAGGGGCGGGCGGAGCTGGCCTGGCGCACGAATGCCCCGGCCCTGACCCTGGTGTTCCTGCTGCTGGCCTTGCCGCTGGCACGGCAGAGCCCGCGCGAACCGCGCTACGGCCGCCTGCTGCTGGCGGTCGTCGGCTTTTATCTCTATTACTCGCTGCTGGCGCTGGGCCGGGCGCAGATCGCCAAGGACCATTGGCATGGCCAGGGGCCACTGTGGCTGGTGCATGCGCTGGCGCTGGCGTTCGCGTTGTGGCTGCTGTGGCGCCAGTACGCGCCGCGCCGGCAGCGCGTGGGGCAGGCGCGATGAGCGTGCTGACGATCAAACGTGTCGACCGGCTGATTGGCACCGGCGTGCTGGGCTCGGTGCTGACCGTATGGCTGGTCCTCGCCGGCATGGACGCCGTGTTGCAGTTGTTGCGCCAGATCGGGAACATCGGCAAGCATGGCTACGCCATGCGCGACGCGCTGATGTACGTGCTGGTCACGTTTCCGCGGCGCGGCTACGAGATGTTTGGCTACGCGGCCCTGATCGGTGCGTTGCTGGCCCTGGGCAGCCTGGCCGGCAGCGGCGAGTTGACCGCACTGCGCGCCGCCGGCATGTCCCGCTTGCGCATTGCGGGATCCGCGGCGGGCGTCATTGCGGTGTTGATCGCGGCGGTGGTGGTGCTGGGCGAGACGGCCGCGCCCTGGGGTGACCAGGTGGCGCAGTCGATGCAGTTGCGCATGCGCTCGGGGACCTTGGGCATCGGCACGCGGAGTGGGCTGTGGACCCGGGACGGCGACAGCTTCATCAATGCCCGCGGTACGCTGCTGCTGCAGCGGGACGGGGCAAGTCGGGTGCAATTGGCGGACGTGCGCGAATTCAGCTTTGCCGACGATGGCAGGCTGCAGCGCTTCACCCAAGGCCGCATGGCGGAGTCCGACGGTGCGCACTGGGTGCTGCACGACGTGCGCACCACGACACTCGATGCACGGGGCGTGCACAGCAGCACGACGGCGACCCAGCACTGGCCGGTGCACATCGACCCGCAGGTGTTGGCGCAGTCGCTGGTGCAGCCGCAGTACCTGTCCATGCGCGACCTCAGGCGCAACATCGGCTACCTGCGCAGCAATGGCGAGCAGCCGGGCGGCTACGCCTTGGCGTTCTGGACACGGGTGATGTATCCGTTCAACGTGCTGGTCCTGGTTTTGTGCAGCATGCCGTTTGCGTTTGGCGCGCTGCGTTCGGGGGGCCTGGGCAAGCGCATCTTCGTCGGCATGCTGCTGGCCGTCGCCTGGTATTTCCTGCAGCCGGCGCTGGTGAATGTCGGTACCCTGTACGGCTTGTCGGCGATGTGGGCGAGCCTGCTGCCGGCGGTGCTGCTAGGGGTGCTCGCGGTGGTGTATTTTCGGCGCCGCACGGGATGAAGCGCCGGCCCATGGCGGGCCGGTCCATTGCTTGGGAGCGATGATGGACATGATTGATCTGCGCAGCGACACCGTCACCAGGCCGACTGCGGCCATGCGGGCGGCGATGCTGGCGGCCGAGGTCGGCGACGATGTGTATGGCGAGGACCCGACCGTCAACGCCTTGCAGCAGCGCCTGGCCGACGAGCTTGGTTTCGAGGTGGGCTTGTTCGTGCCCAGCGGCACGCAATCCAACCTGCTGGCGATGTTTGCCCATTGCGAGCGCGGCGACGAATACCTGGTGGGCGCCGACGCGCACACCTTCAAGTACGAGGGCGGCGGCGCCGCCGTGCTGGGCTCCATCCAGCCGCAGCCCATCCCGCAGGCCGAGGATGGGACGCTGTCGCTGGAGCACATCGAGGCCGCGATCAAGCCGATCGATCCGCACTTTGCCCGCACCCGGGTGTTGGCGCTGGAAGACACCTGGCACGGGCGCGCGTTGCCGCTGGAGTTCCTTGCCGGGGCAGGCAGCCTGGCGCGGCGGCACGGGCTGGGCATGCATCTCGATGGCGCGCGGCTGTACAACGCGGCCTTGGCCGGCCAGGTCAATCCGCGTGCGATCTGCCGTCATTTCGATACAGTGTCGGTCTGCCTGTCCAAGGGTCTTGGCGCACCGGTGGGCTCGGTCTTGCTCGGCCCCCGCGCCTTGATCGACAAGGCACGGCGCTGGCGCAAGGTGGTCGGCGGCGGCTGGCGCCAGGCCGGCATGCTGGCGGCCGCCGGCCTGTATGCGCTGGACCACCACGTGGCGCGGCTGGCCGAGGATCATCGGCGCGCTGCGGCACTGGCCGGCTACCTGCGCGGGATGGATGGCGTGCGCGTGCTTGGCCAGCACACCAACATGGTGTACGTGGTCGTGCCGCCGGCGCGGCTCGGTGCTCTGGATGCGCACCTGCAGTCTGCGGGCGTGCGCATCAGTGCCGGCCATGACCCGGCGTTGCGCCTGGTCACCCACCTGGACATTGACGACGCCGGCATCGCCCGCGTGGTCGAGGCCTTCGCCAGCTTTTTCGCGCCGGGCGCCTAGGCGCGCGACCGGGCTGCCTGGCGCACCCGCCTGCGTGTCGCCAGGGGTTTGCCGGCGACACGGGGCGCGCGGTCGAACTGGCGGATGAAGTCGCGCAACTGCGGGTAGACGACTTCGCGCCAGCGGTGGCCGCTGAAAATTCCGTAGTGGCCGGCACCCTCGATCACCTTGCCGGTCTTGCGGCTGTCCGGGATGCCGCTGCACAGATCGAGCGCGGCCATGGTCTGGCCAAGTCCGGAAATATCGTCGAGCTCGCCTTCGATGGTGCACAGCGCGCTGCCGGTGATGTCCTGCGGCTTCACCCGTTCGCCAGCCACGTCCCACAAGCCGCGTGGCAACAGGAATTTCTGGAATACGGTCTCGATGGTGTCGAGGTAGAAGCGCGCCGGCAAGTCGAGCACGGCATTGTATTCGTCGTAGAAGCGGCGATGTGATTCGGCGTCTTCGAGGTCGCCGCGCAGCAGGTGCTGGTAAAAATCCCAGTGCGATTGCAGGTGCCGGTTTGGATTCATGGCCACGAAGCCGGCGTATTGCAGGAAGCCCGGATACACCTCGCGCCCATGGCCGGGATAGTTCGGCGGCACGGTCTGGATCACGTTGCCCTGGAACCAGGCCAGTGGGCGGTTGGTGGCGAGGTTGTCCACGCTGGTCGGGCTGCGGCGCGGGTCGATCGGCCCACCCATCATGGTCAGGCTGCGCGGCGTGGCTTCGCCGCGCGAGGCCATGAGCGACACTGCGGCCAATACCGGCACGGTGGGTTGGCACACCGAGACGACGTGCAGGCGCTGCGCGCCGATGTGGCGTATGAACTGCTGGATGTAGGCGACGTAGTCGTCCAGCCCGAACGTACCTGCCTCGGCGGGCACCATGCGCGCATCGACCCAGTCGGTGATGTACACCTTGTGCTCGCGCAGCATGGTGCGCACGGTGTCGCGCAACAATGTTGCGTGGTGGCCGGAGAGCGGCGCCACGATCAGCACGACGGGGTCGTCCTTGGTCTGCTGCACGGTGGCCGGGTCGTCGCTGAAGCGCTTGAAGCGCTTGAGCTGGCAAAACGGCAGGTCCAGGTCCACGCGCTCGATGACCGCGATTTCGCGGTCATGGGCGATCGCGGTGTGGATGCCGAACTCCGGCTTCTCGTACTCCTTGCCGAGCCGATACAGCATCTCGTAGGTCGCGGCCAGCCGGGGTGCCCCAGGCAGCTGGGCGAATGGCGCATGGCGATCGCTGAGCAACCGCGCACCGGCCTGGGCGAAGTAGCTCATTGGTCCGAGGAACGCCCGTTGCCATTCGTAGATTTGATAGAGCATGCACTGCGCCCACGTGGATAAAACTACGCATCATAGCTGGCCTGCCATGCGGGGCGGGTCCATCCAGGGTATCGGCAGGTCCTCGGCGCGCTGAAACGTGGGCTCGCCGCGATGCAGAGCGTCGAATCTGCTCTTTCTTGTGCAGCGACGCACGGAAACCGCCATCGGCGCGACGTGGTGCCGCGGCCGGCGACCGTGCGCTCAGCGCAGCCGCTGCAACTGCGTCCCGGCGAGCAGGTCGTGCACGGCACGGCGTCGCGGGTCGAAGAGTGCCGGCGCAAACCAGAGCGCCCACGCCAGCAGCATGGCCCACAGCGTCGGCCGCAGCCCCAGGGTCGGGGCGAGCCACAGCAGGCCGAGCGGGCTGGCGGCCACCACCAGACGCAGCAACACCTGTGGCCAGGACGCGGCATCGCCCGCGCTGGAGCGCAATTGCACGTGCCAGGGGCGCATGCCCAAGGTCTGTCCGCCGTAGCGCCAGGACGCGGCGAAATACCCGCCGAGCACCAAGGCCTGCAGTGGGCGATACCAGGCCGGGATCACCACCTCGGTGCCGGTGCCGACGAGGTGGCCGCCCGTGGCCAGTTGGGACACCAGGCCAACGACCATCACGATCGCCATGCCCGCCAGCAAGTCGTAGACCAGAGCGGCCAGGCGTCGCCAGAGTGGGCATGCCGGAGGACTTTCGAGGTGATGGTGGCTCATGGATCGCTTGCGTCGCGTGCGCACAATGCGCAGCATCGTGGGCATGGAAGAGGAAACCGCAGCGCGCAGTATCGCCGATGTCGACCAGCGCGGCATCGAGGCGTTCCTGGAACGCGCCTGGTCCGAGGACGGGCTGGCCGACCGCACGCTGGAGGCGTATCGCCGCGACCTGGAAGGGCTTGCGCGTTGGCTGGCTGGGCGCGGGCGCCACCTGCACGACGCGCGGCGCGAGGATGTTTCGGCCTACCACGCCGCGCACGGCGGGGCTGTGCGCTCGATGGCGCGGCGGCAGTCGGCCTTCCGTCGCTATTACGCGTTCGTGGTGCGCGATCGGCCCGGCTTCGTCGATCCGACGCTGCGCATCGAGCGGCCCAAGCTTCCGCACAGCTTGCCCAAGGCCTTGTCCGAACGCGACATCGAACGCCTGCTCGCGGCGCCCGATGCCGGCACTGCGCTGGGCTTGCGCGACCGCGCCATGCTGGAGCTGATGTACGCCAGCGGCCTGCGCGTGTCCGAGCTGGTGGGCTTGCCGTTGGCGGCGCTGAATCCACGGCAAGGCGTATTGCGCATCACCGGCAAGGGCGGCAAGGACCGGCTGGTGCCGGTCGGCGAAGTGGCATTGGACTGGATCGACCGCTACCTGCGCGAGGCCCGTCCGCAGCTGGCGCGCGGTCGCCGGCCTCCGGCCTTGTTCCTCAGCCAGCGCGGTGCGGCGATGACCCGGCAGATGTTCTGGACCCTGGTCAAGCGCCATGCCGTGGTGGCCGGCATTCCGGCGGCTCGCATTTCGCCGCACGTGCTGCGGCATTCGTTTGCGACGCACCTGCTCAACCACGGCGCGGACCTGCGCGCGTTGCAGATGTTGCTGGGGCACAGTTCGCTCAGCACGACCCAGATCTACACCCTGGTGGCGCGCGAGGGCCTGAAGCGCCTGCATGCCCAGCATCACCCGCGCGGTTGAAGCATGGTTGACGCTGTCGTGGCGGCGGCGTAGATACTCGATGGGTTGTACGCCACGCGCGCCGCAGCGCGTGCCGCGCCATCCACCATGTCGAGGGGCTTGAGATGATGTCTGCGAAGATGCGTGGCAGCCTGCGGGCGCTGGCGTTTGCCGGCCTGTGGGTGGCAATGGCCTGCTGGGCCGCGCCGCCCGTGTCGCCCGCGCCACCCGTGTCCACGCCGACGCCGAAAGACGTGCCGTATCCAGGCATGCTGAAGCTGGACGTCGACCTGCGCGACGCACCGCGGCGCATCTACCGCATGCACGAGACCATCCCGGTCCAGCCCGGCCCGTTGACCCTGTATTACCCGAAGTGGCCCTTGCCGGACCATGCGCCGGATGGCGCGATTGCCAACATTGCCGG
>Ga0134125_10008483_pt1 | contig 11599 bp, 7 predicted proteins | sample KB31751_FD_96464 | JGI IMG/M metagenome (GOLD analysis project Ga0134125, IMG submission 96464) | Terrestrial soil microbial communities with excess Nitrogen fertilizer from Kellogg Biological Station, Michigan, USA - KB3-175-1 | ecosystem: Environmental > Terrestrial > Soil > Unclassified ... | reverse complement strand
GGCATCTTCGGTATATGATGGGAGCCGCGTCAAGTGCTCGAGCATGTTGAGCTGCGCAACGAGGGTAGCACCACCCGACACCGGAGGCGCACTCGAATAGACAGTAAAGCCGCGGTAACTCCCGACAACCGGCTCACGCTCGGCTGCATAGTAACGCGTGAGATCGCTCATGCGCATCGCGTTGCCGTGTCCGCGCAGATCGGCCACCATTCGCCGGCCGACCGTACCGCGGTAAACTGCATTGGCGCCGCTGTCGGCGATCTGCTCGAGCGACCATGCAAGATCGGGATTGCGGAGCGTATCGCCGGCGTGGAGTGGCTCGCCGTTGCGGAAAAAAAGTTTCCGGCTCCCCTCGTACTTGAGAAAGTGTTCTCGCTCGGTGGCGAGCGTGGTGGCAAGACCGTCGCTCACCACGTATCCGTTCGTAGCGGCACGGATCGCAGGTGCGACGAGATCTGCCCATGTCACCTTGTGGCTGCCGTATTCCTTCCACGCCTTGTGCATGCCCGCAATCGTGCCCGGTACGTTCGGGAGCACCGGGCCATCATCGGGGTAGCCGCCGTCCGCGAGGATCGCGTGCTCGTTGGCGAGAACATCCTGCGGCAGCCGCGTCATGAACTCTATGACGACGGGGCGCGGCATCGAGTCGAGCCGGATGAGCATCTCGCCGTAGCCGCCGATCCCGCTTGCATCGGGCTCGACGACGCCAAGTGCGAACGACACCGCTACTGCTGCGTCGACGACGTTTCCACCCTTGCGGAGGATCTCGAGACCAGCCTCGGTCGCGACCGGGTTCGCGCTCGAGACAGCAGCGTGTCCGGTAGCTGGTTCACGCAGCGGTGGACGGCGCAACAGCATCTCGTGCACGACCTTCGCGAGATCGTTGTCAGACTTCGCTGCGAGTGCGCGTGGACGGAAAGTATCGCGGAGCGCTTCCCACTGCGCGCGGCGCGGGGACGCATCGGGCGTCGAGTAATACAATCGCGCCGTGCGCTGCCACGCGGCGTCGAATCGTATCGCGTTGCGATCGCGTTGATTCACCGCTATCGCCAGCCTTGCGGAGTTTCCACTGTCGGGCGCTGGCGGAGCAGGCACGTACCATAACTCGCCCGAGCCCTTCTGCACCGAGCCGGCCGCGCGCTCGCCCAGACGGTCGGGATCGCCGTTGTAGCCGGGTGGTGGTGGCGGCAGCTCCACGAGGGCGAGCGTGCTTCCGTCAGGCGACCAGGACGGTGCCGCGCGGCGCGCGCTCACGAGATTCACGTAATCATTCTCCGGCGTGGTAACCCATACGCCAGCCGGCCCGCCGCTCGTGCCGAACGCGAGCCGGCGTCCATCCGGCGACCAGGCCGGATGCTCGACGTCGCGGTTGCTTGTCACGGTGTAGGTGGAATCGCCATGCATCAGGGCGACGCGAAGTCTTCGCCCTTTCTCCGTGATTGCCACGAACGCGAGCTGCTTGCCATCTGGCGCGAACGCTGGCCAGCCCTCGGCGCCAGTTTTCGACTTCGTGAGGCGCCGCTCGTGCCCGTCTGGTGAGCGAAGATAGATGCGCGCGGTCGGCCCGCTGCCACGGACAAAGGCCAGGGTGCCGTCCGCTGCGAGCGCTGGATTGCTTTCCCATGTGTTGGAATCGGTCACACGCTGCGGAGCACTCGCGGTCGCGTTTCCCGCGGCGCCGAGCTGCACCCTGTAGAGTCGGGAGCCGCCGTCGCGATTGGATGCGAATACGAGCGAGTTGCCATCTGCGCTCCACGCCGGCTCGCGGTCCCATGCCGCTCCCGAAGTGATCCGGATCCAGCTCGCGGTGTCACGCGAAGACCGTTGCACCCAGATATCGCCGTCGATGGCGAGTGCGAGCCGGCCATCCGGTCCGTAGGCCGCGTCCTGTATTTCGCTGGTTGGCGAGCCGGTACCGGCGACAGTCTGGAGGATGAGCAGAATGGCGGCGAGTGGAAACGTCACTTCGTGATCTCCATGGAGAACACCGCCTGCTGGAACCCCGTGGCGGGAGAGTAAGGGCCGACGGGCGTCACTGAGCCGCTGGGTGTGATCGGGAGGTGGTCAGGCATGCTATGTCGGTGATGGGAGTGCGATTGGTACATGAGCCTAGTACGTCGGATCGTGCCGCGATAGGCATAACCCATCTACGCATCGACGCAGCTGCGTGGAACCCGGGATACGCATTTCGCTTCTTGCGGTTGCGCGAAGCCTCCCTATCTTGGGGGGTCCACAGCCAGGCCGTTCGCATCTGCGCACTCCGTTGCGCAGTCTGTCGCTCTCCCATGCACAACGAGGCATCGTTGGGTACTCCTTTTGGGCGCATCGCGAACCTGCGCTCCGTTGCCCGGAGTGTGATCGTGGCATCACTCGTGATGCCCATTCTGCCACCGGCTGCGCTGCATGCGCAACCCGTGGTGGTTCAACAGGTCGGCTCCAATCCGGGGGCAGACACGCTCAGGAACCCGCCGGTGCTGCGCAACCTGTCGTCCAGGCCACACACCGTCGAGGTAAACATCGTTGCAGCGCCCGCACGAATCTCTGTCCTGCCGGGCCGTCTGACCGATGTGTATGCATATAATGGATCCATTCCGGGCCCGACGCTGGAAGCGCGCGAAGGTGATCGAGTCATCATCCACTTTCACAACAAGCTTTCGGAAGCGACAACCGTACACTGGCACGGCGTGCATCTGCCTGCGAACATGGACGGCAGTCCGTTCGACCCTGTAGCACCGGGTGGACACTACGACTACATCTTCACCATCCCGCGCGGTACTGCGGGAACGTACTGGTATCACCCGCATCCCGATGGACGAAGTGAGTACCAGGCTGCGATGGGACTGTTCGGAGCGTTCATCGTCCGCGCGGCTGATGATCCTGTAGCGAAGCTTCCGGAAAAGCTGATCGTACTGTCCGACAACCGTTTCCGGCCGGACGGGTCGATCGAATTCGCCGATTCGAACTCCACGCAGGCAGACGTCGACATGGAGAACGGGCGGGAAGGCCCAGTGCTGTTCGTGAACGGGCAGATCAGACCGTCAATTCCAATTCGCAGCGGAGAGGTGCAACGCTGGCGCGTGATCAACGCGTCGGCGGCGCGCGTGTACCGGCTTGCTGTTTCAGGTCAGACGGTGCTGCACGTCGGAAGCGACGACGGTCTGTTCGAACACGCTGTGGAGAGGAAGGACATCCTCGTCGCCAACTCCGAGCGCGTGGAGCTGCTCGTTCGCGGAACGGGGCAACCCGGGAGCACTGCACAGCTCACCGATCTGCCCTACGATCGCTACATGCCGCAGACCAGGCCGGCAGACTGGAACACGCCGCATGTTCTGCTCGACTTGCGATACGGCAAGCAGGCGGTGCGGACGCCCGTCACGCTGCCTGCGACGTTTCGAGTCGTTCCGGCACTCGATACGGCCAGCGCTACTGTCACGCGCACCGTTGTACTGAGCCAGGGAATGATCAATGGACACACGATGGACATGTCACGCGTCGACATGCATGCATCCGTCGGTGCGACCGAGATATGGGATGTCGAGAATGTAGTTGGTATGGATCATCCATTTCATCTTCACGGATTTCAATTTCAGGTGCTGGACCGGAACGGCGTGCCGGAGCCGTTCCGTAGCTGGAAGGACGTCGTCAACATCCCCAAACACGAAGCCGTGCGATTCATCGTTCGCTACGCCGACTTTCCTGGAAAGTGGATGTTCCACTGTCACATTCTCGCGCACGAGGATCACGGCATGATGGCGGTTCTGGAAGTGCGATAACCCCTACAAGGAGGTCAAAGTGACGCGAACCTTCCTTACGCGGCTGCTTGCTTTCAGCTCATTAATATCCGCTGTCGCAATAGTGGGATGGATACAGCAGAAGCCGGCGGAATCGGCGCGCGTGGCTCTCGCGTCAAATCACCCGGCATCGTCACCCGACGATCAGATTCTACTGGGAAGATCCCTGGTATTGAATCACGATTGCTCGGGGTGTCACGGCGGGGTCAGCCCCGCATCGGCGGAGTGGCTCGCCGGCATGACGCGTCCCGACCAGGAGTTTCTAATCGGGCCTTGTGCACTGAAGCTTGATGCGAAGCCATGCTGGCGAACGCGTCCGCGCAATCTCACACCAGACAATGCAACAGGTCTGGGGCGGTTCTCGGAGCGACAGATATTCAACGCGTTGCGTTATGGCCTTCGTCCGGAAGACACGCCTGACGTCGACATCACCTCGGGTACTCCTGGCGTCGGCAACTTTCCTCAGCATCCGCACTATCTCGCTCCACCGATGCCGTGGCCGGGGTGGCGCTACATGTCCGACAGGGAGTTGCAGGCGATCGCCGCATATCTCAAGCGCGCAATCAAGCCGGTGAACAACAAGGTTCCGGAGAGCGAAGGACCGCCCGACTTCTGGGCGAGCGTTTACACAGTCGATTTGATCGGTCCCTATCCGCCGCCGGCATTTCCGGCCGCGAACGAGCGAGTTCCCTGAGTGGGGATCAGATGTTGCCCCGTGCGCGTGGAACTGCAAGCGCGCACGGGGCAAGACCTGACCACAATTCCTACTGAGCCGGTTGGCTCGAGGGTGGCACGAGCCCGAGCATGCGCATGTAAGTCACGACGTTTCCGTAGTGCTCATTGTCGTGCGTCGCGTTCACCAGCAGTACGCCGCCCTGAGTGAAATGCTGTCCGAACATTTCGACCGGTCCACCCAGATTTGCCGACGGCACCGCATACGCACGGGCACAGTACGTATTTGACTCATCAAGTGCCTTGACGAGCTCGGCCTTGGACATTGTCCGCTTCTCGAAGTCATCTTCGGCTGGCACCTTTTCGCCGAGTGCGGCGGCGCAGAACATCATCTGCGAACCGGCGACGTGTGCCACGAGCTGCCCGAAGCTACGGACAGTCGGCACCGGCTTGTAGGAGTACGATGATTCGGGAACCGCAGTCGCTGCGCGAGTCAGGTACTTGCTGACCGTGCTCCACTGGTCGCGTACTTCAGAATCCGGAGAACGCATCGATGAAGCAGGAGCCTGGGCAAACAAAGGCGGCGCAACAAGGAACGCCAACACCATCGCAGGGCGAGTGAACATGGCGAAGCTCCGATGTGAGAGGGATCTGACGATGCTCGAATGTCGCGCGGGTTCAGATTGCGCGCAAGGAGCAGGATGGCGCTTCCTGCTCCCTGCATCTCTCACTGAATAATTTCGTGCGACGCGAAGAGCGTCACCCCGTCACCCCGTCACAGCGGCCACCACAGTGGCCACCATCACGCTTATGGCTTCTTCTTCTCGGCCTTCGCCTCGTTCTGTTCGTCCTTCGGTGTCTCGTGCCCGACTCTTCCGACAATTGCACCGGTCTTCGCGTTGACGTTCACTTCGTCAATTCCGCTCTTGCCGGTCGTCTTCATGTCGAACGAGTAGATCAGCCGTCCGTTCTCCTGTTCCAGCTCCTGCGACTGAATCGATGCTTTTGGCAGCCGCTTCGTTGCGATGGCACGCGCGGAATCGAGTGAGATCTTCGCCTGTTTCGCAAGTGCGGGCGGGATATCGGTCTTCGGTGTCGTTCCCTGTGCGAACAGCGGTACCGCGATCAGAGTAGCGGCTGCTGCCGCGATTGGTGCGAGCTTCATGGTCATCTCCATATGATGGTTGAGCGCGGCGCATGCACCGCGCCGATCAATTAACGATATGGATAACGATATGGACGCAACCTGTCATGGTGGTTACAGCGCGAGCCCGGTCGCCAAGTGGTCGACCGGGCTCCTGATTGACACGATTACCGGCTCATCTCGATCAGCACGAACGAGCCCGGTATCACGGGCGGACGTCGCCGCGGTGCACCAGCTGTCTGCGCCGGCGCGGGTCCGAACTCTGCCGACACGGTGTACAGTTTGTGCGTCTTTGGATCGACCGTCATCGTGCGCGCGGCGGGCATGGTCTTGATGGTCTGCAACACCGCGAACGTTCCCGGCTTCGTCTCATGCGCGACGGTTATCGTGCCATCACCGTTCGAACTGAACGCCAACCCGGTACCCGGATCGAACTTGTTCGCATCCACGCCGGATCCGATCGGAACTGTACCAACCACCGCACCGCGCTTGATGTCGGAGATCGCCATCACCTTGCTGTGACATCCGCTGAACAGCCGCAGGTGCGCGCGATCGATTGCCAGGCCACTCGGTGACTGACACGGTGCCAGCGACCAGCGACGCACTACCTTCATCGCGTGCGTGTCGATCTCGACGATCTGACTCTTGTCCTCGATGTTGGCGTACACCTTACCATTGCCACCGCTGACGCCGAACTCCGGCTTCCCATCCAGCGGAATGTTGGCTATCAGCTTTCCCGTCACCGGGTCGATCACCGACGATGAGCCGGCATCGCCATTCATCGTGAAGATCCTGTTCGATACGCCGTCGTACAGTATCGCATCGTCGTCCGTGGCAGCGACCGTCTTGCCGAGCACACGAAGTGTCTTGAGGTCGAACATGTACACTGTGCTGTCTTCGCCGGATGTCGCGAAGCCATGTCCGGCGCGGTACGCGAACGCTATACCATGTGCGCGATTCAGGCCCTTGATCTCGCCAATGAGCTTTCCGTTGGATGGATTCACCACCATGACGCGATTTTCGCGAGCGATGAACAGCCGATTTCCGGCTGTATCGAAGGCGAGGTAGTCCCAACTGCCCTCGCCCCCGAGCTTGAATCGATTGGTGATGTGATACTGACCACCCTGGGCGGCGAGCGCGAGCGGCGCCGCAAGCGCCGCCATCAGGGCAAGCTTACTGATACCGTGTAGTGTCATTTCAGGACTCTCGAATAGGCCAGGGAGCGTGCCTGCGTCAGGTGGACGCCGTGCTCCCGCATGTTGACTGCATTCGAGCTGAAATCTTACAGCTTCAACCTGTCAGAGGGCTTACGGCCGTTTTCACGGCGTGGCTTTCTTCTCGGTCAGCCCTCTCTGCTCCAGCAACGGCTCGATGCGTGGATCCCTTCCGCGGAACGCTCGATACATCGCGCCCACGTCCTCTGTATTGCCGCGCGACAGTATCATGTCGCGGAATCGCTGTCCGTTCGCGCGCGTCATTCCGCCGTGCTCGGTGAACCACGCGTACGCATCGTCATCCAGCACCTCGCTCCACAGGTACGCGTAGTATCCAGCCGCGTAGCCGTTGTCCCAGATGTGCGAGAAGTATGTCGAGCGGTAGCGCGGCGGCACATCAGGCATGTCGACCTTGAAGCGCTGGAGCGACGCAGTCTCGAACGAGTCGACGTTCTGGAGTGGCGCGTCGGGTGGAAGCGTATGCCACGCGAGATCGAGCAGCGACGCGGCAAGATATTCGGTAGTGGCGAAGCCCTGATTGAAAGTGCCTGCACGACGGATCTTCTGCACCAGCGCTTGCGGCATCGGTGCGCCGGTGTGGTACTGCCTGGCGTAATTCGCGAACACGGTTGGATCCAGCGCCCAGTGCTCGTTGAACTGAGATGGAAATTCCACGAAATCTCTCGGCACACTGGTGCCGGCCAGCGTAGGATATTCCACGTTCGAGAACATCCCGTGCAGTGCGTGGCCGAACTCGTGAAACATCGTCGTCACTTCCCCAAAGGTCAGCAGCGCAGGCTGACCGGGCGCAGGCTTGGTGAAGTTCTCCACGTTGTACATGACTGGTTTGGCGCCGAGCAGGCCCGACTGGGCTACGAAGCTGGACGTCCATGCACCGCCGGCCTTGTTGTCGCGCTTGAACGGATCGTAATAGAAGAGTGCCAGCGGCTTGCCGTTGGCGTCGCGCACCTCGAAGACGCGCACGTCCGGCTGATACACCGGAATGTCCTTCCGCTCGGTGAACGTTATTCCGTACAGCTTGTTCGCAGCGAAGAACACGCCATCCTTCAATACACGATTCAGCTCGAAGTACGGCTTGAGCTCGGTTTCATCCAGATCGTACGATTTCCTGCGGACCTGCTCGGAGTAGTACTGCCAGTCCCACGGCGCGAGCTTGAATCCGCCATGTTGCTGGTCGATCAGCCTCTGCATGTCTGCCGCCTCGCCGCGCGCCTTGGCCGTCGCCGCTGGCACGAGGTCCGTCAGCAACTTGAGCGCCGCGGCGGGAGTCTTCGCCATCTGATTGTCGAGCACGTACGCGGCGTAGTCGGAATAGCCAAGCAGCTTCGCACGCTCCGCGCGAATCTGTGCGATGCGCGCGATGGTCGCGCGCGTGTCATTCGAGTCGCCGTGCTCGGCGCGCATTATCGACGCGTTGAACAGCTGCTCGCGCACGCTGCGGTTGGTGAGCGATGCCTGAGCCGGCTGCTGCGTCGTGTTCTGCAGCGGGATGACCCACTTTCCAGTAAGTCCTCGTTCTTTCGCCGCCTGTGCTGCCGCTGCGAGATCCGCCAGGCTGAGGCCGGCGAGCTTCGCGGTGTCATCCGCTACGAGAGCCCCGGCCTTGGTCGCTGCAAGTAACTTGCTCGAGAATTCGTTGCGCAGCTTCGATTCTTCCTGATTCAGAGCACGGAGCTTGACCTTGTCGGCTTCCGACAGGTTTGCGCCTGCCCGTACGAATCTTATGTAATACCGCTCGACGAGATACTGCTGCTCGGCGTTGAGCCCGCTGCTCTTGCGGTGGTCGTAAACGTCCTTCACGCGTGCGAAGAGCCTGGGATTGAGATTGATCGCATCGCTGTGCGCGGCGAGCCTGGGAGCTTCCTCGCGCCGCACGCGTTGCAGCGTCGGATTCGTGTTGGATTGTGTGAGACCTCCGAACACGCGCTGAACGCGAGCGAGCAGCTGGCCGGATCGTTCGAGCGCGACGATGGTGTTGTCGAACGTTGGTGCCGCGCTCTGATCGGCGATTTTCGTAACGTCGGCGAGACTCTGCCGCATTCCTTCCTCGATCGCCGGCTGGAAATCGGAGTCCTTGATCCTGTCGAACGGCGGCGCCTCGAACGGAAGGGTACTCGCCGTGAGAAGCGGATTTTGTGCTGTTGCGGCAGTCTGGGCGGTGACCGGCGCAACGGATATCACCGCGAGACCGACGGTGATCAACAGCGAACGAGGGCGGAACATCGTGCTCTCCTTGGAATGACGCCGGTGGCGCTTCCAAGCATACGACGGGGAGGGGGAGAGCGGGAGATGTACTGCGACTAGCGAGTGAGGGGCACGGATGCATCCGTGCCCCTCACTTTCAGGCGGTCTACGGCTGGATCGGGAAAGGTGCGTCGCGGAAGACTTCTGCTTCGGTCTTGTAGCCGCCGCGCGGGGCCTGTTGCACCGGAGTCGGTCGACGAGCCGCCTCGCCGGTCGCAGGGGCGGGTGTCACGGTTGTCGGCGCCGCTGCAACTGCCTGCGTTGGCGTTACAGGTTGCGGAGCCGCGGCTACTGGCTGCACTCTGGGTGGCGGTGGCGTCCTGTGCTCTGCGACCTGTTTCTGCGCTGGAGCGGGTGCTCGCTGCGCGTCGGGTGCGCGCTCGACGGCGGAAACCACGTCGCGGCTCCCGGATGTGGGGGCAAGCGTGAGCGAGGACGACGTCGAAGATGCCGCGTCCAGATCTCTGCTCAAATCAGAAGACGGCTTCGCCGGCGCGCTGCACGCCGCCACACCAGCGACAGCGATCAGCGTGAAACCGGATAGCCAGGCCGAACGTCGTGTTTTCACCGCATCCTCCACAGGATCATCGATTAAACCTACCTCTATAGTACTCCGCATCGGCTTCACTGAGCCATAAAATGTGGAGGAATCTCTGGTCGAACGATCGTTCGACGAATTTACCTGCCAGACCTGCGTGAATCGCCCGGCTGTGCCCGTTTCCTGCAAGAGCAGGGTGGTTTCGCCAGCACATTAGGAGCATCGACGGGTGGATACGTTTCTGGGAAGAGCACTTACTGACGCCGCGACCGGCCTGCCGAACATCCCCTATTTCAGGATAATTCAGAATTGGGAGGAACGGCGGGCTCGGCGCAGAAACACGCTGGTCAGGGTGATTCGGGTCGCCGTGGATGGCGGTACCGACGTCTCGCGTCGCGCGCTGCTGTGGCGGCTGTGCCAGGAACTGAGAACCTCCGATCTCATTGCGTCCGAGGGCAGAGACACCTTCCACATTCTGCTCACCACCCCGGATGCCGAAAACGCCGTGGGGATCGCCGAGCGAGTGCAGCACCTCGGTGACATGCCTGGGGACGAGGGCGCCGGGAGCGACGTGGGGCGCGATGGCTCGCCGCTCGTGGTACTGACCGAGATCGAGCCGCCGACGCCGTACGTAGCCGACAAGGGACCCTGCGACCCATGCGAAGAGCACGAGCTGATAAAACCGCCGCCAGGCGTTCCGCGCGGTGACGAGCCCGGTCTGGAGGGTCTGCTGTAGAGCGCACCGCGTGGAACTTGCTGGCCGGGACCGCGATACCAGAGCATCTTCAATGCTCACCAATAACATGGACGTCTCGTTTGACTGATGAACCCGGATCGTGCACGCACGCTGGTTCAACGCGTGCGGCCGTTGCAGGCTGCTTTGCTGTTCTGATGGCGCTCTGCCTGTGCACCGGACCAAATGCGCTCGCGCAATCCACCAAACCGGTGTCGAGCAAATCCGCGCCTCGCAAGCCAGCGCCTGTCAAATCCGTACCGGCCACGCTCGCGGCCGCGAAGACGGCTGAGATGTTCGTGCTGAAGAGCGGCAATGATACCATCGCGGTCGAGACGATGCAGCAGAACGGCAGCGATATCACCGCCGCGATGGATGCGCGTGGCAGCAGTCGTTACACGCTGGACATAAAGGTTGATTCGCAGGGTCTCGTGTCGCGTCTCGAGATCAAGGCGTACGGTGAAGCGAGCACGACGCCGACTGCGCACGCAATAGTCGCCATCCTCGGCGACAGTGTCGTCGCGCAGGTGGGACCGGGCATACAACGCGCTACCACCAAGGTCGGCGCAATTCCGTGGGTCAACCCATCGTTCGCGCTGCTGCAGGTTCTGGTTCAGCGAGCACACCGGCTCGGAACCGGTCCCGCCACTATCCCGCTCTTTCTCATCGAAGGCGGTAGCACCGCATCGGCGACGGTTACGCGACTTGGCACGGATTCCACAATCGTTCAGGTTGGTGGCGCCGAGTTGCGACTGCACACGTCACCGACCGGAGAAGTGCTGGGCGGCGCGGTTCCGGCGCAGCGCACCGAGATCGTGCGCAGTACGATCCCTTATTCAGCGACCGGTGTCGCGCTCGCCAAGCCGGATTATTCCGCGCCCGCCAGCGCACCGTACACCAGCGAAGACGTGAGAGTAAACACTCCCGGATCGTTCGTACTCGCCGGAACTCTCACAATGCCGAAGGGTCGGAACGCACGCGTTCCCGCGGTTGTGATGATCACCGGCTCTGGACTCGAGGATCGGGACGAGACAGTTCCAGGTGTGAGCGGCTACCGTCCGTTTCGACAGATTGCCGATACGCTCAGCAGACGCGGCATCGCGGTTTTGCGCATGGATGACAGGAGCTTCGGCGAGTCCGGCGGTGACGCTGCTTCTGCCACAACGGCTGATTTCGCCAACGACATTCGCGCCGCGCTCGCGTATCTCAAGGCGCGTCCGGACATAGATGACAGGCACCTCT
>Ga0134125_10008482_pt1 | contig 11599 bp, 8 predicted proteins | sample KB31751_FD_96464 | JGI IMG/M metagenome (GOLD analysis project Ga0134125, IMG submission 96464) | Terrestrial soil microbial communities with excess Nitrogen fertilizer from Kellogg Biological Station, Michigan, USA - KB3-175-1 | ecosystem: Environmental > Terrestrial > Soil > Unclassified ... | reverse complement strand
GCGGGTGGATTCGGGAGGATTTTTATGGGTTCCGCAAACGATCGGCGATCCTCCAGCAGTACTTCGATTTTCAATTCCTTTTCGCGAAGGAGATATTCAGGAATACGCAAGGAAAAGCCATGAAGCCCGTGGCTCTTAAACTTCGTTTCGATGTCCTTGCGAAAAATACAGGCCCACCGCTTTTCGATGAATCGGTCGTTGACGAAGAGACAAACATAGACGTAGCGACTGGGGTTGGACGTGTCCACTACCCATCCCCGCACTTCATCGCCGCTCAATCCGTCGATACAGCCTTCGAACCGCGGACCGACAGAAGCGGGCGCGAGGGCATGCTCTTCAGGCAAAGGCGCCGCAGCGGATGGGCGCTGCGCTTTCGACAGAAATGGAAGTCTCATGAATTGCAAATGGCGCCGTGCGGCGGTTGTACACAGCGCAAAAAAACAGTTTTACACGGCCGGCTGTTTTTACTCGAAAATTCCCGGGCTATTCCTGATCTGAGCCGGCAAACGTAAGCGACCCTTTCGCTTTTCAACCAGCCACATCACCGAAACCGCCGCCAACAACAGTATTGCGGGATCAATCGGGTGCCGGTAGCGGGGCGATGCGACGCTCACATATGAGATCAGTGGATACACGATGGGGGCGATGGCGATGGGAAACGCGTAAGGACTGTGACTTCGATAAAGCAGAACGATGCCAAGCGCCGCGCCCGCCGCCGCGAACAGGTTGAACAGCAGGATAAAGCGCAACCACCATGAGTAAACGAAAAGGAAGTCCCGTATGGGATCTTCGGAGCCGCCAGTCCATGTTGCGACGAATCGCGTTGCTATCAGACGCGCTTCCTCGCCCGGGTGCCCGGTTATGAAATGAAGCGCCTCACTTCGCTTGTGATGCATGTACGGGATTTCTCCCATGCGAATGTATTCGGCGCGTTCAGCCGGGTTCACAATCGGATGAAGTTCGCCGGTCCATCGATGCCCCACCTGGTTGTTATTGCCCATCCAGAGTTGTAGTCCCAGTACGGAACGGAGTGGAACGAGAGCGTGGAAGGTGCGATAATTTCGGACGGTCCAGGGAACGCAACACAGGCACGCGATTGCAAGCGCCGTCACGGGCCCGACCAGCCAGTGCGTTCGTTTTCGCCGGCGCAGAGCCATCCATGCCAGTAGTAGCGGCAGCAATGAGCCCAGTGTCGGGTTTGTCATCAACGTAAATCCCCACAGCAGGCCATAAGCCCACCAGCCGTGGCGGCTCTTTGATTCGGCGAGCGCAAGTGTAGCCCATAAAATGCCGGATGCGAGAAGGGCGGCAAGAGCAGTGTCCCAAATGTCCCGGTAGGGGATGACAATTGCGTTTGGAAATACAGCCCAGAGCCAGGCAGCAGTCACGGCCACCGCGCTTCCGCCGAGGCGCTTTCCGATAAAGAAAATGGGGATCGTCGCCAGCGCGGAGAAAAGAATGTTGCACAACGCCGCGGCGACGAACGAACCATAAGTGTAAACGCCGAAGACGTGGAAAATGCCGGCGAGAAGCAAGGGATAGATCGGCGTCATCCAGGCCGTCGGACCGGTATCGATGCGAAAGGGAGAGCTGAACCCGTGGCCGGTGGCAAGCGCGTAGGCGATATTCCCCGGTTCAAAGAGAAATGGGATGATGCCGAGGGCATGACTCGGTCGAACGTGAGCGTATCCCCATGCGAAGATCAGCCGTAGAAGCAACGCTACCAAAAAAATGAACGGAAGAGAAACGGCCGCGCGCTTGAGTTTCGTCACGATGCGTAATTGACTTGCCGCAGCCGGGTTCTTGCCGGCAGGGTATTCCCGAGCATTGTCCCGCTCCTCACACGGCTGCTGTTCCAACCCTCAATGTACGGCATTGCGTGGCATGCCTTAGGCTGTGAGAAGAGACTCTGGAGGTAACGCTTGCGCGCGATCGTATTTTTTCTGTTTGCGTTGGTGGCGTCCGGCTATAGCGCGGAGAAGCCGGCTGACGCCGCTTACAAGCCGCTGTGGACTTACCAAGGCGCCTGGCTGGTGACACGTGCCGGCGGCGGGGCGGCCAAGCCGTATCCGCTTGTGAACGATTGTGCGTTGGTGGGCCTCTACTTCGCGTGCCAGCAGACGATGGACGCGAAATCCGGCGGCCTGCTGATCGTCATTCCCGCGGGCGCGCCCGGGCACTACTACACGCAAACGGTGCTGCCCGAAGGCCGTGCGACCGGCCGCGACGACCTCGAAATTTCAGGTAACAAGTGGATTTTTACGAGCAGGCGCCTCGAATATGGCAAATCAAAATACAACCGCTCGGTCTATACGTTTACGGACCACAACCATATTCACTTTGAACAGGCGCAATCGACGGATGGCAGTCACTGGAGCCCGACGGGGGCAGGCGATCAAGTCCGTACTAAAGCGCCGGGCCGGTGATGCCCGCTCCAGCGCCGAGCACCTTCAACCATGGGCCACCTTCAAAGCAATGCTCCCGCTCCCGGCGCGGGCGTGCATTCATAAAACAGCGGCGTAATTCGGAAGCGTTCTTCATACGCGCTTATTATCTTTTTCCGGAAGCATTCGACCGCGTCCGGCCTCACCAGATTGACGGTGCAGCCTCCAAATCCGCCGCCGGTCATCCGCGCTCCCTCAATGCCCTTGAGGGAGACGACCGTCTCCACCAGAAAATCCAGCTCCTCGCAACTGATTTCATAATCGTGTTGCATGCTCCGGTGTGAGGCGAGAAAGAGCCGGCCCATTTCGGCGAGATCGCCGGCTGTGGCGGCGGCCGAAAATTTCGATACCCGCTCGTTTTCCGTGATGATGTGGCGAGCCCGTTTGCGAGGTGTGGACGGAATACTATTCTGCACTTGCTTGAAACATTCTGGAGTCACATCGCGCAGGCTCTCGACAGCGCTGTTGGCCTTCCGGATTGCCGCCACCGCTTCGTTGCATTCGGCCACTCGCTCCCGGTAAGCCGACGATCCGAGTTCGTGCTTCACCATCGAGTTCACCGCGACGATGCGGACCTCCGGAGGCAACCTGACCGCCCGATACTCCAAATTGCGGCAATCGATCTGAATCGCCGCGCCCTCCTTCCCGAAAACGGAAGCGTACTGGTCCATGATTCCGCAAGGCATGCCCACGAACCGCGATTCCGCGCGCTGGCAGAGTTTCGCTAACTCCAGCTTGTCCATGCTTCGGTGACCCAGCAGCGCCAGCGCGGTCGCTACTTCGAGCGATGCCGAGGAACTCAGGCCGGCTCCTTCCGGCACCTCGCTTCGAATGTAGAGGTCACATGGCGCGATTTCATAACCCGACCGCGCCAGTTCTTGCGCCACACCGGCTACGTAATCGCCCCAATCGTGTTCTGGCAACGCGGACCCGATCTTTGCAGCCGGCCACTCTCGCGTTTGCTTGAGGTTGCTCGAATATACGCGTAGCTTGCCGTGCGAGGCGGAGGCCACCGCCACGTAACACGCCATTTCAAGCGCAATCGGCAGAACCAGCCCCTGATTATAGTCGGTGTGTTCGCCAATCAGGTTTACGCGTCCCGGCGCGCGAAAACAATCCGGCGCGTGACGTGTCTGAAACTGTTGTAAAAAGGCTTCGCTTAGCGCGCTCGCCGTGACAACCAAAGTAGAATCCCCCCAAATACGAACAAAGTCAGTCCACTCCACAGATTCACGTTGGCCTGAGTCAGCGGCGCGTGCGCATCCGGTTGCGCAAAGGAATAACTCAGCAGGATGACGCCGAGCAGCCCAAAGAAAATTCCCGTTGGCAATCGCAGGTCATTCATTTTCGTTTACCAGAAAATCACGTTCAGTATTACAAGCACGATGCACACAATAACTGCCAGCAACCCCGGCCGTTCATGCCAGGGCAGATTTTTCTCCTTGGTGGGAATATCGGTGAAGCCGTAGACCAGGTTGTGCAGTTCGGATTCGGCTTTCGGTTTCGTGACCAGGCTGATCGCAATCGTCACGACCAGGCAGGTTGTCCAGGCGAAGATCGCGATCCAGAAATTTTGCGCCATAGTCGAAGGGAAATGGTGCAGATTCGCGATCCAGGCGCCCTTGTTTTCAGCAAGTGTTAGTCCGTGCGTCATCGCCGCGGCCGTGGTTCCGCAAAGCAACCCGGTGAACGCCGCGTGCCCCGTCGCTCTTTTCCAGAACATGCCAAGCAGGAAGGTGGCGAACAGCGGCGCATTCACAAAGCCAAAGACGAGCTGCAGAAAATCCATAATGTTGTTGAAGTGTGTTGCCAGATAAGCCGTTCCCACTGAAAGCGCCACTCCGGCGACCGTCGTCACCCTGCCTACCCACAGGTAGTGCCGGTCCGGCGCGTTCTTGTGTATGTAGCTTTGATAGAGGTCGTAAGTGAACACGGTGTTAAAGGCCGTGACGTTGCCCGCCATGCCCGACATAAAGGACGCCATCAGGGCGGTCAATCCGACGCCCAGCATGCCCGATGGATAAAATTCGGCCATTAGGGTAGTCAACACCTGGTCGTAATCGGGGCCGCCGCCGGCCTTCAGCGGCAGTGTGTAGCCGCTCGCCGAATGCATCAGCGCCAAAGCCGCAACGCCAGGCAGAATTACGATGAACGGCATTAGCATTTTCGGAAAGGCGGCCACTAAAGGGGTTCTCCGCGCGGCCGACATGCTGTTTGCCGCCATCGCCCGCTGGATGACGAGGAAATCTGTGCACCAGTAACCGAACGAGAGAACAAATCCCAACCCCGCCACAAGGCTGAAAACCTCAACGCCCATCGGGTTTTGCGACGAACTCCCCACGTACTTCCACGCATGTGTCATCACCGGCTGCAACCGTGCCTGCACGCCCGCCCATCCGCCGGCCTTCGCCAAAGCCAGAATCGCCAAAGGTGAAAATCCCAGCACAATCAGGAAGAACTGCACCACCTCGTTGTAAATTGCGCTCGTCAGGCCGCCGAGAAATGTATAGATCAACACGATAATGGCGGAGAGTAGAACCGACTCGGTAAAGCTCCAACCGAGCACCAGTTCAAACAACAGCCCCAGCGCGTACATGCTGATGCCGGACGAGAAGATCGTCATCACGGCGAACGTGATGGCGTTCAGCGCGCGGGTTTTTTCATCGAAGCGCAACTTCAGATACTCGGGCACGCTGCGGGCGCGGCTGCCGTAATAAAACGGCATCATGAACAGGCCGACGAACAGCATGGCCGGTATCGCGCCCAGCCAATAGAAGTGGACCGTCATGATGCCGTATTTGGCCCCCGAAGCGCACATCCCGATCACCTCCTGCGCTCCCAGGTTCGCGGCAATGAACGCAAGGCTGGTGATCCATATGGGAACCGAGCGGCCGGACGTCAGAAAGTCTTCACTGGTGGAAACCTTGCCCTTGACGAGCCAGCCGATGCCCAGAACAAAGGCGAAGTAGAGAGCGAGGATGGTGTAATCGATTGGTGCGAGTGTCAAGCCCGTAGACCTCAAGAAAACGTTTTCAAACCGAATACGTTATATAAGCATAAATCGGACCAGTATAATCCTCGTCAAATGTGGCCACAAAATTATTCGCCGGTCGGTGGAAGCCTGTTATGGTCGACCGCGGTCGCGGCCCTGCCGATCCTGGTGCTGCTTTTTGCCATCGGAATCGCCCGTGTTTCGGCCTGGAAAGCCTCCGTTATTGGCCTGGGAGCCGCGCTGATAGTGGCCATAGCTGGGTACCGGATGCCCGTCCACCTCGCCCTGAGCGCCACGGCTTACGGCGGTGCCTTCGGCGCTTTCCCAATCTTCTGGATCGTTTACTGGGCCATCGTGCTCTACCGCCTAACTGTTGAAACCGGCAAATTCGAGATTCTCAAGGATTCCATCGGCCATCTCACTAACGACCGCAGCCTGCAAGCCCTGCTGATCGCGTTCGCCTTCGGAGCGTTTCTAGAAGGCGCCGCAGGTTTCGGCACCCCCGTCGCCGTCGCCGCCGCCATTCTTGCTGGACTCGGCTTTCGGCCATTCTTCGCGGCCACCATTTGTCTGCTGGCCAACACCGCCCCCGTTGCTTTCGGCTCTATTGGAATTCCGCTCGTCACGCTGAATGCAACCACCGGAATTCCCCTCGGCGACCTGAGCGCGAACGTGGGCCGGCTGGTTGCGCCCGTATCGCTGTTCATCCCGGCTTACCTGGTGCTCGTCATGGGAGGCCGCAAGGAACTCCGGCGTGTCTGGCCCGCCGCCGCAGTTTGTGGTCTCAGCTTTGCGGCCGTCCAGTTCGCGGTATCGAATTTCGTCGGCCCTTATCTCACCGATATTCTCGCCTCGCTTTTCTCCATCGTCTCCATCGTGCTGTTGCTCCGATTCTGGTCGCCGGACTATGACGCGGAGCCAGCCGGGGCTGCCCTCACGCGCTACACGAAGCGCGAGATCGTCTCCGCCTGGATTCCCTACATTGCGCTTGTCGTCTTCGTACTCCTTTGGAGCCTGACAGGTGTGAAAGCGATACTGAACCGCGTGACCTTCAGCTTCGCTTGGCCTGGTCTGCACAATTTCGTGCTGCAATTGCCGCCCGTCACCACCCACGCCGCTCCGTATGCGGCTATGTACAAAGTGGACTGGCTAGCCGCGTCCGGCACGTCCTGTGCTATCTCGGTGATTGTCGCCTCCGCGCTCCTGGGTGTCGGCCCGCTTCGCCTCTTCCGGATCTGCGCCACGACTGCCCGCCAGATGCTGCCGGCCTTCATTAGTTTCGTTGCCGTCCTTGCGCTTGCATTTGTCATGAACTACTGCGGCGCAACCGCCACGCTCGGCCTGGCGTTCTCGAGTGTAGGTCACATTTTTCCGTTCTTCAGCGCTTTACTCGGCTGGTTGGGCGTGTTTCTTACCGGCAGCGATACCAGTTCCAATGCGCTGTTCGGCAATCTCCAGCGAATCACTGCCCAGCACCTCAGCCTAAACCCCGCGCTGATGGCCGCCGCCAATTCCTCGGGCGGCGTCATGGGCAAAATGATCAGCTTGCAGAGCATCGCCGTCGCCTCCGCCGCCACGGGAATGAACCCCGACGACGAACCCAAATTGTTCCGCTTTACGCTGCGTCACAGCATATTTCTCGCCGCGATCATTGGCGTCCTCAGCATGATCTATGCATACGCCGTGCCGGGGTGGACGCGTTAGCCTAACGATTTGGAACTATCTACTCCACTGCAGTTTGTGAAGGGCATAGGTCCCGCGCGCGGTGCAATGCTTGCCTCTCGGGGCCTTCTGATCGTTCAGGACTTGCTCTATTACCTGCCCTTTCGCTACGAGGATCGCAGCAACACCAAAGAACTTCGCGCGCTCGTGCCCGGCGAAAAGGCTACCGTGCTGGCCCGTATCGAGCAGGCCAGCTTGTCCAACTTCCAGCGCCGCTCCTTGGGATTCTTCGACGCCACACTGAGCGATGGCACGGGCACGCTCCTCGCCCGCTGGTTCAACGGAAAACATCTGGTGGACTGGCTGATTCCCGGTACGCGCCTGGCTTTGTTCGGCAAAATCGAATATGACCGCCGCCGGCTGGCCATGGTGATGGTGCAGCCCGAGTTCGAAATCATGCAGGACGACGATGAAGAAGAGCAGCTTCACACGGGCCGCGTTGTGCCGGTGTATGAAGCTGTCGGGAAGATCTCGACTCGCGTTTTCCGGCAGCTTCTCCATCGTGTCGTCGAACAAGTGGATTTGCTCGACGACGCACTACCCGAGGACATCCGGAGGCGTCTCGCGCTGCCCGGCCTCGCTTCCGCCCTTCGCACCGTGCATTCTCCTCAGGCCGGCGACGATATCCGGCTTCTGAATGAATTCCGTTCTCCCGCGCAGTTTCGTTTGATTTTCGACGAGTTCTTCTGGCTTGAATGCGGTCTGGCGCTTAAGCGTACCAAAGCGCGCAAAGCCGACGGCATTCCCTTCGAACTTTCCGAACGCGTGCGCGAACAAATCAAGCGCATGCTGCCGTTTAAGCCTACGTCTGCCCAGAAGCGTGTCATCCAGCAAATCGCGGACGACATGAAGCAGCCGCACCCCATGAACCGTCTGTTGCAGGGCGATGTTGGCAGTGGAAAAACCATTGTTGCCGCCCAAGCCGCGATTATTGCTATCGAAAACGGCTACCAAGTAGCCGTGCTGGCGCCCACCGAAATTCTGGCCGCCCAGCATCATGTTTATTTCCGTAGCTTGATGGAAAATCTCGGCTACACGGTCATACTGTTGACCGGATCGTCCACCGCTCGCGAGAAGCTGCAACTGAAGAAGCTCATGGCTACCGGATACGCGCAGGTCGTCGTCGGCACGCACGCGCTACTTCAGCAGGATGTCGATTTTCACAAGTTGGGGCTTGCGATTGTGGATGAACAGCATCGCTTCGGCGTTCTGCAGCGCCTTACGCTGTTCGAGAAGGGCGCTCCCGCGGGCCGCCCGCCGAAACTGAGCCGCGACCGTGAGGGAGCGGCCGTCTTCAACGGAGCGGACGCCGTCAGAGCCAAGCCCGACGTGCTCGTCATGACCGCTACACCAATCCCCCGCACGCTCGCGCTTACCATCTACGGCGATCTCGATGTCTCGACCATTGACGAACTTCCGCCCGGTCGCCAGCCCATCAAAACCAAGCACGTGAACGAGACCGCTATCGAAAAGGTGTGGACTTTTCTCGCCATGCAGATCGCCAAAGGCCGTCAGGCGTATGTGGTTTATCCGGTGATCGAAGAATCGGAAACGAACGCGATGAAGGCGGCGGAGCAGATGTACGATCACCTCACCCACGAAGTTTTCCCAAAACTCTCCATAGGACTGCTGCACGGAAAATTGCCGGCCGAAGAAAAAGAAGCCGCCATGCGCCGGTTTCAACGGGGGGAAATCAACATTCTGGTCTCCACAACTGTGATTGAAGTCGGCGTCGACGTGCCCAATGCTACCGTGATGATTATCGAACAGGCGGAGCGTTTCGGTCTCGCGCAAATCCACCAGTTGCGCGGGCGTGTGGGGCGCGGCTCCCATCAAAGCTACTGCATCCTGGTCACTCGGAAAATGAACGACATTGCTCGCGAGCGTATTCGCACGCTGGTCGATTCGAACGACGGCTTCCACATCGCCGAAATGGACATGCGGCTCCGGGGCCCGGGAGAATTTTTCGGCACGCGCCAGTCGGGCGTTCCTGGTCTGCGAATCGCCAATATTTTCCGGGATGGCGATATTCTTGAACTTGCTCGCAGCGAAGCACAGGCGCTGATCGCGGCGCCGCCGGAGCATGCCGATTTGCACGGCGTTGTGCGCTACATTCAGGAACACTGGCAGCGGCAATACGGCTTCGTCGAGATAGGCTGATCGATGCGCGTCATTGCTGGACAATTCCGCAGCCGCCGCTTGAAAAGCGCCCCGGGCTTGAACGTGCGGCCTACGCCGGACCGGCTTCGTGAAACGCTCTTCAATGTGCTTGCCCCCGAAATCGAAGGCACGGTTTTCCTCGATGCGTACGCCGGCAGCGGCGCTGTTGCAATTGAAGCGCTCAGCCGTGGCGCCCGGCACGCCATCCTCTTCGAGAAAAGCAACGCCGCGCTCGCGGTCATTCACGAGAACCTGAAAACGCTGGGCCTCTCGGATCGTGCAACGGTGATTCGCGGGAATGCGCTTTCGTTGTTGCCTCGGCATCCCGCCGGCATCGTCTTTCTCGATCCTCCGTACAGCCGCGCTAGCGATTACCAATCCGCGCTTGGCCTGCTGGCGCCAACTCCACTCGTTATCGCGCAACACGAATGGCGTCTGCATCTTCCAGATGATGCTGGATCGCTCCGAAAAACCCGTGTCATTCGTCAAGGCAGTAACGCTCTTTCCTTCTTTCGAACGCGCTCCGAACCCGAACCGGAACCATAAACGCCGTGGCGCAGGCCTCAGCCCAATGTCACTTGTTTTTGGTGGGGCAGACGCCCCGTCTGCGCGCGGCTCCCAGCCGCGCTCGTCGGATATTGCTGAGTTACCGAAGAGCCGGGCACAGGTAGAGGCCATAGGCGCTAATTTAAGAAACCTGGAAGCCCAGGATGGCGCTGCTCCTGTTACTTCCTAACAGCTCTGATTCAGCCTCGAATTCCCGGATGACCGATCACTCGGGAAGGTTAGAGGCGAAGACGACGGCGTTTCTCATTAGCTAACAGGTTGTTCTGTCCGGATTGCGCGTCATTCTGGCACAACTCGGAAATTATCCCCCAGGATTCGTAAACCTTGGCGGCTTTGCGCGAGTAGTCCGGGCTCGCTATGCTTCGGCGGCACTTTCCGAGATGACACCGGCTCCTGCGTGCGAAAATCCAGTCTCGAGGGACGGAAGCTCTTTGGGGGCGTTGCGCCAAATTCATTTGGTCGTCCTTGAGCATTTCAGGGCAGAATCGAGGCGACAACGTATGAACAGGCATCGCACTATCCACATCCTGAGAGCTTTGTGGCACTCATTAGGTTCGCGCCGGAACGACTAAGATATGCGAAAAGGGCTTACAAGAAAACCGCAAAGGGACGAGCCTGCAATGCCAAGCAAGAACTACATAACGCCAGGCGGCCTGCAGCGCCTCAAAGATGAGCACCGATTTCTGCTCACCAGGGAACGCCCGGCCGTGACGGAGGTGGTGGCGTGGGCTGCGAGCAACGGCGATCGCAGTGAAAACGCCGACTATCAGTATGGCAAGCGACGGCTGCGCCAGATCGACGGGCGGATTCGCTTTCTCACGAAGCGAATCGAAGCCGCGGAAGTGGTCGACCCGGAAACGCCGAGAACGGGGCAGGCCGCGACCAGGGCATTCTTCGGAGCGACTGTGCGCTATGCCAATGCCGCGGGAACGGAGCGAGTCGTGAGCATCGTCGGCGCCGACGAGGTCGATCTCAACCGCAACCACATCAGTTGGATTTCGCCTCTGGGGCGTGCGTTGATGAAGTCGGCCTCGGGCGATCGCGTAATTCTCCAAGCGCCGGGCGGCACAGAATACCTGACCGTGCTGGAAGTGTGTTACGAGCGCATTTCAGTGGAACCGTTCCGTGAACCACTTGGAGCCGAGGCCTCGGCAAAGCGTCCTTGCCGAGCCAATCGACCTAGCGAAGGTTAGCGAAAGGGGCACTGAACGTTCAAGACCAGCGTAACTACGAATTTGTGAGCTGATTCTACGGCCTGTTCCGCTATTATTTCGAATCCCATTCAGGAAGGCTCGCGTGTCACGGCCCAAGCGTTTACTTTCCGAATTGCTCCTGGATTGTCGCCAATCCGGTAATTGGCCGATTCCTATCCGATCCTGGTCTCGGGGGGCGCAGCATTTCGGAGATTCGAATCACGTCTCGCGAACGGATTGTGACACACTGGAGCCAAACTGGTGAACCTATGAACTTGCTTGCACGTACAGGCGCATTATGCGCGCTTTCTTGTTCCTTGATATTTGCGGCCGATTCCGCCGCGACCATTGGCCAGATCCATGACCGTGAGTTGTCGATTTTGGAACGGGAACTAGTTCCGTTGGCTGAGGCGATGCCTGCGGACAAATATGATTTCGCTCCTACACAGGGCGCGTTCAAGGGAGTCCGGACGTTCGGGCAACAGATGACCCACATCGCATCCGTAATGTATAGTATTTCG
>Ga0134125_10008481_pt1 | contig 11599 bp, 12 predicted proteins | sample KB31751_FD_96464 | JGI IMG/M metagenome (GOLD analysis project Ga0134125, IMG submission 96464) | Terrestrial soil microbial communities with excess Nitrogen fertilizer from Kellogg Biological Station, Michigan, USA - KB3-175-1 | ecosystem: Environmental > Terrestrial > Soil > Unclassified ... | reverse complement strand
TGGCGTCGAGGACTTCGTCGTCGCCGACGAGCCACAGCTTTTTGCGCATCATCATCATCATGCGCGCGCCAGGCCGAGAAAGAAGAGGGCCAGTCCGGCGCCGACGCCGAGAGCCCAGACGAGCGCGGCCCGCGGGCGCAGCCGATCGTCGTCGCCGACGCCGCGCAGGCAGAGGCCGAGCGCGCAGCCGATCCATGCCGCGAGGCCGGCGAGCGCGACGATGGTCCACGGCACCGACGGCGCTTCGTCCTGCGCCAGGCGGGCGGCGTGCCACGCGCGGGCCTTGTCGCGCGCGTGCTGGCTGCCGGCGGCGAGCTCGGCGTCGGCCATGAGGTCGGCGATGTGCGCGTTGGCCTCGTCGAGGAGCGCGCGGTGCGGCGTGTAGAACGAGCGCGTGGCCAGGATCGCGGAGCGCAGCTCGCGCCACGCGGCGAGGGCGCGCGCAGGATCTTGCCGGCCGATGGCGGCGAGCTTGTCGACGGCGCGGCGGCTGTAGGGATTGCCGGGCGCGTAGAGGCGCGCGGCGCGGCCGAGATGCGTGATCTCCGCTTCGCCCGAGCTGCTCACGGCCGCGCGCCACTCGCCGCGCGACGACCAGACCACGCGCACCGCGACGATCGCGAGCAAGATGGCAAAGAGCCCGACCACGCGCACCGCGCCTTTCATACGAAGTCTCTACGCGCGAAAATGATCATGGCGAGCGCGATCGCCACCGCCGCGTAGAGCGTGCCGTAGGCACCGGCGACGGCGACGTAGCTCCAGTCGACGTAGGTGCCGTGCACGCTCACGTGCTGGCCGCCCACCATCGAGCCCGAGACGTAGAACAGATGCAGATCGGGGAACACGCGCATGCCGCCGCGCAACACGACGCGCAGCGGCGTCGACTCCACCTTGGCGACCAGCTCGCGCAGCTCGGGCGTGAAGTGGCCGACCACGAAGATCCCGAGCGTGAGCGCGCCCGACAGGATCGGCGACGAGAAGCTCGAGAAGAGCACGGCGACGGCGGTGATGACTGCGACCTCGCCGTAGATGAGCAGGATCGCGCGCACGATCGTCGACATGTCGTTGTCGCCGCTGAACACGGCAGCGCCGAGCGCCAGCACCGCGAACAGCGTGAGCGACATGATCGCCATCAGCACCGCGAGCGTCAGCAGCATGCCGACGTACTTGCCGAGCACGAACTCCCAGCGGTGGATCGGCTTCGGGATGAGCGCGAACACCGTCTTGCGATCGAGCTCCTTGTAGACGAGGTTGACGCCGATGAAGATGGCGATGAGCGCGCCGACGAGCTCGATGCCGACGAGGCCGACGTCGCGGATGACTCGGAGCTGCTCGTGGAGCGCGCCCTGGCTGAAGAAGTAGGTCAGGCCGAGGAGCACGACCGCGAACAGGAGCAGCACGTAGAGGACCTTGTTGCGCACCGCCTCGCGGAAGGTGTTGAGCGCCAGCGCCCAGACGCGGCTCACGCGCGCACCTCCGTCGCTGCGCTCACGACTTCACCTTCACGCGCTCGGCGCCGCCCCCGACATCGGCGGCGTCGACTTCGCGAACGAACAGATCCTCGAGCGACTCGCGCCGCGGCGCCACGCTCACCACCTTGCCGCCGCCGGCGAGCGCCTCGCGCAACGCGGCGTCAACGTCGGCGTCGGGCGGCAGGCGCTGCGCCGTCTGCACGCCCTCCTTGTCGATGACGACCTCGGTGTGCAGGAGGCGCGGCGACAGCAGCGCCTTCAGCGGCCCGACGTCGCGCATGCGGCCGCCGACGACGATGGCGACGCGATCGCAGATGAGCTCGACGTCGGACAGGATGTGCGTCGAGAAGAGCACCGTCTTGCCTTCGCGCTTGAGCTCGACGATGAGGTCGCGGACCTCTTTGCGGCCGATGGGATCGAGCCCCGACATCGGCTCGTCGAGCACGACGAGCTCGGGATCGTTCACCAGCGCCTGCGCGATGCCGAGGCGCTGCAGCATGCCCTTGGAATATTTTCGCAGCGCCAGGTCGCCGGCGCGCCCGAGGCCGACGCGCTCGAGCAGCGCGCGCGCCCGCCGCTTGCGCTCGGCGGCGGGCAGGCCGAACAGGTGGCCCATCAGACCGAGCAGCTCCGCGCCCGACAGGTAATCGTAGAAGTACGGGTTCTCGGGCAGAAAGCCGAGCCGCTGCTTCACGGCGCGCTCGCGGATGGGCCGGCCGAAGATGCGCGCCTGGCCTTGCGACGGGAAGATGAGGCCCATGAGCATCTTCAGCGTCGTGGTCTTGCCGGCGCCGTTGGGCCCGAGGAAGCCGAAGATCTCGTTGGGCTCGACGGTGAACGACACGTCGTGGACCGCGTGCACCTTCTTGCGGAAGAAGCCGAGCGCGAACGTCTTCTGCAGCTTCTCCGCCTCGACGACGCTGCTCATCGCTTTTGCGAACGATACCAATAGATGGTGCGGAGCAAGCCTTCTTCCAGGTCGACCGTGGCGGCCCAGTCGAGGAGCTGCGTCGCCTTGCCGACGTTGGGCACGCGCAGCTCGACGTCGGGATGGTTCCACACGACGTGCTCGATCTTGGAGCCCGACGAGGCCAGCCGCACGATCTCGCGGGCGAGGTTGTAGATGGTGACCGTGGAGCGCGGGTTGCCGATGTTGAACGAGTGGCCGATGGCGCGATCGTCGACGAGCACGCGCTCGACGGCGTCGACGATGTCGTCGATGTAGCACCAGGCGCGGATCTGCGAGCCGTCGTTGTGCACGCTCAAGGGCTCGCCACGGATCGCGCGCACGATGAAGTGGTGGACCGCGCCCTCGCCCACCTGCCGCGGCCCGTAGATGTTGAAGGGCCGGATGCCGATGGCGGGGAAGCCGTGCTGGCGGTGGTAGGTCATCGCCAGGTGCTCGGTGGCGAGCTTGGCGACGGCGTAGGTCCAGCGCGCCTCGCCGACGGCGCCGAGCGTGGTCACGTCGAACTCGGTCACGTGGTAGGCGTAGCGGCCGAACACCTCGGAGGTCGAGAAGTCGACGAAGCGGGCGCAGCGCCCGGTCTCGAGCGCGGCGTCGAGCACGTTGGCCGTGCCGAGCAGCGAGATGCGCATGGTGAGCGCGGGCTGCTTCATCACCGTGTCGACGCCGGCGATCGACGCCAGGTGCACGACGTGGGTGATGCCCTCCATCGCCTTGCGCACGGCGGCGCCGTCCATGACGTCGCCTTCGACGAGCTCGACGTTGGGGCGCTGATGCAGCCCCGCGGGCCGGAGCGCGTCGCGCCGGAAGGTGTCGAGGACGCGTATTCGGTTCGACGCCTCCTTCGACAGGTGCTCTACGAGATGCGAGCCGATGAAGCCGGCGCCGCCGGTGATGAGAACGTGTGCGCCGGAGAGGGCCACGCCGCCATCGTACGCGGCGACGCGCGCCCTCGCAACTCAGCGAACGACGGACACGACGTTGTGGCTGATCTCGAGGTGGGCGGCGAGGCCGGCGACACTGGCGTCGATGGCGTAGCTGTCGTCGACGGGGCCGATGAACACGTCGATCCTGCGCCGCGCCGCGTTCTGGCCGCCGACCGTCTTCGGCCCGTCGAGGACGGCGTTTTCGGCGCGGGCGTGCACCTGCACGCAGTCGGGGATGGCGCTGCCGGTCAGGTAGAGCGCGAACTGCGACATCGACAAGCCCTGGTCGCCCTCGCCCGGCGTCCAGGGATCGCCGACCTGGTAGTCGAGGTCGCGGAAGGCATTGCCGATGGTCAGCGTGTCGAGAGCGGCGTCTCCAGCCGCGCACTTGTCGCCGGAGAAGCTACCGCCCGCGGCAATGGGATCACAGCCGCCAGCGACGAGCGCAAAGAGGATCGGCAGGATCGCGCGCATGTGCCGGGCGAGAGCAAGCGACGTGCCTACTGCGCGAGATGAAGGTGCAGCGAGACGGTCTGGCCGCCGGCGGTGGCCGAGACCACGAAGGTCTGCGGGTACGAGGCGGGCATCCACATGGCGTGGGTCGCGTGCGAGCCGTCGGGCTGCGCGTAGGTGGTGAGCGGCACCAGCGACTGCGTGACCGTGCCGCCGCTGCCGTCGGTGATGAGCGTCTGCTGCTCGAGGCACGACGGCACCGACGAGCCCGTCGCCGCGAGCACGAAGCCGAGCATGGTCGCGCCCTGGCCGCCGCGCACCGGCGTCATGCCGTCGCCGTCGTGGAGCGGCGCGAACGGCGAAGCGGTGCCGCTCGACAGATCGGCGGGGTTGCCGGCGCCGATGACGAGCGTGTCGACGCTGCCCTGGACCGGCGCGGTGCAGGTGTCCATCGGTGGCGGCACCGGGCCGCCGCCGGTCCCCGGGCCGCAGCCCGCGAGCCCGAGGAGCGCAAACGCCGCCGTCACCAACGCAAAACGAGCCACGCCCTCCTCTTACACGAGCGTGTGCTAAAGATCGAGTGATGCTGCGCGCGCTCTGCGTTGCTGGTTTGCTCGTGTGCCTGCCCGTGGCGGCGCACGCGATGGGCGACCACGACAAGCTGGCGATCGCGCAGATCTCGTACTCCGGCAACTGGAACCCGCGCCCGACGGCGACACGGCGCCTGGCCTGGGAGATCGAGAAGCGCACGTCGATCGAGGCCATGCTCGATCCGGTCGAGGTCCGCCTCAGCGACGAGGCCGCGCTCAAGCGACACCCGTTCCTCTATCTCGCCGGCGACGCGGCGCTGCCCACCTTCGACGACGGCGACGTGGCGCGCCTGCGCCGCGTGCTACAGACCGGCGGCTTCCTCGTCATCGACGGCGCCGATCCGCGGCCGGGCGGCGGCTTCGACTCGTCGGTGCGCGCGCTGGTGGCGCGGCTGTTTCCGCGCGAGGCGCTGCACAAGATCTCGCCCGACCACGTGGTCTACAAGTCGTTCTACCTCCTGAAGACGCCGGTCGGACGCGTGGCGGCGGTGCCCTATCTCGAGGGCGTCACGCACGACGGGCGACTGGTCATCGTCTACTCGCAGAACGACATGGGCGGCGCGTGGGCGCGCGACAACTTCGGCGCCTGGGAGCACGAGGTCATTCCCGGCGGCGAGAGCCAGCGCGAGATGGCGTTCCGGCTCGGCATCAACCTGGCGATGTACGCGCTCTGCCTCGACTACAAGACCGACCAGGTGCACGTGCCGTTCATCTTGCGCCGTCGCCAGTGGCAGTCGCCGGAGCGCGAGCCGCCGCCATGACGCCGATGACCTACGACGAGTGGCGCGTCGTCTCGCTGGCGCCGTGGGGGCACGTCGGCGAGGTGGCGGCCGTCGTCTGCGCGTGCGTGATCGTGTTCTTCGCCTGGCGCGCGCTGCGGCACGACGAGCGCGCCTCCCGGCGCTGGATCCTGCTCGCGCTGCGCCTCGGCGCGGTGGCGGCGGCGCTCGTGCTCTTCTTCGAGCCGGCGGTGCGCCTGCAGAACGTGACGCGGCTGCCCAACCACGTGGCGCTGCTCGTCGACGCCTCGGAGTCGATGCGGCTCGCCGAGAAGGCGGGCGAGCCCAACCGCGCGGCGCGCGTGGCCCGGTGGCTGGGCGCGGAGAAGGCGACGCTCGAGCGGCTGTCGCGCGAGCACATCGTCGACGTCTACACCTTCGGCAGCGAGCTGTCGCCGTCGACGATCGAGGCAGTGCGCGCGACGCCGCCGGCGCGCGCCGAAGCGACCCATCTGCGCGAGGCGTTGGCCAATCTGCGCGCGCGCTACGAAGGGCGCGATCTCGGCGGCGTGGTCGTCTTCTCCGACGGCGTCGACAACGGGCGGCTCGGCGCCGCGCTCGGTGACAAGGGGCTCGACGTCGAGTCGACCGATTTCCTGCGTTCGCTCGACACGCCGATCCACGCCGCGTGGGTCGGACAGCGCGGGCTCAACGACGTGGCCATCGCGCGCGTGCTCGCCGACGACTTCGCCTTCGTGCGCACGTCGGTGACCATCGAGGCGGTGGTGCGCGTCGTCGGCCGCGGGCCGTCGGGCGCCTGGGACGGCAAGACGCTGCCGGTGACGCTGCGCCGCGATGGTGTGCCGGTCAAGGTCGCCGAGGTCACCGTCGAGCCGGGCGTCACCGACTACAAGGTCGCCTTCCAGTTCACGCCCGAGCGCGTCGGCAAGTACCTCTACGAGATCACCACGCCGCTGCTCGACGGCGAGGCCATCGTCGAGAATAACGCGCGCGCCTTTCTGCTCAAGGTCATCCGCGACAAGATCCGCGTCCTGCAAGTGACCGGGCGGCCGTCATGGGACGTGCGCTACCTGCGCGGGCAGCTCAAGCACGATCCCAACGTCGACCTGGTCGCGTTCTTCATCTTGCGTACGCCGACCGACCTCGAGCTGGTGCCGTCGGAGGAGCTGTCGCTGATCCCGTTTCCGACGGAGGAGCTGTTCCAGGAGCAGCTGCGCAGCTTCGACCTCGTGTTCCTGCAGAACTTCAACTACGGACCGTACGGCATCGGCGCCTACCTCGGCGAGATCCGCCGCTACGTCGAGGAGGGCGGCGGCCTGGCCATGCTCGGCGGCGATCTGTCGTTCACCTCGGGCGGCTGGGCGGGCACGCCGGTGGCGGACATCCTGCCGGTCGAGCTTCTGCCCGACGGGACGCCGCCGGAGAAGCTGATCGATCCGCAGCCGTTCAAGCTGCAGCTCACCGCCGACGGGCGCGCGCATCCGCTGACCGCGCTCAAGCTCGACGTGCAGCAGAACCGCGCGCGCTGGGCCGAGCTGCCCGAGCTGAACGGCGTCAACCTGGTGGCGCGCGCCAAGCCGGGCGCGACGGTGCTCGGCGTGCATCCGACGCGCAAGGATCTCGACGGCAAGCCGCTGCCGGTGCTGACCGTCGGCGAAGCCGGCAAGGGGCGCGTGCTCACCTTCGGCAGCGACGACTCGTGGCGCTGGGGCTTCGCCGACAAGGCGGGCGACGAGCGCGGGCGCGCCTATCAGCGCTTCTGGGACGCGGCCATCCGCTGGTTGATCAAGGATCCGGCGCTCAGCTTCCTGCGCGTCGAGACCGATCAGCCGGAGTATGCGCGCGGGCAGAAGGTGCAGGTCACCGTGCGCGCGCTCGGCACCGACTATCAGCCGCTCAAAGGCGCCACCCTCGACGTGGCGGTGGCGCGCATCCCGACGGTGCTCGACGTGGCGACGACGGCGCGGCCCGAGCCGGTGGCGGCGCAGCACGGCGTCACCGACGAGGATGGCGAGCTGACCTTCGAGCTGCCGCCGCAGCAGGCGGGCGGCTATCGCATCACCGCGCGGGCCACGCTCGCGGGACGGCCGGCGGAAGAGGACGAGGTGTTCCTGGTGCGCGGCGCCGGCAAGGAGCTCGAAGAGCCGGAGGCGCGCGACGACCTTCTGCGCGCGGTGGCGGCGACGACGGGCGGCAGCTTCCGCGGGCCGGGCGAGTCGCTCGACGGGCTCAGCTTCTGGCCGCCGCGCGTGGTGCGCGTGAACGCGCATCGCGACGTCGAAGTGTGGAGCCGCTGGTGGATGCTCGCCGTCGCCGTCGGCTGCCTCGCGCTCAATTGGGCGCTGCGCCGTCGCTGGGGCTACGCGTAGCCGGCCGGCCGCGCGGCTCAGGCGGAGCGCTGCACCGTGCGCGCGCTGCGCAGCTCGAAGACGAGGCCGACGGCGAGCAGCGCCGGAATCGCCGCGAGGAACAGCAGCGCGAAACGGCCGTCCCAGTCGGAGAAGAGGCCGCAGCCGGCGAGCGTGATGGCCGCCGTCCCGTCGAGGGCCAGGAGCGTGCGCCGGGCCCACTCCTGTCGGAAGAAGAAGCCGATGAGCGGCACCAGCACGCCGAGCGCGGGCGGCGCGAACCACGCCAGGTGCCGGCCGCCGTCGGCGCCGCAGAAGATGATCGCCGTGGTGAGCCAGACGATCCAGTGGCCGTAGATGACGTTGCCGGCGCGCCGCCGCACCACGCGATCGCGACGCACGTGCTCGGCGACCGCCACGTTGACGGCGTGGCCGATCACCTCGGCGCGCAGGCTGCACGCGCGGCAGCGGACGCCCTCGGCGGTGAGATCGGCCTCGGCCGGCGCCACCTGGGCGCCGCACCCGACGCAGGTTTCCATGCGCGGACGCTAGCACGCGCGGCTGTCGGAATAGGGTGACCGCAGCCACGCGTTTCTCCCCCGCTCCGGTAGCTTTCTGGCCGCCGCTACGTACAATGTGGTCGTCGCAAGGAGAGCCGTCATGTCGCACCTCGAAGCGTTGGCGAAAGTGTCGTTCGATCCCGGTGTCTTCACCCAGGTCGCGCGCCAGCGGGTGCGGCGCACGTTCGTCTACCTGCTGCTGCTCGTGCTCATCGCCACCGGCTCGACGACGATGTGGGTGATGTTCAAGCTGCACGAGGGCGCGCGTTGGCTCGAGCCGCACCTCGACGAGATCCCGACCATCACCATCAAGGACGGCAAGGCCTCGGCCGACGTCGAGCAGCCGTGGGTCAAGCACCTCGGCACCGACGAGAAGGGGCACCAGGTCGTCGCCATCATCGACACCACCGGCACGCTCGACGGCTTCCAGCCGAACGAGATCGGCGTCTTTTTGAAGCAGACCGAGATCCTCGTCAAGCAGGAAGACCAGGAGCGCATCTTCCCGCTGTCGCGCTTCCCCGACACCACCGTCGGGCCCGACATCGTGCGCGGCTGGATCAAGGAAGCGATGCGGCGCGCGCCCTTCTACATCGGCGCGTTCCTGCTCGCCTGGTACCTGTTCGCCAAGACCATGACGGCGGTGGTGCTGGTGCTCGCCGGCCTCGTCACCGGCCGCGGCCTGCGCTTCGGGCAGCTGTTCACCGTCGCCGTCTACGCGCTGACGCCGGCGGTGCTGCTCGGCGTCCTCGAGGCGTACGTCGTCCACGTGCCCGCGTTCTGGCTCGTGTACTGGGCGCTCGCCATCACCTACACGATCATCGGCGCCAGCCGCGCCGCCAGCGTCACGCCACCCGCGCCGCCTCCTGCCGACACCGCGACCCTGTGACCGCCCTCCTCCTCGCCGTCGCGCTGCTCGCGCCGCAGAACGCGCTCACCACCGCCGCCGAGCGCAGCGGCTTCAAGATCACCGGCCGCTACGAAGAGACGGTGCGCCTGTGCCACGACTTTCAGCGCGCGCACAAGAACGTCACCTGTGAAACCTTCGGCACCACGCCCGAGCGCCGCCCGATGGTCGCGCTCTCCGTCGGCAAGAAGGGCGCGCCGACGCTGCTCGTGCAAGGCGGCATCCACGCCGGCGAGATCGACGGCAAGGACGCCGGCTTCCTGGTCATGCGCGAGCTCCTCGACGGCAAGCTCGACGGCGTCGCGCTCGGCAAGATCCGCGTCGTCTTCGTGCCGGTCTTCAACGTCGACGGGCACGAGCGCTTCGGCCGCTACAACCGGCCCAACCAGATCGGCCCCGAGGAGATGGGCTGGCGCACCACCGCGCAGAACCTGAACCTCAACCGCGACTACGTCAAAGCCGAGGCGCCGGAGATGCGCGCGATGCTGAAGCTGATGCAGCGCGAAGATCCGATCGTCTACATGGACCTCCACGTCACCGATGGCGCCGAGTTCCAGCACGACGTCGCCGTGCTGGTGAAGCCGGCCGAGGGCATGAGCGACGAGCCGGCCGGCCTGATGGCCGCGGCGTCGGCGCTGCGGAGGAGCATCAAGTCGCAGCTCGAGGCGGAGAAGCACCTTCCGATCGTCGACTTCTATCCGTCGTTCGTGAAGCACGAGGATCCCGCCAGCGGCTTCGCCGCGATGACCTCGTCGCCGCGCTTCTCCGAGGCCTACGCCGGCGCGCGCAACCGCCTCGGCATCCTCGTCGAGACCCACTCGTGGAAGGATTACGCCACGCGCGTGCGCGCCACGCACGACACCATCGTGGCCGTGCTGCGCGAGCTGTCGGGGAACGGCGCCGCGTGGCAAAAGGCCGCGCGCGAGGCCGACGCCGAGCCGCTCGCCGGAAAGCCGATCGTGCTCGACTGGGATCCCGACCTGAAGAAGCCGACGACGATCGACTTCCTCGGCTACCACTACACGCGCTCGACCTCGCCGATCTCGACGGTGACGCGCATCGTGTACGACACCGGCAAGCCCGAGGTGTGGCACGTCCCGTTCTATGGCGCGCTCGTTCCGGCGGTGACGGTGACGCTGCCGCGCGCCGGCTGGTTCGTGCCGCGCGCCTTCGCCGACGTGGTCGCGCCCAAGCTCGCCGCGCACGGCCTGGTGTGGCGCGATCTCGACGGCACGCGCACGCTCGCCGTCGACGCCTTCCGCGCCAGCGACGTCAAGCAGGCCAAGAAGACCTTCGAAGGGCGCACCATGGTGCAGGTCACCGGCAAGTGGACGCCCGAGACGCGCAGCTTCGCCGGCGGCGGGCTCTTCATCCCCGTCGGGCAGTCGCACGCGCGGCTGGCGGCGCACCTGCTCGAGCCCGAAGGGCCCGACTCGCTGACCACGTGGGGCTTCTTCAACGCGGTGTTCGAGCAGAAGGAGTACATGGAAGACTACGTGCTCGAAGCCGTCGCCGAAAAGATGCTGAAGGACCCGGCCATCAAGGCCGAGTGGGACCAGAAGATGAAGGACCCGGCGTTCGCCAAGAGCCCGCACGAGCGGCTCGACTTCTTCTACATGAAGCACCCGTCGTGGGACGCGCAACTGAACCTGGTCCCGGTGTACAGATTGCAAGCGACGCCGTAGTACATTACAAATCCGGCGTGGCCCCCTCCCGAACACGCTATTTCGCCAAGAAACTATTCGAGCTGACGGGCTTCATCCCCATCGGCGCCTTTCTGATCGAGCACCTGTATTCGAACTTTCAGGCGGTCGGACCCGGCGGCGCGCAGCGCTTCGACAACGTCGTCAAGGATCTGCAGACCAACCCGATCGTCATCTTCCTCGAGATCGGCGTGATCGGGCTGCCGCTCCTCTATCACGCGGGGTACGGCCTGTTCGTCGCGTCGCAGGCGCGGCCCAACGTCGGCGGCTACGGCTACGGGCGCAACTGGCTCTACCTGTTCCAGCGCATCACCGGCGTGATCCTGCTCTTTTATATCGGATATCACGTGTGGAATACGCGATTTGTCCCAATCGTGCATCCCGACGCGCCGTATCTGCAAAACGTCGACGGGCAGCCGCTGGTTTCGACCGCGTATATGCACCATTACTTTTTGGAAACCCATCTCGGAATACAGGTTTTCTGGATATACCTGGTGGGCATCTCCTGCGCCGTGTTCCACTTCTGCAACGGGCTGTGGAACCTCGCCTACCACTGGGGCCTGACGGTGAGCCCGCGCTCGCAGCGCCTCTGGGGTTACGCCTGCGGCCTCATCGGCGTCACCCTGCTCGCGGTCGGCCTCGCGTCGCTGCGCGCCTTCCTGAACGTGCCGGCATGAGCGCCGACAAGCCGAGGTTCGTGGTCGTCGGCGGAGGGCTGGCGGGCCTGATGACGATCATCAAGATCGCCGAGGCCGGGTTCGAATGCGACGTCTTCTCGTTCGTGCCCTGCCGGCGCTCGCACTCGGTGTGCGCGCAGGGCGGCATCAACGGCGCGGTCAACACCAAGGGCGAAGGCGACTCGCCCGAGATCCACTTCGTCGACACCGTCAAGGGCGGCGACTTTCTGGCCAACCAGCCGCCGGTGAAGGCGATGTG
>Ga0134125_10008480_pt1 | contig 11599 bp, 9 predicted proteins | sample KB31751_FD_96464 | JGI IMG/M metagenome (GOLD analysis project Ga0134125, IMG submission 96464) | Terrestrial soil microbial communities with excess Nitrogen fertilizer from Kellogg Biological Station, Michigan, USA - KB3-175-1 | ecosystem: Environmental > Terrestrial > Soil > Unclassified ... | reverse complement strand
TGGAAGTCCTGCACGAGCGCGACGCCGCCGGGCTGGTTGGCGTTGTTGCGGAACCAGTGGGTCCACGGCGCGCGGCGCTCCTGCATGCGCAGCATCTTCGTCGACGCGGGCCCGGCGGGTTGGTGGCAGTGGCGGCAGTCGAAGACGGTGTCCTTGAGATCCTCGTCTTCGTAGAGCGAGACCGAGCGCCAGTCGCGCTCGACGGCGGGCGTGAGCAGATCGCCGGCGCTGCAGCCGTCGGCGGAGGCGTTGCAGTCCTGTAGGAAGCGCACGAGGTAGAAGTGCAGCTCGTTGGCCTGGGGATCGTGGGCGATGACCTCGGCCAGCTGCGAGCCGCGCACGAAGCCCATGGCGACGAAGCCGGGATCGGCGATGAAGCTGCCGTCGTTCTGCTGCGTCGACGGCGCTTGCGACGGCGCGGTGAAGAGGATGGCGCGCGGGTTGAGCGCCGAGACCTCGCGGACCACGAGCGACGTCGAGTGGCCGGTGAGCGCGAACGCGGGCGGCGAAGGGCCGTCGAAGAGCCCGACGGCGTGCTCGAGGTCGACGATGTTGCCGATCGCGGGCGGCGCGGCGCCGCAGAAGTGGGTGGCGACGGCGTCGTGGCTGCCGCGCTTGCAGACGGTGGCGAGCTGCGCCGCGCCCGACGGCAGGTTGGCGAAGAAGGCGCCTTCGGGGCCGTGGTCGCTGGTGTCGCCGCCGGGTTGCGAGCCGCCTGCGCCGTCGCTGCCACCACCGCAACCCGCAGCGACGGCGCAGGCGAGAACCAAAGAGCGAAGAGCGCGGATGCGCATGGGCTAGAGGATCGGGCCGCTGCCGGTGTTCCCGCTGCCGCCACCGCCGGTGCCACCGCCGGTACCGCCGGTGGTGCAGTCGGTGCCGGTGCAGCAGACCGGCGGTGCGTCGTCGTGCGGCGTGGCGTGGCCGCCGAGGCTGACGTGCTGGATCAGGATCACGGCGCCGACCGGAGCGGGCGACGGGAAGTCGATGTAGATGGGCGAGGGCGGGGGGCCGAGGTCGCTGTCGGAGTCGCCGCCGCCGCCGTTGCCGCCGCCGCAGCCGTTGCCGCCGCCGCCGCCGTTGCCGCCGGAGCCGCCGTTGCCGCCGGAGCCGCCGCCGCCGTTGCCGCCGGAGCCGCCGCCGCCCATGTCGGTCGGGCAGCCCGGGGTGTTCCATCCACCGTCGGGGAGACCGCCCGGATTGCCGTAGCTGCCGCCGCTCCCACCGGAGCCGCCGCCGCCGTAGCCACCGCCGCTGCTGCCGCCGCCGTATCCGCCGGAGCCGCCGCTGCCGCCGCCATATCCACCGGAGCCGCCGCTGCCGCCACCATATCCACCGGAGCCGCCGCTTCCGCCCGATCCGCCGCTGCCGCCCGATCCGCCACCGCCGCTGCCGCCGCCGCACGGGTTGCCCCAGCCGCTCATGTCGGCGCTGCCGCCGCCGGAGCCGCCGCCTCCACCACCCGAGCCGCCGCCACCTTCACCGCCGGAGCCACCGCCGCCGTTCGACCCGGTGGTGCACGACCCGTCGCTCGTCGGCGACTGCGTCGCATCCATCAGCACCACGCCGCCGAGCTCGACCGACAGCCGCACCATCGGCGCCGCCGACTTCGCCGGCGCGAAATAGTTCTGCGCGCTCGCCAGCATCACCGCGCCGCCCGGCATGCGCATCGTCGGGCCGACGAGCCGCTGCTTCGCCGCCGTCACGCGATAGACGGCGTACGGCCCGACCGATCCTTGATACGACAGACCTTCGGCGGTCCACGCCGCGCGGTCGTTCGCCTTGGTGAAGTCGAACTCGGTCTGCGCGCCGCCGCCGCTCGAGCAGCCGACGATGGCGCCGCCAGCCGCGGTCACGCCGAACAATCCACCACCGAGCATCATCGCGAGCCAGCGAGCTTTCATGCGCCTCTCCGTTCGTGAGGCGCACTGCAGTGCTCGTGCCGCGCGCAAGCTCGCGCAGCCTCGTGGCGTCGCCGCTACAATCGCGTCGCCGCGCACGCACGCCGGAGAGCGGACTCGCCGCCGACGCGTGTTTGCGGCTGTCGCGACGCAGGGCCGCGACGACGAGATCGGATCGACCTCGGCTAGGGCAGCGCGACCGACGCCTGCGGCGGCGGGGCCGCGCGCGCCGCCAACAGCGCCGCGTACTGCCCGGGCGGCATGCCGACCACGCGCTTGAAGAGCCGCGTCAGGTGGCTCTGATCGGCGAAGCCGGTCATCGTCGCCACCTCGGCCAGCGGCACGCCCGCTGCCACCAAGACGCGCGCTCGCGCCACGCGCAGCTGGATCTGATACGCGTGCGGCGGCAGCCCCACCTCTTTATGGAATAGGTGCACGAGGTGGCACTTCGACATGCCGGCGAGCGACGCCAGCTGCTCGAGCGGCACCTCCTCGGCGAAGCGCTCGTGCAAGGCATCGCGCGTGCGCGCCACCGCCGGCGTGAGGATCGGCGGCCGCGGCGTCTCGTGCAGCGCCAGCTCGGCCACCGCCGCCAACAGCGACGACAACCGCGACTGCTGCTCGATCGGCGCCGCTTCGCCGACGATGGCGTCCCACAACCCGCGCACCCCGTCGACGATCGGCTGCAGACGCGTGACCACCGAGCCGAAGCGCATCAGCCGCCGCGCATCGCTCGCCGCTGCCGGCAACAGCTCCGGCTCGATGAGCAGCACGCGGCACGCCGTCTCGGGTAGCGCGCGGTGCATGACCGCGGACACCTGATGCGGCGCTCGCACCAGCACCGAGCCGGCGCTGAGCGGCTGCACCTGCCGTCCCCACGCGACGTCGGCGCTGCCTTCGTCGCACACCATTAATAGAAGCTGCGAGAGCAGGGACGGCGCCGGCTGCACCCCGCGCCAGCTCACCGTCGTCAGCTCCACACCGCGCAGCACCGGCGACCGCAGATGCATGCGCCCGCGCTCTTCGTTGATTGCGTTCATCACCGACACGTTGGCCTCCTCCCCTTCACGCCGCCACCCAACCACACTCAACACCGACCCGCCCCGCGCAACGTTCGTTCAGTTCGACGCGTGTGCCTCCATGACGGCGGCGACACCCGGCAGCGTGAAGTAAAACGTGCTGCCGTGGCCGAGCGTCGACTCGACCCAAATCCTGCCTCCGTGGTTCTCTACGATCCCCTTGGCGATGTAAAGACCTAATCCGGCTCCCTGACGACTTTCTCGCTGAGCCAGATGCCAATAGCGATCGAAGATGCGCGGGATCTGATCGGGCGCGATGCCCGGTCCGTCGTCGGAGACGGCGATGCGGACCATATCGCCCCACGGTTGGGCGGTGACGTGAATGCGTCCACCCGAGGGCGTGAATTTGATGGCGTTACCGACGAGATTCGAGAGCACTTGCACGATGCGCTCGCGATCGCAGTAGGCGTGATCGACGCTGCCGAGATCGATGGCGAGCGTCAACCCGCGCGCATCCGCGAGCGGCTGCAACAGATCGACTGCATCGGACATGACACGGCCGAGCTCGTTGTCGCGCTGATCCAACGAGAGCGTCCCCGTCTCCAGGCTGGCGGCGTCGACGAGGTCGCTGATCATGTGCGTCATGCGCCGCGCCGCGCGCTGGCAGCGCTCGAGCGGGGCGCGCCAGCCGTCGCCGTCGCCGTCGAGCGTCTCGAGCAGGCGCCCGGTCGACGTCAGGATCGTCGACAGCGGGTTGCGCAGATCGTGAGAGACGATGGCGAGCACGTCGTCGCGCACGCGCACGGCCGCGCGCGCCTCGTCGTAGAGGTGCGCGTTGTCGACGGCGAGCGCGACGCGGTGGCCGAGCTCCTGCGCGACGGCGAGATCATCCTTGCCGTAACCGCGCGTGAACGATACGAGCGTGATGGCGCCGACCGTACGGTTGCGCGCTGACAGTGGCACCACCAGGCAGGCCTTCCACGGCGCCTTGGTCCACGCGTGCGCAGCGGCGAGATCGATCGTGGCGCCGCTCGAGGCGTCCGACGGCGAGAAGACGAAGGGCGCGCCGGTGCGCAACACGCGCGCGACCAGGGAATCGCCCGACACGGCGAACGCCGGGCTCATGTCGAGCGCGATGGCGTCCTTCTCGCGCTCGGGCGCGGCGGCGATGCGGCGCAGGTGGCCGCCGCCTTCGACGAGATCGACGATGCAGTAGTCGCCGAGCTGCGGCAGCACCAGCCGCGCGACCGTGGCGAGCAGCGCATCGGTCGACAGCGGCTGCTCGAGCAGCTCCGACGTCGCGCGGAAGAGGAATGCGAGCCGCCGCTGCGCCGCTTCGGCCTCCGCCTGCGCTTCGAAGCGCTCGGAGACATCGCGCACGATGCTCGTGACGTAACCACTCTTGTCGATCGCCCACTCGGCGATCGAGAGCTCCACCGGAAACCGCCTGCCAGATGCGTGCGACGCCCACCGTTCCATCGGCACCCCCCCCTTCGCATCGAGCCCAAACCCCGACACCAATTTCTGCATCGACAAGCCGCGCATCTCATCGCGGCCAAACATCACGCGCGCCGCCGGATTGGCGTACACGATCGTCCCGTCGCGCGCGAGCGTGACGATGCCGTCGCGCGCCGATTCGGTGACCGAGCGCAGCTTCATCTCCGAAGCGCGTAGCTGCTCCTCGATACGGCGACGACGCACCAGCGCACCCAGCGGTTGTACGACGCCGGCCACGGCCGCGAGCAGCGATGGATCCGCGCTGCGCAGCCCCCCCACGTCGAACGTCAACACCGCCACCACCTCGTCGCCGGCCAACACCGGGATCGCTGCCAATGCGCCGTCGCCGTCGAGGGCGGCGCGCCGCTGCCGCTCGGCCAGTCCCACGAGCGGCGAAGCGACATCTTCACCAGGATGCCACACGCTGCGCACCGGCCAACCGGTGAGCTCACCAATCCGCTGGGCCGTCGACCACAGCGCCGTCGAGACGTCGGCCGCCTCGCTCACCGCCGAGAGCAGCGCCTCGAGCAGCGCCAGCGAGCGGCGCACGCGCGCCAGCTCGACCGAAGCGGCGTCGGCGCGCCCGGCGGCGCGGCGCAGCTCGACGAGCTGCACGGCCAGGCGCGCGAACTCGCGCAGCGACTCGGCGTCGCGCGGCGTGAGCACGCGCGGCTCGGCGTCGTAGATGCTGAAGGTGCCGAGCGCGTAGCCGAGCGAGTCGCGCAGCGGTGCGCCGGCGTAGAAGCGCACGCGCGGTCCGCCCTCGACGAGCGGCGAGCGCGCGAAGCGGCCGTCGCGCTGCGCGTCGCCGACGATGAAGAGGTCCTCGCTCTGCACCGTGTAGTGACAGAAGGTCACCGCGCGTGGCAGCGAGCAGCGGGCGAATCCGGAGATCGCCTTGGGCCACCAGCGGCGTCCGTCGACGAAGCTGACGGCGGCGATCGGCGCTTCGAAGCGCTTGCGGGCGATCGCCACCAGCTCGTCGAAGGCTCCCTCGCGCGGGCTACCGACGATTCCGCACTCGGCGAGCGCTGACAACCGCGCCGGTTCGTGTGCCTGCAGAAGCAACATCGTCCCGCCCCCTCCCCGCCCGGTAACACGCCGTTCGACAGTCGAACGTGCGTCGGCAATCTAGGAGACTCTTACGTCCGCGTCTTGAACCTCGTTGCGTCATCGATGAGGTCGTCGCGAAAATTTGCGTTGCGCAGATTGCATCACGAACGCGCACACGACGGCGACCGTCAGGTGAAAAATTCGCGTCGCGGTGTCGCGCTCGCTACGCTCGCTCGCAGGGGGTTCGATGCAACGAGCGCTGATGTTGCTTCTGTGCGCCGCAGCGACGGGCGGATGCACGCAAGCCGAACACTTGCATTTTGCGCGTGGCATAGAGCGACTGCGCACGCCGCGCGCGCATCGCACCAGCAAGTCGGACTCGCAACAAGCTACGGTGCTCGCGGCGCTGCCGCCGAAAGATTGCGATGGCGCGAAGATCAAAGCGTACAACCACTGGGTTTGTTGTCCGAAGGTGGAATCGTTGGTAGCGCCGGAGACGATCGCGGATTTGCAAAAAGTGATCGAGTCCGCTCATCACGTACGCGTCGTTGCCAATTCGCACACGTCGAACGAGCAGATCTGCACCGACGGCGTCGGCATCAGCATCGCCAACTTCAATCAGATCCACGGGCTGAGGCGCACCGGCGCGATGGAGTGGGTCGACGTCGACGCAGGCGTGCGGCTCTCGGAGCTCAATCGTTGGCTGTACGAGCGTGGCTGGTCGATCGGGTATACGACCATCGGGTTTCGCGGTATCACCATCGGCGGCGGATTGGCGACGGCGGTGCACGGCAGCTCGCTCAAGTATCCGTCGGTGTTGAGCTCGCGCCTGGTCTCGATCCAATTCGTCGACGGACAGGGCCATCGCCACGATCTACGGCGACCGCCTGCGCTCGATGGAAACAAGCCCGACACATTCGCCGCCGAGCGCGCGCAGTTTCGCGCGCTTGCAGGCAACGTCGGCATGCTCGGCGTGGTGACGCGCGTCGGGCTCGAGGTCGAGCGTCGCTTCAACCTCGACGTGAAGACCGACTTCATGGGCGACGACGTGTTGTGGAAAAAGGGCGTCGAGAACCTCGTCGGTGACTGCGACTGGGGACAGCTCGTCTGGCTGCCGCGCGCGGCGCGGGTGATGCGCATGTGCGGGATGCACACGCTGTCCGAGCCCGATCCGGGCGCCAATAACTCGCTGCTCGCGCCGCACGTCGAAGCGGGCGCGCTCGGCGCATTCAAGGAGCTGATGGAGGATACGATCGCCAACGGCGCGTACCTCTGCACGATCGAGAGCGAGCGCTGGAGCCAGCTCAAGTCGTATCCGCCGTTCGTCAAAGACTGTTGTTGCAGCAAGCGCTACGACGCGCACGTGGTCGGGCCCGCGGACCTCATGATGTCGAGCGAGCTCACCGAGCATCAGGAGGCGCTCGGCGAGGTCGACTACGAGATCGCGGTGCCGCTGTCGGAGGCCACGGCGGCGCTGACCAGGGTGCGACAGTACGCCAAAGACAAGCGGCTGTGCATGCCGCTCATCGGCGCCTTCCTGCGCTTCTCGCCGTCGGACGATCACACGCTCATCGGGCACTCGGTCACCGACGACGCCGCGTTCAAGGGGCAGAAGGTGATGTTCCTCGAGTTCGTCGTGTATGTGCTGCATACGCCGGCGAATCAGCGCGAGGCCAAGCAGCAGGAGCACGACTATTATTCGCTCTATCGCGAGCTGGCGCTCGAGCTCGTGAAGTATCACCACGGGCGGCCGCACTGGGCGAAGAACGACACGGCGCTGTTTCAGGAGGCGCGCAACGACGACGAGGCCTATCGCGCGCGGCTCGCGCAGTTCCAGTGCTTCGTCAAAAGGTTTGATCCCGACAATCGCTTCGGGAACGACTTCAGCGCCGAGGTCGGGTTGACGCCGACGCAGTCCGAGCGAGAGAAGCTCGGCGACTGCGGCTTGCCCGCCGATCAATAGAGGCCGCGTGCGCGAGAGGCCGCGTGCGCGGGCTCGGGCGATCAGCGTAGCGCGGGCACGATGCGCGCCGGATCGTTGGTCATCACGCCGTCGGCGCCGAGGGCGACGAGGCGTCGGGCGAGCGCGGGATCGTCGACGGTCCAGAAGTCCACGGCGAGGCCGAGCGCCTTCATCCGGCGAACGACCCACGGGCGCGCCAGCGACAACGGTAGCTGCGCGCGGGCGGCGCGCATGCGCCAGCGGCCACGGCGCAGCTCGGCGGGGAGCGCGAGCGCGGCGAGGACCTCGGCGCGCGACAGCGCGGTCGGCCCGCGATAGCCGAGCGCACGCACGCGCCGCATCGTCTGCACCTGGAAGCTGGCGAGGCAGACGCGCTCCTCGGCGTTCATGCGCCGGAGCAGCGCGACGGTGGCGTCGGCGATGTCGCGCTTGAGATCGACGTTGAGCGGCAGCGCGAACTCGCTGATGACGTCCTCGAAGCGCGGCAGGCGCTCGCCGTTGCCGACGTCCCAGCGCTGCGCCTCGGCGAAGGTGAGCTCGGAGAGCCGCTCGTTCACGTGGGCCATGCGGCGGCCGTCGGGATCGTGGGAGACGACGAGCACACCGTCGCGCGTGGCGTGGATGTCGAGCTCGAGCGCGTCGACGCCGAGGGCGACGGCGCGGCGGAACGCGGCCATCGTGTTTTCCGGACACTCTGCAGAAGCGCCCCGATGGGCATAGATGCGGACGGCCATCTACGTCGACGTGGACGAGGCGGGGCCGAGCAGGCCGCGCGGGCCGGCGAGCTCGCGGTAGCCGGTCGAGTGCCAGAGGTCGAGCTGCTTGGCGCGCAAAATGGGAAACGGATGCGTGCGATAGAGCGTGATGAGGACCTTGTAGGCTTTGTTGAGGTTGGAGCGATCGGCGTCTTCGTAGGCGCGGATCTGGTCGACGAAGGCGTTGAAGTCCATCTCGGAGAGCAGGCGCACGCCGCCGCCCGCCATCTTCATGAACGCGCGCAGGCACGGCTCGATGTCCTGCACGCAGAGCAGGCCGGCGCGATCGGCGGTGAGCTCGGCTTTGCGGAACCAATCGTTGAGCGCGATGACCAGGCCCTGGCCGAGGATGGTGCCGATGCCGAGCGTGACCTGGCCGATGAGCGCCATGATCGCGGCGATGTTCTTGGCGAGCACGGTGTAGAGCACGTGCTTGGCCTTGATGTGGCCGAGCTCGTGCGCGAGCACGAAGAAGCGCTCTTCGTCGTCGAGCATGTCGACGAGGCCCGAGGTCATGACGATGAACGGGCGGGTGTGGCCGTAGGTGAAGGCGTTGGGGACGGGATCGAGCGTGACGTAGAGCTCGGGCTCTTCGACCTCGAGGATCCTGCAGCCCCATTGCAGCGAGCGGTAGAGGCGCGGCAGCTGGCGCGGGCCGACGCGGACGTTGCCGGCGACGTTGTCGAGGTAGTAGAGGCGCTCGAAGCCGTACTCCATGACCTTGGAGACGACGGTGTCGAGGCCGGGGACGGAGCGGAGCGTGTCGGTGGCGACGACGTCGTCGGGGTGCTGGAAGTCGGAGGCGGACAGGCCGGGGAAGGTGATGAGCTTGCGCCGCTTCTTGTCGGGGGCGTCGGCCATGGCAGGAGCATCGCACATTGACCGGCTCGACGGCGTGTGGGAGTTTTTTCGCGTGACGCGACGGCGGCAGATCGGGATCGTCGTGGTGGTGCTGGCGCTCGCGGGCGCGGGCGCTGCGGCGGCGATCTTGATGCGCGCGACGAAGCCGGCCCCGATCGTGATCGTGCAGGCGCAGAAGCGCGCGATCGAGGCGCGGCTGAGCGCGCCGGCGGCCGATCGCTGGCGGCCGTACGCGGGGCGGGCGCGCGAGGAGGTGCGCGTCGACGTGATCGCCGAGCTGCAGCGGCGCGGCGATTGGCGCGGGCTGTTCGCGGCGCAGCTGGTCGCGGGCGAGACGCAGCAGGCGGGCGAGGCGGTGGCGAAGGAGGGCGAGTCGGCGGACGCGGAGAGCGATCGCGCGGCGCTGGCGTTGGTGTCGCGCGATCCGAAGGGGGCGCTGATGCACGCGACGCGCGCGCTGCAGCTGGCGCCGGGGCACGCGCAGGCGGCGTGGAATCGGGCGTTGGCGCTGCGCGATCTGGCGCTGCCGCGCACGGCGGCGAGCGCGTTCGAGATGATCGCCGCGCGCGGGGTGCCGGGGTGGGGGCCCGAGGCGAGAGAGCGGGCGCATGCGCTGCGCGAGGAGGTGCGCACGCGCGAGACGTTGCGGCAGGCGGCGGATGCGGCGGGGCGTGAGATGGGCAAGAGCGGCCTGGCACCGGCGCCGGAATTGGTGCGCGCCTATCCGCGGCTGATCGAGACGTACCTCGGCGGCGCCGTGTACGCGGCGAAGCTCAAGCCTGCGCAGTTTGCCGCGCTCGTGCCGATCGCCGAAATGCTCGACCCCGACGGCAAGAGGCGCGTGGTGGAACAGGTTCGTGCCGCCGCGAAACTCGGGCCGCGCTCGAAGGCGAAGGACATGCCGGATGCATCGGTGGCCTTGAGGCTTCTGCTCGAGCAGGCACAAAACGCACTGAAGGCTGGACGTCTCGACGATGCGGAGAAGCAGGCAGTCGGCGTCTTCACGCGTGCGTGGCTCGACGGCTACGATCCGCACGATCTGCCGCGCCTCGCGATGCTGCTCCTCGCGGACATCGCGCGGGCCCGCGGGCAGGCGGCGGTGGCGCAGGCCTACGTCGACGAGGCGCGCCTGCTCACTTGAGCGGCGTGGTCACCATCTCGGCGGCGCGATCGATCCACAAGACGCGCGCCGCGAACGCCGAGCGCAGCTCCGCCGGCGTGCCGTCGGGCGCGTACGCGAGCTCCATCTCGGCGCGGTCGGCGAGCTTGACCAGCGTACCCGCCGGACGCAGCGCCGCCGACAGCTTGCGGCCTGTCGCCTCGTCGACGACGAGATCGATGCGTCCCACCGCCGCGTCGCGCTTGACGTTGCAGCGGAGCAGATAGCCGCCGACCGTCGGCCCGATCGGCGTCACCTCGACGCCCTCGCCGGTGAGCGGCGCCATCGCGATCGTGAGCGACTCGGCCTGACCGGCGCGCTTCTTCGGCGCGCCCGAGGCGGCGCGCAGCCCGCTCTCGTCGAACGACACGCCGTCGATCTTGCCCCACACGAAGTCGTTGATGATGCGGCCGTCGGCGGCGATGCCGAGGTGGCGCAGCGCTTCGATCGTGCGCGTCTTCTTGCCGCTCCGCAGCGTGCCCGTCGTGTGCATCTGCAGCGTCGTGCCGGCGAGCGCGGCCAGCTGGGCGCGTTCGGTCGCGCGCGCGCGCGCCAACACCGCGTCGCCACGCGCGTCGGCGTGGGCCACGCCGCCGGCGAGGAGCGCGAGCGCGACCAGCGCGTGCTTCATTTGTGCTCGCGCGCGTAACACTCGATCGCGTTCTTCAACAGCTCGAGCGTTTTGTGGCGATCGAGGTCGGCGCCGACGGCGACGGGCTTGCCCTCGAGCACCTTGTAGTCTTCGAAGAAGCGCCGGATCTCGAGCATCACGTGCTGCGGCAGATCGTCGAGCTCCTGGTAGTCGCGCACCGCCGGATCGTGGACGTGCACGGCGATGATCTTGGTGTCGACGCCGTGCTCGTCGCGCATCTCGACGCTGCCGATGGCGCGCGACCACACCAGCGCCAGCGGCACGATCGGCTCCTGCCCGAGCACGAGCACGTCGATGGGATCGCCGTCCTCCTCGAGCGTGCGCGGGACGAAGCCGTAGTTGGCCGGGTAGTGCACCGCGGAGAAGAGCACGCGGTCGACCTTGAGCAGGCCCGTCTCTTTGTCGAGCTCGTACTTGTTCTTCGAGCCCTTCGGGATTTCGACGATCACCGGGAATCCTTCGCCGAGCTTTGCCACCGGCGGCAGCGCCACGTCGTGCCAGGGATGCGCCATGCGGCGAACTCTAGCACTAACCCCAGAGATCGCCTCAGTTGACCTGCTGCGACCGCGTGCAGCGGCCGCCTCGCGTCGTGCGTCCTCGGTTAAAACGTGCGCGGCGTTCTAGCCGAGCCGGCGCAGGAACTCGGCCTCGTCGATGATCTCGGTGCCGAGCGCGCGGGCGCGGCTCATCTTGGTGGCGCCGGCGTCGCGCCCGGCGACGACGAAGTCGGTCCGCTTCG
>Ga0134125_10008478_pt1 | contig 11602 bp, 8 predicted proteins | sample KB31751_FD_96464 | JGI IMG/M metagenome (GOLD analysis project Ga0134125, IMG submission 96464) | Terrestrial soil microbial communities with excess Nitrogen fertilizer from Kellogg Biological Station, Michigan, USA - KB3-175-1 | ecosystem: Environmental > Terrestrial > Soil > Unclassified ... | reverse complement strand
GACACTTGTTCAATGCGGCGGGCGATGGCGTAGCCGTGCATAGTGCCCATGGTTTGAAGAGTTTTAAGGATCAGGAGGTCGAGTGTGCCGTAGGGCACTTCATCTTGCACGTTCGACATGTCTATTATCGACAGCTTAAAGAGCCGGAGATATTTTTGTCAAGTTCGAATATGCTCCTCTTGGCGCGGGCCTACCAGTGCTACAGGCGGCGACGAAATGGTGAATTGCAAATTGCGAGCTTGATAGGATTTGGAACTTGTTAGCGCAATCAAATAAATGGTCGATTTTAAGGATTGCCGCCGCCGGCAACTTGCATTAGTATGGCGGCAGTAAACAGAAAAGGAGATTTTATGGCGACAGTCTTACAACAACCGGAATCGTCTGTTGAGATTCGACAAACGAAGCTCCTGATCAACAATCGATGGGTTGATAGCGTGTCGGGAAAGAAATTCGACACCATCAATCCGGCAACGGGCGAAGTCCTTGCGCAAGTGGCGGAAGCCGACGCAGCCGATGTGGATTTGGCCGTTAAGGCCGCGCGCAATGCGTTTCACATGAAAAGCCAATGGCGGCGAATGTCGGCTTCCGAGCGCGGCAAGCTGATGAACAAGCTGGCGGATTTGATCGAAAAACATGCCGATGAACTGGCTACGCTCGAATCGCTGGACAACGGCAAACCGCGCCATGTCGCGCGTTCGGCCGATCTGGAGCTGAGTATCGCCTGCTACCGCTATTTCGCCGGCTGGGCCGACAAGATTCAAGGTAAGACGATCCCGATCAATGGCGATTATTTCTGTTACACGCGGCTGGAGCCGGTAGGGGTTGTAGGGCAAATCATTCCCTGGAACTTTCCACTGCTGATGCAGGCTTGGAAACTGGCGCCGGCGCTTGCCACCGGGAACACGATCGTGATGAAGACAGCCGAGCAGACGCCGCTCTCGGCAATGCGCGTGGGAGAACTGATTCTCGAAGCGGGATTCCCGGAAGGGGTAGTAAATATTCTTGCCGGTTACGGTCCGACAGCAGGACAGGCAATCGCTCGCCATATGGACGTCGATAAGGTGGCCTTCACCGGCTCCACGGAAGTCGGGCACCTGATTATGCAAGCGGCGGCGGAAACGAATTTGAAGCGTGTGACGCTCGAACTTGGCGGAAAGAGCCCTAACATCGTTTTCGCGGATGCGGACTTGGATGCGGCGGTCGAAGGATCTCACTTCGCGCTGTTCTTTAATCAAGGCCAGTGCTGCTGCGCCGGATCGAGAGTGTTTGTCGAAGAAAAGATATATGACAAATTCGTGGAGCGGAGCACCGAACGCGCCAAGCGTCGCAAAGTCGGGAATCCGCTCGATAAGGGAACCGAGCAGGGGCCTCAAGTGGATAATACGCAATTCGAGAAAGTTCTCGGGTACGTGGAGTCCGGCAAGCGCGAAGGCGCGAAGCTCATGTGCGGCGGCGAGCGTGTGGGCGATCGAGGCTATTTTGTCGCACCGACGGTTTTCGCTGATGTTCAGGACAACATGAAGATTGCGCAGGAGGAGATCTTCGGCCCGGTGATGAGCATCCTCAAGTTCAAGGACACGGACGAACTGGTGGATCGGGCGAACCGTACGATGTACGGATTGGCGGCTGCGGTATGGACACGGGATATCGGGAAAGCTCACCAGATTGCTAATAGCGTTCGGGCGGGCACGGTATGGGTGAACTGCTTTGACGTGTTCGACGCGGCAGCGCCCTTTGGCGGTTTTAAACAATCGGGCGTCGGACGTGAACTCGGAGAATACGGCCTCCAGCAGTATTCAGAAGTGAAGACTGTGACGGTGAAACTGTAGCCAAATTGTTGTAGGGGCCGGACGGCCGCCGCCTGTCCGGCCCTCTACAAACCAGTGGTCCTTCCTCCTCGCGGAAAGTGTGAAATTTTTAATTTGCCGTTCATCTGGTTGCCCGTTGAAGTTGTTACAATCGGTCACGCATAAAGCTTAAAAAGGAGAGAAATCGGGTTCCTGGCACGTACTTCCACCAGTAAGGAAGTTTTCTCGCAGTGTTGGCCTCATCGTCATGAGAAGCAGCATTTATCGGCACATCGCGAGTATTAGTAATGCTTAATAGGACTCGATTCTCCGCGCCTGCGCTTTTTGCTTGCGGCTTGTTTGCATTGCAGCCCTGTTTTGGACGGCAGTTTCGCTCGACAATCGCCGCGCCGACGTTGAAAATCAGACTACTCACGGGATTGTCCACCTACACGGCAAAACGGGGAACGCCGTTTACTGCTGTCGCTATCGCGCCGTTTGAAGAACACGGGCGGGTCCTTATTCCCCGTGGCAGCTTAATTTGCGGTACCGTACGCAAGGTTCAGCGTGTGCGCTTCGGTCTGATACATGAGCGTGCGGCGCTCGCGCTCGATTTTGACCACTACGAATTGCCGGATGGGGATAAGTTTCCCCTTAACGCTCAATTGGCATCGATCGACAACGCCAGGGAGCGGATGAAGCCGGATGGATCTATCCAAGGCATTCTCGCGGCGCGCACCCCCAATGGTTTAATCAACGGATTCTGGTACCGGCCGGATTTCAGCTTGTTTTATCGATCGCTGATTGGGCTCACGGGAGCGACCGATCAACTGGCTAGCAAATTTGACATGGGGCCGATTGGGGCGGTGGCGTTCATCGCGCTGCATTGCACGCTGCTGCGCTTCCCCGACCCCGAAATCCGACTGCCTCCCGGCACCGATATGGCCTTAGATGTTACTATCGATGCGAGACAGGTTCCTTCCTTTGCGCCCGAGCCGGTTGCAGCCATTCCCGATGAGCTCGCAACCTTTATAGATCGCCAGCCGCGTGAGATAACGCGAACCGACCTGCGCCCCGCGCAGGACATCATCAACTTCGCTTTCGTGTGTTCGCGGCATGAACTGGTACAAGCGTTCCGCGATGCCGGCTGGTTTCCCTCCGATCGTGTCACGCTACGTACCTTCTCGCGCGTGTACTCGTCCTTCAGCGCCATGCAGACTTACCGCACCGCGCCGGTATCGAAGCTTTGGTATCGCGGTCAGGACCCCGATCTCGTTTTTCAAAAATCGTTCAATACGGTTTCCAAGCGCCACCACATCAGAATCTGGAACGCCGGCACATTCGAAGGCAAAGAAATCTGGCTTGGCGCGGCGACGCACGATACCGGCGTCACGTTCCGTCCCACTGCCTTTGAGTTTCAACATAAGATCGACTCGGACATCGATGGCGAGCGCGCAAAGATTGTCAACGATCTTCTTTTCGCCGGATGTTCATCGGCGGTCGGTTATGTTCGGCCGTCGCCCAATACCGGCGGCAAACAAGGCAGCGGCATCAGCACCGATGAACGGCTTGCTGTACTTTTTCTTAGTCCTTGTACGGACGATCAAAGATATCCCGGCCCTAACGGGCTGAAGACGCCGGCAACTTGGATCGTGCGCCTGTCACGCCGTCTGATTCTCGAATCGCGCAACTATTTAGTCCGCGAGCAACCTTACTATTGGGGTTATCAGATTTTGCGCTGGCATCGCTTACCCTTCACCGGTCCTCCGCCGGCCGCGAATGATCCGGCGACAGTTCCGGAAGTGGAAACGGCGCAAGGCGATACGACGCCAGGCAATCCCGCGGGTTCATCCCATAAGATGCAGCGGTCTATTGAATAACCGGTGCGCTGAATCTCTTTCCGCTTCCTGTCATCCAATATTTATGGACTGCTAACATCCTTACTTCGTGCAGAGTGTTTGCAAAGTGAGGAATGGTAGTGGAATTTCCGGTATGACAGGCTCCTGCTCAAGAACATCGATCGCTGTGGTAACAATCACGTGGCTGCTGCTCTGTCCCGCGTTGGCTATTCCTGCCGAATCCGCGGCAGCGCTGTCACGGTCAAATCGAGAGCAAGCCCCCAATAGCCCTCTTGATAGGCCAGCGATCGCCGCTGCGCGGAAAATGTTCTTAAACGGAGACTATAAGCAGGCAACAAAAACACTGGAAGCGGCTGTAAGAAAGGAACCACAAAATAGCGGGTTGCTGGACGAACTTGGCCTGGCCTATGAGCGCTCGGCAGAACAGGCGGCATTTCCATCTATCAAGCAGGGCAAAGCGGAATCTACTTTCCGGCGCGCCATTGCTGCCGATACCGGCAATCCGGGACCGCTCAGACATTTAATAACGCTGCTGCTGCAACCACCGAACCAATGCCGGGCTAATTTGGACGAAGTGCCGGACCTGATTCAAAGACTATCTGGCCTTGATGCGCGAGCGGGAAGAGAAGCAAAGCAGGAAATGGAATGGGCCTCAGCCGAGCAACAAACGCTTGCGGAGCGGCTGGTTTGCGCGCCCCACAAAGCGGCATCATTTATGCGGCATTTAATTCCGTAGCCCTACTGAGCACAACCGCGATGGCGTGCTCGTTGCGATCGAAAATAACTAATTCAGTGCGGCTTTCCAGCGTTCAATTTGTAAAAGCTGCTGCTCTACCTGTGCCCTTTCCGCACTAGCCGGAGCAAGGCGCAAAAACGTCTCCAAGTCGGCTTTCGCTGCGCGATGGTTCAGTTGCTGCAAATGAATCAACCCGCGTAGCCGGTATTCCTCGGCATCGCCGGGATTCGAGAGCACAAGGAGATCGAGGACCTGCCTGGCCTTATCGAGCGCCTGCCCTTTGAGGTAAATCGACTTCAGATTGCCCAGCATCCGCAGCACAATTTGACGCGGCGTGGCGGGCAATAACGCCGATGGATACTGCCGTAAATCCATCCCTGTCGTTTGATGCACCAGCTCGCGGCAATCGTCCAGAGTAAGAATGCGGCCGTGATGAAACGGATCGATCCAGTACCGGGAATCATTATCTTCGTAAACAACAATGAAATGGCCGGGCAGGCTTACTCCCGACATCGGCCGGTTCAGCCTGCGCGCAATCTCCAGATAGACGAGCGACAGCGAAATGGGAATTCCGAGACGGCGCGAGAGAACTGCATTTAAGCAACTATTACGCGGGTCGTAATAATCGCTTTCGTTACCGCGAAATTGCAGAATTTCGAAAAGCAGTTCGTTAGCCGCTCGGATGAAATCGAGCGGGGGCGCGGAGGAAGGCAGGCGCGACGAGATTTGCTCCGCGAAATGATCGAGGCGAAACAACGATGGCTCGAAATCGATTCCGGGAAACTCGATCGACGCGAGTTCGAGAGCCGCAATATCTAGCGTCACGTCAGTCGCTTCGTTTTGAAGGACACGCCTTAGCCGATGCACCGCGCATAGCATATCACTGACCGGTTAACGTAGTAATGCTCCTGGTTAGTGTGAATTGCATGGTTTGATCGTGCAACGATACGGCCTCCGATTGGTACTATATGAAGTTAATGAAAGGCATCATACTCGCCGGTGGTACCGGAAGCCGTCTTTTTCCGCTAACCAAAATCACCAACAAGCATCTGCTGCCTATTTACGACAAGCCGATGATCTATTACCCCATCCAGACGCTTGTGGATGCGGGCATAAAAGATCTGCTGATCGTTACGGGGGGCAGGAACTCGGGTGATTTTCTCCGTTTGCTTGCCAACGGCAAAGAATTTGGATTAAAGCATATTAACTATACGTATCAGGAAGGCGAAGGTGGTATTGCCGAAGCTCTGGCGCTGGCCGAGCATTTCGCCGACGGCGAACCAATTTGCGTGATTCTTGGCGACAACATCATCGAGGGAAGCATTCGCGATGCGGTGGAGCAGTTCCGGAAACAAGGTAAGGGCGCGAAGATTCTTCTGAAAGAGGTAACCGATGCCGAGCGCTTCGGCGTGGCCGAGATTCAGGGCGACAAAATTGTCGGCATTGAGGAAAAACCGAAGCATCCCAAGTCGAATTACGCCGTGACCGGCATCTACATGTATGACGGTACGGTATTCGAAAAAACCAAGAAGCTGAAGCCGTCGGCGCGCGGAGAGCTCGAAATTACCGACGTAAACAACGCCTATATCCGCGAAGGGGCAATGACTTTCAGCTATCTACAAGGCTGGTGGACCGATGCGGGAACGTTCGATTCCCTCATACGCGCCGCTAATTTGGTTTACAACACCAGCCAGAAGCAGAAAGGAGCGACGGCCGGATCGTCGCACGACAGCTAATTTATGACCGTTACCGCTCTTGGCGCGCTTGCCACCGGGGTTGAATTGAAAATTCCGGTTTGCGAACCGGGCATAGGAAAAGTGATCTTATCGCCTACGAGCGCCGATTTAATTCAGGGCGTTCAGGCGAATCCGTTTCCGCTATGGCCCGACGATCGCGGCTACTTTCTGGAGGTTGCGCGGCTAAACAAAGGGTTGGTGGAGCACTTCCCGTCCGAGACAACGCAGGTTTCCGCGGCGCTGAACTATCCTGGCATCATCAAAGCGTTTCACTATCACAAATTTCAAACTGATTTTTGGGTTCCGGCTGCCGGTCTATTACAGGTAACGCTGGTGGATTTACGCTTGGAGGCATCCACCTACGGCGTGAAAAACACCTTGTATGTCGGATCGCTGCGCCCCTGGCAGATTTTAATTCCTCCCGGTGTCGCGCACGGCTACAAAGTAATTGGCGAGCAACCTTCAATGCTCATTTACGTAACCGATAAGACCTACAATCCGGCGGATGAGGGACGAATTCCCCATAACCATCCTGACATCGCCTACGATTGGGAGCTACAGCACAAGTGAAGCTGTTTGTAACGGGAGGAGCCGGATTCATCGGTTCCGCATTTGTTCGCATGGCGCTTGCGGATGGGCGCGCCGGCCGCGTTGCTGTTTTCGACAAGCTGACCTATGCGGGTAACCTGGAAAACCTGGAGCCGGTCGCGGCGCATTCCGGTTATCGGTTCATTCAGGGCGATATTTGCGACGCGGGTGCGGTTGAAAGGGCGTTTCGCGAAGAATTACCTGACGCAATTGTCCATTTTGCCGCCGAATCGCACGTAGATCGCAGCATTCATTCACCGGCGCCGGTAGTTGAGACCAACGTTAACGGGACATTTAATTTGCTCGAAACGGCGCGGCGCCTCGGCGTTCCGCGCTTTCTGCACGTGTCGACCGATGAAGTATACGGCAGCATCGACGCGCCACATGAAGCGGATGAAAACTATCCGCTTCGCGCCAGCAGTCCTTATTCGGCTTCGAAGGCAGGCTCAGACTTGCTCGCCCTGTCTTACTACACGACATACAAACTCAATGTCACTGCAACGCGAGCCTCGAATAATTACGGGCCCTATCAATTTCCCGAGAAATTAATTCCGCTCATGATTTCAAACGCGCTTGAAGACAAGCCGCTACCGGTCTATGGCGACGGCCAGCAGGTGCGCGATTGGTTGTATGTAGAAGACCACTGCCGCGCGATTTTTGCCGCGCTTGAGAAAGGGCTCGCCGGCCAGGTCTATAACATCGGCGGTAACTGCTCGTTGCCGAATATCGACGTCGTTAAGCAAATTCTGAAAGCGGCCGGAAAACCGGAGTCGCTAATTTCGTGGGTAGCGGACCGGCCGGGGCACGATCGCCGTTACGCATTAACCAACGCGAAATTATCGAGTGAAACCGGTTGGAAACCGCAAATGGATTTTGAGGAAGGGCTGGCATCGACCGTCAAATGGTACCGGAATAGGCAGGACTGGGTTCAGCGCGTAAAGAGCGGCGAGTATCAGCAGTTCTATGAACAGAATTACGCGCGGCGAAGTGAAAATGCCGCCGAAAAGCGCGCCGCATTTTGATCCCGGCTTGCCATACCAAACACGCCGAACCGGGTAGAATTCCGGGCAATATTTTATAATCGCAAAGGGAGTTGCGTGGACCAGCCTCAGTACACGTCCAGTCCGCTTGAAGAACTCCGACGAATTGAGGCCGAAATTCACCGTGCCAAGTCGGTTGAGGATCTCCGCGTCCTTTTCGATCGCCTGAACTCGATTCGCCGGACATTTATCGACGATTTTGACGTCCAGTTGGCCATTGGCGATGTCCAGCAGGAGATTGTCGATCGCGGACGCGTGCTGCACGACACGGCTTATGAAGCCCGGCGCGACACTCCGCCGCCTTCCAGCCGTGAAAGCGCCGATGTTTTTCTGCAAGAGGAACCGCCGCCTCGCGAAAGACCAGTAGAACCCCCGCTGCCCACTGAGCACGCGGAGGCGAATGTTCCGGCAATTGACGCGCGCACCTGGAAGCGCGCGACATATATCGGCGCGGGCATCGCCATCATTGTTCTTGCCGTATTCTTTTACCTGATTCAAAGCGCGCGGAAGCTAAATTTCGACACGCCGGAATCGCAGACGGCCAATCAGGCGAAAAATGGTTCGCCCCAACAGAAGGCGAGCCCGGGCGTACCGGCCGCGGCACAGCCCGCGCCAATTTCAACCAATCCGACATTACGCCTTTATACGGATCTTGTACCGGGCGCTGTATCGATCGACGGCGGAGCGCAGCAGGATTTGCAGGATGGCGAGTTGCAATTGGACACGCTGAAGCCAGGGGACCATTCCGTCAAGCTAACGGGTCGCAACGGATCGGCTACCGTTAGCTTTAGCGCCGCGGAAAAGAGTTCGCCGAACGTGACCGCGCCGCCTACCGGCGAGAACGCCATGGTGGTAACCGTCTCTACGCAAAACGGGCAGGGCCACCTGATGACGAATGCACCCGATGCCGTTGCCGTGCTCGATGGCAAGGATCTTGGCACGGTGCCCGCCACCGGTTTGGCACTTTCGAATTTAGGAGAAGCCGACCACGATCTGCTGGTTCGGCGCGGAAGCGATTCTGAGCGTTTCGTGCTGACATACGTCGCCGCTCCCGCGCTGACTGTTTTCGTGAAGAACGACTTGAATGCGGGCAACCTGGTGGTTGTTACCGGAGAGGATGGCGCCGATGTGTTCATCAACAACCAGAAATACAAGCGCCAGACGAGCCATGGACAGGTCCGGCTGCCCAATCTCAAGACCGGATCCTATGCAATTCGTGTCGCAAAAGCCGGCTTTGTCGCGCCTGCCGCGCAGACAGTGCAGATCAAGAAGGGCGAGGACGCGCGCGTTGCCTTCCAGTTAAAGCCCGAACCGCCGCCGCCGGCGTCGCTTGCTATTTCCGGCGCTCAACCCGGTACACAGGTGATGTTTGATGGCAAAAACATCGCAACGGTAGGTGTCGATGGTAGAGCGTCGGCGTCGGGTATTAACGCCGGTGATCACCAGATCGAATTGACGCGCGACGGATCGCAGCCGAAGCACATGCAGCGATCGTTCGAGGCGGGCCAAACAGTGACGCTTGCCGGGCCAGATGTCGCATTGGCCAAAATTCCGCCGAAAGAGCCGCCGGCACCCAAGCCTGCTCCGCCACCGGAGCAAACAGAACAGCAGACGGCATTGGCAGCGGCACAAGCCGAGCCCGCCAGTATGCCCGCATCTATTCATAAAGGCGGCGGGTTCCTGATCTATCACACGACCAAGGCGCCCGGTCATTACGTATTTACGATGCAACTGCGGCACGGCGGCGGGTTCCTGAAATCGAAGCGGCTGCAATGGTTCATTGGCTATCAAAACACGAAGAACTATGTGCTATTCCAGGTGAACGGAAAGCACTTCACGGTGAAGCAGGTTGTGGACGGAAAAAGCGATGAGCTTCGCAAGGTTCCTTTCGATGGAGACCCCGAAGGCTACATCCAAATCGATATGGCGGTAAAGCCGCACTCTGTTGACGTTCGCCTGAAGCCCGATAACGGTGGCTGGGAAAACATGGGCAGCGTAGGCAACATAAATCCCGATCTCACAAAGGGCAAATTCGGCGTCCTCATCTCAGGCAACGACGAGGTTGGAGTTTCGACCATTCATTACGGTAAATAACGATGCTTTCCAAGCGATCTCTTCCGGTACCATAGCTTAGTGGACGAGCGCGCCTTTTACCGCGAGTCGCAGATGACTAAGCCTGCGACTCTAAACTGCCCATTCTGCAGAAACTCTGATACGTACGATCTGAAATGGCTGGTGCGGCGTAAACTCGACAGGCTTCCCGGCAGAGCCGACGACCGCGACCGCGCCAAGTTCGCCAAAGCAGCCAGCTACATGGTGTTGCTGGACGACAAGGCAGTGTGTAAAAACCCACGATGCCGGAGAAATTTCGAAGTGTCGGGCGTGAAGACGACGGCGTTTCTCACGGATTAACTTGTAGAGGATGTGGCCCAGCCTGGACCTGCCTCGTCCGCCAACCTACTTCTTCTTTTTCCCGAATTGATCCAGAAGCCCCTTCACAATGCCCTGGGTATTATTCTTCTGATCTTTGTTATCCGTTTTTTGTCCGCCGCCCAGGATGCTACCCAGAATGCCGGAGCCTAGTTTGCCCGGTTCGCCGCTGGTCGGAAGCAAATTTTTCAGCTTCATTTCCGCGATTGCCTGCGTGTCGGGAGCGAATACGGGATGCTCCAGTGTACCGGTGATGATGACCGGAATCACCAGTTCGCCCTTATTGTTTGCCAACGCCGTGTTGAGGAACCCACCGACCTTAGAGCCGCCTACTTGCTGGCTGGTACCGGTCGAAAGGACGGCCGTCGCGTGCATATTCAGCCCTTCGTTCACCAGGTTGATGGCGCCTTTGCCGGAGAGCGATCCTTCGTTAAGCGCGGCGATCAGGTCGTTCGTTGTTGCCACGCCATTTTGAATGTTCAGCGTTCCGCTCAATTTTTTGACTGCCGTCTGCGGGCCATTGCCTTGACCGGGTGATGCGCCAAGAAATTTACCGACCGCCGAAAGCTCTTTCAGTAAATTGACGCCTTGAATTTTGCCGTTGTCCACGTTGAAGCTCAGTGTCCCGTTCAATGTGCGGGCCAAATCCGCACCGGAGGCGAGTGCAAAGCCGAGATTCGCATCGGCGCTTAAACTTCCGTAAAGGCGATTCTTAACGGAGCTTACAGCAGAGAGAAGCTGATTCGTATCCACGCCGGTAAATTTGGTTTTAATGGAGCACGTGGATGTCCGCGGCCGCGTGTCGAGGGTGATGGCCCCGCTTTCGCTGCCCCCAAAGATCGAGGCGGTCAATGGCGATAGCGTGATCACGCCGTGATCGATTTTCGCCGTCGATTTAACGTTCGTCAAAACCAATTGCTGCGCCGTAATTTTGGCCGCGCTTATCGTTCCGCCGCCGGTTGCCTTACTGAGCAGGCTCGGCCGATTTGCGGGAGGCGCTGCTTTCGCGCTCGAAGCCTGCTTTGGCGCTGCCGCCGGTTGCTGTTGAGGAGACGGCGCAGCGGCCGGCTTCTGCTGCGCGGCCGTAATCTGCTGCAGTTCATCGAGGTTGATATTGCTCGATGAAAGCGCGAACTGTATTTCGGGTGCTGAGAAATTCTTGGCGCTCAGGCTGCCCTGCACATTGCTGCTTCCCAGCGCCGCGGAGAGGTTATTGATAGATGCCCGGTTCTCAGCAAACAGCAAATTGACGGTGCTGATGGTGAGCGGCTTCGCAAGATCGGCCGTCTTGAGCGTTATGCCGGATAGGCTCCCCGATCCGGAATAGATCATTTTTGTCGTGTCCTTCACAGGACCGGCGGCATGCACATTGAGAGTAAGTTTGCCGCTGGCGCTTCCGCCCTGCGCCGCCTCGACGCCATAAGCT
>Ga0134125_10008477_pt1 | contig 11603 bp, 8 predicted proteins | sample KB31751_FD_96464 | JGI IMG/M metagenome (GOLD analysis project Ga0134125, IMG submission 96464) | Terrestrial soil microbial communities with excess Nitrogen fertilizer from Kellogg Biological Station, Michigan, USA - KB3-175-1 | ecosystem: Environmental > Terrestrial > Soil > Unclassified ... | reverse complement strand
TGCTGAGCACCGCCGTGGCCCGCTGGGCCCGCGAAGAGGGCCTCGGCATCGACGTCTGCTCGGCCGGCGAGCTGGCGACGGCCCTTGCCGGTGGAGTCGACTCAGCACGCATCGTCATGCACGGGAACGCCAAATCACCCGAGGAGCTGCGCGAAGCCGTGCGCGTCGGGGTGGGCCGCATCGTGCTGGATTCCCGCATGGAGATCGCCTACCTCGCGGGGCTGGCACGGCGTCGCCAGCCGGTGCTCATCCGGGTGACACCCGACATCGACATCCATGGACATCGCGCCATCACCACGGGTGTCAGCGATCAGAAGTTCGGCTTCACCCTCGCCGGTGACCACGCCGCCGAGGCGGTGCGGCGCGTGCTGGCGCACCCCATCCTCGACCTCGTCGGCCTGCACTGCCACATCGGCTCACAGGTCAGCGACCCCGCCCTGTACGGCGAGGCGATTCGCCGGATGGTCGCCGCGATGGCCGACATCCGGGCCCGGCACGGCGTCATCCTCACCGAGCTGAATATCGGTGGCGGTCATGCGATCCCGTACGTCCCCGGCGATCGGGAGCTGGATCTCGACGCGCTGGCCGCGGTCATCGAGAACGCCCTCGACGAGGCCTGCGCCGCCGAGCGGTTCCCCCGCCCGCAGATCGTGGTGGAGCCGGGCCGGGCCATCAGCGGCCGCGCCGGCGTGACCCTGTATCGGGTGCGCGCCGTCAAGACCCAATTCGGGGGTCGCACCTTCGTCGCCGTCGACGGCGGGATGAGCGACAACCCGCGGGTGTCGCTGTACGGCGCGCGGTACGCCATCGCGCTGGCCAACCGGCATCCGCTGGGCCTCAAGCAGCGGGTCACCGTGGCCGGCAGGCACTGCGAAGCCGGAGACGAGATCGCCCGCGATATCGAGCTGCCGGCGGATCTACACCCCGGCGACCTGCTGGCCGTGGCCTGCACCGGCGCGTACCACCACAGCATGGCGTCCAACTACAACATGGTCGGCCGACCCTCGCTGGTGGCCGTCAAGGACGGCCGGGCCCGCGAACTGGTTTGCCGCGAGACCGTTGCCGACCTGCTGGCCCGCGACTGCGGTTAACGCGCCCGGCGGATTGGGTCGCCGAGCGTAGCGTCGCGGCGAAAAATCGCGCCGACTATCGCCATGCCGTTACGCTCGCGAAGCCAGAGCCGGCTATTCGTCCTGCAGGCGGGGGTCGGCTTCCAAGCCGATCAGCCCGTTCCACATGAGGTTGACCAGGTGCGCGGCCACCACTTCTTTCTTGGGCTCCCGCGTATCGAGCCACCACTGCGCCGTCATCGACACCGAACCCACCAGCGCCTGGGCGTACAGCGGCGCCAGCCCGGGATCGAGGCCGCGACGGGAGAAGTCACCGGCCAGGATCGAGCTGACCTGGTTGACCGCGTCGTTGAGCAGGCTGGAGTAGGTGCCCGAGCTGATCGCGGCCGGCGAGTCGCGGATCATGATCCGGAAGCCGTCGGTGCGCTCCTCGACGTAGGTGAGCAGGGCCAGAGCCACCCGCTCGACCCGCACCCGGGACCGGTTGTTGGTCAGCGACGAGGTGATGCCGTCGAGCAACGCCGACATCTCCCGGTCCACGACCACGGCGTAGAGGCCCTCTTTGCCGCCGAAATGCTCGTAAACGACCGGCTTGGACACGTTGGCACGCAGCGCGATCTCCTCGATCGACGTGCCTTCATACCCGCGTTCTGCGAACAGCGAACGTGCGATGCCGACGAGTTGTTGCCGGCGCTCGGTGCCGGTCATTCTCGCGCGCGGCGCCCGCACCTCTTTGTCGGGTTCCTTGTGCGTTTGGGGGTCCAGCACGGCCACGTCAATCAGCGTATCGGGCGGCGGGCGGTTCAGCGGCCGACAAGCGGCCCGCATCGTCATCCGACTAGGCCGAAATTTGTCGGACTCCTCCTCGGGCCCCAAGCGGCCCGCATCGTCATCCGACTAAAGTCTTCTTGGCGATCCGTCGTGGTGTAATCGGCAGCACCTCTGATTTTGGTTCAGATAGTTCAGGTTCGAGTCCTGGCGACGGAGCTCGGCTCGTGAGCCCTTTGCCGCGAGGGTGCACAAAATGACACGCTTGACGGCGTGTCGTTGTACAGACACGCTCCCCCGCAAGCGGGAGGTGCCCCCAGCTCGCGCCAAGGAGGCCGAGGAGGCTTGATGACAATCCAAGGCGAGACCGCGGTCCTGGTGCTGGCGGCCGGGCCCGGCACCCGGATGCGCTCGGACACCCCGAAGGTGCTGCACACCATCGGCGGGCGCAGCATGCTGTCCCATCTCCTGCACGCGATCGCCAAGGTGGCACCGCAGCACCTCGCCGTCGTCTTGGGCCACGATCACGAGCGCATCGCACCCCTGGTCGCCGACTGGGCCGACGCCCTGGGCCGCCCCATCGACGTGGTGCTGCAAGAACGGCCCCGGGGCACCGGCGACGCCGTCCTGTGCGGCCTGTCGGCGCTGCCCGACGATTACGCCGGGGTCGTCGTCGTCACCTCGGGCGATACCCCGCTGCTGGACGCCGACACCCTGGCCGACCTGATCGCCACCCACGGCGCGGCGGGGCCGGGTCGGGGGGCCGCGGTCACGGTGCTAACCACGACCGTGAGCGACCCCAGCGGCTACGGCCGCATCCTGCGCACCCAGGACAACGAGGTCACGGCGATCGTGGAGCACGCCGACGCCACCGCCTCGCAGCGCGAGATCCGGGAGGTCAACGCCGGCGTCTACGCGTTCGACACCGCGGCGCTGCGCTCGGCGCTGAACCGGTTGGGCTCCAACAACGCCCAACAGGAGCTGTATCTGACCGACGTCATCGCCATCCTGCGCGGCGACGGCCTGGCCATTGGCGCCCGCCACATCGATGACAGTGCGCTGGTGGCGGGCGTCAACAACCGGGTCCAGCTCGCGCAACTGGGCGCCGAACTCAACCGCCGGACCATCGCCGCCCACCAGATGGCGGGCGTCACCATCGTCGACCCCGCCACCACCTGGATCGACGTCGACGTCACGATCGGCCGCGACACGGTCATCCACCCGGGGACCCAGCTGCTGGGCCGCACCCAGCTCGGCGGGCATTGCGTCGTCGGTCCGGACACCACCCTGACCGACGTCAGCGTCGGCGACGGCGCCTCGGTGGTGCGAACCCACGGCACCTCGTCGTCCATCGGCGCCGGGGCCACCGTCGGCCCGTTCACCTACCTGCGGCCCGGCACCGTGCTGGGCGACGACGGCAAGCTGGGCGCGTTCGTCGAAACCAAGAACTCCACGATCGGCACCGGCTCCAAAGTGCCGCATCTGACCTACGTCGGGGACGCCGATATCGGCGAACACAGCAACATCGGCGCCTCCAGCGTGTTCGTCAATTACGACGGCGAATCCAAACGGCGCACCACGATCGGCTCCCACGTCCGCACCGGGTCGGACACCATGTTCGTGGCTCCGGTGACGGTGGGCGACGGCGCGTATACCGGCGCGGGCACGGTGGTGCGCAACGACGTCCCACCGGGAACGCTGGCGGTATCCGCAGGTCCGCAACGCAATATCGAGGGCTGGGTGCACCGCAAGCGCCCCGGCAGTGCGGCCGCGCAGGCGGCCGAAGCCGCCGAGAAGGCCACCGGACAGGTCCCCACAGCAGAAGCCGAACAGACACCGTGACGTCGGTAGCTGGCAACCCGGCCACATTTCCGTACGATTCGCTCCGTACGATGGGCACTCCCACTTCGCTCCGAACGGCAAGGGCAGCACGGTGAGCCACGACTGGACCGATAACCGCAAAAACTTGATGCTCTTCTCCGGTCGCGCGCATCCGGAGCTGGCCGAGCAGGTGGCCAAAGAGCTCGACGTCCACGTCACCGCGCAGACCGCGCGCGAGTTCGCCAACGGCGAGATCTTCGTGCGGTTCCACGAATCCGTGCGCGGGTGTGACGCCTTCGTCCTGCAGTCGGCCCCCGCGCCGGTGAACAACTGGCTGATGGAACAGCTGATCATGATCGACGCGCTCAAGCGGGGCAGCGCCAAGCGGATCACCGCGGTCATGCCGTTCTACCCCTACGCCCGGCAGGACAAGAAGCACCGCGGCCGCGAGCCCATCTCGGCGCGCCTGGTCGCCGACCTGCTCAAAACCGCGGGCGCCGACCGGATCGTGACCGTCGACCTGCATACCGACCAGATCCAGGGCTTCTTCGACGGCCCCGTCGATCACATGCGTGGGCAGAACCTGCTGACCGGGTACATCCGGGACAACTACCCCGACGGCAACATGGTGGTCGTCTCCCCCGACTCCGGCCGGGTGCGCATCGCCGAGAAATGGGCCGACGCGCTGGGCGGTGTCCCCCTGGCCTTCATCCACAAGACCCGCGACCCGCGGGTGCCCAACCAGGTGGTGTCCAACCGCGTCGTCGGTGAAGTCGAGGGCCGCACCTGCGTGCTGATCGACGACATGATCGACACCGGCGGCACGATTGCGGGCGCGGTGAACCTGTTGCGCGAGGACGGCGCGGCCGACGTGGTGATCGCGGCGACCCACGGCGTGCTCTCCGATCCGGCCGCCGAGCGGCTGGCCGCCTGCGGCGCCCGGGAAGTGATCGTGACAAACACCCTGCCGATCGGCGAGGAGAAGCGTTTCCCACAGCTGACGGTCCTGTCCATCGCGCCGCTGCTGGCCAGCACCATCCGTGCCGTATTCGAAAATGGCTCGGTCACAGGACTATTCGATGGGGACGCGTAAATGGCCGACGACGGAGTTATCTACCACAACCCCAAGTGCAGCACATCCCGCAAGACGCTGGACTTGTTGCGCGACAGCGGCTTTGAACCCAAGATCGTCGAATACCTGAAAACCCCGCCATCACGCAGCGAACTGGTGAAGATGATCCGCGACGCCGGCATCGACGTGCGCACCGCGACGCGCAAGCGTGAGCCGCTCTATGACGAGCTCAATCTCGCCGACGCGACCGATGAGCAGCTGCTCGACGCCATGGTCGAACACCCCATCCTCATCGAACGACCCTTCGTCGTCACACCGAAGGGCACTCGGCTGGCCCGTCCGATCGACGCGGTCCGCGAGATTCTGTGAATCCGTTCGGCAGCTGCGCGGCCACCGTCGCGATAGTTGCACTGGCGGTGTCGGCTGTCGGGTGCGCCCCGAAACCTCCTGACTATCAATCGATCTTGTCGACGACACCGACGACCTCCACAACAACCCCGACGGCAAAGCCGGTCCCCCTGTCGCAGTATCTGCAAAGCATCGGAGTTACCGGACAGCCGGTGGCACCGGGAGACGTGCCCGATCTGAGGGTCTCGATCCCGACGCCGCAGGGCTGGGCGCCGTTCACCAGCCCCAACATCACCCCGCAAACGCTGATCATCTCCAAGGGCGGCAAATTCCCGACGGCAAGGCTGGTGGTGTTCCAGCTGAATGGAGATTTCGACCCGGCCCAAGTCATCAGGCACGGCAACGACGATGCGCAATTGTTCGAGAACTTCAAGCAGCTGGATGCCTCGGGCGCGCCGTTCAACGGCTTCCCGTCGTCGATGATCCAGGGCAGCTACGACCTCGACGGCATGCGGCTGCACAGCTGGAATCGCATCGTCATGCCCACCGGGCCACCGCCTGCAAAAGTGCGTTATCTGGTGCAGCTGACCATCACCAGCCTGGCCAACCAGGCCGCCGCGCAGTCGACTGACATCGAGACGATCATCCACGGATTCGTGGTGGCGGCCAAGTAGTCTTTGCCGCGAAAGTGCAACTGGCTACGCGTTTCTCAAGTAGCACCGTCGGTAATTGCACTCTCGCGGCACAGTTGTACGCGCGACGTCACCCCGAGCTTGGCGTAGACATGGGTGAGATGCGTCTGCACTGTGCGCGGCGAGATGAAAAGCCGCGCGCCGATCTCCTTGTTGCCCAAACCTTCTGTGACCAGACGCGCCACATCGTTCTCCATCGGGGTCAGCGAGGCTCGCCCACTGCTGGGGCGTTTACGTTCACCACGGCCACGTTGGGCGTAGGCGATAGCTTCCTCGGTGGACAGCGCAGCACCTTCGGCCCACGCGGCATCAAAGTCGTGCTGCCCCAGAGCTTCTCGCGCCAGCGCGACTGCGGCATCGTAATCGGTTTGGTACATCGGATAACGGGCATGCGCCATTTGCTGCCGGATTTGGTCCGCCGCGCCGAACAGGCGTGCCGCATACGGGTAGCTGCCGTGGTCGACCGACAGGCGGGCAAGGCATTCCAACGTGTCGGCCACCCGCAGATATCCCTTGGTGCGGGCGGCGATCACAAGTGCTTCGCGGGCATCACGCTCGGCCTGATCCGGCTCACCCTGGGCGATCGCGACAAAGGCGCGAACTACGCGCGCGATCGCTTGGAACCAACCCGGTACCACCGCTACGCAATCGTCGGCCCATTTACGTGCAGTCACCAGATCACCGCAGGCCAGCGCAGCCTCGGCCATTGGATTGATGCTTTTAATGAACACCTCGCGCAGCGGAATGGTCTGCCGCCATGCCACCTCTGCGACGTCCCTGGCTCGGGCGGCGTCACCCGCAGCCAGTGCCGCATGTGCCGAGACCCCACTCGCCACATCTGCCCACTGCCCGCCCAGCGCCTCGGCAAGTTCTCGTGCGGAGTCCGCCGCCGCTTGAGCGGCATCAGCCTGTCCGTGATACGCAAGCACAACGGCACGGCCCACGTCGGCGAAGACCTTCATCGGCTTATCCCCGGCCGCTTCGGCTTCCTCGATCAGATGCTGTTCGACCCGAGCGGCATGGGCCAGATTTCCCTCCATCATCAGCGCCATACTGAGCCACGCTCGGGAGTGACGAGAAAAGAACCCAAAGCCCAATGCGTCGGCGATGTCGCGTCCTTCCTCGGCCGCGGCGTGCCCGCCTGTCGGTTCACCCGCCACGCATTCCGTGGTAGCCCCATAACTGAGTATTTGGCACAGAATCCAACGATCGTCGCTAGCGCGTGCCACTTCCGTGGCCTCCGCGAGGTAGCGCTCGGAGGTCTCGGGATCGTAGAAGGTGGCGGTCGCGCAGCCGGTCAGGACTCGGGCAAGCAGTGCCGGGTCGTCGAGTTCGCGCGCAGCAGCAAGGGCGTCCTGCGCCCGGCCCACATTCGCGGGGACAACAGCCCATCCCGTAAGCGTGCTCTGGTCGGCGACCGCGCGAATCCACACCGTCGATTCGACTTCCGAGCAGCGGTTGTCGGTCAAAACGGTTTCGAACGCCGCCAGTCCTTCGCGGAAACGGCCGCAAGCTATCCAGAACTGTTGCAATGTGGATACCAGTCGCAGCGCTGTTTCCACGTTGGAATTCTCGTAGCTCCACATGAAGGCCGCACGCAAGTTGTCGATTTCGTTTTGCGCCCAAACCAACAGCCTCTCAAGGCCGCTCAGGCCCTGCGAGTCCAAGTCGATCGCCGAAGTCGTGTAGTAGTCGCGGTGGCGCGTGCGAACCTGGTCGGCCTCACCGGACTCGCCGAGCTTTTCCTGTGCGTACTGGCGCACGGTCTCCAGCAGCCGGTAGCGCATGCCGGTGCCGGTGTCGTCGGCGACAACCAGCGATTTGTCGACCAGCAGGCTCAATTGATCCAGAATTTGGTAACTTTCGACGTTGCTGTCGGCGCCGACGGCTTGAGCGGCGTCGAGATCAAAGCCGCCGGCGAACGCCGCCAACCGCCGAAACAAGGCCTGCTCCGGTTCGGTGAGCAGCGCGTGGGACCAATCCACCGAGGCCCGTAGTGTCTGCTGGCGACGCACCGCGGTGCGCGCGCCCCCGGTGAGCAACCGGAACCGGTCATGCAGGCTGTCGACGATCTGCCTGAGCGACAGCGCCCGGACCCGCGCCGCGGCAAGCTCGATCGCCAACGGCATCCCATCGAGTCGCCGGCAGATCTCCGCTACCACCGCGGTATTGCCATCGTCGACAACAAAATCCGGCCGGGCACGGCGCGCGCGGTCGGCGAACAACTCGATCGCGTCATCGCTCAGGGAAAGTGACGGCACTCGCCAGCTCAGCTCACCGGGCAAGCCCAACGGCTCGCGGCTGGTGGCCAGGATCGTCAATTGCGGGGAGGCCGCCAGCAATTCGATGGCCATCGCGCCGCACGCCTCAAGCAGGTGCTCACAATTGTCGAGCAGCAGCAATATCTTCTTATCGCTGAAGAAGCGTACGAGCAGATCCATGGTGGAGCGGCCCGGCTGGTCGGGCAGTCCCAGCGTGCGGGCCACGGTCACCGGCGCCACTTCCGGGATGGTGATCGGTGCGAGGTCGACATACCAAACCCCATCAGAGAAGTCAGCGGCCACTCGTGCCGCGCTTTCGACGGCGAGCCGGGTCTTTCCGGCACCGCCGGCTCCGGTCAGCGTCACCAGACGGTTGGCGGCGACGATCTCCCGCAACTCTTCCATCTGCTCTTGGCGCCCAACAAAACTCGTGAGTTGGGCCGGAAGGTTGTGTGACGCAACAGCAGTGCGGACCCGAAGCGGTGGGAATTCGTTGATCAGATCCGGATGACACATCTGCACGACCCGTTCCGGACGTGGAAGGTCCCGCAACGGATAGCTGCCCAGATCGGCCAACCAGACGTCCTCGGGCAGGCGGTCGACGACCAAGGATTCGGTCACACCGGACAACACCGTCTGCCCACCATGCGCCAAATCGCGTAGCCGCGCGGTTCGGTTGATCGTCGGGCCGGCGTAGTTGGCGTCGTCGCGCAGCTGGATCTCACCGGTGTGTATTCCGATGCGCAGCCGGATCGGGGCGAGTGGCGCCCGCTGCAGCTCCAGCGCGCACGCCACCCCGTCGGAGGCCCGGGCGAAGGCGGCCACAAAGCTGTCGCCCTCGCCCTGTTCGAGCGGGCGCACCCCCTCGTGCGAGGCGATCGCCTCGTTCACCGTCATGTTCAGCTGGACCAGCGCGGCCGCCATCTCTTCGGGCCGCGTTTCCCACAGCCGCGTCGAACCCTCGACGTCGGCCAGCAGCAACGTCACCGTTCCGGTCGGTAGCAACTCGACCACGCCCAAATCGTCCCAGGTTAGCGACGGAATTTCCGCATGTTGGCTCATGTTAGTCAGCATCGCCCGCACCGACTAGGCAAAACATCGGCCAATGCGCGCAGATCGCCTTCGCGCGGCGTGCGGATCTACGACCCCCACCGCGCAGATCTACGCGCCACGGCGGATGGTCTTAGCCGCGCGGCGTCGGATAGTCGACTGCCATGACCACTCTCATCAGCGGATGCCCGAGCGTTTTCGAAGCCGGCCTGCCCGTCATTGCCTACGACCACCTCACCGATCCCGACGAGGCGCACCGCATCATCGACGACGCCCGCAGCCTTTCGCCGATCGTGATCGGTCCGCACGGACCGGAAGTCTTGAGCTACGAACTGGTCCGGACCGTATTGCGCGACAGCCGATTCGTCACCGCGCGCGGCCTCGGGCTCGACCTGCAGGGCATCACCTCCGGCCCGCTGTGGGACAGGGCGATCAGCAATATCCTCGGGATCGACGGCGACGTGCATCATCGGCTGCGCCGGCTGGTGTCCAAGGCTTTTGCGCCCCGGGGCGCGGAACGGCTGCGCACCCTCGTCATCGAGATCATCAACGGCCTGGTCGACCCGCTCACGGTCGTGGGCCACTGCGACGTCGTCTCCGACGTCGCCCGCCGTTACCCCACCCCCGTCATCTGCGCGCTGCTGGGCGCACCACCGCAGGATTGGCACCTGTTCAGCGACTGGACCGATGACATCAAGAAGATCTTCGACTGGAACGTCGCCGAAGACGGCCCGGCGATCCTGGCCGCATGGGATCACCTCGACGCCTACCTGGAGGAACTGATCGCATGGCGGCGCGCGTCACTGTCCGACGACCTGATCTCCGAGCTCATCCGAAGCGAAGACGATGGTGACCGGCTGACCCACGACGAGTTGCTCATGCTGTGCGCGACTCTGCTCGGCGCCGGCACCGACACCACCCGCAACCAGCTGGCCGCCGCGGTGCAGGTGCTGGCCGATCACCCCGACCAGTGGGCCTTGCTTGCCCAGCACCCCGAGCTGGCGACCAACGCGGTTCACGAGCTGATGCGTTACTACCCAATCATTTTCGGCGCCGCCCGCCAGACGGCAGAAGACGTCGAACTGGCCGGAGTATGCATCCCCGCCGGCACCCTCGTGCTCGCCAACACTGCCGCGGCCAACCGCGACACCGGCGTGTACGACTCGCCCGACCGCGTCGACATCACCCGAGAAGACCCTCCGGCGATGCTCACCTTCGGCGGCGGCGTGCATTACTGCCTCGGCGCCCACCTTGCGCGCCTCGAGCTGACCGAAGCGCTGCGAGTGATCACCCAGCGCATGCCCAACCCGCGCCGAACCGGCCCGGCCCCGTGGAAGGCCATCAGCGGAATCACCGGCCCCACCACCTTGCCGCTGGAATTCGAGGTCGGGCACTAGGCGATCCCGCGCGCTCCGCGATTAGTGTTGTCAGCCATGACTAGCTGGACCGCCGCAGATCTACCGTCGTTCGCCGAGCGAACTGTCATCATCACCGGCGCCAATAGCGGGTTGGGCGCCGTGACCGCCCGCGAGCTGGCGCGACGAGGGGCCACGATCGTCATGGCCGTGCGCGACATCCGCAAAGGCGAGACCGCCGCGCGGACGATGGCCGGCCAAATCGAGGTGCGTGAGCTCGATTTGCAGGACCTGTCGTCGGTGCGCCGGTTCGCCGACGGGGTGAGCAAGGCCGACGTGCTGATCAACAACGCCGGCATCATGGCGGCCCCGTTCTCCCTGACCGTCGACGGCTTCGAGAGCCAGATCGGCACCAACCACCTGGGTCATTTCGCGCTTACCAACCTGCTGCTGCCCAAGCTCACCGACCGGGTTGTCACGGTGTCGTCGATGGCGCACTGGCCGGGAAGCATCAGCTTCGACGACCTGAACTGGCAGACGCGGCGGTACTCGCCGTGGCTGGCCTACAGCCAGTCCAAGCTCGCCAACCTGCTGTTCACCAGCGAGCTGCAGCGCCGCTTGGCCGCGGCCGGATCCCCGCTGCGCGCGATCGCGGCCCACCCCGGCTACTCGCACACCAACCTGCAAGGCGCCTCGGGCCGCAAGCTGGGCGACGCGCTGATGTCGGCCGTCACCCGGGTATTCGCGACCGACGCCGAGTTCGGGGCCCGGCAGACGTTGTACGCGGCGTCGCAGGACCTGCCGGGCGACACGTTCGTCGGCCCCAGGTTCAGCCAGGTCGGCCGCACCCAGCCGGTCGGCCGCAGCCGGCGTGCCAAAGACGCCGCCACCGCGGCGGCGCTGTGGGCGCTGTCCGAGCAGCTCACGAAAACGCAATTTCCGCTCTGAGGTGCATGTGCGCTAACCTGTCCGGGCGTCACGGCGAGGGTGACTGGCTGGCCAGCACCGTTATCGACGGAGACCGACGAACTGTCGCGATCCTGGCCGTGCCCCGAACCACAGAGCACACAGGAGCGACACGATGGCTGCGAAAACACTCAACCAATTGAAGGTCACGGTGCGAGCCGAGACCGGCAAGGGTGCGTCTCGGCGAGCGCGCCGCGACG
>Ga0134125_10008476_pt1 | contig 11603 bp, 10 predicted proteins | sample KB31751_FD_96464 | JGI IMG/M metagenome (GOLD analysis project Ga0134125, IMG submission 96464) | Terrestrial soil microbial communities with excess Nitrogen fertilizer from Kellogg Biological Station, Michigan, USA - KB3-175-1 | ecosystem: Environmental > Terrestrial > Soil > Unclassified ... | reverse complement strand
GCTTCATGGTGCATGAGCCGAGTGGATACATGCCGCTGTCGATCGAATAGTTGAGCCGGCTGAGGCGCACATAGTGGCGCATAGCTTCGGGCTCGGTCAGCCCCGCGAGGTCGAGCGGGCTCAGACGGTGGAAACCGCCGAGGAACTCGTCGCCGACGCTGGCCTCGGGCAGGTCGACGCCGGAATGTTCGGCGTCGCCGATCTCGAACAGCAGCGGTTCATCGGGCAGCAGCGACGAGCCGGCGACGCCGGCGGCTTCGGTTCCGGTGCCGGTGGGGCGGCCCTGCGTGTTCATGCTCATGATGCGTCCTCCGCCAGCGCCGCGGCAAGGCAGTCGGCCAGCGTGTCGATGTCGTCGTCGGTGGTAAGCTCAGTGGCAGCGAGCACGATGAGATTGGCGACCTTGGGGTCGTCGGGCTCGAGCCGGCTAACGGGAACGCCGGCGAGCACGCCCGCCCGGGCCAGCAGCTCGACCACCGGCGCCGCGGGCACCGGTAGGCGGATGGTCATCTCGTTGAAGAAGCTGCGGTTGAGCAGCTCAACGCCGGGCAGCTCGCGCAACGCCTTTGCGAGCGCCACGGCGCGCGCGTGGTTGAGCCGGGCCAGCCGGGTGAATCCGGCCTCACCCAGAAGCCCCATATGGATCGAGAAGGCGAGCGCGCAGAGGCCGGAATTGGTGCAGATGTTGCTCGTCGCCTTTTCGCGGCGGATGTGCTGCTCGCGGGTGGACAGGGTCAGCACGAAGCCGCGGCGGCCGTCGGCGTCGACGGTCTCACCGCAGAGGCGCCCCGGCATCTGCCGGATGAAGTCCTTGCGGGTCGCCATCAGTCCGACATAAGGGCCGCCGAAGTTGAGCGCGTTGCCGATCGACTGGCCTTCGCAGACGACGATGTCGGCGCCGAGCGCACCGGGCGCCTCGATGAGGCCGAGGGCCACGACTTCCGTGACCACGACGATCAGCAGCGCGCCTTGCGCGTGCGCGGCGTCGGCGGCCTTGCGCACGTCGCGCAGGTGGCCGAAGAAATCCGGCGTCTGGATGACGATGGCGGCGGTGTCGTCGTCGATCTGGTTGAGGATGTCGCCCTGCCCTTCGGGCGACGCCGGCAGGCGGATCAGGCTCGCCGAATTGTCCATGTAGGTCGAGACGACGTCGCGATAGTGCGGATGCAGACCGCCCGAGAGGATCACCTTGTCGCGGCGGGTCAGCCGGCGCGCCATCAGCGCGGCTTCGGCAGTGGCCGTCGAGCCGTCGTACATCGAGGCATTGGCGACCTCCATGCCCGTCAAGTGTGCGACCTGCGTCTGGAATTCGAACAGCATCTGCAGGGTGCCCTGCGACACCTCGGGCTGATAGGGCGTATAGGCCGTGAGCCACTCGCTGCGCTGGATGAGGTGGTCAACCGTTGCGGGGACATGATGGCGATAGGCCCCGGCCCCGACGAAGAACGGACCATCGCCGGCCGCATGGTTCTTTGCGGCGAGCGCCCGCATGTGCTGCTCGACGCTGAACTCGGGAGCGTGCGGCGGCAGGTCGACCGGCCTGCCGAGGAGCGCGGATCTCGGCACCGCGCTGAACAGGTCATGGGCAGACGCGGCGCCGATGACGGCGAGCATCTGCGCCCGCTCCGCCTCGGAATGGGGAAGGTAACGCATGATCGATCCTAGGCCGTGTGCTTCTTGTAGGCCGCATCGTCCATGAGGCTGTCGAGCTCGGCGGCATTGTCGAGGCGCAGCTTGTAGATCCAGCCGTCGGCGTCGGCCGAGCTGTTGATCAGCCCGGGTTCGCCGGTCAGGGCGGAGTTGACCTCGATCACGGTGCCGGAGGCGGGGGAGTAGATTTCCGAGGCGGCTTTCACCGACTCGACAACGGCGGCCTCGTCGCCCTTCTTGAGCTTCTGGCCGACGCTGGGGAGCTCGACGAAGACGATGTCGCCGAGCTGGTCCTGCGCGTAGTTGGTGATGCCGACGGTGCCGGTCGTGCCATCGACGCGGATGTATTCGTGATCTTCGGTGAACCTGGTGGTCATGCGGTGGCCTTCCGGACGTAGCGGTGGGGAACAAAGGGGAGCGTGGTGACGGTCGCGGGCTGCAGCTTGCCGCGCACCTCGACCTGGAGCTGGGTGCCCGGCGCCTCGTGGCCGGGCGTCACGAAGCCGAGCGCGATGGCGCGGTTCAGCGACGGCGAGAAGCCGCCCGAGGTGATGCGGCCGACGCCGGTGCCATGCAGGTCAAAAATCGTGGTGTTCTCGCGCGCCGGGGCACCCTCGACGAAGAGGCCGACCCGGATGCGGGTGAGGTTGCCCGACATCTCGCTCAGGATGCGCGCGGCGCCGGGGAAATCGCGGGCTTCGCGGCGGCGCTTGCTGACGGCGAAGTTGAGGCCTGCCTCGATCGGCGACACCGTGTCGTCGAGGTCGTGCCCGTAGAGCGGCAAGCCCGCCTCGAGCCGCAGGCTGTCGCGGGCGCCCAGGCCAATGGGTTTGACGCGCGGGTCGGCAAGAAGGGCGTTCCAGAGCCTGGCGGCCTTTCCCGCCTCGACCAGGATCTCGAGGCCGTCCTCGCCGGTATAGCCGGAGCGCGAAATGATCAGCGACGTGCCGTCCCAGTCGAAGCTGCGGCAGGTCATGAAGCCAAGGCCCGCAACGCCCGGGATCAGCGTTTCGGCTACGGCGACCGCCTCCGGCCCCTGCAGCGCCAGCAACCCGCCATCGTCGGCACGGTGCAGCGCGGCGCGGCCGGCGGTGGCGGCCCCGATGACTGCCCAGTCGGCCTCCTTGGTGCCGGCATTGACGATGATGTAGAGCGTGCCGGCCCATTTCGGGTCGGCCGGCCGCTCGATCATCAGGTCGTCGCGGGTGCCGCCCTCGTCGTTGAGCAGCAGGGTGTAGCGCATCTGCGCCGGCTTCAGCCCGGCGATATCCGCGGTGACCAGCGGCTCGACCAGCGCCGAGATAGCGGCGTGGTCGCGCTCGGGGTCGCCCGACTTGTCCTTGAGCATCAGCAGGCTCGGGCCCATGTGCGAAACGTCGAACAGGCCGGCGTGCTCGCGCGTCCATTTGTGCTCGGCGATGATGCCGGTGGGATATTGCACCGGCAGGCTGTAGCCGGAGAACGGCACCATGCGGCCGCCGAGCCGCACGTGCTCGTCGTTGAGGACGACGGTCTTCAAAGATTCGCCTGCGGACTCTGACACGGGACACCCAAGGGTCGGTTGCACGATTGCCTGCAAGGTTGCCCTAGCCGGCCGTGCCCCCTCTGTCCGCTAACCTGAGAGATTTCCCGGAGAGCCTATGCTCCGGTTGCTCCTTCGGTGAGGTGTTGCCACCTGCTTTCCAGAGTGAGCCCCAAGAGGCTCGAGTCTATCGATGGCTGGTGAGCCATCTTGGTCGGCTGCGGTCCTTTTGCCTGAGAGTTTCCGGGGCGGTTGCTCCTTCGGCGCCACGACGAGCGTGGTCTCTCCCGCAGTCGATGTATCTGACGAGTCCGGCGGGGCGAAGTCAATCGCCCCAACGCCGGACTCAGGACTTCTTGTTACCGCCGCTCGAGTCGAAGCCGACCCAGATGGTGATGTCGTCGCCGGTCACGTAGGGGATCTGCACGTTGTCGACGACCTTGACGAAATCGGACGATTGCGTCGACGGCTGCACGGTCACGGGGATCTGGTAGAGCTCGGAATAGAGCGGGGTCGAGTCGGCGCGCTCGACAGCAAAGCGCAGCGGCAGGTCGACACTGGTCTGGTTGCCCGATGGGCCCAGCATCAGCCGCCCGACAACGCCCATCTTCACGGTGATGAGGCCGTTGGAGACCGTACAGTTGCGCGACTGCTTGTCGATCACCGCCTGGTACTGCAAATCGTGCGGGTTCCCGATCTGGCCCTTGCCGTAGTAATAGACCGCCTCGGCGCCGGGCCTGACCTTGATCGGCGGGCACTGGGTGGCGATGGCCGGCAGCGCCGGGCTCATGGCAGCGATCTGGTCCGGCGTGGCGGTCGCGTTTGCCAGAGCCTGGGTGCTCGGCGAGGGCTGGCCGCCGCCGAACATCCCGCCCATCGAGCAGGCCGAAAGCATGGCGCCCAAAGCCGCCACTCCCGCCAAACGAACGCCGATTGCCGTCGCACCCATCACGCTATCCCCCGTCGCACGCATCACTGGACTGCTTCCGCCTGCAGGGCAAGCAGAATGGCAGGCGCACCGCTGACTGTCACCCCGGCGACGTCCTGCACGAATAGCTTTTCGACGACCCCGTCGCGGATAATCATGGCGAAACGGGCGAAGCGCCGGCCGCCGAGCGCCGGGAAATCCTTGGCTAGCCCCATCGCCTCGGCGAACCGCGCCGACGGATCGGCGATGAAATCGATCTTGCCCAGCGCGTCGGAGCGCTCCGCCCAGGCTTTCAGCACATGATGATCGTTGACCGCAGCGCAGACGATGCGGTCGATCCCCATGGCGCGGATCTTCTTGGCATTGGCGACGAAGCCTGGCAGATGCGCCGTATCGCAGGTGGGGGTGAAGGCGCCTGGGACGGCAAACAGCACGACATGGCCCTGGCCGAGCACCTCGCGCGTATCGACGTCGTTCACGGACTCGGCATCGATGAGCTTGACGGGAACGGACGGCAGTTTGTCGCCGGGTTGGATCATCTCGAGGTCCGGTCTTTGGGGCGATTCAGCGCGCTGGGGCGGCGATCTGGCGGGTGATCGAATAAGGGCCCATCGACGTCGCAAATGTCAATTGAACGGCCCGCCCCTCGAGTTTGACGCCCGCCGCTCCGCCAAGCAGCTGCAGCGTCCATAGGGTTCCATCCGGGCTTTTTTGCGGCGCGGAGAACAGGATAGCCGGATCGCCGAGATCGGCGATGAGGCTGTCGGCGTCGATGTCCGGGCTCGGATCGGCGATGGCAAGACCGTCGGAGGTGGCCGTTATCGCGCCGAATGGCGGATCGGGCTTGTCCCAGGCGATTGGCACCTGCGCCTCCGCCTGGCTCAGGCGGATCGACTGGGCGGAATCCGGGTGGGCCGGATCGATGGGAAGCAAGAACTTCGCCTGTGCCGGTACGCAGATATCGGAGCAGACGCCCATGGTGACGGAGGCACTGAGGGTGCCGGTGCCCTGCCCGGGCTGGAGCTCGATCGGGATCACCACGGGGCCGCGATAGACATAGTCGGTCAGGCCCGCGGCATGGTCCACCGACGGGTGAGGCCAGTCGACAGCAGGGGCGCCAAGGTTGGTCGAGCCGGAAAAATCGAAGACGGTCGGGATTCCGGATTCGCCAGGCACCCGCCAATAGACGTGAGTGCCCGCCGGCATGTCGATCTCGAGGCCGGCCAGCAGCGTGCCGCCAGCGAGCATATCGGACGAGATCAGGCGGGCCCGCGCATCGGGGGCGATATCCTGCCATGGCGTCGCCCCGGCCAAGGCCGGCGGCGCGGCAAGCGTCAGACCCATGAACAGCAGTGGTCGCAGCAGCATGGTGCCTGGTTAACACGGGATCAGCGCGGCAAAGAAGCCACGATGGATCAGCGCTTTGTGACCGGCATATTGCCGCAAAGGCGGCGCGGAGTAGACTGGACGCGACGGAGACGGCGATGGAATCCCTCAAAGGGCAGTTTCTGGTGGCGATGCCCGGGATGGGAGACGAGCGCTTCCGCGAGACGGTGATCTATATGGTCGGCCATGGCGACGAAGGCGCTATGGGCCTCGTGATCAACCAGCCGCTCGAGGACATGCATTTCATCGACGTGCTCGAAGAGCTCGGCATCAGCGAGAACGGCGAGGCGATCCGCATGCCCGACAGCGTGCGCCAGCGCGAAGTGCTGCGCGGCGGCCCGGTGCAGAAGGGGCGGGGCTTCGTGCTGCACTCGCCCGACTATTTTCGCGAGGGCAATTCCTACGCCGTCAACGACGAGATCTGCCTAACGGCGACGCTCGACGTGCTGAAGGCGATGGCGTTCCGCAATGCCCCGGCCGACGCCGTGTTCGCGCTGGGCTATTGCGGCTGGGCACCGGGCCAGCTCGAAAACGAACTGGCGCTCAATGGCTGGCTGACGGTCCCCTACTCCCGCGACCTGCTGTTCGGAACGGCGCTGAGCCAACGATACGATCTCGCCCTGGGGCAGCTCGGCATCACCCGCGCGACCCTGAGCGGCGCCGCCGGACACGCCTAGAACGCCGCTCTTGATCTAGCGGCCGAATTGGGCGGCGAGCTTTTTGCCGAACTCGGCGCCACTCATGGCGGCACCGAAGGCAAAGCCTTGGGCGTACTGGCAGTTGAGCTGCTGCAGGCGCTCGATCTCCTCGAGCGTCTCGACGCCCTCGGCGATGACGGTGAGGTCGAGCTCGGTGGCCAGCGAGACGATCGAGCGGATGATCGGCGCCTGGGTGTGGGCCAGGCCGCTGTCGTCGGCGAACTGCACGAAGGGCGCCGGAATCTTGATGGTGTCGACCGGGAAGCGGTGCAGATAGCTCAGCGACGAGTGGCCGGTGCCAAAGTCGTCGAGGGCGAGCCGGAGGCCCATCGCCTTGAGAGCGCTCAGCATGTAGGCGGAGTGCTCGGGGTTGCTCATCACCTGGCCCTCGGTAATCTCGAGTTTCAGGTGGGAGGCGATCTGGCGGTTCTCGCTGACCAAAGCGCGCATGTCGGCGAGCAGCGTTTCGGTCGCGAGCTGGGTCGGCGACAGGTTGACCGAAACGAAGAACTCATCGGGCACCGGCATCTGCCGCAGCCATTCGCGGGTCTGTCCAGCAGCCTGCTCGAAGGCGAGGCGACCGAGCCGCTCGATCATGCCGGTGCGCTCGGCCAGCGGCACGAACTCCTCCGGAGCGACGACGCCACGCTGCGGATGGTTCCAGCGCATGAGGGCCTCGGCCCCAGCGATCTCACCGGAATGGATGTCCATGATCGGCTGGTAATGGACCTCGAGCTCGCCGTGGCGCAGGCCGCGATCAAGGTCCTCTTCGCTGGCGCGGGTGTAGGCCGCGATCGAGCGGGCCGACGCGCGGTAGGCTTCGATACGGTCGCCCCCGAGCCGCTTGGCGTAGTACATCGCGAGCTCGGCATCGCGCAGCACGTCCTCGGCCGTGGCCGGATTGCCGTCGTAGATGGTGACGCCGATCGAGGCGGTGAGGCTCAGGTCGCGTTCGCCGAAATTGAACGGCGACTTCAAGGCCTTGCGGATCTGCTCGGCGGTCTCGGCGATCTTGCCGGCCGCCGCTTCCGAGGCGAGGATCACCGCGAACTGGTCGCCGCTGAGCCGCGCCACCGTGTCGAGCGGGCGCATGATGCGGGCCACACGGCGCGAGATGGCGAGCAGCACGGAGTCCGCGGCCGAATGCCCGACGCGCTCCTCGAGCTCCATAAAGCGGTCGATATCGATAAGGAAGACTGCCGGCTTGATACCATTGGGCAGCTTGGCGCGGGTCAGCGCGCGCTCCAGGCGGTCGAGGAAAAGCTGCTTGTTGGGCAGGCCCGTGAGGCTGTCGTGCACGGCATCGTGCAGCAGGCGGTCGCGGCTGGCACGGTCCTCGTTGACGTCCTGCAGCGTGCCCACGATCCGGTTGACCTGGCCGTCGCCGCCGAGCACCGGCTTCACGCGCATGCGGAAGCTGCGGTAGCTGCCGTCGTGCGCCGACAGGCGGATGTCGGTCGACACCTTGCCGCGCCGGAGCTCCACCAGTGTGTCGAACGCCGTTCTGAAACGGTCGCGGTCTTCGGGATGCACGCGGTCGAGCCAGCGCTTGATCGCGCCGCGCAATGCGCCGCGGCGCTCGCCGAGGCGGATGCAGAGCTCGTCCGAGACCGCGACGCGATCGCGTTCGATGTTCCAGTCGAAGACGAAATCCCCCGAACCGGTGAGCGCGAGAGCGCGGCGCTCCACTTCGCTGAGGGTGCCGATCGATACCTGCCCTTCCGAGAAGGCGTGCTGCACCGAGGTGAAGCCAAGCAGCATGACGATGAGGACGAGGCCACCTGCGACCGCGGGTTGCGCCACGTCGTTGGAGACCTGTCCGGTGATCACCAGCCAGCCATAGAACAGCCAGGCGATGAAGATGATCCAGGTGGGCACCAGCAGCACGGCGCGGTCGTAGCCGCGCAGTGCCAGCAGCAGGATCAGGAAGAAGCCGGTGAGGCCGAGCAGCGCCAGCACGAGGCGCGCGATGGTCGCGGCGACCGAGGGCTGCAGGAAGGCGAAGCCGAAGAGCGCGAGGAAGACGACGGTCAGCGCCAGCGCCAGCGTGATGAAGCGGAAGTGCCATCGGTGCAGGTTGAGGTAGACGAACAGGAACGCGAACAGTGTCGTGGCGATGCCCGCCTCGGAGGCCGCGCGGAACGGCGCCGTGGCGCCGTTCGACAGCCCCACCAATGGGCCGAAGACACCGAAATCGACGAGCAGGTAGACGAGCACCGCCCAGGAGAAGGCAGCGGTGGCGGGGAAGATGCCGCGGCCGCGCACCACGAACATGATGGTGAGGAACACGGCGGCGAGCGCGCCGACGCCCATCACCACGCCGCGGAACAGCGTGAAGGAGTTGACGTAGTCGCGGTAAGCGTCGGGCTTCCACAGGTAGAGCTCCGGCAGCGTCGTGCCCTTGAGCTCGGCAACGAAGGTCACGGTGGCGCCGGGGTCCAGCGTCACCTCGTAAACGTCGGCCTCTCGATCGGTCAGGCGCACCGGGCGGATGCCGGCACTCGGGGTCAGCGCGGTGATGCGCTCGGAACCGAGATCGGGCCGAAAGACGCCGGAGCCCGGCAGGCGGAAGAACGGGGCGACGAGCAGGCGGTCCATCTGCGCGTCGGAATCGTTCTTGATGGCGAACAGCGCCCAGGTCGGATTGGTCCCGTTCTGGGTCGCGAGCACCTCGACGCGGCGGATGATTCCATCCTCACCCGGCGCCGTGGACAGCTGGATCTTGCCGTTGGTCCCCGGCTCGATGTCGACGGCCGAGGTCAGGTTGACGGCGTTGACGTCCTCCGGCGCGGTCACAACTTCGAAGGCGGCCGCGGGAGCGATCCCGGCCAGCGCAACGAAGCCCAGCAGTGCGAGGGCGAGGAGCTGCCGGATTAGTTTGATGGTGAACCTGCCCGCATCGTTTCGCCGGCCATCTAGGTACCGGGGTTTCCCCCCTATAACAAGCATCAGGACCCGGCCGATCTGGGGCGCGCATCCCAGCGTTCCCGGGTCAGGCCGAAGAGGACGTGATCGGCCCACTTGCCGTCGATCTGCAGGTAATTCGGGGCATAGCCTTCTTCGACGAAGCCGTTCTTTTCGAGGACGCGCCGGCTGGCAATATTGTGCGGCAGAAAGGCGGCGTGGAGGCGGTGCAGCCCCAATGTCTCGAAGTAAAACGGCAGCAGCGTGCCGACCGCTTCGGTCATCAGGCCCTTGCCTGCAAACGGTACCCCCATCCAGTAGCCGAGATTGGCATATTGCGCGGCGCGGCGGCGAATGTTGGAGACGGTCAGGCCCCCCACCAGGACCTCGCGCGGCCCCGTGCCCTCGAAGATGAAGAATGAGAAATCCGTGCCACGCCGGGCTTCGTTGCGGCCGCGGGTGAGCCGCGCGCCAAAGGCCTGGCGGTTGAGGTCGGCCTCGGTCCAGCGCGGCTCGAACGGCTTGAGGAACTCGCGGCTGTCGCGGCGAAGCTGGCGCCAGGCCTCATAGTCGCGCGCGGCCGGAGCGCGCAGCACGACTCGCGACCCCGTGAGGACGGGCGTGGGGTCGCGCACGAACCAGTTGAGCATCACCATCGGCAGGCTAGCCCTTGAGGCGTGACGCGATCACGTCGTAGTCGGGCAGCTTGGCGACGGGGCCGATGCCAGCGAGCGAAACACGGCCCTTGTCGAAGACCTGCCGGGCAATCAGCTTCACCCGGTCGGCGGTGATGCGGTTGATCCGATCGACCGTCTCCTGCAACGGGATGGTGCGGCCCCAGAGGATCTGCTGGCGCGCGAGCTGGCCGGCGCGGGAGCTCGGGCTTTCGAGCGACATCAGCAGCCCGGCGCGGATCTGGCTGCGCACGCGCAGCACTTCCTCGTCGGTGATGGTCTCGGTGGCTTTCACCAGCTCGTCGAGCACGACCGGCAACAGATCGGTCACCTCGTCCTCGCCGGTCGAGGCGGCGACCCCGAAGATGCCGCTGTCGGCGAAGGCCCAGTGGAAGGCATAGACCGAGTAGCAGAGGCCACGTTTCTCGCGCACTTCCTGGAACAGGCGCGAGGACATGCCGCCACCGAGGATCGAAGCCAGGATTTGCGCGGCGTAAAAGCCGTCGGAGTTGTACGCCCTGCCCTCGAAGCCGAGCACGATATGCGCCTGCTCATGGTCCGACAGCAGCCGCTGTTCGCCGCCGACATACTGCGCTTTTTCAGGCACCGGTGCGCCGTCGGCCCTGAGGCCATGAAAGCGGTTGTGGGCGATGTCGACCAAGGCATCGTGCTCGACGTTGCCGGCGGCGCAGACGACCATCTGGTCGCCGACATAGTTGCGCTCCATGTAGTCGCGGATGGTGTCGGGCGAAAAGCTCTTCACCGAATCCACCGTGCCCAGGATGGTCCGCCCGATCGGCTGGTCGGGATAGGCGGCCTGCTGGAACAGGTCGAAGACGTGGTCGTCGGGATTGTCGCGGGCGGCGCCAATTTCCTGCACGATCACCTGCTGTTCACGATCGAGCTCCTTGGGATCGAACACCGAGTTCTGCAGGATGTCGGCGAGAATGTCGCCGGCGAGTGCCACGTCTTCCTTGAGCACGCGCGCGAAGTAGCCCGTGTGCTCGACCGAGGTGGCGGCGTTGAGGTCGCCGCCCACATTCTCGATGGCCTCGGCGATCTCGAGGGCGCTGCGCGTGTTGGTGCCCTTGAACGCCATGTGTTCGAGGACATGCGAGATGCCATGCTCCGGGATGGTCTCGCTGCGCGAGCCGGCCTTGACCCAGATGCCGAGCGAGGCGCTCTCGAGGTGCGGCATGTCGTCGGTGATGACGGTCATGCCGTTGCCGAGGGTGGTGGTCCGCACGCTCACGTCAAGTTCCTCCCGGCCCGGGACCGCGCCCGAATGTAGGATTCGACGGCGCCCTGGTCGTTGGCCAGGATGTCATAACGCTCCGGCCGGTCGTAAAGATCAGACAACCACGGCGGCAGGGGCGGTTCAATGCCCGTCGCCGCCTTGACCGCCGCCGGGAATTTCGCCGGATGCGCGGTCGCCAGCAGCACCACCGGCGCGCCTGAGAGCTCGAGGCGATCGGCGACCGAAACGCCGACGGCGGTGTGTGGGTCGAGCAGGTAGCCCGAGGATTTCCAGGTGGCGGCAATGGTTGCGGACGTCTGGGCCTCACTGGCGCGGCCGGCGGCAAAACTCTCGCGGATCGTCGCGCTGGCCTTGGGCGGAAGGGTGAAATGCCCCGACTGCGTCAGGCCGTTCATCAGCCGCTTGAGGGCAACCGCGTCACGGCCGAGGCTTTCGAACAGCAGACGTTCGAAATTGGACGAGACCTGGATATCCATCGAGGGGCTGATCGTCGGCACGACGCCGCCGGTTTCGTAGGCACCAGTCTCGAGCGTACGAGCGAGGATATCGTTGGAGTTGGTGGCGATCACCAGGTTGGCGACGG
>Ga0134125_10008473_pt1 | contig 11604 bp, 12 predicted proteins | sample KB31751_FD_96464 | JGI IMG/M metagenome (GOLD analysis project Ga0134125, IMG submission 96464) | Terrestrial soil microbial communities with excess Nitrogen fertilizer from Kellogg Biological Station, Michigan, USA - KB3-175-1 | ecosystem: Environmental > Terrestrial > Soil > Unclassified ... | reverse complement strand
CTTCGCCATCTTCTTGAGGTCGCTCGGACGGAACCAGAGCTTGCCGAGCCAATCGCCGAACGCGCCGTTCGCGCGCTTCTTGTCGACGGCGAACGGCAGCAGCGACTCGGGGCGGATGGCGTTTTCGTTCTCCGCCTGCTCGAGCACCTTCGACGAGCCGCAGAAGGTGCACTTGGTCGCCGTCACACCGTCGGGGAAGACGACGTTGGCGCCGCACTCCTGGCACTTCGACGCGCGCACCGCGCTGCCGGCGCCGAGCCCTTTGGGCGCGACCTGGAGGCCCTGGAAGAAATCGTATTCGACGACCGTTCCAGTACCGGTGGGGACCTCACGCGTGGCGCCGCAGTGATCGCACTTGAGCATGCCGCTTTGCGCGTCGAACTTCATCTCCGCGGCGCACTCGCTGCAGGTGAAGCGTTGCGCCTTTACTGCTTTTTCGTCGACGACGGTGGGCATGGTCTTGCCTTGGGCACCGTAGTATCATGCCAGGCCTAGCCACAACGCAAGCGCGGGACGGGGCCACACAAAGAGGGAGGCACGCATGGGTCTGTTCGATTTCGTGAAGAAGGGCGCGCAGGAGATGTTCATCGCCCGTCCCGACGAGGCCAAGGACCTCCTCGTCTACAAGTGGCCGGACCGGACCATCCCGATGAAGGCGCAGATCACCGTCGGACAAGACGAGTGCGCGCTGTTCTATAAAGACGGCAAGTTCGTCGGCCGGCTCGACGCCGGGCGGCACACGCTCGAGACGCAGAACATCCCGTTCCTGTCGAACCTCATCGACTCGTTCACCGGCGGCAACGTGCTGATGGCCGAGGTCTGGTTCATCATGCTGCGCGAAGTCGGCGGCATGCAGTTCGGCGGGCGCATCGGCGACGTCGAGGATCCGAAGTCGGGCATGGCCATCGGCACGATGGTGCACGGCGACTTCTCGATCCAGGTCGAGGATCCGATGAAGGTGATCGGGTTCTTCGGGCAGCGCTCGTGGTCGACCGACGAGGAATTCTCGGGCTGGTTCAAGAATCAGCTGCTCAAGGTGATCCGCGATCGCATCGCCGAGCTCATGGTGAAGCAGAACATTCCGCTGCTCAACGTGACGTCGGGCGCGCTCACCGAAGAGATCGAGCAGGTCGTGATCGAAGGCTGCAAGCCGCACCTCTCGCCCTACGGCATGAAGGTGGTGCGGCTCGGCAACTTCGTCGTCGCGATCAAGGAAGAGGACGAGGTCCAGCTCAAGGCGCTGTACAAGGACGCCGCGCAGATCCGCATGGCCGGCGGCATGGCCGGGTTCCAGCAGCTCGCGGCCGGCAAGGCGATGATGGGCGCGGGCGAGGGCATGGCCAAGGGTGGCGGCGACGGCGGCGGCGGCAATCCGATGCTCGGCGGCGCCGGGCTCGGCGTCGGCATGGGCATGGCGTCGATGTTCCAGCAGAACGCCAACCAGATGAACCAGCAGCAGCAGCAGGCGCCGCAGCAGCAGTCGGCGCCGGCGGGCGGCGTCGGGCAGGTCACCTGCGGCAAGTGCGGCGCGAAGACGGCGCCGGGGAAATTTTGCGCCGAGTGCGGTCAGGCGCTCGCCGAGAAGAAGCAGTTCTGCTCGGAGTGCGGCAAGCCGATGAACCCGGGCGCGAAGTTCTGCGGCGAGTGCGGGGCCAAGCAGCCCGGCTGATCCTCGTCGCTGCGGCGCTGGCGGCGGGATGCGCGACGGCGCCGCCCGGGCCGCCGCGCCTCCTCGTGCACGTCGATACGCTTTCTGCCGACAAGATGCAGCAGTTCGAGCAGGCGCGCGTGCGCTTCGTGGCGCTGCTTCGCGAAAAGGGGCGCAGCGATCGGCGCGGGCTCTATCTGAAGATCGGAACCAACACCTACTACTCGGTCGTGACCTTCGCGCGCTGGCGCGATCTCGAGAAGCTCGGCGACGAGCGCGCGGCGGCCAACCACGCGCTCGCCGCGGAGGCGCAGAAGTACGACCAGCTCAGCGACGAGAGCCTCGTCTTTCCGCACACGAGCGAGATCTGGCGCGAGGAGCCGGGGCTGGCGTATCTGCCGACGGGGATGCGCCTGCCCGACGCGGTACAGGTGGTGATCGAGGAGGTCCGGCCGACGGCGGACTACGAGGCGGCGTGGCAGCCGATCGCGGCGGCGCTGGCGCAGGCCAGGTATCCCGTCGAGCGGCGCGCCTATTTTTCGGGCTACGGCTCGGGGCGCACGCTGTCGTTCTGGATGGCGCCGTCGCCGGCGGTGCTGAAGGCGGCGCCGACCATCGAGCAGGCGGTGACCGGCGTCGTCGGCGAGGAGCGCGCCAAGCAGCTCCTCGCCGCGTGGCGCGCCTGCGTCGTGTCGGCGCAGACGTTCGACGTCGAGCCCAAGCCGGAGATGTCGTCGCCGTAGCCGGGCGCGCCTACGGGCGGATCGTCGGCAGGACGTCCTTGATGCCGGCGATGACGAACTCGACGCTGATGGCGGCGAGGATCAGGCCCATCACGCGCATCACCACGTTCATGAACGTCTTCGACAGGCGGCGCTCGATCCATCCGGCGCCGCGCAGCATGAGCCACGTGATCACCGCGGTCAGGAAGATCGAGAGGAACACCGGAATCTCGTAGATGAAGCCGGTGTGGCGCGACATGAGGACCATCACCGTCGCGATCGAGCCGGGGCCCGAGAGCAGCGGAATGGCGAGCGGGATGATGGCGACGTCCGCCTTCTCGATGCCTTCCTGTTCTTCCTCGGGCGTCGAGCGCGTGCGCGACTGGCGCGCCTGCATCATGTCGAGCGCGACGAGGAAGAGCAGCACGCCGCCGGCGATCTTGAAGGCGCCGAGCGTGATGCCGAAGAAGCGGAAGATGAGCGAGCCGGCGGCGGCGAAGACGGTGAGCGTGATGCCGCAGGTGATGGCCGCGCGCCACGCGGTCGCGCGTTTCTGCTGCGGCGTCTCGTTGGCCGTCATGGCCAGGAAGATCGGGAGCACCGCGAGCGGATCGACGACGAAGAAGATCGCTGAAAACGCTACCAGGCCGAATGTGAGAACGTCGCGCATTCCTGACGGGAACGGCGATTCTAGCAGCTAGTTGGGGAGCGCGCTCAACTCGAAGGGCTGCTCGTCGAGGCGCGCGATCGGCGCCGCCGCCACGCCGAGGCGCTCGCGCAGGACGGCCCAGGTCTCGCGATCGAGGAGCGTGGTGCCTTCGTCGGCGAGCGCGGCGCGCAGGCTGCCGAGGCGCGCTTCGACCGACTCGCGCATGGCGGCCTTGGCGGTGACGGCGACGCTGCCGTCGACGGCGCCGTGGTTGGCGACGAGCACGACGGTGCCGGCGCGCAGGCCGCGCCAGCGCGCGGCGACCAGGTCTTCGAGGCGGCAGGCGCTGTCATATTCGACGACGACGACGCCGAAGCCGGGGCGGGGGCGCACGCGCACGGCGCGCGCCAGCTCGGAGCGGACGATGGCTTGCGTGCGGCGCAGCGACTCGGCGCACGCGCCCTCGAGGAACTGGCGCGCGGTGGCGGCGACGGCCAGCTCTTGCAGCGCCACCAGCGACTCGGGCGCCGGCTCGGGACCGCGCGCGGCGGCGTCGAGCAGCGCGGCGATCTCGATGAGCTCGGTGCGGCTCGTGCGCCACAACGCGCGCTCGATGAGGACATGCGACTCCGCGTGTTCGACCAGGCCGGCGGCGGCGCACCAGGTGACGTCGGCGAGGTTGGACACGCGCTCGGCGAGGCGGAAGGCGCGCGCGGGGAGCGGCTCGTCGTCCTCGCCGTCGAGCGTGAGCTGCGGAACGTCGAGGTCGACGCGGCCGTGCAGGCCGACCATGAGCAACGCCGGCGCGCCGGCCAGGTGCTCGCGCGTCGTCGCCGAATCGATCTGCTCGCTGAAGCCGAGCACGCTGGCGCCGGCGAGCTTGCGTCCAGCGCGGCCGAGCGCGCGCAAGAGGAGCGCCGCCGCGGTCAGGCTCTCCGGGCCGGCGGCGCACACGATGTGCACGCCGTGATCGGCCGTGGTTTCGAGGAAGTCGCGGAAGGTCGTCTCGTCGTCGTGTTGCACGAGGGCGCCTTCGTGCAAGGCGCGATCCGCGAGGAAGGCCGACGACGCGGGCGCGCAAGGGAGCGGCGCTTCCGCATCGTGGAACGAGGGTTCCATTGTCGTGGCCGTCGCCGCGAATGTCCTGGGCTTCGCCGCGACAGGTCGCTGGCACGTGGCTGGCACGAACGCGGCGCATGTCGTCTACCATTCGCGTCGCCGAGGTCGAGGAGCTGCCGCCGGGGAAAGGCCGCGTCGTGGAAGTCGGCGGCCGCCACTTCACCGTCTTCAATCGTGACGGGGCGTTCTACGCCACGACGTCGACGCACTTCGTCCGGCGCGCGCCCGACGCCGGCGACACGTCGACGACCTGCCCGCCGCACGGCATGGAGTTCGACGTGTGGATGGAAGACTCCCCGGCGCGCCTGCGCGACGAGGAGCGCTGCCGCGTCGAGATCGACGACGACGTCGTCTGGCTGGTCCTCGACTAGGCGCGTTCTCGGCTATTGTTCGCCGCATGGCAGTCAGCCGTACGGCGCAATTTGTCGCGCTCTATCGCGCGCTCGAGAGCGTCGGGCCGCGCGCGCGGCTGCACGATCCGTACGCCGAGCGCTTCTTGTCGCCGTCGCTGGCGCGGGCGGTGCGCGTGGCCCGCTTCGCGCCGCTCGGCGCGCTGCTCACCGGCTACGCCGATCTGCGTGCGCCGGGCGCCCGCACCTCGGCGATCGCGCGCACGCTCTACATCGACGACGTCGTGCGCGGGGCGACGGCGGCGGGAGTGCGTCAGCTCGTCGTCCTCGGTGCCGGCTTCGACTGCCGCGCGCATCGGCTGCCCGAGCTGCGCGACGCCGTCGTGTACGAGGTCGACCGCGCCGACACGCAGCGGCACAAGCGCGCCATGGTCGGCGACGATGCGCGCAACGACGTCCGCTACGTCGCCGTCGACTTCTTGCGCGACGACGTCGCCACCGCGCTCGCCGCCGCCGGCTGGGACGCGGCGCGCCCGTCGCTGTTCATCTGGGAGGGCGTCACCAACTACCTGACCGAATCGGCGGTCCTCGACGTGCTCTCGTGGATCGGCCGCGCCGCGCCCGGCTCGCGCGTCGTCTTCACCTACGTCCACGCCGGCGTGCTCGACGGCAGCGTCGCCTTCCTCGGCGGGCCGCGCATCCTCGCCAACGTGCGCAGCTTCGGCGAGCCGTGGACCTTCGGCCTACGCCCCGACCAGATCGCGCCGTTCGTGACGCGCGCCGGCCTGACGCTCGTCGACGACTGCGGCGCCGACGAGTATCGCCGCCGCTGGCTCGGGCGCACCTCGCCCGGCTACGCGTTCTATCGGATTGCCGTCGCCGCTCGCTAGGAGAGCGCCGATTTCAGCTCGCGCGCGATGCGCTCCTGAATCTTGCCCTTCATCGGGATCAGCGCGAACGACAGATCCAGCAGCACCGCGACCTTGTCGTCGGCGACCTTGATGGTGCCGCTGACGCCCGTGCGCTTGAGCGTCGCTTCCCGATCGCTCGTCCAGCGCGCGTCGATTCCGTACTTGGCGGACAAGCGATCCGCCAGCTCCTGCAAGCGGCGCTTGACCTCGTCGAGGGGGAGGGCGTGCGCCTGCTCGATGTTCAGCTTGGCCATTGACGCTCCATATCATGTGCTAGCTTACGCGGTCGAGATGCGTCTCACGCAATTTGCCCTCAGCGGTGGTTGAGCGGCAAAGGTAGGTCCGGGCGACCTACGAGTGATCATGGAGCGGCTGCAGCCGCCCGCCAGCGGGGCGCTGCTGGTCGGAACGGAGACGTCCGACGACGCGGGCGTGTATCGACTGAACGATCGCGAGGCCCTGGTGGTGACGGCCGACTTCATCACGCCGCCGTCGGACGATCCGCGGCTCTACGGCCAGATCGCCGCCGCCAACTCGCTCAGCGACGTGTTCGCCATGGGCGGCCGCCCGCTGACGGCGCTGGCGCTGTGCATGTTTCCCAAGGCGCTCGAGCCCGACCTGGCGCGCGAGATCCTCGCCGGCGGACAGGACAAGGTCGTCGAGGCCGGCGCCGTCGTCGCCGGCGGTCACACCGTGCGCGGCGAGGAGCTGTTCTACGGCCTGTCGGTGACGGGCGTCGTCGATCCGCAGCAGATCACGCGCAACGTCGGCGCGCGGCCCGGCGACGCGCTCGTGCTCACCAAGCCGCTCGGCTCGGGCCTGGTGATCAACGGGCTGCGCAAGGGCGCCATCGACGAAGCCGGCGCGCGCCCGACGCTGGAGGTGCTGGCGCGCCTCAACCGCGCGGCGTGCGAGATCACCGTCGCGCTCTTGCCGCGCGTGCACGCGATGACCGACGTCACCGGCTTCGGCCTCGTCGGCCACGCGCTCGGCATGGCCGGCGGCGGCGCTGTTTCGCTGCACGTCGATCTCTCGTCGCTGCCGCTCTATTCGCCGGCGCGCGCCATGCACGCCGCCGGCGTGACCACCGGTTCCACCAAGCCCAACCGCGCGCACGGCGCCGCCCGCGTGCGCGGCACGCTCGATCCGTTCTGGGACGCGCTCGTGCACGATCCGCAGACCTCGGGTGGGCTCCTCATTGCCGTCGACGCCGGCGTTTCCGATGATCTCGTGAATCGGCTGCGCGACGCCGGCGTCGAGCACGCCACCCGCATCGGCGAGGTGCGTGCGTCCGATCAACCGTTCCTCGAATTCGTGGGAGGTTCCTGATGCCGCTGGTATTCCGAGAGCTGCACAAAGCGAAGTCGCCCGAGATGCTCAACGAAGAGTGGCTCCTGCTCGAGAACACCGGGCCGGGCGTGGTCACCGCGCAGAAGGTCGATCTCACCGTCGCGCGGCGCGCGAACGATCGACCGCATCCGCTCGGCACGCTCGATCCCGGGTTCATCCTGCATCCCAACGAGAAGATCCGCCTGGTGACCGGCACGCCGTCGAAGAAGGCGCAGGGCACGCCGCCCGAGGAGAAGGGCGACATCAAGAACTACCACCTGTTCTTGCGCGAGCCGGTGCTGAAGGCGCCGGGGCTGATCGTGCGCGTGAGCCAGAAGCAGCAGGAGCTGGCGAAGGCGACGTTCGCGCCGGCCAAGAAGTCGGGCATCGACGACGACGGAGGGGAGTGACCGGCGCGATCCACATCGAGGGCGCGCGCACGCACAACCTCAAGAACGTGCGCGTCGAGATCCCGCGCGCCGCGCTCACCGTCGTCACCGGCGTGTCGGGCTCGGGCAAGTCGTCGCTGGCGTTCGATACGTTGTATGCCGAAGGGCAGCGGCGCTACGTCGAGTCGATGTCGACCTACGCGCGGCAGTTCCTCGAGCGCATGGTGCGTCCCGACGTCGACAGCGTCACCGGCGTGCCGCCGTCGATCGCCATCGAGCAGCGCAACGGCGTGCGCAACGCGCGCTCGACGGTGGGGACGGTCACCGAGATCAGCGATTACCTGCGGCTGTTCTTCGCGCGCGTCGGCGAGATGCACTGCCCGAAGTGCGACGCGCTCGTGGTGCGCGATACCGCGTCCATGGCTGCGGACCGGACGATCGCCGCAGTGGGCGCCGCAGCGGGCGCTGCAGCGGGCGCCGAGGCGGGCGGCGCGCGCGTGCACGTCGCCGCGCGCTCGAAGCTGCACGTGGAGGAGCTGGTGCGCGCCGGCTATCAGCGCCTCCATGCCGTCGGTGACGAGATCGGCGTGCTCGTCGATCGCGTGGTCGATCCGTCGAGCGATCGCGGCCGGCTCGTCGAGGCGTTCGCCACCGCCTTCGCGCTCGGCGACGGGCGCGCGGAGGCGTGGATCGGCGAGCGGCAGCTGCGCTTCGACGAGGGCCTGGCGTGCAGCCACTGCGGCACGACGCTGCGCGCGCCCGAGCCGGCGCTGTTCTCGTACAACTCGCCGCTCGGCGCGTGCGACACGTGCCAAGGCTTCGGGCGTGTCATCGGCATCGACCTCGAGAAGGTGGTGCCCGACGCGCGCAAGACGCTGCGCGAGGGCGCGATCGCGCTGTTCCAGACCAAGTCGAACCGCGAGTGCCAGGACGACCTGGAGAAGCTGGCCCAAAAACGCAAAGGGGCGCACAAGGTCCGGCTCGACGTGCCGTGGGCCGAGCTGCACGAGCGCGAGCGGTGCTGGGTTCTCGACGGAGATCCCGGGTACAAAGCGGGCGGCTGGCGGCGCGGGCAGTGGTACGGCGTGCGCGGCCTGTGGCGCTACCTCGAGTCGAAGAAGTACAAGATGCACGTGCGCGTGCTGCTCGCGCGCTATCGCGGCTACGACGAGTGCCCCGAGTGTCGCGGCACGCGGCTGCGCAAGGAGGCGCTGGCGGTGCGCGTCGGCGGCAAGACCATCGCCGAGCTCGAGGCCATGCCCGTCGGCGAATTGCCCGCGTTCCTCGCGGGCCTTTCCCTGGGCAAGCAGGCGCGCGCGACGGCCGAGCCGATCCTGCACGAGCTCGGCTCGCGGCTGCACTATCTCGACGAAGTCGGGCTCGGCTACCTGTCGCTGATTCGCCAGGCGCGCACGCTCTCGGGCGGCGAGGCGCAGCGCATCGCGCTCGCCAGCGCGCTCGGCGCCAACCTGACGGGCACGCTCTACGTGCTCGACGAGCCGTCGGTGGGGCTGCACCCGCGCGATACGCATCGCCTCATCCGCGTGCTCAAGCAGCTGGTGGCGCGCGGCAACACCGTCGTCGTCGTCGAGCACGACGCCGACATCATGCGCGAGGCGGACGCGGTGATCGATCTCGGCCCCGGCGCCGGCGCGCGTGGCGGCGAGATCGTGTTCGCCGGCAGCTACGAGGCGCTGGTGCGCGATCGCGACAGCGTGACCGCCCAGTTCCTCCGTTCGCGCGAGCGCTCGGCACCGTCGGTGACGCCGCGCGAGGTGCTGCGTGAAGCGCCGCCGTCGTGGCTGACGATCCGCGGCGCACGCGCGCACAACCTGCGCGGCATCGACGTGGCGCTGCCGGTCGGGCGCTTCTCGTGCCTCACCGGCGTCAGCGGCTCGGGCAAGTCGTCGCTGCTCGTCGACGTGCTGCACGGCAACGCCTTGCGCCTGCGCGGCCAGCCCGTCGACAGCGTCGGCGCCTGCGACGCGCTCGAGGGCCTCGACGCGTTTGCCGACGTCGTGCTCGTCGACCAGGCGCCGCTCGGCCGCTCATCGCGCTCGAATCCGGCGACCTATCTGAAGGCGATGGACGAGCTGCGCGCGCGCTTCGCCAAGACCAGCGACGCCGAGCGGCTCGGCCTCGGCGCCGGCGCCTTCAGCTTCAACGTCAGCGCCGACAAAGGCGGCGGGCGCTGCGAGGTCTGCGGCGGCCACGGCACGCAGACGCTGGAGATGCACTTTCTCGCCGACGTCACCGTGGTGTGCGACGGCTGCGACGGGCGGCGGTTCAACGGCAAGACGCTCGGCGTGAAGTGGCACGGCCTGTCGATCCTCGACTGCCTCGAGCTCACCGTCGACGAGGCGCTCGCGACCTTCGCCCAGCTCGAAGACGGCAAGAAGTTGGTCGCGCGCCTGCAGCCGTTCGCCGACGTCGGGCTCGGCTATCTCGAGCTCGGCCAGGCGACGGCGACGCTGTCGGGCGGCGAATCGCAGCGCATCAAGCTCGCCGCCCATCTGTCGCCCGGCGCCGGCCCGACGCTGTTCCTGCTCGACGAGCCGACCACCGGCCTGCACGGCCGCGACGTCGAGGTGCTGCTCGCCGCGCTCGCCCGCCTGCTCGAAGCCGGCCACACCGTCGTCGCCATCGAGCACAACCTCGACTTCATCCGCCGCGCCGACTGGCTGGTCGATCTCGGCCCCGAAGGCGGCGTCGGCGGAGGTGCGCTGGTGTGCGCCGGTTCCGTCGACGAGGTGGCCGCCTGCCGCGCCTCGCATACGGGACGCGCGCTTGCGGCCCTGATGCAGCGCGAGCGCCGGCGCGGCTGAAACATTCGCCGCGGCTCCGCCCGTCGGAGATGCGCGGGAATGTAGGCGATCGCCGTTCATTATTTCACGCTATATTTTTCGTATTGATGACAACACTTTAGCCTCGCCTTGCCACGGGGCGCGAGCTACAATCGAACCCAATGCGCAGTGTGCTCGCGAGACACCGGCGACGCGCGCGGGGCTTCACGCTTCCCGAGCTCATGGCCGTCGTTGCGATCATCGGCGTCATGGGCGCGATCGCGATGGCCACGCTGAGCCGCTCCGGCGACGCGGAGAACGCCGGCGCCTATGCGCGCTCGATCGAGTTCGCGATGATGAACGCGCGCTCGCAGTCGATCAGCGACGGCTTCGTGCGCCGCCTCAAGTGCAACCTCGTCACCACGCGCGGCTCGTGCGCCGTCGAGAAGGCGAGCGTGTCGGGCACCAATCTGACCAACGCGAACTGGCCGCCGACGGCGGGCACGCAGGAGCAGATCATCTGGTCGGGCAGCCACGCGACCTTGTGGAACGTGATCCCCTCGCTCGACTACAACGCCAACAACGCCGGCGCCCAGGCGACGACGACGAAGTATCTGTACTTCCGGCCCGACGCCACCATCTCGGACACGATGCCGCCGGCGGCGCCCACCTACACCACGGGCGTCACCTTCTACGTCAGCGACGTCAACGGCACCAACGTGAGCAACCAGTACAAGATCTACGTGTACGGGCTCACCGGCATGCCGAGGCTGGTGAACAATTGGTGAGCGCGCGTCGCAAGCGCAGCCGCGGCTTCACGCTGATCGAGCTGCTCGTCGCCATGGCGCTGACGACGGTGGGCCTGGTCGGCCTCGTCGCGCTGCAGTCGATCGCCATCCGCGGCAACATGATGTCGCGCAACTTCGGCGAGGCGATGGGCATCGCGCAGTCGCGCCTCGAGGAGGCCGAGCACACGCTCTACGCCAACCTGCCGGGCATGACCGAGGGCACTTGCGCCGCGACGTCGCCGCCGACGACGCCGACCTGCAACGGCGCGGTGTTGACCACCCTCAGCCCCGATCCGGCGTCGACGACCGAGGCGATCTACTCGCGCTGCACGGTCGCGACCACCGACCTCACGAACAACAAGACGACGATCCAGGTGACCGTGTGCTGGAACGACCTCGGCTACAACGGCGTCACCAACAAGACCGTTCACGCCATCACCCTTTACACCGTGAGGAGCCCGTGAGGAGCCGCGGCTTCACGCTCATCGAGCTCATGGTGTCGATGGCGCTGTTCGGCCTCATCGCCGTCGGCGCCATGTCGCTGGTGATGTCGGGCGCGCGCATGCAGGCGCATTCGTCGCGCGTCGACCTGGCGCAGAATTCGCTGCGCACCGCGCTCGACCTCATCACCCGCGACGTGCTCGCCGCGGCGTCGGGCGCCAAGAACACCGGCACGATCACGATCCCGGGCGGCACGACGGTGAACGCGATCGACTTCACCGGCAACGCCGAGTCGAGCGCGCCCTACGCCAACGGCACCGACAAGCTCGAGCTCTACAGCGTCGACGGCTCGACCATCGCGCAGCTCACCTCCGCGGTGGCCGGCAGCGCGACGACGCTGCCCATCTCCTACGAGACCCTCGGCAGCCACGTCACCGTCGGCAGCTTCACCAAGACGACGTCGCCGTACAACTCG
>Ga0134125_10008472_pt1 | contig 11606 bp, 7 predicted proteins | sample KB31751_FD_96464 | JGI IMG/M metagenome (GOLD analysis project Ga0134125, IMG submission 96464) | Terrestrial soil microbial communities with excess Nitrogen fertilizer from Kellogg Biological Station, Michigan, USA - KB3-175-1 | ecosystem: Environmental > Terrestrial > Soil > Unclassified ... | reverse complement strand
GGGAAAGATCCTGTCCTACACTGGGGATCAATATGCCTGCTAAGCCGCAGCGGCTGTTATCGGAAGAGCGAAGACGGGAGATCGTGAGACTGTTGAAGCATGAGGGGAGCGTCACGGTAGACGATCTGGTGCGAAGGTTTAAAGTTTCGGCCGTAACACTCCGCGCCGATCTCGGCGAACTTGCCGACCAAGGAATCCTGGTTCGTTCGTATGGCGGCGCCATGTTGCCGCAGGATCCGCACCAGGAATTTCCTCTGCGCATTAAGAAGACGATTCATCACGCCGAAAAGGTGAGGATTGGCCGCGCGGCGGCCAGATTGATCCAGCCGTACCAGCGCGTGATTCTCGATTCGGGCACGACGTCGGCCGAAGTGGCCCGCGCTTTGAAACAGACGAATCCCTCGGGAATCACGGTGATTACGCACGCGATCAACATCGCCCAAGAGTTTATCGATTGCCCGAACATATCGGTGATCATGCTGGGCGGCGTTATGCGCCACGTGTCGGGCTCGTTTGTCGGGCCACAAGCGGAGCATCTCTTGTCTGAGTTGCACGCCGATCATTTCTTTCTCGGCGTGGATGGCCTCGACCCGCAGTTCGGCTTATCGACGCCCGATCTTCTGGAAGCCCAGCTCAATACACTGATGATGAGGGTTTCTCAGGAGGTCAGCGTCGTCGCCGATTCGAGCAAAATCGGACGGCGCAGCCTCTCGAATATCGGCGACGTAAACCAGGTTCGCCGGCTTGTGACGGATGATGGCGCCGCGCCGGACGTGCTTGCGGCGCTTCGCCAGAAAGGACTCGAAGTTATCGTCGTGTAGTGATCTTCGATCCGGGTTTCCGCAGATGAAAAAATCGATTGGCGACAACATCATCCCCAAGGGCATGTCCTTCGAGCAGGGACTCCACCTTGTGAAACGGGCCGGCTACGACGGGATCGAGATGTGGCTGGGCGCCCAGCCCTGGTTCCAGATGAAGACAAGCGACGCCGAGGCCCGCGATCTCTATCGCAAAATTCGGGATGCCGGACTTCTTGTTTCGAATGTCTCAAATTCGCTCGATTGGGACGAGAATATCTGTGCCCGCGACCCGCGCGTGCAACAGGCGGCATTCCGCCACATTGAACGGCAACTCGAAACCGCCCGGATGTTCGAAACCGATGCAATTCTGGTGGTCGCCGGGGTCGTTACCGAAGAGAATCCATACAACGAGGTTTATGGGCGCTGCCGCGATGCGCTGCAGATGCTGGGCGGGAAAGCCGCAAGTGCAAAAGTCAAGATCGGGATCGAGAATTGCAATTCGGAACAGCGCTTCCTCCTGAGTCCGCGCGAATTTTCGAAATTTTTGGATGAAGTGAATAGCCAGTGGGTGGGCATTCACCTGGATGTCGGCAATATCCACGATGACGGATTTGCCGAGCAATGGATCGAAATCACCGGCCCGCGCATCACGCGAATTCATCTGAAAGACGTGCTGAAACATCGCGGCCGGTGCGGTAACCAGAGCGTCTACACCAACCTGTTTTTGGGCGACAATAACTGGGTGGCGATTCACAACGCCCTGCAAAAGGTTAAATACGACGGCTGGCTGATCGCGGAAATGGAATCGCGCTACCACTACGCCGCCGACCAGCAGTTCTTCGATACGGCGGTCGCCATGGACCGTGTTATCTCAGGACGCCTTTAGGAAAAGCTATGTTGACGCGCCGCCAGATTCTTTTGATAGCCGCCTCTGGCGCGTTACTGCCATATACCGGTTTGGCAGCGCGTGAAAAGCGGCGCCAAGCGGCGCGATGGATTGTGGTCGATCGCCGCAATTCGCTCGCATGCGAGTCGGCACGAGGATTCCAGGCCGCGCTGCGGCGAACCGGTGAACGATTCGAAGTCTCGGATGCCGTGCCGCTCTGCCGTGCTGAACTGATTGTATTGCCGTTCGCAGGCACATTGCCGCAAAGACAAGTCTCGCAGCTACGTAGTCAGCTTGCTTCCGGCTGCTCAGTGATTTTCGAAAGTGGCGCGAGCTTTGCTTCACACGATGAAAAGTTACGGCAGCGCATGATGTGGCGGCAGGCATTTGGCATTCATGCCGATTTGCCGCCTTCGGCTCCGGCGTGCCCGGTCGGCGATCCGCCGGATTACGTGCGTTATCATTGGCCGGCGGATGTGCAGATCCGCCACTTCGGTGAGTTTTTTCCGGTCGACATCTCCGGCGCCGAAGAAATTGCTATTTACCGGGAAGGAACAGTCGCCATCCGAAAACGAATCGGCGGTGGCGAACTGTTGTTTTTGAGCTCGCCGTTAGGCCCCATGCTGGCGGCGGAGGATCATCAAGCGGCTGAACTGACAGCCGGAATGATTCAACACTCGATGTCGATTTGAGCGATAACCCACAGGGGGGTGACCATTGCAACCCGTTCTTGAAACTACCGGATCTCCCGTACCGCAGGAGGCCATCCGTCCTCCAAAAGCAACCGTCCGTAACGTCGCGATCGACGCTTACCGCGGCCTTGTCATGGTGCTGATGATGGCCGAGGTCCTGCACCTTGCGGAAGTCGCACGCGCCTACCCGGGCAACTGGTTCTGGGCCGTGCTCGGCTACAACCAAAGCCATGTCCAGTGGGCCGGCTTCTCGCTACACGATCTCATCCAGCCCTCGTTCACATTTCTGGTGGGCGTGGCCATGCCTTATTCCATTGCCAGCCGCATTGCCAAAGGAAAGAGCTTTCGCGAATTGTTCGGACACGCGATCTGGCGCGCCTTCTTGCTGATCATTCTCGGAATCTTTCTGCGATCGATGACCAGCACGCAGACGAATTTCACGTTTGAAGATACGTTGACTCAGATCGGCCTTGGCTATCCCATTTTGTTCCTGCTAGGGTTCCGTTCGCAGCGCTGGGCATGGAGCGCGTTAGGCATCATCTTATTTGGTTACTGGCTGGCTTGGGCGCTGTATCCGGCCCCGGGGCCGAACTTCAATTACCAGGCGGTTGGCGTTCCCGCCGGCTGGACACACAACTTTACCGGCTTCGCCTCCCATTGGAATATGAACAGCAATCTGGGCGTTGCCTTCGATCGATGGTTTTTGAATCTGTTCCCACGTCAGACGCCGTGGCTATATAACGGTGGCGGCTACCTGACGCTCAGCTTCATCCCAACGCTTGGCACGATGATTCTCGGCTTGGCTGCCGGCCGCTGGCTGCGAGGGTGTGCCCCACGAATTCCAATGAAGCGTTTGCTGATCGCCGGTGTCATCGGCATCGCGGCTGGCGTGCTTCTGCACGTGACCGGCATCTGCCCGGTGGTGAAGCGCATCTGGACCCCGAGTTGGACGCTGTTCAGCGGCGGCATCTGCTTCCTCTTCCTCGCCGCTTTCTGCTGGATTATCGAGTTGAAGGGCTATAAGAAATGGGCGTTTCCGCTGGTTGTGGTCGGCATGAACTCGATCGCGGCTTATGTCATTGCCGATGGGTTCGGGCGTTTCGTCCTGAACACGCTTCACATTCATCTGGGGCATCGCGTGTTTCAGATATTCGGCACTTCGCTCGAACCACTGACGACCGGCATCGTCATGCTGCTGATCTATTGGCTGATTCTCTACCGGATGTATCAGCGCAAGCTGTTCCTGAAGATCTGATTTGCCCTCGACGTGTGGTCACCAGATCAGCTTCAGCGCGAGTTGAATCTGCCGCGACGTTGTGGCTGTGCTGGTGATCACGCCCGCCGTAGTGGAAGGGGGCGCAGTCGCGGACGTAAACGCGATCAAGTTGGGCGTGTTGAAGTTGGCAGTATTGAAGAGGTTAAAGGCTTCGGCTCGGAATTGCAGGTCCAGCCTTTCGGACAGTTTTGTATCTTTAAACAGCGATAAATCCACCTCGCTGAGGCCCGGGCCGTCCAATATATTGCGGCCCAGATTGCCGAGCGTTCCATTCGGGGGCACGGCAAACGCATTTGGATCGAACCAGCCGTTAGGCGATCTCAAAATTATTTTTCCTCGAAATGCCGGGTTCAGCGATGGCCGGATGGGGTTCTGCGCATTTCCGTTATTCGACGGATTGAAGCTTAGTTCCGGCGTGAAGGGAAATCCGGAACGAAGTGTAGCGATGGCGTTGATGGACCAGCCTGAGGCCAGCTTGTCCGCGGCGCCGGAACTCTGGCCGAAGGATGTCTTCCCGCGGCCGAATGGCAGTTCATAGCTGCCGTCAATGGCGGCCACATGTTGCACATCGAATGTTGCGCGGCCTTTATCCAAAGCGAGATTCTGCGCGTCCATTACGAGCCCCGGAGCATTTGCCGCGGCGCTTCCGTTCAGTGTGTCGCCATCGTCCAGTGCTTTTGACCACGTGTATACACCTCGAAGCTGCAATCCGTCATGAAATCGATGGTTTAAATCGAATTGCAGCGCGTTATAGGAGCTGACGCCCTCCGAAAACCAAGTCCACGTGCTGCCTAGATTGGGATTGGCAAGCGGTGATCCTGGCGGATAGTAGATCGTCCCTTGGGGCAATGACGCCGGGCAGGGCGCCGCCGGACATATCGTGGGAAAGGGCTCGTTCGCGTCAAGGCTGACGATTTCGTGATATCCATGCGATCCGACATAGCCGACGCTGAGCACCGTGTCACGCGCGACCTGCTGTTGGAGCTTCAACGTATACGAGATGATGGTCGGCGTTTGGAGATCGGCCTGAACGCCCGCCGGCGAAATGACGCTGTTTGACGGAGGCGCTTCGCCCGGCACAACGTGAAGCGTGGAAACCGGCACGTTCTTTAACGTGATAGACGTGTTAAACGGAGCGTTCTGATCGAGGCGATAGCTGAGCGCGTCCTGCAAGGAGTTGTACATGCCGAAACCTGCCCGGATCACCGTTTTGCCGCGACCCCAAGGATCCCAGGCCAATCCGACGCGCGGCTGCGGAAGAAATTTGGCGTTGTTCTCGGTGAATGCAGAAGACCCGATTCGTGGCTGGGTCTGCAGCACGCCGTTCAATCCGAAGATGAAGTTCGATGCCCGGCCCGACACCTCATTCCAGCCATTCGTGAACTCGTCGCGGAAACCGAGCGAGAGCGTCAGCCGAGGATGCAGCCGTATCTCATCCTGGAAGTAAAAGGCGCCGTCCAGCGAACGCCAACCCAACAGGTGAGGATCGGGCACCGCGGTGAATGTCGTAATTGTGCCTTCTAGAAAGCTTTGTATGCTCGAGAATGTCGCTTGGCCGTATTGGCCCAGCGCTTCTGCATCGTTCGCTTGAATGCGCTGAAACCAGGCCCCGGCGCTGATCTGGTGCGCACCCTTCACAACAGAAACGGAATCGTAGTAAGTGAACAGGTTCCGGGTGATGAAGAGATTGCTGCCGTTGTTGCTGCCAGCGAGCGTGATGGCGCTCGGTGTGTTTGGAGTTGCATTCCCTCCAATTACAAGAGCGCTCATTGGACGGCCATCGACGAATCCCGGCGTGTCCACCGTGGGCTTTCCAGTATAGAAGTAGCTTGCGCGCGAGAAACCCGCGCCTGCGGTATTCAATACGCGCGGCGAAAACACATGCGTTTCGCGCAGACTCGCGGCTTGCTCCCGGAGCGATTCGATGTCGAGGCTGTATGGGTTCTGCGTGGGAGTGTAGTCGGCGCTGTCGTCGACGGTGTATATGGCGCTGAGCGTATCGCGATCCGAGAAAATCTGATCGCCTCGAATGGTTCCGAAATCTTCGCGAATGGTTTGTACGGGGCTGTTAAATGCCTCCGCGATACCGCCTCCGAGTTCGGGGCCGTTCGGAGCCGGCCAGAAAGAAAGCAGCGGCTCTACTCCGGGCGCCAGACCGACATTTTGCAGAGCGCCATTAGGCCCCGGAAGAAATCCTTTGCGCGCGTTATCGTCCGGGACCATCGTCACGTTGCTCAAGCCGAGGTGCTGCCGGAAAGCTTCGTAGTTGCCAAAGAGAAACGTCTTGTTCTTCTTGATCGGGCCGCCAAGCGATGCCCCAAACTGATTGCGCCCGAAATTAGGAACAGACGAGCGGTCGAAGAAATTACGGGCATCGAGAGCGCTGTTCCGGAAGAACTCGTACAGGCTGCCGTGCACGCTGTTTGTTCCGGATTGTGTTTCGACAATGACCTGCGCGCCCGGCCGTTTTCCATACCGGGCGTCGTAGTTGTCGCTGAGAACGTTGAATTCGCGAATCGCATCCACGCCCAACAGTTCGCCGCTTGTGCCTCCGGGCTGCATGTTGATTTCGGCGGCGCCGGTGTATTCAATGCCGTCGAGCAGAAACAGATTCTCCTGCGGCCGCCGGCCAGAAACGGAAAACATGTTCCCGACCGCGGAGTTCGAAACGCCCACGCCGCCCGTCTTCGCGGCCGTGTAATTGACGATGCCCGGGTTCAACGTGAGCAACTGATCGTAACTGCGGCCGTTTAACGGCAGGTTCTTCACAGCCCGCTCATTCACTACGCCCGAGGTCTGGCTGGTGGACGTGCCGACTAACGGCGCTTGCTCCGTCACCATCACCTGCTGTTGCAATTCGCCTAGCTCCAAGGTGAAATTGATCGCCGCCTGCTGGCCGATCACCAGCGTGATCCCGTTCCGTACAATCGGCTGGAAGTTCTGTTTCTGAACGTAAACCGCATAGCGACCGACCGGGAGAGAGAGGACGATATAGCGGCCACTGCCGTCTGTGGCAGTGCGGCGCTCGACGCCGGTTTCGAGATCCTCCACGACAATGGTTGCCTGCTGGATGGCAGCGCCGGAGCGATCCTGCACCACGCCTCCGATGGACGCTACATTTTGTGCGCGGCAGGCGATGGCGCAAGCGATCAGAAGCAGGGCCCTATGAACGCGCGATAGCATGTTAAGCGTGTCTCGTATAGCAGACGATGGATAGTATACAAGACAAACGACGGCAACTTGCGGCTACACGTCCCGCGGGCACAGCCCTCAACGAGAAGGGTTCAGATCAAAAGGTCGCCGGTGTGGGTTACATCGTATCCCGCAATCGTTTCGAGCTTTCGTCGGAGCGTCGACCGGTTCAGAGTATCGAGCAACGCCTTCATGGCTGGAAGTTCGAGCGAGTCCTTGCCCACGGACAGATCGAAGCGTTCCACGGCGAGCGGGATAAAATCCAATCCGAACCGGCGGGCGGCCGAGCGTGTTGCGATACAGCAATCGGCGGCGCCGCTTGCCACCGCGAAGCGGCTGCGAGATGGCCTTGCGCGATGCATTCGTAACCACGCACAGACGATTCGGAAATGCCCGAATTGGCAAGACCGGAATCCAGTAAGTCCCTGCTGCCCGAACCCTTCTCGCGATTCACAATGGCGATGCCCTTACCCGCTAAATCGGCGATTGTTCGAATGCCTTTCGGATTCCCCCGCCGCACAACCAAGCCCTGTTCCCAAACGGCGAAAGTCATAACACGCATGCCGCCGCGCGGAAACAGCTTTTTGACAAACGGCACGTTGTACTCGCCACTGTGACGGTCCCTCAAATGGGACCCGGCCGCGTGCACGCGATGCTGAGCCAGACAGTCGAGGGCTTTTTTGCTGGAGCAGGGAACCGTGACAATGTCTATGCTGGACGACCGTACTAGGTCGCTCAACACGGACAACGCCGGATCGCATCCGGCGAGTAAGAGTCGTTTGCCGTTCTCCGGAATTTCGCCGGCGGCCCGCACGGATACGCGGCGCTTCGACTTCCTCTCGATGAGCCCATCGGCATGCGGCAGATAGGCAGGTATGGGCGACACGGCGCTGGCAACCAAGGATCGGCCAACGCGGCACAACTGCACAAGCGGGCCATCGCCGATTTCGTCCGCCGGATCGCACAGCAATTCAGCTTGGACCGGCTCCGTCGATTGTTCCGCTCGATTCGCGAGCGAAAACAGCTCTTCCACGCCGACTTGCAGCACTCGCGCCATTTGCAGCGCGGTAACCGTGTTCGGAACATAGTTTCCGGCTTCAATCGCATAAATGGTTTGCCGGCTTACCCCGACGTGTTTTGCCAGTTCAGCCGCGCTCAATCCGCGGCTGCTTCTGAGTTCGTGGACCCTGTTCGAAATCTGCGGCACTGCCATGAGCCTGTGTTCCTTCGAAAACAACATTGTCGTGTGAAAGCCACTCAATGTCCATCTGGCGTTCCAACCGCTGCAAAATAGGAACATGAACCGCAGATCGTTTCTGGGAGCCGCGACGACCGGCCTAGCGATGGCGCAGACCGCCCGAGATCAGCCGGCGCGCCTACGCGATATTCGGCAACCTCTTGCCATTACGATGTGGGATTTCTCGTGGTTGGAGCGGCGCTGGTCCGGAGCGGGATACGAGAACTGGGATTTCATCCTGGACGAGTTGATACGCCGCGGCTACAACGCCGTTCGAATCGACGCATTTCCGCATCTGGTCGCGGCAGCGCCGGAGCGGACCTGGGAACTGCTGCCTGTCTGGACGCAGCAGGCTTGGGGCAGTCCCGCCAAGAATCGTGTCCGCATCCAACCAGGGCTCAATCAATTCATTCGCAAATGCGGGGATCGTGGTCTGAAAGTCGGGTTGTCCACTTGGTTCCGGCAAGATGCCGATAACACGCGGATGAAAATACATACTGCCGAGGATCATGGCCGCATTTGGAAAACAACTCTCGACAGCATCGCCGCCGATGGCCTGTTAAAGCACCTGCTATATGTCGATCTCTGCAACGAGTTTCCGCTCGACATCTGGGCGCCGTTCCTGCCGAAGGGGCTGAAACGCGCGAGTCCCGCCGGCGCTCGGTGGATGCGCGGCGCCATCGCGGTTGTCCGAAAGGCATACCCCGATCTGGAATATACATTCTCGATGACTTCCGAGTATGACACCTGGCGCCAACAGGATGTGTCGATGCTCGATTTTCTCGAACTGCATCTCTGGATGACCCAATGGTCGGATTTTTATAAGCAAGTGAACTACAACTACGAACGCTTCAGCCCCAAAGGATACGACAATTTGCAAGAGCGCGCCAAACCGCTTTATCTATCGAAACCGCAGTACTGGCAATCGAAACTGAAGGACGGCATCCGGTTTGGCGAGAACTGGTCGCGCGCATCGGGTTTACCGTTAATTACGACCGAGTGTTGGTCGGTGGTCGATTACAAAGATTGGCCGTTACTAACCTGGGACTGGATCAAGGAATTGTGCGAGGTTGGAGTCCGCAGCGCCGCGGCTACGGGCCGCTGGGTGGCAATGGGGACCAGCAACTTCTGCGGACCTCAGTTCGCCGGTATGTGGCGGGACGAAGCGTGGCACCAAGAAATGACGAAGGTGATTCACGCGTCGCCCGCACAGATCCGCAAAACTAACTCGATCAAGTCAAGTTAGTGAGTTAGAGTAAACTACCGTCCGAAGCTATAGCCGACAGCCGCTCCGTATTCAGGAACCCACGAGCTTCCAAACTGGAAGAAGTTATTCACCCAATGCGCGTCTATCTGCGGACGGATGAAGAAACTATGAGTGACGTAAAACTTCACCCCGGCCGAAAGGTGTACCTGGAAGTGATTCGAGCTCTCCAGATAACTATTCGAGGTGGAGCATCCGGCGAAGATGTCACAATACTGCTGGGTGTAGTAGAACTTCAGGTTCACGCCTCCGAGGCCCGCCTGAAATTCAGGCACGATGCGCCTGGAGCCCGAAAAAGGCTGCCAAATCCCGTTGAAATCGTAAAATGTCGGCCGATATTTCAAGCCGGCGTACGATCCCTGGCTCATGCGAAACGAAGTCTCGGCGCCTACTCCGAAATGCGGCATGAACATGAAATCGCCGCCAACCGTACCGAATAGACCGCCCATCCGCGGCGGAAAATAGATGTTTCCATCGCCAAACGTGTCGGACCCGATTGTGCTGGCTGGCGCGCTGGCTGTACCCAAGCCGAAGTATGCATCGACGCCGCTTTGCGCGCTCGCCAAGCCAGCAGTCATAAACAGCAACAAAGGCGCGGAAATGACGAAACACGTATATCTCACTGTTACTCTCCTCTAAATCCGCGAAGGGGCGATCGACTCAGATTGCTTTCGCCAGCATGACTCGATGATTTACCCGTTCACTTTTAAGACATGGAAACCACCTGAGCCTGCGTTTGCGAACGGTAGTCATTCCGCTGAAGGAACGAAGTCGCCGCGGTTCAATGTAGATCCCGCCTATCGTTGAGTGAGACGTGTCTGCTCATGTTTGGGGTTTCAGGAGTATTGGAGAACGGCTGGGGGCGTGTATCGATTGATTTATAAATCCTTTGACTGTGACCTTTCACTAATCGCAATGAATCGCCGGACAAAGGATTACAAAAATTGAATGCGTCGCGGGCGGATGATTTGCAGCCATTGCGGGATGCCCGCGACATGGCGGCCGTAAATTCATGGAGCCGCTGAGCGTTGAGAGCGCGGGGCGAGAAAGGGAGCAGGAGGTTTCTCAGGCGGCCATGATAAAACGGATTGCTGACAACTTGCATCAACGAGTGGTCTACCGAGGAGAAATTGCGTTGCCCAAACGATTCCTGATCGCGTTGCTGTCTCTATGCGGCGTAGCCGCGGCATTTGTGTTGACCCGCCCCCCGGAGATTCCGTTTGAAACGCACACGATCGATCTCGGCTCCAGCGAATCCGCGGCCATTGCGGATATCGACGGCGACGGCAAACTCGATATCGTTTCCGGCGAGAACTGGTATCAGTCGCCGCACTGGACAAAGCATCGCTTTCGCGACATCGACTTCACCAACAATTACATCGACGACCTGAGCACGCTTCCGCTCGATGTGGACGAAGACGGTCATGTCGACGTCATTAGCGTCGGCTGGTTCAACAAGACGATTGCATGGTGGAGAAACCCGGGCACGATTGGTTCCCAGGAGTCCGGCGCCAAATGGCAAGAGCATCCGATCCAAACCGGCTATCCTGTGGAATTTGCGTTCCTGGTCGATCTCGACAACGACGGTAAAGCCAACGAAGTTCTTCCGGAATTTGGCGACGTGAACGCGCCGCTCGCCTGGTATGAACGCGATCATCATGGCGGCATCGCGAAGCGTGTTGTCAGCCCGCACAGCTACGGCCACGGCATCGGCTGCGGCGATGTAAACGGAGATGGCCGAAACGATATTCTCACGCCGAACGGCTGGCTGGAAGCTCCGGCCGATCCCCGCGCGAGTGATTGGAAGCTTCATCCCGATTGGAAACTGGGCGATCTCGGCTTCCTGTTTGTGGCGGACGTGAACGGCGACGGCCGTCCCGATGTCATCAGCTCCATGGCGCATGGCTACGGAGTTTTCTGGCTCGAAAACAAGGGAAATGGCGCCTGGGAGAAGCACACGATCGACGATAGCTGGTCCCAGCCTCACGCGGTCACCCTCGTCGATTTCCGCGGAACCCACAACATTGGTCTGCTTACCGGCAAGCGCTATATGGCGCATAACGGCAAGGACCCGGGCGCGCGGGAGCCGCTGGGTGTTTACTGGTACGAGCGCCTCCTCGTGCCTGGTTCGAAGAACATTGAATGGGTGAAGCACGTGATTAACTACGGCGGGCGTATCGGCGGCGGATTGCAAATTCCGGTCGCCGACATTGATGGAGATGGAGACCTGGATTTTGTGGTCGGAGGCAAGAGCGGGCT
>Ga0134125_10008468_pt1 | contig 11608 bp, 5 predicted proteins | sample KB31751_FD_96464 | JGI IMG/M metagenome (GOLD analysis project Ga0134125, IMG submission 96464) | Terrestrial soil microbial communities with excess Nitrogen fertilizer from Kellogg Biological Station, Michigan, USA - KB3-175-1 | ecosystem: Environmental > Terrestrial > Soil > Unclassified ... | reverse complement strand
GCTATAGTGATCCTGGAACCATCCGCATGGTGTCACCAGCCAATTATCGAAGCGGCGTAGTAAGGCGGCCAGCTTACTTTTGGCTACTAATCTTGTTCGCTGTTCTTGCGTTGGCTACTGCCGTAGTTACACGCACAAGCGTGTTTACTGTTTCTCACGGTATTTCCGTAAATGATAATAGTGCCGGTACAGTCCGGCAACATATGGACAGCGACGGCGTGCCATGGGTACCGCCGATTATTACGGTAATCATGGCCTCGCTTGTCATCCTGGCTTATCCGCGGATTGCTCCCGATGGGCCACCGATTCCCGATCTCTTCTATAAAGAAACTCTTTACAATCGTCCCCCGCCCACCTGCTAAGTCTCTCTGTATTCGCGTAACTGACTTGCATTCCTGTACATACTGCTGCGCACCGGGCAAGATAAAGCCGGATTGATCTCTGCGACAGAATGTGTTTCACCTGGAACCGAACGGAAGATTCTGCGTATGCCCGGCCCAGCAGTCATGACAGGAAATCGGCAAGCCTCCAGCTCTGAAGTTTTCTGAGCTGCGCTCAGGCCCAAAGCGAGCCGGTTGCGTTTATCACGGATGAGATCCCTGTGGTCCTCACTTTGTTCCACAACTACTTGCCGTACCGTGTGCGAGTCCCGTCTCCGGGTTGTTCACGGTCCGCGCAGCAGGCTTAAACGAATAGGTGGCGCTTTATGGATGAAAACTCACAGATGAAGCAACGATGGAAGCACATAACAATTTTTGGGATGCTGACGGTCATCATTTGCGTCCTCGGCGTCTTGCGATTTTCCTCGACGAAAAAGGCCCATGCCGCTCAAACCGCGACGCAGCGATTGCGTCCAGTCGCTGTAGTGCTGGCGGGAAGAGGGTCGATCGTAAATGCGCTTGAGCTTTCGGGCACATTTCGCGCTTACCAGGAAGTAGACGTGCATGCCAAAGTGGCGGGCTATATCCGCCACATCTTTGTGGATGTAGGCGACAAGGTTAAACAGGGCCAGGTCCTGGCAGTGCTTGAAGTCCCGGAGTTGAACGCGCAGGTCATGGGAGCAAAGGCGGAGATGCAGAGTGACCAGAATGCAATTCAGCGCGCACAAAGCGAAGTCGAACGAGCCCAATCAAGCCACTCTGATTACCATTCTGCTTACACCCGGCTGAAGCAAGCCTCCAGCGCAGAACCTGGTCTCATCGCCGAGCAGGAGCTTGATGATGCTCTCGCAAAGGACAAAACCAGCGAAGCTGAAGTCGTCAGCGCGCAAGCCGAACTTGCAGAATCCCAAAGCCAGCTTGCCGCAGCCCAGGCGAACCTTGAACGGCTTAATGCGCTTCAACAGTACTCGCAAATCACAGCTCCCTTTGCCGGAGTTGTCACAAAACGTTATGCCGACACCGGCGCCTTAATTCAGGCTGGTACATCTTCAGACACACAATCCTTGCCTGTTGTCCGGTTAGCCGAATGGTCAAGGCTCCGATTGTTAGTGCCGGTGCCTGAATCGGCTGTTCCGCAGGTCCATCTGGGAGCCACCGTGACGGTCCGCGTCCCCGCGCTGGCCCGCACGTTCGAAGGAAAGGTTGCGCGTTTCTCGGATGATCTGGATCAGCAGACCCGAACGATGGATACGGAAATCGACGTTGAGAATCATGATGGAACACTCGTCGGAGGTATGTACGCGGAAACAGATTTCACGCTCCAAAGAAGCAACCGGACGGCCCTCACCGTACCGGTGCAAGCCATCACCCGCAACGGTACGACCTCCACTGTGATGGTTGTCAATTCGCAGGGTGTGATTGAAGAACGAGATGTAACGCTGGGCGAGGAAGGCTCTGCTCGAGTGGAAATTAAAGGTGGTCTATCGCCCCGGGATGAGGTGGTTGTCGGCAACCGCTCAGACCTTAGGGCTGGCGAAAAGGTCTTGCCGAAAACCGTAAGCGTTGCGGCAGCGAATATGGAGGCGGGTTCCTGATGTCCAGATTTGCGATCAAGAATCCCTACTTCATTATCGTCTGCTGTCTCGTCATCGCGATTGTCGGAACAACCGTGCTGGCGCGCATGCCGGTGGACCTGTTTCCACCCATCAATATTCCTGTTGTCGTGGTCGCTACGTTCTATTCCGGCATGCCTCCGGAGCAGATCGAGACCGACATTACAGGGCGGTTCGAAAGATTTTTTACGCTGGGCAGCAATATTGACCACATGGAGTCCCGCTCACTGCCGGGCGTAAGTCTTATCAAAATTTATTTCCAACCGGGAACGGACCCGGACGCCGATCTTAGCGAGATCTCCAATCTTGCCATGGCAGATCTCAGAAAGCTTCCACCGGGCACTCTGCCTCCTGTGGTGCTGAAGTTCGACGCGTCCAGCCTGCCAGTCTGTCTGATCACTCTAAAAGGCCAGGGGCTCAATGAAACCCGGCTGCGCGACCTGGGCCAGTACGATGTGCGCAACCAGGTCGCCAATGTGCCCGGCGCTTCTGTTCCGCAACCGTTTGGCGGACGCTACCGCCAGATCATGGTTTACGTCGATCCTCTCAAGCTGCAAGCGCACGAGCTGAGCGTGATGGATGTGGTACGGACGGTCAATGACAGCAATTTGATTCTGCCCGCCGGCGACGTAAAGATCGGCCCTATTGATTACAACCTCTACACCAACAGTCAACTGCCAACTACGGAGGAGATCAATCGCCTTCCTCTCAAGACTGTAGGAAATGCCTCTGTTCTGGTGGAGGATGTCGGCAAAGCCCTCGACGCCCACGAAATTCAAACCAATGTCGTGCGGGTGGATGGCCAGCCTTCGGTTTATCTGCCGATCCTGAAACAGGGCGGCGATACAAACACCATTGCCGTGGTCAATGGGATTAAAAACGCCGTCCACAATCTGATCGACGTTCCCAAACAATTGGTCGCGCGGGTTGTTTTCGACCAATCCATATTTGTGAAGAAAGCAATTGAAAACCTGCTTCACGAAGGCGGCATTGGGCTATTGCTAACCGGGTTGATGATTCTTTTGTTCCTCGGCAGCATGCGGGCTACGGCTGCCGTCTTTCTCTCGATTCCATTGTCAGCATTGGCAGCGTTTCTGGCGATCAGTGCGCTGGGAGGTACGGTCAACACAATGGTGCTTGGCGGGTTAGCCTTGGCTTTCTCCCGGCTCATTGACAATTCGGTGGTCGTGCTGGAAAACATCTTCCGGCATATGGAGATGGGAGAGCCTCCAGAAATCGCTGCCGAAAAAGGCGGGCAGGAAGTCGCATTGCCGGTACTAGCTGCCACCCTTACAACGATTGTGGTTTTCTTCCCGGTCGTTTTTCTCTACGGAGTCAGCCGCTTCCTCTTTGTCGCTTTGGCCTCAGCGGTTGTGCTTTCCATGCTCGCCTCCTTCTTCGTGGCCATGACAGTAGTTCCGCTTTTCTGCGCCAAGCTGATTAAGTCCCCTCACCTTGTGCATGAGCACGAGGTCAGCAACTCCCGGTTCGGACGCATCATCAGCGGGTTTAATCAGTATTTCGAAAAACTGATTCGTTATTACGATCACACAGTTGCCCGTGCTCTCATCCGCCCCGTACTCACTACAGTGGGGCTTGTGGGCATAGCTCTCCTGAGTTTTTCCCTCTATCCACTGCTTGGAGTCGCTTATTTTCCGCGAACGGACCCCGGTCAGTTTGTGATTAACCTCAAAGCGCCCTCAGGAACGCGCCTCGAACTTACCGAGCAGGAGGTCCAGCGCGTCGAGGACGAAATCCGCAAGGTCGTCCCGCCAAATGAACTCTCGATGATTGTTTCCAACATTGGCGTCACGCCCGGCTTCTCCGCCATTTACACGCCGAATTCAGCAGAGCATACGGCCTTTGTGCAGGTCAGCCTGAAAGAAGACCACAAGGTAGGCAGCTACGAATATATGAACCGGATGCGCATTGCATTGCGCAATGATCTTCCGGAACTTAGCGCTTATTTTCAGTCCGGCGGCTTGGTCGATTCCGTGCTTAATCTGGGTTTGCCTGCCCCGATTGACATCCAGCTCAGCGGGTCGGACCTGGAGAAGACCTACAAGAGCGCCAGTCAGATTGCCAGTCAGGTGCGCCGTCTCGACACCGTCAGCGACGTTCTGATTCCGCAGGACGTGGACTATCCCGCTCTTAGAATCAATATTGACCGCGAACGCGCCAGCCTTGTCGGTCTGAGCCAGAAAGAGGTCGTTGACAATGTCATCACCGCCTTGACCTCAAACCAGATGATTGCCCCAAGCTACTGGGTGGATCCAAAGAGTGGCAATGACTATCTGCTCACCGTGCAATATCCCGAGACGCAAATTCACACGTTGAACGATCTTAAGCAGATTCCCATTCGGGCTTCGGCGAACCACGAAACAACCCAGCTGGATTCAGTCGCCAACATTACACACTTCGAATCACCAACCGAGGTAGATCACTATCAGTTGCGCCGGGTAATCGACATTTATGTCGCGCCCAAGGGCGAAGATCTGGGCAAGCTGACCAGTTCGATCGAGCGAATTATTTCTCACACTCAGTTGCCTGAAGGAATTCGAGCTACGCTTCGCGGTTCCGTCCAAGGCATGCGTTCCTCTTTTAAGAGTTTTGGGATCGGCCTGCTGCTTTCCGTGGCGCTCGTTTACCTGATTCTGGTAGCCCAGTTCCGATCGTTCCTCGATCCATTCATCATTCTCTTCGCCATTCCGCCGGGATTAAGCGGCGTGCTTCTTATTCTTCTGCTGACAAATACGACGTTGAACATCATGTCGCTCATGGGACTGGTAATGATGGTCGGCATTGTTGTTTCAAACAGCATTCTAATTGTGGATTTTGCGCGAAGCCTGTGGGCCCAAGGCACACCGCTTCAGAAGGCTGTGGCTGTTGCCAGCCGCATCCGTCTCCGTCCCGTTCTGATGACATCTTTGGCCACCATCATCGGATTAATTCCGATGGCGCTGAAGCTGGGAACCGGTTCTGAAGCATATGCTCCGCTGGCCCGCGCCATCATTGGCGGCCTTATAGTTTCCGTCGTGGTCACGGTGTATCTGGTCCCTGCAGCCTATCTGTGGGCGCATCGCGGAGACAAAACAAGTCCGGAGGTGCAGCCCGCATGATCGGCAAATCCGGCTTCCTCCTCTGCGCTTTGCTGTTCCCTGCTGCAGGTTTTGCCCAGCAGAATTTGCCGGATAGTCCACATGTGCTGAATCTTTGGGCTCAGGACAATAGGCAGCCGGATGTTACGGCGCCAGGCGGGCAGTCAGTTGGCTTGATTCCAGCACCCACCAGTCTCCATCTTTCGCGCAAGGAGGCAGAAGATATTGCACTCAAGAATAATCCCACAATCTCCGTGGCCCGGCTCCAGGCGCTGGCGTCCCAGCAGGTCACGCGCGAAGTCAAATCCAGTCTGTGGCCCGCTGCTGTCGCGAATCTCACCGCGGTAGATGCCCACGATGACAGCCGCATCTCGGCGGGAGGATTGAACAATCCGATCATCTTTGAGCGAGCGGCGGACGGCGCAAGCGTGAGTCAACTCATCACGGACTTTGGACACACGACAAACCTTGTCGCCGGCGCACGATTGCAAAGCAAGGCCCAGGACCAGAATGCTTTAGCCACACGTGATGAGATCCTTTTGGCTGTGGACCAGGCATTCTTCAATGCCCTCCAGGCGCAGGCGCTTCTCAAGATCGCGCAGCAGACAGTACACTCGCGGCAACTGGTAAGCGACCAGGTTTCCGCGCTCACCAAGAGTAAATTGAAGTCAGAACTGGATCTGAGCTTTGCCAACGTAAATTTATCCCAGGCAAAACTGCTCGAATTGGACGCGGAAAACAATGCCCAGGCCGCAATCGCAAGCCTGTCGGCCGTTTTGGGTTATCCCAACCTGCAAGACATCAGTCTTGTAGAAGAAACCGAACTGGTCGCTCCACCGGCGGAAAACGCCGATCACCTTATTACAGAGGCCTTCAACCGGCGTCCTGAGTTGCAGGCTTTGGAATACCAGTCCGAATCAGACCTCAAACTGCGCAATGCGGCACGCGATGAGTTCTTGCCAAGCATTAGCGCCCTGGCAGCTATCGGCAACACTCCCTTTGGCGACAGCCGGCTTTCCAGTTGGTATGGCGCTGCGGGAGTGAATGTTCAAATCCCGATTTTTAATGGATTTCTCTATAACGCCAAAGCGCGCGAAGCCACACTGCACGAACAGGCGGCCTTAGAAAGTATCCTTGACCTTCGCAACCGGATCGCGCGCGATGTGCGTAACGCATGGCTCAACGCGCGCACCGCCTACCAGCGGTTGAGCGTCAGCGCGCAATTGCTGGGCGAAGCTGATCGCGCGCTGGACCTCTCACAGACCCGCTACAAGCTTGGATTGGGTTCCATCGTAGAACTGAGCCAGGCGCAACTTCAGCAGACACAAGCACAGATTGGCAATGCACAGTCGAGATATGAATATCGCCTGGCTTTGGCAACGCTTGGTTATCAGACCGGCGGCGCAACGGTCACCGCCGTTCCAGCTTCTCCCGCGCCAAAATCGCGGATCAAAATCGGCGAAGTCTCCAACCAATACATGCCCAGCAACATGGGCATGTACCAGCCCGTATCCATAAAGGATTTTTATTTCGACATCCAGCCCCAAACGCTCCAGGTGCGCATCGTCGTGGATTACACCTATCCGGACGAAAGCGTGTTGGGAAAGAACGGTTCCCAGAGTGGCCCGCCGCCACTCACGGCACAAATTTCCGGTTTGAGGTATGACGCTTCCGAACACGCCATTGTCTACGAGGCAAATGGTACCCATACCGTTTGTGCACAAACGGAAGAACGCAGGAATGTCTTCGGCAAACACTTGACCGTAAAAAATACGGGTGCCTGCGACGTTACGACCGGGGATGCTGTCCATCCCGCGGCCGACGGCTGGCGAATTCACCGCGGGCAGACGCTGAATACTTATTTTGAAGTGCATTAATTAAGGAGAACGCTATGTTTGCCGGGAAAAAGAGGGGGCCAAGCGCGCCAACAAAGCAATCCCGTCTGCTCATGATTTCCACGGTACTATTCCTCACGGGTACTGCATTTGCCATCAATGCGCCCTCCATACGAATCAGAATCGACACAGTTCCGGATCATTATTCGCCAACCGACGCCACTATTAATGAACCTGTCTCCATGCAGGATTTCCATTTTGAGGTAAATCCGGAAACGCGCAGGGCACGGATAGTGGTGGATTACTCTTATCCTGACGAATTCATGTATGAGCGCAATGATGACAATCGAGGTCCCAAGCCAACCATTGCGCAGATTCCCGGCCTTAAGTACGACGTAGTGAACCAGCAAGTTGTGTATTGGGCAAACGGGAAAATTTCAGTCTGCGCAAATGTTGAGGACCACAAAGGAATCTTCGGACGACATCTTCGGGTTAAAAGCACCGGTGTGTGCACGGTGAAAGTTGAAGATGTTAAGCACGCCAAAGATGATGGTTGGGCCATTCGACGATTCAAAGCCATAGATACCTACTTTGAAGTCCGCTAAGCATTTCCTTAAGCAAAACTGTGTCAGGTTCTTTTGTCGGTAACCGCCTCCAGTAGCCGGGAAGACTTTATGGAACTCCTTGCGAAAACAACAATCCATAGCTTTTGATTGACGCGACACGATCCAAACTGTCGCGATAAAGCTTAAGGAACTGTAAGGTTTCAAACGCGTCTCCGTGGATCCCGGCTTCTGCTGGATTGATATGGATGGCGCGCCGCAAATTCACTCAATTTCGGGATTCTTGATAAATCCGGGTTTATGCAAGATAGAAGATTTGTTCCATACTTTCCCACCAGTCAAAATTATCGCGCTTGAGAGGGGAAAACCGCACCTCTTAGCAGGGTACGAACGATATTGTGAGAAAGGAATATTCGGATGACAAGAATCTGCCAGGGAGGGCGTTCAGGTGTGCTGAGCGCTCGCCCCCCTCATCCCAAGCAGATGCCAGGCAATGTCTGATTTGATCGCCTGGTCGGGAAGAAAGCATCGCCAAAACAATGCCTCCTGCATTGGTTCATCCATTGCAAGGTAAAAATTAGCACCATGGGAAAGGGCTGTCAAGCGGCCAATTTATTTTTTCGAACTGGAACAATTCTCCATCTCGATTTGTTTCCAGCCTAGAATCCATCTATCCAGAAAAGAGCGCGCAAGCTCACTCGCCGATTGACACATCTCAATCCACCGCATAGAATCCCAGCGATTGGATCATCCAATGAACATCTATCAAGCAAATATTTATTTCCGCCACGGGCAGAAATGAGAATGATCGAGATTTAAGGAGAATCGGTATCATGAAGAAATTGCGTTTCAAGCTGGCTGCCTTCATTGCTCTTGCCGCATTCACAGTTCCATCCCATTGCTTTGCGCAGTCTGATCACCTGGCGGCAAAATGGTCCTTCGATGAGAGCGACGGTGACGCCGCCCGCGACTCGGTACGCGGCACAAACGATGTGATCAAAGGGATCTTTAAACATGTGGATGGTCTTTCAGGCCATGCGCTGCGATTCGATGGAGAGACTACCTCGATTACTCAGCCAGCGCAGGATTCTCCGGAGATTTCAGACGCATTTTCGGTCGAGGCATGGATTGCAGTAAGCACCTATCCGTGGAACTGGGTGCCTATCGTTGATCAAAGTCATATAGAGAGAGGCAGAAATGGCAGCGGTTATTGGGTGGGAGTTGATGCGTTTGGCCACCTGGGAATGCAGGTTTCGGTAAATGGAAAGTTTGAAACGGTCACGAGCAAAGATTCTTTGCCATTAAAGAAATGGAGCCATATTGCGGCCACCTATGCCAATGGCAAGGGACTCAGAATTTATATCGACGGCAAAGTTGTGGGTGAACTTGCGAGCCAGGGGACCTTTATCGCGGCCCCGCGCCAGGATTTGCTGATTGGGCGAGTTCGCGAAGCCACGCTGCCGCTGGGTTATATTCACCCGGAATTTCCTGTCTGGTATTCCTTCGACGGAATCATTGACGAGCTGCAACTCTTCAACACCGACCTGAATGAAAACGACATTGCCGCGGGTTTTGCGAAAGTACATCTCCCTTCGAAAGATCCGTTGGTTTTCCCGAAGCTACCCTCCGGCCCTCCGGGACCCGGCCGTTTCGGCGCGTACTACACGCATTTGAAATTTGATGATATGTGGGACGCTCCCCGCCGGGTGGGCCAGGACTCAGACGTAGTCGTCCGCTTTGATCAATCGCCCATCCGCTTAGTTTTCTGGCAGGGGACAAGTTACATACCCGCATGGGTCACGGAAAACGGAAAGTGGTATACGGATGAGTTCATGGAAACCGGCGGCAGTCCGGGCTGTCCCCTGGGCGAAGACTGCGAGCCGATGTCCGACAAGCAGAACCGCTACTCCCGCGTCAGCGTGATCCAGAGCAATGACGCGCGCGCAATTATTCACTGGCGCTATGGCTTGTGCGAAGTCGAACAATACATCTGCGCGAATCCCGATCCTTACACAGGATGGACAGACTGGGCGGATGAATACTACACGGTTTACCCGGATGGCGTGGCCGCGCGTTTGGGTAAGGTGTGGAGCTCGAATTTGGGGAAAAACCGCGAATTCCAGGAAACAATTGTCATCAACCCCCCAGGGACGCGCCCCGAGGACAACATCAGTATGGATGCTTTATACCTTGCGAACCTGAAGGGGGAAACCCAGGTCATTTCCTGGGCAACTCCGCCGAAAAGAGGCGACCGCTGGGACAATGACGACATTCAGCAGGTTAATTTGAAATCTACCTGGAAGCCGTTCCAGATCGCCCTCCCCCCCACATCCGTTCGTCCCTACACCGGCGAGAAAACATATTCCGCATTTGAATGGTGGAACCACTGGCCCGTGCAGCAAGTGAAATCCAGCGGGATTTCCGCGACCGCTCCAGACAAGACTTCTCATACTTCCCTTTCGCATTTTGAAGGCAAAATACTCTCACGCACCGACGACAGTATTACAAAGGTGATGCTGCACGGACTTTCGCCAAAGCCGGTTGCCGAACTTGTTCCCCTGGCAAAATCGTGGATTTCGCCGCCCAACGCAACGGTGCAAAGCGAAGGATTTACGAGCAGTGGATACGACGTAACCCAACGCGCTTTCGTATTCGCTCGCGCCGGCAGCGCCTCATCGCTTCGCCTTGCGTTACAGGCGACCCCTGACTCTCCGGTGTTTCATCCTGCTCTGGTTGTTAAGAATTGGGGCAACGAAATACCTGTATTGAAAGTGGATGGGAAAAAAATCAGCTGGGGCCCGGATTACCGCTTCGGACAGGAGTACACCCTGGACGGCACAGATCTTGTGATCTGGATGAACATTCAGTCTGAAAAACCGGTCACTGTGGAGATTGCCGGTGGCAAATAAAAGAGAGAAGACTTTTCGCCTCGCAATTCTCATCACGATGACGATGCTGTTATCGGGCTCGTTATTTGCTCAAAACAATGCTCCCGTTGCCTGGTGGAAGTTCAATGAAGGGTCCGGCGATGTTGCGCGGGATGACGCCAGCGGAGTCAGCGACAACATCCTGAATCACCATCAATGGGTAAAGGGTGTTTCTGAAACTGGCTTGAAGTTTGATGGCTTTACTACCCTGGTGGAAAGAGACGCCAAGGACGCACCGAAAGTTGGCCCACAATTCAGTATCGAAGCGTGGGTTGCAATCCAGACTTATCCATGGAACTGGGTAGCGATCGTTGATCAGGAAAAGAACTTTCGTCGCGGGTATTACTTTGGCATCGATTCAGAGGGGCACCTTGGGTTTCAGCTTTCCGTGTGGGATACGTGGCATACGTGCGTCTCAACGGATCGCCTTCCGCTCAAACAATGGAACCATGTCGTAGCCACTTACGATCCATTGGCCGGGATCAGCCTTTACATCAATGGACAGCTCGCGGGGAAACTCGCTGTCACTGGCCGGATCGATCCCGCTCTGAAGACGCCTCTGCGGATCGGAAGAAATCTCAAAGATGAGGCTCCTACCGCGCTGGTGCGCAAATCGGCTTCCTTTCCCGCTTATTACTCTCTGGATGGAATCCTTGATGAACTGAAAATCTACAATCGTGCGCTCGAACCGGCGGAAATCGCGGCAGCATATTCCCAGTTGAAGCCAGCAAGTCAACCAGAGCTGGCGGAAAGACATTGGCCTTCGCTGCCGGACACAAAGCATTTTGGTGCGGTCTATACATCACTGAAGCTGTATCCGGAGTGGGATGCACTCTGGCGCACCGGCCCGTACTCGGACGTGGTCGTTAATTTCGCGGATAGTCCCTTCCACTATGTCTTTTGGCGTGGAGCGAATTTCGGCGAAGGCATGGTCACGGAAAATGGCATTTGGGTCGGTGATCAAAGTTTTGAGAGCGGCACAAAAGTCGGCACTGCAGAACACATGAATGACAAGCACAACATGCACTCGCATGTAAGCATCGTCGAGAATACCGATGCGCGGGTAGTTGTGCACTGGCGATATGGGTTAGTTGATGTGATCGGGCAATTTTCAAACGTTGATCCTCTTACCGGTTGGGGTGACTGGGCAGACGAATACTTCTATATCTATCCCGATGGCGTCGCCGTCCGT
>Ga0134125_10008467_pt1 | contig 11609 bp, 6 predicted proteins | sample KB31751_FD_96464 | JGI IMG/M metagenome (GOLD analysis project Ga0134125, IMG submission 96464) | Terrestrial soil microbial communities with excess Nitrogen fertilizer from Kellogg Biological Station, Michigan, USA - KB3-175-1 | ecosystem: Environmental > Terrestrial > Soil > Unclassified ... | reverse complement strand
GCCACGGCGGAAGGAATCGAGTTCTGGGCCCCCGCACGGGCGACTCACGTCCTCGTGGCCGGGCTGGCGATGGCCGTGGCCATGGGCGCGCTGGGCGCTTCCCTGCGCCGATTATTCCTGTTCCACGCTGTGCAGCGGGACGTGGAGGCCGAGGAGGAACTCTCGAATCTGACGGCGCCGGCGACGGCGACGGTCGATCCGGCCACGGGAACGGTGACCACCACGACGGTCGTCGAGCCCCCCGGAGCCGTGGCGCCGGCCGCCACTTCCCGCCGCGTCACCGACGACCTGAGCGTTGCCCGCACGCTCAATGGCAACGCCTCGCTGCCGGGCCCCCGCTTCCCGGCCGGGCGATTCTGGTTCCTCAGCGCGATCCTCTTCCTGATCGCGCTGGGCTTCGGCGTGTGGTTCCTGATCTCGCTGCAGGACAAGGCCAACTTTGACATGGCCCACGTCTCGGCCTCCACCATCACCCACGAAGTTTGGCAGACGGCGACGCAAACCAGACAAATCGGCCAGAACCGCCGCGGGTTTCACATCGGCCTGGGCATTGCACTGATCATCCTGCCGCTGCTGCTGGCGATCTCCGTGCGGTTCATGATCCGGATGAAGTGGCTGGTGGTGACGCTCTGCCTGCTCACGTTCCTGTGCATCTGCGCCGAGATCTGGATCGGAGCCCTGCTCAGCTACCGCGGGCACGAGGGACCGATCTACAAGTTCCCCCCGGCCCAGACCGAGAACCCCGATACGGGGGAGACGGCGATGGTGTTGCCGTACTTTGAATCGCCAATCATTTGGAAGCGGCAGGCCAGGTCGACGGACCGCCTGTGTGGATCAGTTGCTCTGCTTCGAGCCGCAGGACCTGATAATTCAGCCAATTCTCGTTGTCACCCCCGAGGAGCTGACCTTGGGATGGAATTGGGAAGTGTTTGAGGGTTTCGGCTTCGGCACGCGCGTAGGCTTTTCGGGCCTGTTCCGCTTCACCCACCCGATGGTAGGCCATTGCCATCAGGACATATGTTTCGGCGAGCCTGCCTTGAAAATCCGGAGCAATCGCGGATTTGTCCGCCCATTCAAGACATGCGCGCCATTCGCGCAATCGGTACAGCGCAAGTGCCCGGGTGTAGCAGAGCCAGGCGCGATGATAAGAATCGTTCGCCCCTGCCAGTTCGGCGTCGACGAGGCTCAGCGTTCGATTGGGGTCGCCTCCGATGCCGCCTGGAAGCAGCAGGCAGGTCTTGGCGGTCCGCTCGAACACCGTGCCGGGCGAGCGGGACGCGAACCGGTCGAGCATCCGCCGACAACATTCACGGTATTCATCGACCGCTCCCAAATAGGCAAGAGCCGCGCCGGCATACTGCAGGCTGTTGCTGCCGGGGCTTGGCATGTGGATCAATTCTCGTAATTCGCTCATCGCTTGAGGAAAACTGCCCAGCCGCATGTAGAGCCGGGCGCGTTGATAGACCTGCAGTTCTTGCTTGAGCCCATTTTGCTCCCGTGCCAGCACCTGCTCGTACAGCCTGCTCGCCTCGGATGCACGACCGGCGGTATCGTATGCGCTGGCCAGAACATAGAGTGTGTGAAGCGTATCCCGGTCTGTGGGGCCAAACACCGGCGATCGGGTCTGCGCGTCAAGGGCCTGCTCCAGCAGATCGATCGCGTCCTGATATCGGCCGGCATTCCGGTAGGCCATTCCCAGGCCGCTCATGGCGTTCAAGACGGCGGGATCGTTGGGGGAGAGTTGTTTGACCAGCGCATCGCGCTCCTGTTGGTAGAGCCGGATGGCATCCGAAGTGCGCCCCACCTGCAAATAGGCTTGCGCCAGTTCTCCAGTGACTTGTGCCACCTGCACGGAATCGGCACCGACCGATTGGATGATCCGGTCGCGCGCCTGTTCACAAATGCGGACGGTTTCGGCATCGCTTACCAGCCCATTTTCCCACGCGAACAGTCCGTGGGTAAAGACCGATTCCAGCACGCGTGTGGCGGCCTCGGCCTGCCGGCGGCGGGCCGCTTCGCTCGCCTGCGCCCGGCGCGCCTCGACGGTGGCGGCATTGGCAGCCTCATTTTCGAGCTGGAGGCGATGTTCCGCATCACGCGCCGCAGCCAGATTGTGCCGCGCCTGGGCCAGCCCCATCCCCGTTCCGATAATCCCCATAAACAGCACGGCCACCACCGCGAACACCGCGACCGCCTCCCGCTTGTGCCGCCGGATCAGCTTCAGTGTCCTGTACGTCGCCGAGGGTGGCGATGCTTCGACCGGCTCGTCATTCAGGTACCGCTGGACATCGCGGGCCAGCGCGTCGGCCGTTTCATAGCGGCGGGCGCGGTCCTTCTCCAGGCACTTCATGACGATGAGGTCCAGGTCCCCGGCGGTCATACGGGTCAGTTCCCTCGGGTCCGTCCCGCGATCAGAGGAGATCGCGGCCAGCGCTTCGCCGGACTGGCTCAGGCGGGTGCTGGGCGCGGGCGGCTCCTGCTCGCGAATCATCCGCAGCATCTGGGCATAGCCCGCCTCCCGGAGCGTCGCGCGGTCGAAGGGCGTGCTCCCGGTCAGGAGTTCGTAAAGAAGGACGCCCAACGAATAGATGTCGCTGCGGGTGTCGGCCCCCATCACGTCCATGTCCGCCTGCTCGGGGCTCATGTACTCGGGCGTGCCGATGGCGTTGCCGAATTGCGTGAATAGCGTCTTTTCCGTCAGCCGCTGGTGGATCGCCTTGGCAACGCCGAAATCAATCACTTTGGGAACAGGTTGCCCGTCGCAGGTCATGACCAGGATGTTCGATGGCTTCAGATCTCGATGGATGATCCCTTTCTGATGCGCGTGCTGGATCGCGCGGCAGACGGGCAGGAACAACTCAATGCGGCGCCTGGGAGTCAATCGTTTACGATCACAGTATTGATTGATGGGAATGCCGGGCACCAATTCCATGACGAAATAGGGCCGGCCGGTTTTGGTCGCCCCGGCGTCGAGCACGCGGGCGATGTTGGGATGATCCATCATCGCCAGGGCCTGCCTCTCGGCCTCGAACCGGGCGATCACCTGCTTTGTGTCCATCCCCAGCTTGATGATCTTGAGGGCCACCCGGCGGACGACCGGCGTCTCCTGCTCGGCCATAAAGACCGAACCGAACCCGCCCTCGCCGATGAGTTGCAGAAGCTTGTAACGACCGATCCGCGTCCCCGGCCCCTCACTGAGCGGAACGTCGTTGGGGAGGATTTGCTCGTCCATCAGGCCGGCCAGATTGCTCGGGTCTGCCGCCTCGAAACGCATGTCCATGGCTCTCCCCATCACTTCTTGGCGGCGGCCAGGGTTTGGCGCAGCTCGGCGATTTCCTGCTCGATCTGATCGTCGTCCTCGATATATTCCCGGACGACCCCCCGAACACTGCGCGAGAACATTCTTTTTCCGGTGACCAGGAGGTTTCGCGCCGCCTCGACACTGCCCAGATGGTGTTGGCAGGCCAACTGCCCGTAATCGAGCGGCTGGGCGCCTTCGAGGGTGGGAGACAGGACGCGGGCTTCGAACACGCCCCAGATGTCCTCGCGACCGGCGCTGCGGCAGTCCTGCCACATGCGTGCGGCGGCATCCGCCAGCACCTGACGAGCCCAGGCGACTTGAAAGATCTCCGCCGGACCGGGCGCATCGTCCACCGCGTCGGCGGCATCGGCCTCGGACGTGCCTAACGCGCATCGCCTGGCACACCGCTCGTTTCGAAGCTGGTTCGACACGTAGCGGTCGAGGGCTACCAGCAGAAACGTTCGGAATCGTCCCTTCCCCCTGGCCGCATTCCCCACCAGGTTCCGCTCGAGCACCTTCTCGGCCAGGAAGCCCTGAAGCAGGTCGTCGGCCTTATCGGGGAGAAGGCGACGCTGCAGGACCAGGTGCATCCGCAGCGGCTGAAGATAACGTGGGAGCAATTGCGCCAGCGCCTCAGCGCCGGCGACGCCGCCCTGGCCGGCGTGTTGCACGCCGGTCCACTGTGTGGTTGGAAACGCACTCGCCTGTGACATGGTCGCTGCCCTCGGAGTGCGGAATTCTACCGTGCCCCGCGAGCAGCCAAAAGAAAAAAATCCGGCGCAGGATTTCACCCCCCTGCGGGTAGATACGCGCGAGACCACCCAATTCAGTCAACGCCAACGGCAACAAACAGGGAGATTGGGACCATGTTTCGCAAATCCACCACACCGAGGGATGCAAAAACTCGTGTATCGATGTGGAATAAGAATTCCACAAGGGGTTCCCGCGGCATCCGCACGGCCGTGGCTGAAGCACTTGAAGGCCGCCGATTACTCGCGGCAGACTACCTGCTGACGACCCTTGCCTCCTTCAACGGCGCCAATGGAGCCGACCCGACTGCGGGGCTCACGATGGACGCGGCGGGGAACCTGTATGGCACCACACAATTCGGCGGCGCCAACGGAGACGGCACCGTGTTCGAGATCGCCTCCGGAACCGGCGTCCTCACGACCCTGGCTTCTTTCAACGGCATCAACGGGGCCGTCCCGGTTGGCGGAGTCACGCTGGACTCGGCCGGGAACCTGTACGGTACGACCAAGAACGGCGGCAGCTCCGCGGACGGCACGGTGTTCGAGATCGCCGTCGGGAGCGGCACTCTCACGGCACTGGCTTCTTTCAATGGCGCAAACGGCGCCAATCCACTTGCCGGACTGACGCTGGATTCGGCGGGTAACCTCTACGGGACGACGTACTCCGGAGGCAACTCCCGTGACGGCACCGTATTCGAGATCGCCGCCGGGAGCGGCGTCATCACGACCTTGGCAACTTTCAACGGCGCAAACGGAGCCAACCCGTCCGCGGGACTCACGCTGGACGCTGCCGGGAACCTGTATGGCACGACCGAATTCGGAGGCAGCGCCGCGTTCGGAACCGTCTTCGAGATCCCCGTCGGAAGCAATACCGTCACGACGCTAGCCTCTTTCGGCGGCGCCAATGGGTCGCTCCCGGACGCCGCAGTGACCCTGGACTCCGCGGGAAATCTCTACGGAACAACAAATGTCGGCGGCGGGGTCGGGGGAGGGTTTGGCACGATATTCGAAATCCCCGCCGCAAGCGGCGTCATGACAACCTTGGCCCGTTTTGACGTCGCCAATGGCGCCGACCCCCAGGCGGCCCTCACCCTGGGCTCCGATGGGAACCTGTATGGAACCACCGAAATCAGCGACAGCTCTCGCGGAACGGTCTTCGAGATCGACAAGCAAACTGCGGCGATCAGCACGATTCTGACTTTTAACGGACGCAATGGCGCCTTCCCTCTCGCGGGCCTGACGATTGATGCAAACGGGGACCTGCTCGGGACGACATCGGCCAGTGCCACCGGTAGCGGAACTGTATTTGAACTCAGCCCCACGGCCGCGCCCGTCGCAGCTCCGATTTCGGGTCCTGACACGGCGGTGCCGTTCCAGACCCTCCCGTTCAACTTTTCGGCCACCAGTTATGGGCCGGGTTACCAATACGAGATCGACTGGGGCGACGGCAGCGAACTTCAGACCATCGCCGCCCCCCAGATCAGCGTGGGGGGAATCAACTTGAATCACTTCTTTACCAGCCCGGGCTCGTATAACGTTTCACTGACCGTACTCGACAAAGACGGGCTGTCGAGCCAGACCGTCACTGACCCCATCACCGTGACACAGGCCCTGACCCTCCCCGGCGGCACCAGCGCCTCCATCCAGAGCACGCTCCAGGACATCGCCAACAACGTCCAGCAGAGCAGCGCCGGCGGCTCGACGCAGCCAATTCAAGTGCAGGTTTCGGACCAGACCACGCTCGACAATCTGCTGGCGGCCATCTCTGCCTTGGGGGTCAACACCGGTGTGCCGACGGTAGACATTACCGTCGACGCGAGCAACTCCACTTATCAGACCTCCCAGGTGTCAGTGCCGCCGAACGTCACGCTCACGCTCAACGGAACCACCTTCGTCGGCAGCTATCGAATGACGAGCGGGCCGGGCTACGTGCTTACGACCCTGTTTTCCTTTACCAATTTTGAGAACCCCACCTCGGGGCCGATCCTGGATTCGGCGGGAAATGTGTACGGCACCACCGCGGGCGGCGGCACCTACGACAACGGAACGATATTCAAGCTTTCCGCCGGCACCCTCACCACTCTTGCCTCAATCAGTGAGCCCGCCTCTTCCTATGGCGGACTCACGTTGGATGCGGCGGGAAACCTCTACGGCACGATTGAAGGCGGTGGCGACGACGGCGACGGGGCCGTATTCGAGGTCGCCGCAAACAGCGGCGTCTTTACCATCCTGGCTTCCTTCGACGGCACCAACGGGAGCTACCCCGAGTCGGGCCTGACGCTGGACTCGGCGGGCAATCTCTACGGCACGACATCATCCGGCGGCGACTACGGGGACGGGACCGTCTTCGAAATCGCCACCGGAAGCGGTGTGGTCACAACCTTGGACTCTTTCAACGGCGCAAACGGCGACAACCCCAACGGGGGGCTCACGCTGGATTCCAACGGGAACCTCTACGGAACCACCGTGGGTGGCGGCAGCCTGGGCTACGGCACCGTCTTCGAGATCCCCGCCGGAGGCCACACCGTCACAACTCTGGCCTCGTTCAACGGCTACGACGGAGCGAACCCGTTTGGCGCGGTCACGTTGGACTCGGCGGGGAACCTTTACGGAACCACCGCAAGCGGCATCACCACCGGGGGAAGTGGTCAGGATGACGGAGAAGACAACCAGCCGGTTGGAAACACCGGACTTGGCAGCGTCTTCGAGATTGCCGCCGGAACCGGCGTCATCACCACCCTGGCATCTTTCGACGGAACAGATGGAGCCACCCCGACTTCCGGGCTCACGCGGGACCCCGCGGGGAACCTCTACGGAATGACTAACTCAGGCGGAATGTACGGCAACGGAACCGTTTTCGAGATCGCCAACGGAAGTGGGACCATCACCACCCTCGCTTCCTTTAGCGATCCGTCGGGAGGATCTACAAGTCTGGCCCGTGATGCCGCGGGAGATCTGTTCGGGACCAGGGCACTGGGCGGCACCGGAAGCGGGATCGTGTTCGAGTTGATTCCAACAACGCCGGCCGCTGCTATTTCCGGCCCGCAAACGGGCGTGCAGTACCAAACCTTGGCGCTCACCTTCTCAGCGACGGACGCCCTCCCCGCCACCGACGCTGCGGGATACCAGTACCAGATCGACTGGGGGGACGGGAGCGGCCTGCAGACCATCGCCGCCGTACCGGGCAACGGGGACGGAATCAACCTGGGGCACGTATACACCGCCCCAGGATCGTACAACGTTTCAGTCACTGTGCTCGACAGCGATGGCGTGACGAGCCAGCCGGTCGTCTATCCGGTCCAAATCACGCAGGACCTGTCCCTCTCCGGGGGCACGAGCGGCTCGATCCAGAGCACGCTCCAGGACATCGCCAACAATCTCCAACAAAGCACCACCGGCTCGTCAACTCAGCCCATCCAGGTTCAGATCTCCGACCAGACCACGCTCGACGACACGCTGAGCGCAATCTCCGCACTGCAGGTCAACACCACCGCGCCGATGGTGGAGATCACGGTGAATGCCACCAATGCCACCTACCAGGACACGCAAGTGTCGGTCCCGCCGAACGTCACGCTGACGCTCAACGGGGCCGTCTTCGTGGGTGGTTCCCCGGCGCTGATCGTCACGTCAGGCAACGTGGTCATCACCAACTCGACGCTGACCAACTCGACGGATGCCCCGACGATCCTGGTGGAAGGCGGCAACCTGGTGCTTCGCGGTGACGTGATCCGCCAGTCCAGCACGATCTATTCCCAACCGGCGATCGAGGTGCTCGGCGGAGCCGTCGACCTGGGCTCCGCATCAACGCCGGGCGGCAACACGCTGGATGTCGACGGCGGCGGAATGCTCATCGACAACGCCACCGGCCATACCAATGCCCTGCCCATCGATCCGGCGGCAGCGAACATCTTCGAGATGAAGGGGAATCCGATTACTTCCAACTCCGGACTCGAAGGCGAGGTGTGGGTCGATTTCAACAACGACGGGAACGTCGACTTTGGGGAGCAGGGAATCAACGGGGTGACAATCACTCTGACCGGAACCGACACCCTCGGGCGGCCGGTACAGACGACGGGCCCGACGGGGACGGACGGCATCTACACGTTCGCCAACCTCTGGCCCGGCCTCTACATCATCAACGAAAGCGGCGGCGCCGCGCTCAACGGGTACACGGCAGGGATCGATTCGGCCGGCACGCTGGGCGCGGCAAGCGTCTCTCAGGGCGTGTTCTCCAATGTGCCGGTCGGCCCGAGCCAGACCGGGTTCTACTACAACTTCGGCCAGCAGCCCGCCCCCGGATCGACCGTCCACAAGGGCCAGGCAGCCGGAATCGGGTTCTGGGCCAACAAAAACGGCCAGGCGCTACTAACGCAGATGGCGTCCAACACGCGGCTGGGCGAGTGGCTGGCGGCCACGCTGCCGCAGGTTTTTGGCGGGCTGGCCAACGCCGCCGCCACCGACATCGCCAGCCTGTACAAAAACGATTTCCTCCTCAAAGACAAGCTGGCCGCCCAGTACATGGCGACCGCCTTGAATGTGTACGCGACCAATTCCTCACTGGGCGGCAGCTATGCCCAGGCGTACGGATTCTCGGTCGGCCAGTACGGCTTGGGCGATTCCACCTGGAGCGTCGGCGCCGATGGTCAGGCGTTCGGCGTCGCGGACAACACCACCCTCACGGTCATGCAACTGCTCCAGGACAGTCAGGCCGCGGTCAACAGTACCGACTCCAACACCCGCAAGATGGCCCTGGACGTGTTCGGGGCGATCAATGGCGCTGGCGGAATTTAACCGCGTCGACACGAGCCCTCACAGTCTCATCGTGACGATCGAAAGGAAACGAATGATGAAACCAGATAAACGCTCGAAACAGCACCGGCACACCAAGCTACAGCGCCGGCACGGGCTACGATCTGGTCACGGGGTTGGGAAGTCCGATGGTGTCGTGGGTGATTTCCTCGCTGATCGGGCCGGCCAGCGCCGCGCCGGCGACGCCGCCGGGAATATCGGCCATTCCGGGAGACGGACGGGCGACCCTGACCTGGGGAGGCTCCGTCGGTGCGACCGGCTATAACCTCTATCGCTCTACCGATGGCGTTACGTACGCGCTCGACACCAGTGTCCATGGGACAACCTTTACCGACACTGGTTTGACGGACGGGCAAACCTATTGGTACGAGGTGACGGCGATTAACGCGCTGGGCGAGAGCGCGGCAGGGACGACCGCATCCGCGGTGCCGGAAGTGCCCCCCAACGCCCCATCACAATTGTCAGCCACGGCCAGCACCACGAACGCTTCCGTCAGCCTCCAATGGACCGCCAGCCCCGGCGCCTCGTCTTACGTGGTGAAGCGCGCCCTGTCAGCCAGCAGCCCGTGGGTGGTGATCGCGAACGACGTCTCTTCGACCAGCTTTACGGATGTGGACGCGACCAGCGGGCGGACTTACTACTACTCCGTCGCCGCTGAAACGTCTGCCGGCCAGGAGAGCGCCAACCCCCCGGCGGCGACCGCGACGATCATTCCCGCAGCCCCCACGAACCTGACGGCGACGACGAGCAAGTCTCAGGCGATGCTCAGTTGGACAAGCAGTCTCGGCGCCACCAGCTACAAGGTGTTGCGCTCAACCACCAGTGGTGGCAGCTACTCGCTGGTTGCAAGCGGCGTCACGACCACCAACTTTACCGACAGCCGTGTCACGACAGGGACGACCTACCACTACGTGGTGCAGGCGGTCGACGCCACCGGAACCAGCGCGGATTCCAGTCAAGTGAGCGTCACTCCAAAACGTGGAAAATAAGCGGGCTCAATCGCTGATTGGAATGCAGGTTTCCCAACCGTTACGCCGGCTGGAGGTCTTCCAGATCCATCGTGTAGACGCTGATGATCGTGCCCTGCGGGTCCTTCTTGAGGCGGACGTGCAGCTTGCCCACGACATCGACCAGTTCCCCATGCATGGACACCGATTTGCCTTCGGGGACAAACACGAACACCCGCTCCTGCACCCGCGGCGGGCCGTTGAAGCAGCACTTCTGGATGTTGTAAACGAGCTGGAACATCTTCACCTGCGACCCGGCGGCCATGCCGTTCCACATCATCCCTTTAAGCTCGACGCGCTTGCCGTCCAGGTTACGGAACTCACCGGGAACGTCAGACATGACGCCGCTCTGGTCGTCGAAATGGAAGTTGCCCATCGACTTTAGATCGACTTCGGTGTAGCTCCCGTGCTTGTGGATCCCGTTGGAGACGATGTCGGACAGGAGCGTGTAGCCGAACGAGCCGAACAGCAGCGCGAAGATGCCGACGAACAGGCCTAGCCGCCAGTATTGCAGGATGGGTTTGAGTTTCTGTTTGAGTGTCGGCTTGACCGCGTAATCGAGTTCCATATCAACCAACCTCGCAGAGGGCGGGAACCCTCCATTATAATCAACCCGCAGAGCCCGCGGCTTATTTCGTGACCTTCACGCTATCGGCCCCAACCTCAAAGATGCTGACAATGTACCCGTCGTCCCGCTTTTCCTGCACACTGAGCTTTCCCTGCACGACAATCTCGTCCGGGCAATAACTCAGCGTCTTACCCTTGGGACAATTCACCACAATCGTGTGCTGGATCTGCGGCGGCTGGCCGAAGCAACAGGCAAACAGGCTCGGAACCAGGGCAAATTGCGTGATTTGGTCGGCCTGGTCCATCGGAATCATGTACCCTTTGAGACGGATCTCGGCTCCAGTGAGCTGTTTCACGTCGGCTGGGATGTTCCCGCCCTTTTCGTCATCGTAATTGAAGTTTCCCAGTTCCTTGATGGACATTTGCAGCACTTCGCCGGCCTTGGGGGCCGGGTGCTTGTGGCGGGTTTCGGCGTCCATGGGAATGTCCGCTCCCGGAACCAGCGGCGATTGCGACGGATCCGGCGTGGCCGAATTCTTCAGCGAATCCAGGGCTTTCTGGCAGACGCGGATTTTTTCCTGGATGGCTCCCAGGCGGGAAGGCTCGTCCTTGGCCGCGTCGGCCACCTGCTTCAGCAGCGGCAAGGCAATGGCGTATTCGCCACGGTTAAAGGCTTGATTCGCGCGCATTTCGATGCGCGGATCGAAGACGCTGGGCTGTGTCGTCTGCCCCGCCAGAAAGGCCGAACAAGCGAGCAGAACTGCCGGAGCAAATGCCAGACGGGTCTTCATTCGTGTGATCCTTCCCAACCCCTCCACAATTTTACTCATCACGCCGCCACAAGGTTCGTGGCGACCGGCGTCTGATAGGCTTTGAGCGCCGGTACCAACCCCGCGATCAGGGCGATGGCTACGACGATGCCGACGTAAACCCATTCCTCGCCGCGGGTTGCGATCCAGTTGAAGCCCTGGCCGACGGTGTCATTGAGATACGCCGATGCCACCCCGCCCAAGGCGTGGCCGAGCAGGATGCCGATCAAGGCGCCGATGAAGCCAATCAGCACGGCTTCGGCGCAAATCAGCGTGAGGATTCGCCCGCGGGTTGCGCCCAGTGCCCGCAGAATCGCAATCTCGCGGGTGCGGGCCGAAACCGAGTTGTAAATGCTCACCAGGATGC
>Ga0134125_10008466_pt1 | contig 11609 bp, 13 predicted proteins | sample KB31751_FD_96464 | JGI IMG/M metagenome (GOLD analysis project Ga0134125, IMG submission 96464) | Terrestrial soil microbial communities with excess Nitrogen fertilizer from Kellogg Biological Station, Michigan, USA - KB3-175-1 | ecosystem: Environmental > Terrestrial > Soil > Unclassified ... | reverse complement strand
GACGCGCCGGGTTTTTTGTTGTGCGCGCCTACTCCGCCGGGTTCGGCGCTCCCGCAAACCGTACGCCGCGCGCCTCGACGCCGAACCAGGCGAGCAGCGCCACTGCGACCGCCACCACCGCGGCGACGACGGTCAACGCCAGCGCGTAGTCGTTGCCGTAGGATGACGCGATCGCCGCCTGCATCGTGGCGTTGCCGGAGGCGAGCAGGTTGCCGAGCTGGTAGGTGAAGCCCGGGAACGTGCCGCGCACTTCTTCCGGCGACAGCTCGTTCAAATGCGCCGGCACGATGCCCCAGGCGCCCTGCACCGAAATCTGCATCAGGAAGGCGCCCACCGCGAGCCACACCGCGTTCGGCCCGTAGGCCCACAGCGGGATGACCGGCAGCGCGATCAGCGCGGCGATGACGATGCCGCGGCGGCGGCCGATGCGCTCGGATAGCGCGCCGAAGCCGATGCCGCCGATGATCGCGCCGATATTATAGACGACGGCGATGATGCCGACCTCGCGCGGGGACATGTGCCGCTGCACTTCGAGGAACGTCGGGTAGAGGTCCTGCGTGCCGTGGCTGAGGAAATTGAACGCCGTCATCAAGACGATCGAGAAGACGAACAGGCCGAGATTGTTGCGGATGGTCTGCCAGAGGCTGGTGCCGGACAGCTTCGCGCGCCGTGCCTGGAACGACGGCGACTCGTCGACCCGGCTGCGGATGTAGAGCACGAGCAGCGCCGGAGCCGCGCCGACCATGAACATGCCGCGCCAGCCGATGGTGGTGAACAACAGGCCGTAGACGACGGAGGCGATGAGATAGCCGGACGGATAGCCGGCCTGCAGAATGCCGGAGACGACGCCCCGCGTCTTCGGCGGGATCGTCTCCATGGTGAGCGAGGCGCCGACGCCCCACTCGCCGCCCATCGCGACGCCGTAGAGCGTGCGCAGGATCAGGAGCGCCGTCAGGCTCGGCGCGAAGCCCGAGGCGAATTCGATGGCCGAATAGCAGACGATGTCGACCATCAAAGTCGGCCGCCGGCCCCAGCGGTCGGCAGCGAGCCCGAACAGCAGCGCGCCGACCGGCCGCGCCGCCAGCGTCAGCACGATGGCGACGGAGACGCCGGTGACGTCGGTGTGGAATTCGGCGGCGATGTCCTTGAGCACGAACACGAGCAGGAAGAAATCGAAGGCGTCGAGCGTCCAGCCGAGATAGCTCGCGACGATGGCGTTGCGCTGGCGCGCATTGAGCGCGCGGAGGTCGGCGAAGGCGCCGGACCAGGTGTCGAGCAGGGCCATGCGATCGTGTTCCGGCCGCGGCATGCGGCGTATGGCAAAGCCGCCCGCGCTGGCGGAAGTTCCCGCGCCGCATGGCCGCCTTCACAACTTTGCGTGTGGCCCGTTCCGGCGGCGCATGCTTTGCTTGCCCGGCTTTTGTTCAGCAAGCACCCTGCCCGCCCCGTGTCCCGCCGCACCGAAGTCTCAGCCGGCATCCTCGCCTTCCGCCGCAAGGCGCGGCGGCTCGACGTGCTGCTCGCCCATCCCGGCGGGCCCTATTGGCGCAAGCGCGACGACGGCGCCTGGTCGATCCCCAAGGGCGTCGTGATCTCCGGCGACCTGCTCGCCTGCGCGCGGCGCGAATTCAACGAGGAGACGGGGCTGACGGCCGAGGGCGAATTCGTGGCCCTGACGCCGGCGCGCCAGAAGAGCGGCAAGACCGTGCACGCCTTCGCGCTCGAGGCCGACTACGACCTCGCACGCGTGTCGAGCAATTCCTTCGAGATGGAGTGGCCGCCGCGCTCGGGGCGGATGCAGAGTTTCCCCGAGGTCGACCGCGTCGCCTGGTTCGACCTCGCCACCGCGCGGCGGAAGATTTTGCCCGGGCAACGGCCGTTCATCGAGGAGCTGGTGGAGAGGCTTAAGGGCAATGCGGAGTGAGCGCTCTTATCCCTCCCCCGCTTGCGGGGGAGGGTGGCGCGCACCAGCGCGCCGGGTGGAGGCTCTATTCCGATTGCTACGCGACCCCACCCCCGGCGCTAACGCGCCGGACCCTCCCCTTTCCGGGGAGGGATAAGCAAGCCGCGCGATGCGCTTCTCGTCCTCGGCGGCTTCCTTGAGCAGCCAGTCGCGGAAGATCGCAATCTTCGGCAGCGACGCGGTCGGTTTCGGACAGACGATCCAGTACCCGTAAGGCAGTTTGAGCGCCGGCGCGAACGGCCGCACCAGCCGCCCGGCGCCGAGGTCCCACGCCGCAAGCGCGCTTCGCGCCAGGGCGACGCCCTGCCCGTCGACCGCGGCGTCGATCGCCATGCTCGCCTGGTTGAACACCGGTCCGCGCGCGTAATCGACGCCGGTCACCTTCGCCACCTCGAGCCAGGCGCCCCAGTCGCGCCGCTCGTCGATATGCAACAAAGTCTGCCTGTTCAAATCCTCCGGCTTGCGCAAGCTGCGCGCCAGCGCGGGGCTGCACACCGGAAACAGCTCCTCGACGCACAGCCGCGCCGCAGCGAGCCCCGGCCACTGGCCGTCGCCGTGGCGGATGGCGATGTCGAAATCCTCGCGCGCGAAGTCGACGTGCTGGAGCGAGGCGGACAGCTTGAGCACGATCGAGGGATGCTGCTCGGCGAAGCGGCCGAGCCGGTGCACCAGCCATTTGGTGGCGAAGTTCGGCGAAGTGCTAACCGAGAGCGCGCCGGTCGTGTGCTGCTGCAACAGGGCCTCGGTGCCGAGCGCGAGCTGGTCGAAGGCGTCGCGCACGACGCTCAAATAACTGCGCCCGGCGGTGGTGATGACGAGGCGGCGGTGCTCGCGGTTGAACAGGCGGCAGCCGAGTTCGGCCTCGAGCGCCTTGACCTGCTGGCTGACCGCGCCCTGCGTGACGCACAATTCCTGCGCGGCCTGGGTGAAGCTCTCGTGCCGCGCCGCGGCCTCGAAGGCCTTCAGCGCATTGAGCGGCGGCAGGCGGCGCATCACGGCAGGGAGCCCTCTTGCATAAGATAATCTAGGCCAAGGTCGAGAAACGATGGTTTGTGCCTGACGCATTTTGCCAGCAAACATCGTGCTCAACAACACCGTTCGGAGGCACGACACCATGCCGACGACCATAGCCAAGTTAATGCGAAGGGAGCCCCGGGACGCACACGGCAACGACGCCTATGCGCAGCTGGCCCACGACTATCCGGCGCTCGTCCTCATCGTCGATGCCGGCTTCGCCGCCTGCTCGGCCATCGCCCATGCCTGGCGGCTCCGGCGCACGCGGCGGATCCTCGCAGGCCTCGACCGCGACCTGCTGCGCGACGCCGGCTTCACGCCGGAAGACCTCGGCAACGGCCGCCTCGACCGGGTGCTGAAGACGCAGCATGCTGAGGCGCGGCCGGGTTCGTGGCTGCGGGCGTGGCGCCGCGCGCTCGAAGTCGACCGCAGCCGCAAGGCGCTCGCCGCGCTCGGCCACGACCAGCTACACGCCTTGAGCGAACAGGGCCTCAAGGCGCGGCGCGAGGCACTGCACGATCACAGCGGCTGCACCTGCCGCACGAGGGAAGCACACCCATGAAATGGATCACCCGCGAGCGCGTGAAGGTCGACCGGGTCGCCTGCCCGTGGCTCATCAAGAAATTCGTCGACAAGGACGCCGAGTTCCTCTTCGTGCCCGGCGACAAGGTGATGAGCGAGGCGCAGCGCCTCGGCGCGACGCCGTATGACGTCAAGGACGTCGAGCTCGGCCATCACGGCCAGGAATGCTCGTTCGAGGCGATCCTGAAGAAATACGGCCTGACGAAGGACCCCGCGCTCGTCCTGCTCGGCAGGATCGTCAACGGCGCCGACACCGACAACACGCTCTACCGCCAGCCGGAAGGACCCGGGCTGGAAGCCATCGCCGAAGGCTTCCGCCATCTCGGCTACGCCGACGACCACAAGCTCAACGCGGCGGAGTGGATCGTCTACGATGCCCTCTACGCCTATGCGCAGGAGATGGTGCGGCAGGGAAAACCGGATGGTGATTTCAAGTAGGCGACGCATTCGTCATGGCCTGGCTTGTCCCGGCCATCCACGCCTTTCTTTCTGGAGGCGCTTGAAGGCGTGGATGCCCGGCACAAGGCCGGGCATGACGCGTTTGGGGCAATCCTGACAACGAAACAGACGCATGCCGCCTTCTGACTCCCATTCGGAACCGTCCGACCGCGCGCTGCTCTATGTGGCGCGCGCGTTGCGCGGCCTAGGCGACGGCTTCGCCATCATCGTGCTGCCCGCCTATCTCTCGGCCCTCGACATGACGACTGGCGAGATCGGCATCGTCGTCAGCGCCTCGCTGCTCGGCACCGCGCTCTTCACCTTGGCGATCGGGTTCGTCGCGCCGCGCCACGATTTGCGCACTCTGCTGCTCGCCGGCGCGGCGCTGATGGCGGCGACCGGGCTCGCCTTCCCGAATGTCGCGTGGCTCGCGCCGATCGCGATCGTCGCCTTCATCGGCACCATCAACCCCTCGACCGGCGACCTCGGCGTGCTGGTGCCGCTCGAGCACGCGATGCTGGCGCGCGGCGCGTCCGACGAGGAGCGCACCCACGTCTTCGCCCGCTACAGCCTGATCGGCGCGCTGTCGATGGCGGCAGGATCGCTGGCCGCGGCGCTGCCCGACGTGCTGGTGCGCGCGGGATACGGCAACGTCGCCGCGCTGAAGGTCATGTTCTACGTCTACGCCGCGCTCGGCATTGCCGCCTTTCTGCTCTACCGCCGCCTGCCGCATGCGCAAGCCGACGCGCCGCGCGCGACCGCGCCGCTCGGGCCGTCGCGCGGCATCGTCTACAGACTGGCGGCCTTGTTCAGCCTCGACGCCTTTGCCGGCGGCTTCGTCGTGCAGTCGCTGCTGGCGCTGTGGCTGTTCGAGCGCTTCGACATGACGCTCTCGGGCGCGAGCCTGTTCTTCTTCTGGGCAAGCACACTCAGCGCCTTCTCCTATCCGGTCGCGGCGTGGCTGTCGAAACGTATCGGCCTCGTCAACACGATGGTGTTCACGCATATCCCGTCGAGCCTGTTTCTGATCGTCGCGGCCTTCGCGCCGAACCTCACGCTGGCGCTCGTCTGCCTGTCGTTCCGCGCGGCGCTGTCGCAGATGGACGTGCCGACGCGCACCTCCTACGTGATGGCGGTGGTGACACCGGAGGAGCGGCCGGCGGCGGCGAGCGTGACCGCGGTGCCGCGCAGCCTTGCCTCGTCGGTGAGCCCGGCGCTCACCGGCGCGCTGCTGGCGACGCCGTTCGCGGGATTGCCGCTGATCGCCTGCGGCGTCCTGAAGATCGTCTACGACCTGGCGCTGCTCTATTCGTTCCGGCACACCAAGCCGCCGGAGGAAAAAGCGTAGCCGTCACCCTGAGGAGCGAGCGAAGCGAGCCTCGAAGAGTCTCTGAGTCAGAGGTCCTTCGAGGCCCGTGCGCGGTCGCCCACGGGCTCCTCAGGACGACGGGAGACGCTACGCCCTCACCTCTTGTCGTTGGAACGCCACATACCCGCCGACGAACAGCACGATCGTCGACGCGATCAGTCCGACGAACTGCGGCCACGCCACCATCAGGCTGTCCCAGAACGGCAGCGGCGAGCCCATCACCGCGCCCTGGAGCTGGCTCAGATACACCGGCCCGAGCGTGCGCGTGGTCGGATGCAGGATCGCCATCACGCATTCGCCGAACAAAGTCGACGGCGACAGCCGCGCCAGCATCTGCGCGGTGATGACGAGCGCCGCCTGGTCGTCGACCGGCACGACGGCTTCTGCAATCGCCGGCGACAAAGCCGGCCAGATAATGGTCAGGAATAGCCATAGGCCGAGCGTCACCAGTGCGGCGGTCGCCGCCGAGCGGAAGATCGTCGAGAACAGCATCGCCAGCGCCAGCCAGACACCGGCATAGAAGATGGTCACGACCAGCAGCAGGAAGGCGCGCGCCATCTCCTCGCCGCCCGGCGGCACGCCGAGCATGATCAGACCGAGCCCAATCACCAGCAGCCACAGTGCGATCAGCGAAATCGAGAGCGTTGTCAGCGCGGCGATAAACTTCCCGAACAACAGCGCGTCGCGGTAGATCGGCTGCGACAGGATACGCGACAGCGTGCGGCGGTTATGCTCGCCGTTGACCGCGTCGAAGCCGAGGCCGATCGCCATCAGCGGCACGAGGAAGCCGAGGAACGAGACGAAGGACGGCAACGGCTCGCGCGCGGTGGTGAAGAGATGCAGGAACAGGAACGGGTCCTCCGCCGTCACCGCGCGGATGTCCTGGATGGCGCCATAGACCGCGGCGAGCGCGGTCAGCACGACGAGCCATTCCAGCACGCGCATGCGCACGCTGCCGAGATGGTCGGACAGTTCTTTCAGGATGACGACGCCGAGGCCCTGCCAGGGCGAACCTTCACGCCGCATGGGCCACCTCCTGCGACTGGAAGTAGCGCGTGTAGATGGTCTCGAGGCTCGGGCGGTCGAGCGACAATTGATGCAGCCGCCCGCCAGCGGCGACCACCTCCGCCGCCGCCTCGCCGCGCAGGTCGCGGTCGCAGGTCACGCGCCAGCGGCCCGCGGCAGGCTCCGCGACATTGAGCACCCCGGGCAAGGCCGAAAGCCGCTTGGCGATGCCCTCGCCGCCGTCGGCCTCGACCTCGACGGCATAGCCGCCGCCGAGCACCTGACGGCCGAGCTCGTCGACCGTGCCCATCAGCGCGATCTGCCCGGCGTTGAACAACGCGACGCGGTCGCACACGCTCTGCACCCGGTCGAGGAGGTGCGACGACAGCAGGATGCTGACGCCCTGCCCCTTGAGCGAGCGGATGAGCGCGAGCAGGTCGATGCTCGCCTGCGGATCGAGGCCGTTGGTTGGCTCGTCGAGGATGGCGATGCGCGCGCCCTTCATCACGATCTCGGCAAGGCCGAGCCGCTGCCGCATGCCGCGCGAGAAGGTGCCGACGCGCTTGTTGGCGACGCCGGCGAGGCCGACACGGTCGAGCGCCTCGGCGATGCGCTTCTTGCGGTCGAGGAGATGGAAGCCCATCAGCCGCGCCGTGTAGTGCAGGTTATCGGCCGCGGTAATGTTGTCGTAGAAGCCGACCGTGTCCGGCAGATAGCCGACCAGCCTCTTGACCGCCAGCGGCTCGCGCGCCGGATCGTGCCCGAACACGCGCGCGGTGCCGGCGCTTATGTCGCTCAATCCGAGCAGCATCAGGATGGTGGTGGTCTTGCCGGCACCATTCGGCCCGAGCAGGCCGAAGATCTCGCCGGCGCCGACCGTGAAGTTCACGTCACGCACGGCGTAGGCCGCGCCGTAACGCCTGGTGAGGCCCCTCGCCTCGATGACCGTGTTGCTCATCGGCGGCCGAACCGGGCGACGGCGCCGACCATGATGAGCAGCGCGGCGCCGATGATGCCGACGCCGGCGACACCCCACACAGTCGCGGTGGTGACGGTGACGCGGAAGTTGGCGGTGCCGGTCTCGCCCTTGGCGGTTGCGCTCATGCCGGTGACGTAGTCGCCGGCAATCGCCTTGTCGGACGGGGTGATGAGCGCCTGCACCTCCTTCTTCTCGTTCGGCGCGATGCGGCCGATGATCTTGGGATTGAACTCGATCTTCCAGCCGGTCGGCGCGTTACCGGAGAGCGTCACGTTCTCGGCCGGCGCGGTGCCGGTGTTGGCGACGACCACGGGAATGGTCGCTTCGCGGCCGGCGGTCGCATGCGCCGAGAGGATGCCCTGGCGGCCGGCGAGCGCCAGCTTCGGCTCGCCGGTGATGTCGAGCGCGACTTTGACGTCGGCCCTGGCGCCATCGGCGGCGACGTGGACCGTGACGGGATAATGCCCGGCGTCGGCGGTGCTCGGCGGATTGACCTTCAGCGTGACGTCCTTGGTCTTGCCGGCGTCGACCGGGATGGCGGTCAACTGCTGCGAGCCGTAGGACTCGGTGAAGGTGGTGTCGAAGTTGCGCGGTGCGTCGGCGGCGAGCGAGACCAGCATCTTCTTGCCGCTGTCGTTCTTGACCGTCAGCTTGTATTCGAAGTTCGACGACGAGGAGCCGCGCAGCTCCGGCAATTCGGTCGTCAGCGCGAGCTTGGCCGGCAGTTCCTTGGCGAGCGTCACCTCGAGTGGCAGCGACACCTGCTGGCCGTCGCCCTCCGCCTTGACGGTGAGCGTCTGCGTGCCGGCGCCGGCGGTCTTCGGCACGTCGAGGCGCAGGTCGAAGCCAATCGAGTCATTCGTGGCCGCCATCGCCGCAGCGACCGGCTGGCCGTCGCCGAGCAAGGTCGCGGTCCAGCCTTTCGGCACGCCGGCGACCGAAAGGTTCAGCCGTTCCGGCGGCAGGCCGTAATTGCGCAGCTTGAGATTGACGGTCGTCGTGGTGCCCGGCTGCACGCTGAGCGCCGGGTAGTCGCTCATCAGATAGAGGCCCTTGATGTCGGGCTTCGTGGTCTGGGCAACGGCGGGAACGGACAGCGCCGAGACCAATGCGATCAGCGCGAGCGAGCGAGCAAACATGGCGAGCAACCCCGTGCGGGGGGACAATTCCCCCAAGAGATGCGCCGCCCCCGGTCACGGACGAAACGTCCGCGCAAACACGGGCGCGATCCTCCGCGCAATTGGGTCGAAATTGCGGAAATCGTGGAACGCCAACGCTTCGGCGTGACCGTGCACGAAACGCATGCGCATGCAGCGAAAACTCAAACAGATCTTGACCTTGCGCCGCCCGCCTCCGCCCTCGCAGGCGGGCTGCGACAAATTCGGCACGCGTAGCGGGGCACCGGAGCGGAGGTCACTCTGGCGGATCCCTCCCCGCTTGCGCGGGAGGGATTAAGGCGCGCTCACTCCACCGGCTTACCCCGCACTAGCGGCCAGTCCGGCTCGTTGTGCTGCATGACCCACGTTTCCTGCATGGCCGCGTCATACCACTCGCGCCAGGCCGGCAGCGCCATCACCGCGTCCATGTAGGCGCGCGTCTTGGCCGAGGCCGGCAGGCCGTAATTGTGGAAGCGCGCGACGACCGGCGCGTACATCGCGTCGGCCGCGCCGAACGTCGCGCCGAACAGGAACGGGCCACCCTGCCCGAAGCGGGCGCGGCAGTCCGCCCAGATCGCCTCGATGCGCGCGGCGTTCGCGAGCACGTCCGGCGGCATCGGCCGCGCCTTCGGCGGCAGCCACAGGTTCATGGTGCAGTGGTTGCGCAAGGGCACGAAGCCGGCGTGCATCTCGGTTGAGACCGAGCGCGCGTGGCTGCGGGCGCGGCGGTCGGCCGGCCAGAGCTTGGCGTCGGGGAAGCGCTCGGCGAGATGCTCGAGGATGGCGAGCGATTCCCAGACGCGCTCGTCGCCGTCGATCAGGATCGGCACCTTGCCGGCCGGCGAGTGCTTCAGGATCTCCTCGCTGCTGCCCGGCAGGTAGAGCGGGATCAGCACCTCCTTGAACGGGATGGCGTTCGCCTTCATGGCGATCCATGGCCGGAGCGACCAGGAGGAGTAGTTCTTGTTGCCGATCACGAGGGTCAGGGCCATGCGGTGTTCTCTGCTTGCTTGCTGCTGCTCGTTGATAGCGCGCCGTCAGGCGCGATGCACCTGCGGCCAATCGATTTCGTCTTCGGCGTAGAGCCAGGGCTCCGCAACCGCGGCCGCGCACCAGTCGCGCCACGCCGGCAAGGCCGTCAGCGCGTCCATATAGGCGCGCGTGCCGGGCGCGACCTCGACCGCGTAAGTGATGAACCGCGACACGACCGGCGCGTACATCGCGTCGGCGGCGCAGAATTTCGGCCCGAACAGGAACGGTCCGCCATAACGCGCGCGGCAGTCGGCCCACATCGCCTCGATGCGCGCGACATCGGCGGCGGCCTGCGGCGCCAGCGGCCGCACGATCACTTTGCGGGCAATGTTCATCGGCAGATGGCCGCGCAAGGCGGAAAAGCCCGCGTGCATCTCGCTCGCAATGGCGCGCGCATGCGCCCGCGCCGCGTCATCGGCGGGCCAGAGGCCGGCCTGCGGATGCCGTTCAGCCAGATATTCGAGGATGGCGAGCGATTCCCAGATGCGGATCGCGCCGTCGATCAGGAGCGGCACCTTGCCCGCGGCGCCGGCTTCGCGCTTGAACTCCGGCGTCTCGAACGGCACCAGCCGCTCCACGAAGGCGATGCCCGCGGCGGTCATGGCGATCCACGGCCTGAGCGACCAGGACGAGTAGTTCTTGTTGCCGATGACGAGCGTCAGGGACATGGCGTCTCGATCGAGCTCCGCGCGCGACAGGCGCTCTCTTCACCTCTCCCATAGGGAGAGGTCGGATCGCCGCCAACTGTCGGCACCGGCAACCACCCAAGCAAACGAATTTCGCTGATCCGCCTCAGCAACGCGGTGAATGGCTCAGACTTTCTTGTCCTCCGGTGGCTCGACCGGCCCGCCGGCCTTCTTCCAGGCGCCGAAGCCGCCTTTGATGTGGGCAACGGGCTTGAGCCCCATGCGGTGCGCGGTCTGCGCCGCGAGCGCGGAGCGCAAGCCGCCGGCGCAAAAGAAGACGAACGTCTTGTCGGCTGCAAAGACCGGCTTGTGGTACGGGCTTGCCGGATCGATCCAGAATTCCAGCATGCCGCGCGGGCAATGGAAGGCGCCGGGCACCCTGCCCTCGCGCTGCAATTCGCGGATGTCGCGGATGTCGACCAGTACGACGTCGTCGCGGCCGGCGAGCTTGACCGCGGCCTCGACCGGCAAAGTCTCGATCTCGCGCTCGGCCGCCTCGCACAAAGCCTTGTATCCGGTGGTGATTGTCTGCGGCATGGGCACTCCTTCCGGTCTCCGGCGAAACAAGCGCAGTTGAAGCGGCGGCGCAAGCCCGGCACGATGGCGGCGCGGCTTCTCCGGCGATTCGGATCGAGAGACCGGCCATGATGACGCTGAGCCCGATCGACCTTGTCGCGCTGGCCTGGTTCCTCGTGGCCTGGCTCGGCTATTCCTACGTCATCGAGCGCACCGACAAGGGCCGGCACGGCCTCAACGCGCTGATGAACAAATACCGCGACGACTGGATGCAGCACATGGTCGGCCGCGAGGGCCGCATCGTCGACGCGCAGGTGTCCGCCGCGCTGCAGAACGGCACGGCCTTTTTCGCCTCGACCAGCCTCATCGCCGTCGGCGGCGCGTTGAGCCTGTTGCGCGCGCCGCAGGCGGTGCTGCCGGTGATCGCGGCGCTGCCCTTCGGCACGCCGGCCTCGCGCGAGGTGTGGGAGTTCAAGATGATGGGGCTCGCCATCATCTTCGTCTACGCCTTCTTCAAGTTCGCCTGGTCGTACCGGCTATATAACTACTTCGCCATCCTGATCGGCGCGGCGCCGCCGCCCTCGGAACAGGGTTCGGCCACGGCCAAGGCTTTCGCGCAGCGTGCGGCCGCGATCTGCGCCGACGCCGGCCAGCATTTCAACCGCGGCCAGCGCGCCTTCTTCTTCGCGCTCGGCTATCTCGGCTGGTTCATCGGCCCGGTGCCGCTGGCGCTGTCGACGCTGGCGGTGCTGATCGTGATGTGGCGGCGGCAGTTCGCCTCTCGCTCGCGCCGCGCCTTCGAGGCCGGCGCCTAGGCCATCCCCATCAGCACGGTGACGGTGGCGACGACCACCACCGCGAGCGCGGT
>Ga0134125_10008464_pt1 | contig 11610 bp, 10 predicted proteins | sample KB31751_FD_96464 | JGI IMG/M metagenome (GOLD analysis project Ga0134125, IMG submission 96464) | Terrestrial soil microbial communities with excess Nitrogen fertilizer from Kellogg Biological Station, Michigan, USA - KB3-175-1 | ecosystem: Environmental > Terrestrial > Soil > Unclassified ... | reverse complement strand
GGCTTTGATTGCGTCGTCATCCCCAATGACCTTATCCGCCCCGAACCGCTTCCAACCTGCTATCCAGGCGCCGAAGTACGCCGACAGCGTGGGGATTTTGCCGTAGTCCTGCCGGTCCTTGTGGTGTTTGCCGTGTTCCTTCTTGTAATCCAGATAGAACTGTAGGGGCTTGCCCGTTATCTGGCTGGCCGTGGCTTCGTAAATCTTGCCGTGCGTCTTGAAAACATCCAACACCCAACGCTCATTGGCTAGGGCTGCCGTCACCACGCCCTGGATGGCGCTGAAGTCCGCGCTGATGAGACGATGGCCGGGCGCTGCGATAATCAGGGAGCGCAGATAGCTGGCAATGATTTCCAGGGCCGGCACGCCAGGGTAAGCGTACTCAACATACTCCAAGCAACGCGTGCGGATGACTTCGCGCGCCTTGCGGGCTTCGTCGGGCTTCTTGAAGATACCGCTGTACAGGTTGGCCACCTGCACGCCCTGGCCGTTCCACAGCATGGTGTGGGCGCCCGCGTAGCTGTATTGGTCATACAGCCGGCCCCGGTGCGTCATGCTCCGCATTTTGTAGAGCTTGTTGACGCTACCGAAAGCTAGGGCGCCGCGTATCTCAATCACGCGGTATATGTCGGCGGGCAAGTCCTTGCGGGCCAACTGTTCGGTTACGGTTTCTTCGTCAAGGTCATACAGGTGAAGCCCACGGGAGCCCAACCAACGGAGGGTTTCCGCCACTTCGGTGGACTTCATAACCTGCCGGTTGGTCAGCCGGGCAAGCTCCGCGTGGAGCTTTTCCCGTATCTGCTCCACGATCACTATGCAGTCTTCTACCGCTTCAACGTCTATCTGCATACCGCGCAAGTTAATGCGCTGGTCCATCATCCAAACACGTTGTTCAAACGGTGTCAGGTCAGGCAGACGGACGGACGCTTCCGCTTCGGTGGCAATGTCGCGGATGTTGTAAGCGTACAGGTCCGTGAAGTCCTTGGCCGCAGTCTGGGGCGTCCACCGCAATTCAGGGTTCTTGCGGGTTGGCTTCTTGGGCATAGTCAGCTTGCGTATTAACGCCTTGCCCTTGGGGTCCTTCTGTACCGCTAGGTGTAGGACTTCACCCGCGTCAGCCAGCCCTGGCGGGTGCCCGCTGGCCTTGGACTTGGCCATGGCGCAACGGACCTGCCACAGGGGCAGAATCGGCCAACCTAACTTGGGGACGCAATAGTAGTTCCAGACTTGGAATTCAAAGCCAGCGTTCCAGGCTTCGAGCAAGCCACCGCGTCGGACATGGTCCAACAGTTCGTGTATGTCAGACAGGTGTGGGGGACGGGTGGCCGGGAACAGGTCCATTAGTTCAGGTGGACGCCACCAGCGTTTCCCCTTGCCGTCCTTCAAGTCCCACGCGGCTGAGAGAATGCGGAAACTGGGGTGCTCAACGTACGCACGGGTGCCGCAGGCTTTGAGCCCACGGTTTTGGCCACTGAGCCCTGGCGGGGGCTCCCACTTGGCCAACTGCGGGTTGTAGACAAGCCCCGCTTCGCTGTAGGTTTCGAAGTCTAAATCAGGCAGGACCGTGGTGACGCCCGCGAACGCGCGGAACTGTTGGCCCGCCAGGAAAAGCTTGAACGTCTCAACGAATGGGTGAGACGGTGCCCGTTCAACAACAGCGTTCAACACTAACCCTCAGTGAGCCGGGGGCGCGCGTCATCCATTATTCAGGCTTACCCTGTTGGACCGCACCACGCGCCCCCAGACACCTTAGCCGATTACCCAGCCTGCGGCCTTGGCCTGCTCCAAGGTCACACCACCAGCCCGCAGACTGGCCCACGTGTGGCCCCCTGCGATAACTGACGGATGCAACACCGGCTCCGCTGGCGGGGCCGGGGGCAGCGTCATGGTGGCCGGTACCGTGGGCAACCCTGGCGGGCTCAGAAAGCCAGCGTTGGGCGCAACGGCCGTGGGCTGCGCGGGAAACCCGGCAGGCATCCCGTTAGAAGGGAATGTCTGCGCAGGTGAGGCACCCGGAAACCCGGCAGGAACACCGGCCGGGGCCGCCACAGTAGCCGCCCCTGGAAGGCCGGGCACTCCAGCCGGCAGCCCAGCAGGGACACCCGCAGGCATGTTGACCGGGGCACCCGGAAGAGCCGCACCCGGCACAGGCTGGCCACCCGGAGGGAGGGCGCCAGGGAGCGCGGGAAAAGACGCGGCGTTACCTGTTGGAATGGCAGACACGCCCGTGGGCAGCGCGGCCTTGCCAAAGCCGACTTGGGTAGCGTCGGGGCCACTGCGGATTTCATCCGTGGCCGTGCCGGCACGGTACGCCACCAGTGAATGGTTGATATAGATGCCGGGCTTGGATGTTTCACCGTTGCCCTGCACCGTTACCAACGTCTCCACCCAGTAGCCCCGCTTGACGTAGCCGGGCTCCACCAGCGGTTGGGTTCCGTCCGCCGTGTAAATCTTCGGCGCGTAGCTGGATGACAGCTTGATGACCCAATGGCCCTTGTGCCCAACCTTGTCGCAATGACGCTTGGGCGGGACCGACTCGTCAAACTCGGTGCTGTCACCGTCCACGATTTTCCACGCAAAGTTACGCGTGGCAATCATGCCGTACGTCGGGGAACCCACGGTCCGGTCCACCAACTGCGGCCAGTCTTCATGGCCCTTCTGCCATATCTGCTGGCCCCACTGCGTCTGCGCCCAGTGGGTTTCACCACCCTTGGGGATGGCCACCGCGAAGTAATACCGCTGTGTCTTGTTGCCCTTGTTGGGTCCTGACTTGATGGTCAAGTCATTGCCCTTCTGGTCCTTTGTCTGGGGCTCGTACAGGTCACCCTGGACGATACGACCGACAGGGAGAAGGACTTGGGAAGCTTGTTGCGTGCTCATACTTTGGAAAACACCTTGCGTGCTGTGGTTGTTGAATCGGGCTTCAGAACTTTCCCGGCAGGTTGGCGCGTAGCGTAGAGTTTTATGACCGCTTCGTCAACACCTGCGTCTTTACACTGCGTGGGGGTGAATGGCTTCGGCGGGTTGGTAAGCGTCAGCCCGGTAGCCGCTTCCAACGCCTGGACATCTGGGAGCCCCACACCTTCATTCCATTTCAACATGCTGCGGCCGTCGTCCAGCATCCAGTACGGCACAGCCTTGCCCCCACGGAGCAGGGCTTCAATTTGCGCCTTGAGTCCTTCCAGGCGCGCGTTGACGACTTGTTGGGCTTCGAGCAAGAGCCGGGCTTCCGTGCCCAGTGCTTCCAACGGCAGGTCCGCCGCGTCGGCCATGTGGGCAAACTGCACCACGTGCATGGCACCACGCTGTAGGGTGGTGCACAGGTGACGGGCCGCGCAGTCCATGCAATGCGGTCCTGTCGTGGCTGGGGCTCCAGGGGCCATGGCAATGTCCACCTGCCGTTTGATTTCCATGGCGTAGCGGAACAGTTCCCCAACGGTCGTGTTCCACTCCTTGACCGGCCCTTCCCTTCGGTAGCAACGCGGTTGGATGATTACCAGCGTAACCGGGAAGTTAGGGTCATCCAACAGGCTGAGCCGGTTGATTACCCCGATGGCGTACGCAATCAACTGCCAATTGCGCCATGCGTCCACGTACCTGTGGCCGTACTTGTAGTCCTTCACGTACAGCCGTTCCGGTGCCCGTGTCTGGTAGTGCAGTTGCAGGTTGAAGTAGTCGGGCGTACCCCAGCACTGTTCGTGTATCTGGGGCATGCCCACGGGGTCCTCAAACCTGCCGCTTGCCACCGTGTGGTACGCGTACAGCTTCGAACCGTTGAACATGTCAGCGTCCACTTCCCACTCTTCCCCGTCGTGTTTGAACTTGGCACCCACGGGTAGGATGTGGTTTTGGGCGTACTTCATGGCATGCCAGTGGGCCGCTTTACCTTCCTTGGTTTCGCGGGTGTCAGGAAGTGGCGCGGCCATCAACTGCAGAAGCAGTGACGCCGCGCATTCCATTGTTAAAGGCAACCCGCTAGGGGCTACCAGTGCGTGCTGTTGCATGGTGTACCTGTTGGTTATAACCCCAAGGCCGCTTCAATCTGCGGTATCAGGTGAGGCTGGGTGATGGCCAGTTGAAGCTGCGCCAGCCCTAGCGCTGTGTGCACTTCATTGACTCGCGCCTGTGTGATGGTCTCGGCCTGAATCCCGGCGCCAATCTTCTGCATCATGTTGCGGAAGGCTTCCAACGCAGACACGGCCCCCGTGGCGGGCTGCCCCGGTAAGGGCAACTGTGTTGCTCCGGGCACTGGCGCGGGTGCGCTGGTGGTGACGGACACCGGCAGGGTGGCGGGCTGGGGAAGAGTCACCTGTGGGGCGGACACGGCCGCAGCAGTCTTGGCCGCCAGCAGTTCCGCCGTGACTGACTGCGCAATGGCTGGGTCCAACCCCTTAATGATTTTCCATGTGCCGTCTGTCTTCTTCTTGCCCTTGCTCTTCTGGTGGATACGTGCATCCCACGGGATGCCCGCGCTGTCCACTTCAACGCCCTGGCCCCCAGAAGCCACAGCGGCATTCAACATAGCCGCAGGCAGTGCAGGGGACGAAAGGACAGGCGGCAGTGTCGTGGGTGCCGTCACAGGCGCCGCAATGTTGACCTGTGGCAGCGTCGGAAAAGGCAGTACGTTAGTTCCCGCAGGAACGGGGGCGGGCGTCGCGTTCTTCCCGAACACGGCAGCGGCCACGGTGTTGGGGTCCTTCGGTTCGGCGGGTTCCTTCACTTCCTCCAAGGTGGTCTTGGGGACAGCGTCACCGATTTTCAGCCCTTCGTCCGTCATGACGTTGCCAGGGGCTACGGTGTGGGTGTGGGTGTGAACGGTCGGAAGGTCCAGGGGTGCGCCGTCCACGTTCTTGGCGGCTGCGAAATCCGCCAGCAGCTTGGATGCCAGCAGCAAGCCCGCAATGGGCTCTACGTCGGTGTCTACCTGAATTAGCATGTGGTGTGCTCCGTTGAGCGGTTGTTGCGTCGGGCGCAATCTTCGGGTACTTTGACGGCCACGTCAAGCGGGGCACCATGTTACGAGACTTCCAAGGCACACTTCAGAACGGCTGTTTTCAGGCGTGGCACGAAGGGGCAATCAATGTAATGCCCGTAATGGCCACGGGTGGCGGCAAAACCGTTGTAATAGCCGACACCATCAAGAAGTTTGACGCCCCCACGTGTGCCATAGCGCACCGGCAGGAACTGGTTGGGCAGCTTGCCCTGGCGCTGAACCGGGAGCACATCCCCCACGCCATCATTGCCCCCAAGAAAGTCATACAACAGATTATAGCTTGGGAAGTAGAAACCCATGGCTCTAGCTCCTACAACCCTCGCGCCATTGTTAGGGTGGCTGCTGTTGATACCCTTATCAGGCGCGACCCCAATGACCGTTGGTTCAATCAAGTCCTGTTGGCTGTTGTTGATGAGGGTCACCATGTTCTACGCGCTAATAAGTGGGGGCGTGCTCTTATCATGCTTCCTAATGCTCGGGGCATCTTCCCTACTGCTCACGCGATACGCGCGGACGGGCAAGGGCTGGGCCGGGACGCCAGGACTGCGGACGGTCTTGTGGACCGCTTGGTTATTGGCCCTTGTGGTCGTGAGCTTATCGGCCGTGGTTTTCTATGCGATTACCGTTTGGTTTGTCCGCCTTCACATCTTAACTTGTCTGGAGTAGCTGTTGGGTCCACGGGTGACTTTAACCAGCAGCAGCTACGCGCGGCCGTCCATCAGGATGGCACCATCGTGGGGGACGTGGTCAGCAAGTACATTGACGTGGCTGGCGGTAAGCTAGGCATCACGTTTGCGGTTGATGTTGAGTCAGCCGTGGAGCTTGCCAAGGGCTACCGGGCGCGCGGGGTGCCGGCTGAAGTTATCACCGGGGAAACGCCTATCCCCATTCGCTCCCAGCTAATGCGCAAGTTCCGCAACCGCCAGATTCTGCAGTTAGTCAGCGTGGACGTGTTGGGTGAAGGTGTGGACGTGCCCGCCGTTGAAGTAGTGAGCATGGCCCGGCCCACGGCATCGTTCCAGCTATACGCCCAGCAGTTTGGCCGCGCGCTGCGCCTGTTGCTTTCTGAGGAACTGTCAGCCAACTGGGGCAGCTTCACAGACGAACAACGCTTGGGGCTCATTGCTCAGTCCGCCAAGCCCAAAGCCATCATTCTGGACCACGTGGGCAACTGTCACCGGTTCTACGAAGAACACAAGTTTGTAGACACCCCGCAGAAGTACAGCTTGAACAGGCGCGAGAAGGCCACGCGGCAGAAGAAGGGGGACGCCATCCCGCTGCGCACGTGTCTGGTGTGCCTGCAGCCGTACGAAGTGGTTGAGCCCGTCTGCCCGTACTGCTCCAGCCCCCACGTACCGCAAGGGCGCGTCAAGCCCGAACAGGTTGACGGGGATATCTTCGAACTGGACCCCGAAGTTATGGCAAAGATGCGCGGGGCCATTGACAAAATTGACAGGCAACCTTTCTTCCCGAAGGACGCCACACCGGTTATAATCAACAGCATCAAGAAGCAACACCGCGAACGGCAGGAAGGACAAGCTACATTGCGCCAAGCCATTGCCCTGTGGGCCGGCTGGCAACGCCATCAGCAGCGTAGCGACTCCGAAGCCTACAGGCGTTTCTTCTACAAGTTTGGCACTGACGTGTTAACCGCGCAAACTCTAGGCAACGGTGAAGCGGCAGCGCTGGAAGCCCGCATAAGGGCAGAGTTAGACCAACACAACGTAATAGAGGCACCGACGCATGAAAACCGTATTGCAATTCCTGGCTGACGAAATCGACACGGCCGCCCAAGACGTAGCGGACAACGCTGCGCACGTGGCCGCAACCCACGGTACCCTGGAGTCCAGCCCGGACTGTGTCAAGGACATCCGCAACAGCGCTGCCAAGCTCTACCGGCTGCTGCAGATTGCCAAGAACAACGGGTTTTTTGACACGCTGCGCGGCCAGGAACTGGCGGAAATCAATCGTGGCGTTGACTTGGCCCTGTTTGACCGGGCCGTGTACGAAGGCGCACGGGGCAACATGACCGGCTCCCTTATCATCGTATGATGCGCGGCGCCGTGCTCAGTGAGTGCATGACTTACCGTTACCAGTTGGTCCGGCAGTTGGAACGGGAGCATTGGCACGAAGGGCTGAAGCTTGGCGCCATAGCGTGGGTCATGAACAACCCCAGCACTGCGGACGCAGAAGTGGACGATGCCACAATCCGCAAGTGCTGGGGCTACACCCTAAAGTGGGGCTACGGGCACATGATGGTAGTGAATACCAACCCGTACCGCTCCACTGACCCCGCAGCCGCGCGCATTCCCCCGGCTGACATTCTAACGGCCAATGACTCGTGGTTGCGCTACGCCGTGACCCAATGCCCGTATGTAGTAGCGGCATGGGGCAACGATGCCAACCCCGAACTGGCCCGCAGGGCTGTCAACGTCATCCACCAGTTGGGTCCGCTCCACGCCCTGCGCATCACGAAGAAGGGCCAACCCGCGCACCCACTTTACTTACCCGGTGACCTGCAGCCCACGCTGTGGGCGCCCAAGGGGCTGAACTGAATGTTGAGTTACTACGAGTGGGCCAAGCGGTGGAACATACCGTTACAAGCCTTGCAGGAACTAGCCGCCCTGACCATCCATCAGGGACCATCAACCGAAATGTCAGAAAGCGGGGTGCAGTCACGTGTTAGGTTGGAAGCCCCCAAGCATGGTGTCTACTTATGGCGCAACAACGTTGGGGCTGGGAAGCTGGCCGAGGGCTCCCGCTTCGTCCGCTTCGGTCTTGCAAACGACAGCGCAAACTTAAACAAGGTAGTCAAGTCCGCCGATTTAATCGGGCTCCGTCCAATAGTCATCACTGGGGCTATGGTTGGCCGGACTGTGGCGCAGTTCGTATCCCGCGAAATCAAACGCGCGGACTGGAAGTTCAGCGGCACCGTGGAAGAGTGCGCGCAGCTACAGTGGGCTAATCTCATCAACGCCAACGGTGGTGACGCCAGGATAGTCACCGGCCCCGGCTCATTTGACGGCCACGTCACGACACCATAGGATTACTCCCACTATGAAATGGCAACAGACAGACATCCCCGTGCGGGACAAGATTATTGCAGCGGCCGTGAAGGTTGCGGAACGCATGCCGCTGCACAGTGTGACGCGCGGGCGTATCGCGAAGAAGGCGGACACGGCCCCGTCACTGGTGTCCTACTACTTGGGCACCATGGACGACATGCGCAAGACGATTGTGGAAAGAGCGGTGGAGACCAACAACCTTGCGGTAATCGGGCAAGCCCTGGCCGCGCATCATCCGGGGGTTAAAAGCGTCCCCGATGATATCAAGCAGCAAGCCCTGAAAGCCCTGTTGGCCTAAAACTCAGGGCGGCCCCACAAGCAGGCCGCCCCGGTACACCGCACGCAATGAACATAATACAGGCTATCGGGCCACTTGCAAACGCGCGCCAGTTTATCGTGTACGCCCTGGTTCCAAAGGCGGGCACGTGGAAGTCCGATAAGGTCCCGGTAAACCCCGCCACGGGCGGCAGCCCGGCCTATCCGATTGACGCACAGGACCCCGCCAACTGGCTGACGGCCCACGAAGCGGTCCAGTTCGCGGCCATGTGCGGCCCCCAGCATGGCGTGGGCATCGTGATTGCGGAGCGCTCCGGGCTCTTCTGCGTGGACTTGGACGACTGCTTGCAGCCTGACGGGACATGGACACCCCACGCTGTGGCGGCCTGTGGGCGCTTTCCAGGGGCGTATGTCGAGGTGTCCCCCAGCGGCCGTGGGCTCCACATCTTCGGGCGCTATACGGGCGTCCTGCCGCCCCACAGTTCAAAATGCGGGCCGCTCAAGACCGAGACTTACACCCGGCTGCGGTTCATCGCGCTGACGGGCCACGGTGCCGGTGATATCCAGATGGACCATACGGTGGCCCTGCACCACTGGCTGGTGGAATACTTCCCGCCCCGCCCGCAGCAGGACGCCAGCGCGGAGTGGACGGACAAGCCCGTGCCGGAGTGGGACGGGCCGGCAGATGACGCGGAACTACTCCGCAGGGCCATGCGCACGCGCGGAGCCCAAGCCGTGTTTGGCGGTAAGGCCAGCTTCGCGGACCTGTTCTACGGCACGGACAAGCTGCCCGTGGCCTTCCCTTCGTCCACGGGGGACGACTTTGACCGCTCCAGTGCGGACTTGGCCCTTGCCAACCATCTGGCGTTCTGGACGGGCAACGATTGCGAACGGATGGCGCGCATTATGCGCATGTCCAAGCTGATACGGGACAAGTGGGACAGGGACGACTACTTCCAGGGAACCATACTCAACGCTTGCGCGTCGCAGCGTGAGTGGTATAAAGGCGGGGGAAGGTCCCACGATGTGCCCGCAGTGGCGCAGCCGGAGCCCCAGCCCTCTACGCCTGTGACGGTTGGGGCTCCGCTTCCCCTTCCCCAACAACCAACAGCCACGTCCAGCCCGGTGCCTATCCCTGACGGGGTGTTGATGCCAACGCGCCCGGCTCCGCCCAAGCCCGGTGAATCATTGCCCCCTGGAGAGCTAGCCGGGGAAGCTGAACAGCAAGCCATGTTCCAGGGCCACGTGTACGTTGAAGACATTGACCGAATCATGGCCCCGGACAGTGCGGTGTTGGACAAGGCGCGCTTTGACAACCGCTACCCCGGTGTTGATTTCGTGCTGACGGCCGACGCCACCAAGACCACTGACTCAGCCTACGAAGCCTTCACACAGTCCAAGTGTGTGCTATTCCCACGGGTGCGCGGCCTGTTCTTCGCACCCACGGAGCCCGCTGGCGCCGTTGTGTACCGTGACGGGCAAAAGTTCCTCAATTCGTGGGTGCCGGTTGAGATAGCCTGCACGCCAGGGGATTACACCCTGTTCTGGGAACACCTCAAGAAGCTGTTACCCAAGGGCCGCGACGCGGAAACCCTGTTGTATTACATGGCAGCCATGGTGCAGTACCAGGGCACGAAGTTCACGTGGTGCCCGTTCGTCCAGGGTGTCGAGGGCAACGGCAAGTCATTCCTGTGCGAAGCGTTGGAAAACTGCATTGGCCCGCGCTACACCCATAGGGGCAACGCCGCGAAGCTGGACGCCATGCACAACGCGGAGCTTGTGGGAAAAATCTTCCTGCGCTTTGACGAAGTGAAAATAGACCACGCTAAGGGCAACGTCTGGGAAACCCTCAAACACATGGTGACGGAAAAGCGGTTGGAAATCCGCGCCATGCAAACAGACAAGGTTACCCGTGATATCTGCTTCAACATGATGTTGCTTTCCAACTATAAGAACGGCATACGCAAAACTGAGAATGACCGGCGCATGGCCCCCTTCTTCTGCGCCCAACAGACCAAGGCGGACCTGTTGCGGGATGGCCTGACGGCTGATTACTTTGACCGGCTTTGGTCGTGGGCTGAGTCGGGCGGCTGGGCAATCATCAACTGGTTCCTGCGCAACATCACCATACCCGACGAATTCAACCCGGCCACCGGCTGCAAGCGTGCGCCCGACACCACCAGCACGTGGGAAGCCATACAAGAGGGCTGGGGCGTCGCGGAGCAGGAAGTGGCCGAAGCTATCAAGTCCGGGTTTGAAGGCTTCAAGGGCGGCTGGGTGTCGTCTGTGGCCATGGACCGGCTGTTGGCTCAGATTGGCAAGGCCAACCACGTGCCGCGCTCCGCCAGGGCCAACATGCTGGCCACGCTGGGCTACGTCGCGCACCCGGTTGGTCGTGTCCCCAAGCTGCCGGACGGAACCATGCCCACGCTGTACGTTACCAAGGACCACCCGGCCCTGGCGTCTACGAGTGTGTTGGAAGTGGTGGCCGCGTACGTGGCGGCCCAGAAGGGCTAAACAATCGGCGGGCTGGGGATGTGCGCCCCATCGCAGGGTATGACGGCCCGTTGAGAGCTAATCACCCGCCAACTGTCCCCGATGATCTAAACGGCCGCACCCTCAAAAGTGACCGTGGTGGAGCGTGCGGTGTGCTGGCGTTTGACCACGACCGACTTGTTACGCTCCCGCACGTTGCGGTTGAATGTGCCTATGTAGACGTTGCCCAGTTCGTAGGCTCCCACGTCACCCTTGCGGCACATGACATAACGCCCGCTGCGGTTCCCGCGTCTGGTCCACCGTTTCGAGTCGGACCAAAGCTTCCACCATTCATCGAACGTCAGATTGAATTCAACGCCGCGCTGCTTGGCGTTGGCTTTGTGGACGGTATAGGCACCCTTGGGGGTGTCTCGGTAGCGTCGGGTGCGCTCCACCTGTGTTGCGTGCATCGTCTTCAAACCTTTCTGGAAACATGAAACGAAAAGCCAGTGATTGCCACCACTGCGTTAGTCTGCCCATTGACTGCCGCCCTCCGGTGTGTGTGACATGCATCACACCACAACCGGCTGACGGCAGTCAATGACTACGCGCGGGTAATCTGGTGGCGGAGTTTGCGCCGCGCCTTGCGGTTCAGGCCGGTGGCCATGGCCAGCTTGTGCATCTGGGCGCGTCTGGCGGCCTGCTGCGCCATTCTGGTCTCCACGGGGTCCGTCACCAGCCGGGGCTGGGTGATAAGGTCCCTGGCGCTTTCTGGCATCGTCTGCAGGTGTGTTGCGAGGG
>Ga0134125_10008463_pt1 | contig 11611 bp, 10 predicted proteins | sample KB31751_FD_96464 | JGI IMG/M metagenome (GOLD analysis project Ga0134125, IMG submission 96464) | Terrestrial soil microbial communities with excess Nitrogen fertilizer from Kellogg Biological Station, Michigan, USA - KB3-175-1 | ecosystem: Environmental > Terrestrial > Soil > Unclassified ... | reverse complement strand
CCGGTGACCGCCTGGGCTGGACTCCTCGGTTTCGCCGACGCCGTCGGCCTCATCCTGGTGCTGGCGCTGCCGCCGCTCTTGAGCGCGCCCGAAGATGTCCATCGCCTCGCCTCGGCGATGTTCACCATCTCCTATCCCTGCGCCGTGCTGACCTCGGTGCTCAGCGGGTATCTTTGGGACATGACGCAAATTTCGTGGATCGCCTTCGTGCCGATCGGCCTAGCCGCCGCAGCGCTCGCGATCCTGCCGCTCGGCATCGATCTGCACACCAAGCCGCACGCCGCACCGCGCTGAGGGCGCGGCTCGTTACTATTCATATTCCTGAAACACGGCCGAGGCCTGCGTACCCGGCTGGCCGATCGGGAACAACTTTCCCCACGCATCATTTTTTCGAGGAACGGCGCAAGACACATGGCCGTCATCGGATCATGCGATTGTAAGTTGCATGATTGTATGCATAATAAAATTAAATGGCGAGATCAAACGAATGAATTCTGCTAAGGGGTGTTTGTTGCGCGCGTTGGGAAGTTTTTTCTGAAGTTTTTTTATTTTTTCAGGACGATCCCTCTCCACCGAGATTCTGAAATGGCCGCTCGCCGCGCGGATGACGTAACACCCGCCATCGTTTTCTGCATTCGATTTTTATCGAGGATCGCTTTGGTGAGAAGCTTCTTCAGTTTCGCACGCCCCTCCCTCGGAACGGTTTTGGGTTCGCGATGCTAAGGCAGGGGACAACGCTCGTCCTGTTATGGCTCGTCGGGACGGCTCTCCGGCTCACGATCCTGGTGGTAGCGCCGCTCTTGCCGCTCATCCATCGCGACCTCAATCTCAATGAGACCGCGATCGGGACACTCGGCAGCCTGCCGTCGCTGCTTTTCGCCTGCGCCGCCATACCAGGCGCGCTCCTCATTGCGCGTATCGGCGCACGGCAAACGCTCGTCGCCGGCCTCTTCGTTTCCGCGGTGGGGTGTGCGCTGCGTGGCGCGGCATCGGACATCGTGGTGCTCTACCTCGCCACCATCGTCATGGCGGCCGGCATTGCGGTGATGCAGCCAGCGCTTCCACCGCTGGTGCGCGAGTGGATGCCCGAGCGGATCGGCTTCGGCACCGCGGTTTATTCGAACGGCATGGTGATGGCGGGAATTTTCGGCGTGGCGCTGTCCCTGCCGGTGATGCAGACGCTGGCACAGGGCAGTTGGCGCTTTTCGCTCGTCCTCTGGGCGATACCAGTGGCCGTGACGGCGCTGCTCGTGCTGCTGTTCGCGCCGCATAGGGCAACCGCAAGTCTAGGCGTGCAGCGCTGGTGGCCTGACTGGCGCGACCCGTTGGTGTGGCGGCTCGGCTTCCTGACCGGCAGCGCCAACATCATCTATTGGACGGCCAACACCTTTCTGCCCGATTACCTCGTCGCGCTTGGTCGTGCGGAGTTGGTCTCGCCGACGCTCACAGCCTTCAATGGCGGGCAGCTCCCCGGCTCGCTTTTCATGCTGTTCGGGGCCAGCCTCCTGCTGCGACGGAAGGCAATCTACGCTGTGCTGGGGCTTGCGGTGCTGGCAAGCTTAGCTGGCGTGCTGCTCGGCAACGACAGCGTGATTGTGTGGAGCGCCGGTTTTCTCGGCTGCGCCAATGCCGTGGCACTGGTCCTTGCGCTGGCGCTGCCGGCGCTCCTCGGCGCGTCGCAGGACGTACACCGGCTGTCGGCAGCGATGTTTACGGTCAGCTTTCCCTGTGCCGTGCTGTTCCCGATTCTCGGCGGCTTTGCCTGGGATGCGACGGGCATTCCCGCGCTCGCCTTCGCGCCAGTCGCGCTCGGCGGCGCCGCGATCATCGCGCTCGCGCGCGGCCTACCGGTTAGTGCGCGTCGCTGAGAGAAGAATTTGTCCGGCTAGATGACGCCGCGCGAACGCATCGCCGCGATGGCATCTTTTTCATAGCCCAAGAGCTTCGACAAAATCTCGTCGGTCTGTTCGCCGAGATCAGGCGCGGCAAAGCGTGCTGTCGGGCGTCCACCGCTGCCCTCGAGCGACAGCGGCTGACCCAGCACCTCAAACGAACCGAGCCGCGGATGGTCGACCGGGATATTCATCCCGAGCGATGTCATTTGCTCGTCTTTCATCGCTTCGTCGATCGAATAGACGGGTCCGCAAGGCACGCCCGCAGCGTTCAGCTTCTCGATCAATTCCACACTCGAGATCGCGCGCGTCTTCTCGGAGAGAATCGCGCAGAGCTTCTGTCGATTGGCCGAGCGCGCTTCAACCGTGCGGTAGGCCGGATCCTGGAGAAGGTCCGAGAGCTGCAACACCTCGCACAGCGCTGCGAATTTCGGATCTTCCGCGGCGGCGAGATTGACGTCGCCATCCGCCGTGGGAAAGAGGCCCGTCGGCATCAGCGTCGGATGGTCGTTACCCGCTTGTCCCGGCACATCGCCGGTTCGCAGGTAACGCGCCACCTGGAAGTCCAGAACCGACGCCAATGATTCGAGCAGCGAGGTATGAATCCATTGTCCCTCGCCGGTTCGCTCGCGGTGATAGAGAGCCGTTAGGATGCCTTGGACAAGAACCATTCCGGCGCTGATATCGGCGATCGCCGCACCGGCGCGTAACGGTCCTTGTCCGGCAAGGCCGGTGACCGACATGAGTCCCGACATCCCCTGGATGATCTGATCCACCGCGGGGCGCTCGGCATAGGGACCTGTTTGCCCAAAGCCGGAAATGCTGCCGCAGATGATGCGCGGATTCACTTGCCGCAATGTCTCGTAATCGACGCCCAGCCGGTATTTGACGCTGGGGCGGAAGCTTTCGAGAACGATGTCCGCACGCTGCGCGAGCTTCCGGAAGATCGACTTTCCCTCGGTCGTCTTCAGGTTCAAAGACAGGCTGCGCTTGTTGCGATGAAGGTTTTGGTAGTCGAAGCCTTCCCGTTTGCCGCCCATACTGTCGCTGGTATCGGTCGGCGCTTCGACCTTGATGACCTGCGCACCCCAATCGGCGAGAAAACGCGAAGCGACCGGCCCAGCTCTGTGCCGGGTCAGGTCGAGTACCAAAAGATCGGTGAACGGCAACATCGTCATCAGATCGGGAACACGATCGAATCCGGCATGACGCGGGAATCCACCACGCAGAGCCGGTCTTTGAACTTAAGCTCGCCTCCTTGGCGAACGATCACATCCGTCGAGCGGCCGCAGGCGAGCAGCTTGCTCGGGTCGTCCCCCATGGCCTCGAAAACGGCAAACGTCGCGCGCGCTTTCACGCCCTCTCCATCGAGCCCGTCGAACGACAGCAAGCGCACACCGCTCATGATACGGCGTTGAATCCTGCGCCGGTGCATTACCGTTTTCTGCAGCGCAATGGCGCGATCCCGCAGCATCGCCTGGCCCTCGCACAGAACGAAGCAAAGTTCCATGCCGCGCTCGACGTTCTCTCGCGTTGTGATGCGATAAAGGGGAGCCTCATCGGCGAAAAAGCTCGGCCAACGCGCGATATCGCCGTCATCCAGAGCCTCGGCGTAGAGCGTGTACAATAGCTCGACGTCGGCGGCGAGCTCACGGTGCTCCGTCTTGCGATCCATCGATTCCATATACTCTTCGAAGTTACACTTCACGGGGCGAGGCGAAGAGGCGCCCCTCGTCTCGCGCCGCTTCGGACTTATCAAAGATCCATAACGTCCCGATAACAATCATAGAACGCGCGAAGGGCCGACTCGGTCATCAGGTGATCGGCATCGCCCGATCCCTTCCCCGCCTCGAGCACCGAATTCGCAAAGGGAGACGCAGCAGACCCATCTTGTGCGCAGGCCAGCACCTCGTTGTCGTCGATGGTGATCAAGCCGGACGGGCCCAGCAGATTTGCCTGCATCAATCTTTTCTTTCTCAGCTCCGGGGCCTCGCCCTCATAGCCGAAGAAAGTCCAGGATTTGATGCAAGCGTTCGGGCCGGCGGGCCTGACATGCCGCATCGCGAGAAGGTTCAATTGCTGCAGAATGATCAGGTTCGGCCAGAGGGTCAGGATGGCGCCGGTACCGTGCTCGAATTCGCGCTGGTAAGCGATGATGCGTTTATCTTCGAGATCGAAATCCGGCGTGATCGCTTCGTTGGCTGCGGCCGCGGCCGGCTTGAAGCTGGCGGTTGAGACGAGAACGCTGCTCGCTCCGCGCGGACCTACCCTTATCTCGGTGTTTTGATCGTTTCGCCAGATGCCGAATTTGACGAAGAAGGCATGCAGCAGCGCCGCGTGGACCGTGTCCTTGAGATTCTCGACCTGGAGTTTCCAGTTCGCCGCGACGCGATGCCGCATCGTCCCGATGACCTGCAGCGGCCGGCCGTCGCATACGCGATCGAAATAGGAGAGGATGGTCGGACCGAGATAATCCTCGAGCGGCTCAACGTCTTTCGCATAGCTCGCGAAAATGACGCCGTGACGTTCGGCGACGGTAAGTTGCTCCAACCCGTGGCGCGCGGGATCGAAGCATTCGGACATTCCACCCTTTCCGCCGATGCCCCGGCGAAACGGCACGCCCTTGAGCGTGCCATCCAGATCGAAGGTCCACTGATGATAGGGGCAGATGAAGGAATCGGCATGGCCACGCGGCTCGATGCAGAACTGCGAGCCGCGATGGGTGCAGCGATTCACGAAGACGCGGATTTGGCCTTCGTGATCGCGGACCACCACGACCGGATTCTCTCCCACATAGGTCTGGTGGAAATCACCCGGTCGCGGAACTTCGGCGGTCAGACCGACATAGTTCCAGAAGCGCCCGCCGAAGATACGCTCTTGCTCGCGCGCATAGATGGATGGGTCGGTATAGACCCATCCCGGAACTCGACGCGATTCTTCGACCGGCCAAGCGAGTGTCGATTGCATCCGCTTCGGAAGCCTATTCTGCTGCTGTGCCCTGTTCTTCGACGATGCGCGCCGTCTCCATGCTCACGACGCTGCTCTTGGCGCGCGGCTCGGTCGAGGCTGTCACCGGCTCGACCACATAGGGCGACCGCTCGCTGCTCTTGGCGCGAGCCGCGATCGGCTCGACCACGTGCTGCGCATCCTGTTGCGGCTCGCTGGTATCGAGCTGACCCGAGGTGTGAACCACGAGGTCGGCGACGCGGCCCATCACCGCCATCAGCATCTGCCAGCCCTGGTGCTGAATCTCAAACAGGCGCGGCCAATCGGCCGAGGTGACTTTCCGTAGGAAGTCGTAGCCCATCGCGACATGGGCCTCGTCGTCGGTCTTATGCTTGTCGAAATGCCCCTTCGTGGCGTTCGACGCCATCGCCGGCTGGACGTGCTTGTAGAAGAACACCGCCGACGCTTCGACCACGAGATGGACGAGAACGACCTTCTCGATATCGCTGATCATTCCGACCTTCGAGGCGAACCATGAGCAGACACCTTCGAGAACCGGATCGAAAACCGTCTGAAGATCCTGGCGGCTCTTGGCGAGATCGCGATTATGCCCGAGCTCGTCCGTTAGATGCGCCCAAGCCAGCTCCTCGAATGCCGGATTCTGCAGCGTGACGACACGGTTCAAAACCATCTTCTGGAAATAGTTCGACCACACTTGGAAGCAGTCGAGGAATTTCCGCTTCGCCACCGGATCCTTGAGAAGACCGTTGCGGACGAGCACGAAAAGCCGGTGCTTATCGAAGCGCTCCATATATTCTTCGTTCTTCTTGAAGAGCTGCTCGATCCGGCTTCCCGCGGCCTCGCTCGATTTCTCTTGCGCCAAGAACGTCGCCCACGGGTCTTCGATATCCTCGTAAAGACCGCGCGAATCGAATTGGATCGACAGGCCCCAGAAGCCGTTCGGCGCCAGGCCGATAAAACCATGCGGCCGGCGCTGCGGCACGAGAAGCGCGTCGCCGGCATTCATGACCGCGTGCTTATCGCCCGTCGTCTTGGCGCTACCTTCGACGATGAGAATCATGGAAGGCACAGGATGCACATGCGGGGTGAGCTCTTCGCCCGCTTCCAGACGGACCCACGCCATCGAGATCCGATTATCCTTGGGTAAGAACTCGGCGAGATTGCTATTTTTCGTAAAGTCTTTCACGTGGCCGAGCCAATGCTCGACTCCATTGACGACGATCGTCCTCATCGAGGGCACGTCATCCCGTGTCACCAGTTCGACCTGGCGCTCTTCTCCATGCAATTTCAGCAAGTTAACCTCCCCCGAGGGACAAAAGACACAATTCGATCAGATCGGCGCCATAATCATGCCATCTTAAGAAAGCGTCAATGATATAGATCAAGTTAACGGTGCCGCTCGCTGCCGTTAACTATTGTAAATGGCATTTCTATCGTAGTGCGAAACGCACCGGCACTTCGATATCGAGCGTGTTCGCTGCGATGTCGGCGGGAATTTGCGGCAAGGGTGCGGCGCGGCGGACCAATGCCAACACTTCCGTATCGAGATCGGCATGGCCGGAGCTGCGTTCGATCCGCGCATCTGAAACATTGCCGCTGCGATCGAGCGTGAAGCGCAGCAGCGCGACGCCTTGCTCTCCGCGACGCTGCGCCGTCGCCGGATAGCGCTTATAGCGCTCGAGTTGCGCCGCGATCAGATCGGTAAAACGCGGCACGGCGTGATCGCTGACGCTGGGTTGTGCCGGCGGAGTCGGGGTGGGTGGCGCCGTCACCGGTGCCGGCGATGGCGTCGTTTGCATCAGCTGCGGCTCAGGCCGCGGCCGCTCGACATGCCGCACCGGCGGTCGCGGCTTCGGTTGAGGAAGCGGTTTCGCGATTGGAACCGGCTCTTCTTGCGGTTGGACTTGCGGTTCGGGTGGCGGTGGCGGTGGTGAGGGCGCCGCCATGGGTGGTGCGGGTGGCGCCGGTAGCGGTGCGAGCTCGATCATCGTTACCGACGGCGGCAACGGCGCCGCCGCGGGCAAGTTCTGATACCACCGCAGTAAGAGCACGGCGCCGACGACATGCAGCGCGAGCACGAAGGCGAAGCTCGCGATCCATCGCTTGCTGTCGCCGCGCGCGGATTGGGCGGCAGAAGATCGATCGACATGGGATTGGCCGAAAGTCGCAGCAACACTCATTGCATGCTCCCCCTCACTCGCCCATCGCCGTCACTCGCCCATTACCATCATTCGCCGGGCGCGACGAGCGGCGCGAGCCGTGACCGGCGCGCCGCGCGATCGAGCCGGCGCTTCATCAGCCACATCGCCACGCCGCTGATCGCGAACAACGCCGGCAACAATCCGGAAATGAAGACCAGCATGCTCCAGCCCCAGCCGAAGCCGCTGCCGTCATGGAGCGCATGCATCGAGGCGGTGATGCGCTCGGCCAAGGAATACTCGCGCGGATCACGCAGATCGGCGATTTTCCGCTGCCACGGATCGACGAAGACGATGACCGGCAGCGCATGCTCTTCGCCGAGCATCACGCGATAAGGCTGATCGGCACGTTGCGGCAGGCCGATCATACGCAGCGTGAGATCGGGCCGCGCCCCGCGCGCGAGTGCGACAGCGCCATCGATATCGAGCGCCGTCGCACCTTCGACCGGCGCGACCTTCGGCGCGGCAACGCCGGGGCGTAAATCGCGCACGCCCCAAGTGGCGGCAAGGCTGTTGAAGGTCTGCGGGAATGAGAGCCACACGCCGGAGAAGCTCACCACCAGCAGCACCAGCCAGAACCAGAAGCCGATGACGCCGTGAAGTTGACGCAACAAGCGATAACCGCGCGCGCCGCGCTGGACGACCATCGCTTGGCGCCAGCGGCCCCGCGTTGGGAATTGCATGATGATGCCCGTGACCGCGAGCGCGCACATCACGACGCCGAACCAGCCGCCGATCTGACGGCCATTGCGATCACGCGTGCCGGCATTGGCGTGCAAGAAGAAGATTTCGCGCAGCCAGCCCTCGCCTGGCTTCATCGTCCCGCGCAGCGCCAAGGTCGACGGGTCGAGATAAATCTCGACACCGCCTGGGCCCGGACGGCGCGGATCGGAGAAACGCAACGCCGCAAGATCGCCCGCCGCCACCGGCGCGAAGATGGCGCTCGGCACGAAGCCGGCCGGCGCGGCCGTGCGCGCCGCATCGACCATGGCGGCATAGCTCTGTGCCGGCCCCGCGCTTGCCCGCACGAAATCATGGCCGGGCTGCAATTGCGGCTCGAACATAAGGACGCTGCCGGTCAGACCGATAATCGCCAGCGGGATCGAAAGCAAACCACCGAGCAACAGATGGAGACGGCGCAGAACGGTGGCGCGCCAGGCAATGCTCATGTGTCGGACCACAGGCGAAGAAGATTGTGATAGAGCCCCGTCAGCTGAACGAGCGCGCGCTCGTCCGGCACGATGCGGTTGAGCTGCTGGATCGCGGTATCGAGATCGAGCAGCATCATCCGGTGCTCGTTGCTGCGGACCATGCTTTGCAGCCAGAAGAACGACGAGACGCGCGCGCCGCGCGTCACCGGCGTCACTTGATGCAGGCTCGTCGCGGGATAGAGCACCATATCGCCGGCGGGCAGCTTCACGCGCCGCAAGCCATAAGTGTCTTCGATCATCAACTCGCCGCCGTCATATTCCTCGGGCGGCGTGAGGAAGAGCGTCGCCGAGAGATCGGTGCGCACGCGATAATGCGAGCGCATCACCTCGCGGATCGCGCCATCGATATGCGTGCCATAGGTCTCGCCGCCCTGATAACGGTTGAAGAGCGGCGGATAGACTTTGAGCGGCAGCGCCGCCGTGATGAAAAGCGCATTGCGCTCGAGCGCGGCGAGAATCATGTCGCCGAGCTCGCGCGCGACCGGATGACCTTCCGGCACCTGCATGTTGTTTTTGACGCGTTCCGACTGGTGGCCGGCGGTGGCGCGTCCGTCGACCCATTCCGCGCGCTCGAGGGCCTGGCGGCAATGCGTTACCTGGCTGGCATCGAGAACTTTCGGAATTTGCAACAGCATCGCGCCTCCGCCTTCAGGCCCCCTAGTATTTGAAGTCGACCGTCAGCAACGCCGTCCGCCCAGCGCCCGGGACCATGTGCGAAGGATGGACTTGGTCGTAGTAGAAGGTGTTGAAGATGTTGTTGACGTTGAGTTGCAGATCGATGTGCTCATTGACGTAGTACTTCGCCATCGCGCTAAAGGTGGCGTATGCCGGCACCTTGGTAAGGAACGCGACCGCGCCGGGCGTCGACGCGTTACACGTACCAGCGGCCGGGCACACGAGACGCGGGGTCGAGCTGGCATAGCGGCTCGAGACCACATAGACGCCGCCGCCGATCTCGACCGGCCACGGCAATTGATAGGTCGTCCAGAAGTTGAAGGTATGCGCCGGCACGTTGCCGAGGCGATTGCCGAGATCGCTCTGGATCCCCTGCACCGGCGATTTGTCGATGACGCCGTACATGTAGGAATAGCCGCCGTAGATCTGCCAATTGTCGGTCAGATGGCCGGCCGCCTCGAATTCGAAGCCGTCGACACGCGCATCACCCGCCAGGATCATCAGCGCCGAGTTGTTGGGATCGGTCTCGCGCACATTGGTCTGCTGCGTACGGTAGATCGAGGCGCGCACGCTCAGCGCATCATGGAAGAGATCCCATTTGGTGCCGACCTCGTAGGTCTTGTTCTTGACCGGCGCGAGATTGGCGGTCGACGCCTGCAGCGACAGCGATTCCGCCGATGGATCGAAGGATGTGCCGGCATCGAAATAGATGCTGCCGTTGGGTAGCGGCTTATAGAGGATGCCGCCGCGCCAGCTCGCCATGTCGTCCTTGTGCTGGAGTGCGGTGTAGCCGGTACCGTTACCGGTGATCGGGTTGGCGAAGGATTGCTGGTAGAAATTCACATCGAAGCGATCGAGACGCCCGCCGCCCATGATCTGCCATTGATCGCTCAGCTCCAACGTGTCGAGGGCATAGAGCGCCTTGGTGGCGGCGTCGGTTTTCGTATTGGAGGCATGGAAGGTCGATGCGTTATAGGGCTGACCCGAATTGGGATCGGTCAGCGGCGTCGTGCTGTACGGACCGATGGTCGAGAAGCGCCGCGGGTCCGATGTCTCTTCGCCGATTTCCGCGCCGGTCACCAGCGTGTGCTTGATGAAGCCGGTACTGAATTTCGACGTCGCGTCGACCTGGTTCTGGAGGAAGGTCTCGAGGCTGGTGCCATAGAGCTGATTGCGTGAGACGTCGATCGAGCCGAGCGATGTGCCCGGCGTCACCAGCCGGACGTTGCCGCTGGCGCCGGCGGCCACCGGCGTATAGAAAATCTGCGGCTCGGTGATGCGCCATTGGCGTACATAATGCGCGTAACGGAGCTGATCGCGGATCGTCAGCCAGTCGTTGACGTCGTGCTCGATCCTGGCGGTCGCGACATCGACATTGGTGCGCAGAAAGTCGTTCTCGGCAAAGCCGTAGAAATTGCTGCGACCAACGCTTTCCGGCACTGGTTTCGCGATCTGGCGCGGCGCACCGGCCGTCCCCTGGAACAGCACGGGCATACCGTAATCCGGTATGTCGTATTCGCTCTGATGGATGAAGCTGAAATAGGCACGTGTGTCGGTGCCGAGGCCAAGGGAGAGAGTCGGCGCGAGGCCGAAGCGCGAATTCCTGGTCACATCGCGTTCGGCGACGCTCGAGTCATGCGCCATCAGGTTGAGGCGGAAGGCCGCGCCGGTGCCGAGCGCGCCGATCGGCTGATTGACGTCGGCCGTGACACGTTTGGTGAGGTCGGTACCGAAAGTGAGATCGCCGCGCATGAATGGCGACAGCTGAGGCTGCTTGCTGTCCTGTTCGACAACTCCACCGGTCGAGCCGCGGCCGAAGAGGATCGAGGATGGGCCTTTGAGGACTTGGATCTGCTCGAGATAGAAGGGATCGCGATAGTAGCTGCCGAAATCGCGCATCCCATCGAGATAGATATCGCTGCGTGCGCTGAAGCCGCGCAGCGTGAGATTGTCGCCTTGTGAGGCATTCTCGCCGGCGCCGAGGCTGATACCGGTGACATTGCGCAGCGCGTCGCGCATCGTCGTCACGCCCTGATCGTCGAGCAATTGCCGCGGCACCGTATCGATCGATTGCGGCGTATCGAGCATCGGCTGCGTCAGTTTGTTCAGCGACGGCTGCGGCGTCGTGTAATCGCCGCCTCGCGCGGCGCTATCGACGGAGACGGTCGGGGTTTGAATCGGACCGCTGCCATAGGATTGCGCGGCGGCCAGGCTGGACCAGCCGGTCAGAAGAGCGGCGACAGAACTCGATGCAAAGAGACAACGTTGCCGAGACATGCGTGACAGCTCCAGAGCGCAGGGGTTCGAGCATTCCTGGCTGGCTGTCCGCCTGGCGCGGGGCTGGCTGGCTTGGTTGCGGTGATTAGAGAAAGGGTGGGCATAGCGATGCGGACTACTTCACGAGGATCAGCTTGTTGCTGGCCGTGAGCCGCAACCGGTACTGGTCCGCACCGTGCTGGATCAGCAATTCGCGCCGGCCCGCGAGCAGTTCTGCACTACTGACGATGCGCGGCGCCGCCGCGTTGTCAGAGGCCGGAGGTGAAGAGGGATCGGATGGAGACGAACCGGTCACGCGGGACAAACCTAGTTAAGAATAATTCGCATTCGCATAGAAGCCGACATTAGCTGCGATTGAGGATCACTTGCAACAAATTTTTTCTCAGGAAAT
>Ga0134125_10008462_pt1 | contig 11611 bp, 7 predicted proteins | sample KB31751_FD_96464 | JGI IMG/M metagenome (GOLD analysis project Ga0134125, IMG submission 96464) | Terrestrial soil microbial communities with excess Nitrogen fertilizer from Kellogg Biological Station, Michigan, USA - KB3-175-1 | ecosystem: Environmental > Terrestrial > Soil > Unclassified ... | reverse complement strand
TTTTTGTTCAAAGTATTATCTTCGCCGCCCAAAATGTCGGGGTAGCTCAGCTGGTTAGAGCATCGGATTCATAACCCGAAGGTCGGCAGTTCAAGTCTGCTCCCCGATACAGCAAAAAAGCCCTTAACTCTTAGGGCTTTTTTGGTTTTAAGTATAAGAAAAGAATATGTTTTAATTTTTCCTTCCCGGATAAATTTCCAAAGCTTTTTCAAGGCAATCCATTGCGTTATTAATTGCATCTACATTTAAAACGTAAGCAAGTCTTACTTCATTTTTACCCAAACCTTCTGTTCCATAAAAACCGGTAGCAGGCGCGAGCATTAATGTTGCCCCATTGTAATCAAATGATTCCAAAAGCCATTGGCAAAAGACATCAGCGTCATCAATGGGCAACGAAGCCATTGCATAAAATGCGCCGCCGGGATTGGGACAAAAAACTCCGGGAATGTTATTCAATCTTTTTACGATGGTGTCTCTTCTTAACTGGTATTCCGCTTTTGGTTTTTCAAAATAATTTGCAGGAAGATCTACAGCAGCTTCGCCCAGAATTTGTCCAAACTCCGGCGGGCTTAACCTTGCCTGCGCAAATTTCATGGCAGTATTTAAAACTTCTTTATTGTGCGTAACCAAAGCGCCGATCCTTGCTCCGCAAGCACTGTAGCGTTTACTGATCGTATCCATCAGGATCACATTATTTTCTGCACCTTCCAATTGCATCGCGCTGAAATGTTTGCCTTCATAACAAAATTCGCGATAGGCTTCGTCAGAAAATAAATACAGATCGTGTTTGATGATGATCTGTTTCAGTACTTTCAGTTCTTCCGGACTGTATAAATAGCCGGTTGGATTATTGGGATTGCAAATGATAATCGCTTTGGTTTTCGGAGTGATCAGTTTTTCAAATTCTTCAATCGGAGGCAAGGCAAAACCGGTATCAATACTGGATGTGATTGGCTTTACCGTTACTCCGGCAGTTACTGCAAATCCGTTGTAATTCGCATAAAATGGCTCCGGAATAATTACTTCATCTCCCGCATCAAGACAACTCATAAATCCAAATAAAATCGCTTCACTTCCACCGGTAGTAATGATGATCTCGTTATGATCAACATCAATGTTCACAGACCGGTAATATTCAACTAACTTTTTCCTATAGCTCTCATTTCCGGCACTGTGGCTGTATTCCAAAATTTTAAAATCAGAATTACGAACGGCATTTAGAATTTCCGGTGGAGTTTCTATATCCGGCTGACCAATATTTAAATGATAAATTTTAATTCCTTTTTTCTTTGCAGCTTCCGCGAACGGAACCAATTTTCTGATCGGAGATGCGGGCATATTTCTGCCGCGATTACTTACTGATAACATATTTTGCAAAGATAAGTTTTGTTTGTGTGACCAATAATTGCGATTCAAAAATTTTGAGCTTTCGTAATTAAATCTATTCAGAATTACTATCTTTGAGAAACAATCTTCCTATTAATTTCCTTCAAACTTTTTTGATATTATATTTATGCAAACACCATTGCAACTTGAAGTTAATTCTGTAGAGTGTTGTATTTGCGGCAGTTCATCAGCAACTACTGTAGGGCGCGGTGAAGATTATGAATATCACACCAGTGCTGATACTTTTTCGGCAGTTCGATGTAATTCCTGTAATTTGATTTATTTAAATCCTCGTCCATCCGTTAAGGAATTTGAAGTCATTTATCCTCCAACTTATCATGCTTTTGATTTTTCGCCGAAGCAATATGGATTTGTATATAAAGTAAGGACCAGATTGGAAGCGAATCGGTCTTTAAGCAGATGCAAAGGATTAGGAGACGATGCACGGATCTTAGATGTAGGATGCGGTGACGGATTTCACCTGAATTTAATAAAGAAATACGGCAACAAAAAATGGACACTGGAAGGAATTGATCTGGACAAGCGCGCAGTTGAAGCAGCGAGAAAGTGCGGGTTAAATGTGCATCTGGGCAGTGTGGAAGAAATGGATATACCGGAGGAATCTTTCGATCTTGTATTTATGATCCAGACAATCGAACATGTTGAAAAACCCGCTGCAATCTTATCCTCAATCTTTAAATTATTAAAAAAGAACGGAAAGCTGGTAATCGTTACAGACAATACCGATTCATTGGATTTTAAAATTTATAAAGACAGGTATTGGGGAGGTTATCATTTCCCACGCCATTGGAATTTGTTCAATAAGAAATCACTATCGAAACTTGCTGTTCAAACGGGATTTGAGGTTGAAGATCTTTCGACAATTGTCAGTCCTGTAAATTGGGTTTACTCAATTCATAATTCACTGGTAGGGCGAAAAAAACCGCAATGGCTTATAGATCGTTTCACACTCAAATCTCCTGTTTCTTTATTTGCATTTACGGTTTTGGACTTTGTTTTGCAGAAGTTTGGAAGAGGTGCTTTATTACAAGCGACTTTGAAAAAACCTAGTTGAAAAATTATTTTACATTTAAAAAATTTAGCTATGAGTACGAAACCAATTGCTATTATCGGAGGCGGTATTGCAGGATTAACGGCTGCTAACTTTCTCAGGCAAAAAAAGATTCCTTTTATTCTTTTTGAAGCCGGCGACCGCATTGCAGGACTTGCAATGAGTTTTAAAGATAAGGATGGATTTAGTAATGATTTTGGTGCACACTTTATTACCAACCGGCTGGCAAAGGCGATTGGCGTAGAGAACGAATGCAAAACCGTAAAATATTATGGAGAATCCGTTTGGATCGATGGGAGGAGCTTCGGTTATCCATTTGGTCTCGTTGCGATTCCTCGTATTCCATTGAGTTTTTTGCGCAACAAGTTAAATTTTGTTGATAAACATACTCCTGAATCAATTGCCGATTTGTTCAGAACCAGATATGGAGAATCTCTCGCTAATGAAATTGCGCTTCCTCTAATTGAAGCCTGGTCGGGTGCTCCTTCAGATAAACTTTCACCGGCAATTGCAGACAGTTTACCGAAAAGCATTTTAAAAACGCTCTATTTGAAAATGGCCAGCAAAATTACCCGCCGTGCAGTTTCGTGTGGGTACAACCGGGAAAAACCGGAACTTCCCTCAGTTTGGCATGTCTATCCAAATGGAGGAGTTTCGCGTTTGTGTTCCAAACTTGCGGAAGGTCTGGATGATTCAATAAGGCTTCAATCGCCGGTGCAGGAGATTGTTGTAGAAAATGAAAAAGTGATTGCAGTGGTGGTAAAAGATCAGTTGATTGAGGTTTCTGCAGCGATTAGCACTGCCCCGGCAAACATTTTATCAAAAATGGTAAAGGGTACGAACGCTTTGAAAGGAATTGCAAATTTTCGTTTTCGTCCGATGCTTTTTGTAAACCTGCGGTTTCATGAAAGAAATTTGTTACCTGATACTGTTGTTTGGTTTCCTGAACAAAAATTTCCATTTTTCAGGTTGACAGAAGTTACGCGTTCAATGCCGTGGCTTGCTCCTGAGGGTAAATCAATAATTACAGTAGATATTGGATGTGAGAAAAACGATATGTACTGGAATATGGGAAATGAAGAACTCATTAATCTTTGTCTTGAAAATTTGAAAACAATCATACCTGGTGCGCAAAAAAAATTTATTGGAGCGACAGTCTTAAAAACCCCGTTCGCCTACCCGATTTTCCTTAATGAATATGAAAAAGAAAGGCGTGAATTTGAAAGATCAACTAAAATTGAAAACCTGTTGAGTATAGGCAGAAATGGAGAATTTGCGCATCGTTTTATGGAAGATATTTATTGGCGGACCAGGGAAAAAGTCGGAGAGCTAATCAAAGAAACTGCCTCTAAGGGTAAAAATGGAAACTACACTGTAGTTGGTTCAAAGCAGCTGGTAAAATAACATTACGGAGTAAATTATTATTCTACCGCACTTGTGCTTAAAACTAAAAAAACGAAGATTCAGAAAAATAAAAAAGCCTTGAAAGATTATTATCAAGGCTTTTATTCATTGGTCTTTTGTAGCACGTACGGGATTCGAACCCGTGATTCCTCCGTGAAAGGGAGGCGTCTTAACCCCTTGACCAACGCGCCATTCTGTTTAAAGGACGGCAAAGATAATCTTCGGTAGTTTTGATACCAAATTTTTTATCTTCTTTTGAAAAAATAATGAAATTGCGGGAGTAGATAAATCAAAACTTCGGGCAGGGAATTCCTTTAAATCCGGCTGGCTTTTTTACATAAATTAATGAAATTTCCATTCCGCCCCTGCTCTGTGATCCTGCTTTCAGGCTGGAAACATTGATATCATAAGTGGCTCCAATGCGCATACCGGAAAATTCTAAACCTATATAAGGAATAACAGCATCATTTAACCGGTACCACAAGCCTCCATAAACATTCGTAGGATTTCCATTCTGATCATCTCCTACACCTGCCGACAAAGCACCTCCTACCACAGTTTCTGTAGATGCAGCCTGGTATTGATAAATACCACTGGCATGAAAAGTAAGGATATCTGAGACAGGAAAATAGCCACCCGCACTTATTGTAGTTCGTGAAGCAATATCCCAGTTTGCACCCATAAAACTTTCATGTGGGTGGTTAATATGGTAGATAGAAGCGCCTACATAAAAATTATTGGATTCATCTGTAGAGGCAGAAAATAACAATCCGGCATTTACATCAAGATAATTCACATCTAAATTCTCACCATAGAAGACTTCACGCGTTACTCCCGTGAAACCATACGGAGTGAGCATGTCTTCAAAATAAAGTTTATTTTGATCCAATCTTTTTTGTCCATAAGTCCCTTGAAAACCTACAGCTATCTGTTTGAAACCATCTTCGTCCAAAGCTTTGGAATAAGAAGTAGATAAGGCGAGATAATTATTGGTAAGAACTCCTCCACCCGCCTTATCGGTAAGTGCAAGAACTCCTATTCCCCAACGATCATAATCGGGCAGTTTATTTTTTAAAATATCAAAGTCAACACTTAGAGTAGAAGTAGTAAATACATTATTAAATGCCGGCCATTGATTTCGGTAATTACCCGAGACGCGCAATGTTCCATCAAACTTGCCGGTGAATGCAGGATTTAATGTAAGTGGAGATGCAAAAAACTGGGAGAAATGAGGGTCTTGTGCATTGATATAAAACGATACAGTTAAAAGTAAACTCAAAATAGCAGCGGTCTTTTTCATTTTGTAAAATTATGGAACATTAAAGGTAGATTGTTCTTTTGACTTTTATGAACCTTCTAACTTTCTAAACTTTCTGAACTTTTTATAAGCATCTTCAAATTTGGTTATCCCTTTCTTTCCTCACTTTCTTTGATGATCTCGACACCCGCACTGCAACCGAGCCTGGCAGCACCTGCATTGATTAATTCTTTTGCAAAGGAATATGATTTTATCCCTCCGCTTGCTTTTATTTTTACGGAATCAGCCAAATGAGCCCTGATTAGTTCAACTGCGTGAATGGATGCGCCTTTTGATGCAAAACCTGAAGATGTTTTTACAAAATTTACTCCTGCTGCCCCGTAAATATCGCAGCATTTAATAATTTCATCATCTGTCAACACGCCACTTTCAATGATTACTTTTATCACTTTATTCTTGCTTTTTATAATAGGCATGATCGTATTGATCTCGCTGGCAATAAAAGTCCAGTCAGCATTTTTTATTGCAGAAATATTTACAACTACGTCCAGTTCATCTGCGCCATCTACAATCGCTAAAACAATTTCAGCAACTTTCGCTTCTATGGCACTGTATCCTAAAGGGAATCCAATGACTGTAGCTACTTTTATTCCCGAATCTGCTAAAAATTCTTTAGCTTTTTTTACATACAATGGTGGAATGCAAACAGCAGCAAATTTGTATTCCATCGCCTCTTTGCATAAATTCTGCACTTCAGAAAGCGTAGTGGTTTGTTTTAATAAAGTATGATCTATATAAGGCGCCAGATTCATTGTTACATTTATTTTAAAAAAAACTGAAGGTAGGAATTTAAGTATTTATGCTGCAAAAATTGTTCGCAGTAAAGCCATAAATAATAGTAAAACCTATTTCAATAAACGCAACTTTTATTTGCAAATTGCAGGCTGTTTCTATTTTTCTTCAATAATCATTTTATTTGGCTGGTGTAATTTTTTTTCAATCAATTCAGGAACGTGTTTATGTTTGAAAAGAACTAAAAATAAAATGGCCACAACCAATGCATATAAAGAAAAAGAAATCCAGATGCCATGCCAGTCTTTGCTCTTATTCTGGTACGTAAAGAACTGATCAATAATAATTCCGCTGATGGAACTTCCCAAAACCGCTCCTACCCCATTCGTCATCATCATAAAAAGTCCCTGTGCACTGGCCCTGATAGAAGGGTCACTTTGAGATTCTACAAAAAGAGAACCTGAAATATTAAAAAAATCGAAAGCCATTCCATACACAATACACGAAAGTATGATCATCCAAAGGCCATCTCCCGGATTTCCATAAGCGAATAATCCGAACCGGAGAAACCAGGCCAACATACTAATGAGCATAACTTTTTTTATCCCGAATCTTTTTAAGAAAAAAGGAATTGCGAGGATAAAAAGTGTTTCAGAAATCTGGGAAATACTCATGATAATGGCAGGATATTTTACAGCAATCAGGCCTTTATATTTTTCCACATTTGCAAAATCATGAAGAAATGTGTCGCCGTAAGCATTTGTCAGTTGAAGCGCGGCACCAAGCAGCATCGCAAAAAGAAAAAAGATGGCCATTTTCCTGTTTTTAAGTAACCGAAAAGAGTTCAGCCCTAATGCGTCAATCAAAGATCTCTTTTCTGCAGAACGCAACAAAGGCGGGCATTTTGGCAAAGTGAAAGCATATAACCCCAAAACCATCGATGCGGCTGATGCCACATAAAATTGTTCAGCCGTGGTTTCAATATGTAACAAGCTCACTACCCAAAGCGCTACAATGAATCCAATTGTTCCCCAAACTCTTATCGGCGGATAATCTGTTACCACATCTTTGCCCTCTCTTTTTAAAGCAGAATAAGCTACAGCAATTGACAAGGAAATCGTGGGCATATAAAACATCATGTTCAGCAGCATTACCCAAAACATCGTAAACGGATCATTGATCATGGGAACTGTAAAAAGCACAATCGCTCCGCAAATCTGGAAAATTCCGTATAATTTTTCAGCGTTTACCCATTTATCTGCAATAATTCCGGCAATGGAAGGCATAAAAAGTGAAGCAATTCCCATCGTCGAAAATATGGCGCCGAATTCTGTACCCGACCAATGTTTTGTCTGGAACCAATAAGCACCAATGGTAATCAGCCATGAGCCCCAGATAAAAAACTGTAAAAAATTCATTACAATCAAACGGAACCTGATATTGTTCATTTAATTTTATTTTAAATAGCGGTTTGTTTAAAAAATATTTTTTCGGCTAAAAATGCAATATTTTTTTTATTAAAAATGCAGCCAGTTTTAAAATATTTCGAAAGATAAGCGAATTAATAAAATCTTTTTTACAAATTTCTATTTCAACTTAAATAACTATTTTGCAATCCGAAAATAGCCGTTGCCCACATTCTAAATCTAATAAAAATAATTTCTGCCTTGAAAAAACTTGCCCTAAATATCTGTACGCTATTTTTGATATTTTCAAATGCTTTTTCGCAGCAAATTCCTGTTACGCCTGCCCCTAATACGGTGGCTCAATTTCACAGATGTGCAACAATGGAACGGGTGGATATGCTATTTAAGAAATTTCCGGAAAGAAGATTATTAGCGGAAAAACTATCAAAAGAAGTTCCGGCTAAAAACTCATTGCGTGTTGCAAAACGGCTGGAAAGTGTTGTTTATGTACCCGTTGTGTTTCATATTGTTCTTCCCAATCCTTATGTGATTACAGAAGAAGTGGTACAATCGCAGATCGCTGCCTTGAATGCTGATTTTGCAGGAACGAATGCAGATAGTACCAATATACCTGCCGCTTTCCAGGCAATCAGGGGTCATTCGATGATCCAATTCGTATTGGCGAGGAAAACACCAGCCGGGGCGGTGACAAACGGAATTGAGCGGATAAGTAGCTCAACAACCGGCAATCCTAATAATGTAACCGATTCTATTAAAAGAGCTTCAATGGGCGGAGCAGATGCCTGGGACCCAAATTCTTATGTAAATATATGGGTAGGAAATATTTCCAACAATGACGGCACATTGGGTTATACCCAAATTCCAGGTAGTGGTGTTCCTGCAGATGATGGTATTTTTTGTAATATCCTTGGTTTTGGCGTTAGTTCCTGTAATGCAGCAAGCTATAATAAAGGCCGTACTATTGTACATGAAATGGGACATTATTTTGGACTATTTCATATTTGGGGCGACGATGAAAATGATACCAATAAATGTTCGGGCGACGACTTTCGTGCTTTGACCGTTGAAGGTTCCACTTACACTTTACCAGTTAGCTTGTATAATCCTTCCGGCCAGGGAAATACTTCAAAAGATATTGGTGATACTCCTAACCAGGCCATTGCTACTACCAACTGCCCTGGCGGAACGGTTTTAACTGACCAATGTACTGCAACGGCTCCCGGAATCCTTTACCAGGATTACATGGATTATACGCTCGACGCGTGTTATAGCATGTTTACAAAGAAACAGGTAGAGCGTATGGAATATGTATTAACCACGTATAGAAATGCACTGCTAACTTCATCTGCAGGTACGCCACCGGCCAATGCAGCGGTAAGAGATGCGGCCCCGGTTGCTTCTGTTAATCCGGGAGGTATAGAAACTTCTGGTTGTTCATCCATTTTTCATCCGTCCACTATATCTTGTGCCGGAAGTTTTACGCCTAAAGTTCTTATCGTAAATAAAGGATTAAATCCCATTACATCTATTACTGTTGGTTACCGTATCAATGGCGGAACTCCGGTAACAGTGAATATCAGTACAAATCTTTCATTCGGTGCTACACAAATGGTTACTTTCCCTGCAGCCACCGTATCAACAGGTAATTTTACCTTTACATTCTTTACTTCAAACGTAAACGGCAGCGGAGCAGATCAGGTGCCGGCAGATGATTCGTTAACCACTACTTTAAATGTTCCAAACCCTGTTCCCCTGCCCGTTTCAGAAGGATTTGAGAATGGTGTTTTCCCTCCTGCCGGGTGGAGCTTCATAAATCCTTATAATAATAGTATCTGGAAAATAACAACTCCGGGAAAAAACTCGGCCCACTCATTATATATTGATAATTTTGACAATGATAATACAGGACAATGGGATGAGTTGCGTACGCCAAAACTGATCTTGCCTAACACAGATCCTGTTGTAATCACTTTTGATCTTGCTCACAAAAACTATCCGGATGCTCAATTTAACGACAGTCTCAATGTTTTGGTCTCAAAAGATTGTGGCGCCACCTTTACCAGTTATTTTAATAAGGGCGGAGCAGGACTTGCAACTGCTGGTTCTTCTTCAGACGGATATGTGAATCCGGCTGCGGGAGATTGGGTAACACAAAAAATAACTTTAGATGGAAGTATTTTAAGCGCCGGAAATATTATTGTTGCTTTCAGAAGCACCAGTGATTATGGAAATAATATTTTTATAGATAATATTAATATCAAACAGGAAACCTCACGTGATATCACTCCAATAGCAATAAATCCTCCGGCAACAACAGATTGCGCAGAACCTACGGTTCCGATAGTTACGGTAAGAAATGTGGGCTTTTCAACCATTACCGGTTTCAAAGTTGATTACCAGATCGACAATGGAACCCGTTCTGAAACTACTGTAACAGGAATAACACTGGCTCCTGATGCACAAATGAATGTACCGCTTAATACATTTACACCTGCCCAGGGCAATCATGTAATTACCGTATTTACTACCCAACCTGTTTCTTCATCAGGAGCAGGAGATGAATCTGCGGCAAATGATACGATTAAAAAAGCATTTTTTGTAACGGGAAAAGTAACGATCCCGATAACGGAAGGTTTTGAGAATGCAACATTTCCACCGGCTACATGGACAATAGAAAATCCAGATGGAGGAGTAACATGGCAAAGAACTACTCAAGCTGCTAAAACAGGAACTGCATCGATGCTTATACAAAACTTCAATGCTTCATCGACTGGAACTACTAATAAATTTGTTTCTTCAATAATCTCCGGTACTTCTACTGTTGATTCGATGTTTGTTTCGTTTGATTATGCATATGCAGCAAGAACCACATCAGGACCTCAGGATACATTAGAATTACAAGTGACAACGGATTGCGGACAAACATTTACTACCGTATGGAAAAACTGGGGAACCGGTTTGCAAACCACACAGAATGTTTCTTCCTCTGCGTTTATTCCAACAGCAAACGACTGGAAAAATGTGAGCATCAATTTGTTTCCTTACGTTGGCACAAAAGATTTTCAGATCTATTTTGTTGACAAAGGAAATAAGCAAAATAATCTTTACATTGATAACATTAATCTTTATGGAATAAGTGTTCCGCAACTATTGAAAGAACAAGGATATCTATTTTATCCAAATCCTTTCCACAATCAGTTTTTTATAAGAAATTATGAAGTGCCGGTCACATTGGAAGCCGCTCACATTTACAATTCTGTCGGTCAATTGATCTGGTCTAAAACGTATAACGGTAATGCGTACACGCAAATGCCGGTAGATTTGTCTGGAGCAGCGCCAGGTGTGTATATTATCAAACTTCAATACACTCACAGAACGGTGGTGCAGAAAATTGTGAAGGAATAATTATTTTGGGTAAAAAGGAATTTAGGTTTTTTGTTTGTTTGTTGAGATCCGGTATGTTAAGCTTTAGACATGTCGTGTTCGTAGTTAATATGGCTTTGCTATATTCTAAATCATTTTGCCCTTTCGGAAGTATGTAGAAACGAAATATAAATTGCTTGTATTTCTTTATTGACTGTGTCAAATTAATTTTGCTACTTTATGCGTGCTACTTTATACTTGCTACTTAACACTGCTACTTTCCTGGATCTAATTCTATAATTTTGCTGCATGCAAAAGCCAAATAAAGAAGAGCAATTAATTGCAGAAATTAATGCATTACCCGAAGGAAAAAATTTTAAAAAAATCGCTGAAAAAGTAATTGCAGATGAAAGAATAACTGATGAAGAAGGCATCCTTCTTTTTGATAAAGCCAGTCTTGGATTAACGGCCATATTAGCAAATTATATCCGTGAAAAAAAACATGGCGATAAAACTTTTTTCAATAGAAATTTTCACATTGAGCCGACAAACGTTTGTGTGTTTTCGTGCAAATTTTGTTCATACTCCCGCTTATATGCACATCGTGATGAAGGCTGGGCATTGTCCAAAGAACAGATGATGGATATCGTAAAAAGTTACGACGGGATACCGGTTACTGAGGTTCATATTGTAGGAGGCGTTCATCCAAAAATGAATCTTGATTTTTTCTGTGATTTTATTTCTCAAATAAAACAACACCGGCCGGAATTGCACGTAAAAGGATTCACTGCAGTAGAATTGGATTATATGTTTAGGAAAGCAAAACTTTCTGTGAAAGAAGGAATGAAAAAATTGCATGATGCCGGTTTGCAATCCATGCCAGGTGGTGGTGCAGAGATATTTGATCCG
>Ga0134125_10008460_pt1 | contig 11612 bp, 10 predicted proteins | sample KB31751_FD_96464 | JGI IMG/M metagenome (GOLD analysis project Ga0134125, IMG submission 96464) | Terrestrial soil microbial communities with excess Nitrogen fertilizer from Kellogg Biological Station, Michigan, USA - KB3-175-1 | ecosystem: Environmental > Terrestrial > Soil > Unclassified ... | reverse complement strand
TCTCGCCCTTCGCCCAAAGCGACCTGCGGGAGCGGGACCAGTAGGTGACAGCGCCCGTGGCGAGCGTCTTTTCCAAAGCTTCGCGATTCATCCACGCCAGCATCAGCACCGCGCCGGATTTTGCGTCCTGTGCGATGGCGGGAACGAGGCCGTCGGCATTGAAGGCGACAGTCTTGAGAAAATCGTCGCGCGAGATCGTTTCGCTCATGCGAGCTTCGCCAGTGCCTGATCGAGATCGGCGATGAGATCGTCCGCATCTTCGAGACCGGCGTGAATGCGGACGACGCGGCCTTTGGCGTCGAACGGCGCGGCCGAGCGATGGATTTTCGACGGCACGATCAGGCTCTCATACCCACCCCAGGAATAGCCCATGCCGAACAGTTTCAGGCTGTCCATGAACGCGGCGAAGCGGCTATGCGGCGTATCCTTCATCACCACGCCGAACAGTCCCGTCGCGCCTTTAAAGTCGCGCTTCCACAGCGCGTGGCCGGGATCGGTTTCGAGGGCGGGGTGAAGCACACGTTCCACGGCGGGATGTTTCGCCAGCCAGTGCGCAAGCTTCAATCCACTTTCCTGGTGCCGTGCAAGACGCACCGGCATGGTGCGCAGTCCGCGCAACGCGAGATAGCAATCGTCGCCGCTGGCATAGAGACCCAGATCGTGGTGCGCAGATTCCAGCCGGTCGCGATGCGATTCATTGGCGGCGACATAACCGATCATCACGTCCGCATGTCCGCCGACATATTTCGTCGCCGCCTGAATTGAGAGGTCGACGCCATGGTCGAACGCATTGAAATAGACCGGCGTGGCCCAAGTGTTGTCGAGCAGGACGGATGCGCCATGCTTGTGCGCGACGGCCGCGATCGCCGGAACATCCTGCACTTCGAAGGTCAACGATCCGGGGCTTTCGCAGAACACCGCGCGCGTGTTCAGCTTCATCAGCTTTTCGATGCCCGCGCCGATCAACGGGTCGTAATAGGTCGTCTCGATGCCGAAGCGCTTGAGCGTGCGGTCGCAAAGCAGGCGGGTAGGGTGATAGCAGCTATCGACCATCAGCAGATGATCGCCCGCGCCGCACACCGCCTGGATGGCCAGCGCGATGGCACCAAGGCCTGACGGCGCGACGATTGTCCGTGCGCCGCCTTCAAGCTCATTCGCCGCATCTTCGAAGCTGCTGGAGCTGGGGGTGCCCAGGCGTCCGTATCGATAGGCCGTGTTCCCCGCTTCCAGCGAAGCGAGATCGCGATAGAGGATCGTGGAGGCGCGATAGACCGGCGTGTTCACCGCGCCGAAATGCGTGTCGCTCATGCGCCCGGCATGGGTCGCGATGGTTTCCGGCTTCAGCTTCTTGTCGTCACTCACAACATGTCATTCCCGTGCGGCGGCGAACATCTATCGCCGCCGCGCGGGCGATGACAAGCGTCAGAGCGCCGGGGGCGGCTCCAGATGCGGATCTGCTTGCGGCTCGGCAAGTTGAGGTCCCTTTCCAACTTCCGCCGTCCGCGCATCCAGGATCGGCTTGAGCGGGAAGTTGAACAGCCATGTCACCACGGCCGCGGCCGCCGCGATGGCGGCGCAGAGCAGGAAGAAGTCCTGCTTGGTCATCACGCTGAAAAACGTGCCGATATAGCCCTGCAACAAGTTGCCGGTGAAGCTCGTGATGAACCACAGGCCCATCAGCGCGGAGAGAATCTGCGGCGGCGCGACGCGCGCCACCAACGCCAGTCCAATGGGCGACAGATAAAGCTCGCCCAGCGTGATCAGCGCGAAGAACACGAGCAGCCACAGCCAACTCGTCTGTTCATGCACGCCGGTAATATGTGCGGCGAACGCCATGACGAGATAAGACGCCGCAACAAGAAACAGGCCCAGCGCCATCTTCGTGACTGTCGAAGGCTCCCTGCCACGCTTGGCCTGCACGCCCCACAGGCTGACCACCAGCGGCGTGAAGGCGAAGATCATGAACGGGTTGAACGCCTGGAACCATGTCACCGGAATTTCCCAGTCGATGATGCCGGGGATCAGGTGGCGATTGGTGAAATCCTGCGCCCACAGGTTCATCGTGTTGCCCTGTTGCTCATAGGTCGCCCAGAAGAAGGTGACCGGAATGCAGAGCAGAACGAGCGCAATCACCGCGCCCCAATCCTGCCGTGTAAGCGGCTTCTTGGTTTCGGTCGCGGATTTCACGCGCGCAATACGATCGGGCGGAAGCGTGCGCAGCGCGAACATGTAGATGAACTGGCCCAGCACCATGCCGACACCGGCGGCGAAGAATCCCCAGTGATAGCCATAGGCCGGATCTTCGGCCAGACTTCCGCAGATCAGCGGCGAGAAGAACGCGCCGACATTGATGCCGACATAGAAGATCGAATAGGCGCGGTCGATGCGGCTATCGCCGGCCTTATAAAGATTGCCGACCTGCGTGGAGATGTTCGGTTTGAAGAAGCCGTTGCCGATGATAAGCATGAGCAGGCCGAGGAACATCGCCTGCGGCGCCATCAGCACGAATTCGCCGATGGCCATGATCACACCGCCGACAATCACGCTGTAGCGCTGGCCGAGCCAGCGGTCGGCGATAATGCCGCCGAAGAAGGGCGTCAGGTAAACGAGCGCGGTGTAGGCGCCATAGATCGTCGAGGAAAGCGGTTGAACACCAAGCGTGCCGCCGCCGTTGAATATCAGTTCAAGCAAATGCTTGATGGGTCCGTAGCCCCAGACGCTATCCACCGTCGGCTGCAGCAGAAGATAGTTGGTGAGATAAAGCACCAGGATGGCGCGCATTCCGTAATAGGAAAAGCGCTCGGCCATTTCGGTGGTGAAGAGATAGGTCAGTCCGCGTGGATGACCGAAAAGCTGCGGCGTCTTCTCCGCCGTATCCGTCGTTGCCATTCCCCCGGCTCCCCCAATTTCTTTTATGACGGCGGGAGTGTGCCGTTTCTCCACACTAAAGCAATGGGTTAGGAACAGACGCGGAATCTATCGGGCACGCACCATGGCGCTTGCCGGATGTTTCACGGCAATTCGATATAGCGGTCCTCGCGCGAGTACGGAACAAAACCGAGCCGCTGATAGAGGGGCAGAGCGCGCGGATGATCCAGCGTGCAGGTATTCACCTTCAACTTGGGGATGTTGTGGGCCCAGGCGTTCATCACCGAATGGTAGAGAAAGTAATAGCCGAAATGACGGCCGACGAATTCCGGCAGCAATCCGAAATAGGCAAGCTGCCCGGCATCGTCTTCGCGAAAGTCCAGCTCGGCCATGCCGGCGGGATTGCCCTCGGCGTATAAAACGAACAGCTCGACCTTCGGATGCTGCACGATGGAACCCAGCGCCGCATCGGTGAGTTTCTTGCGATCCACCCAATAATAATCGCGGCCACAGGTGTCGTAGAGGTAGCGGTAGAAATGCACCGGCGGATTCTCCGCCTTGATGATCGCGATCTTTCCCTTGGGCATGGGCGGCGGCAACGCGGCCGGCTTCGCGTCCATGTCGAGAAAGGTTACAACCGTCGGGATGCGTTTCTGTCCCGGCTTCAGCTGGATGGTCATGTCTCGATCGGCGCGTCGGCGCGCGTACCCCATTCGCTCCACGATCCATCATAGAGCGCCGTTTTCTTCGCGCCTAGAACCGCCAGCCCCAGAAGAACGATGGAAGCGGTGACGCCGGAGCCGCAAGTGGTCACGACGGGCTTTGCCGGATCGATGCCGCGCGCCGCGAAAATCTTGGTGAGCTCTGCGGCGGATTTCAGTGTCCCGTTCTGGTTCGTGAATTCGGTATAGGGCGTGTTGGTGCTGCCGGGGATATGCCCACCCTTGGTGCCCGGCCGGGGCTCCGGTTCTTTCGCGCCGAACCTTCCGGCGCCTCGTGCATCCACGACCTGTTCGGCTTTGCTGGCGATATTGGCCTTCACCTGATCGAAGCTGCGCAACAGCGCATTGTTCGGGCGCGGCGTGAAATGGCGCGGATAGGGTGCGGGAACCATGTCCTCGATCGGGCGATGCTCGGCCTTCCATTTCGGAAAGCCGCCATCAAGCACGACGACATCTTCATGACCCATCGCGCGCAGCATCCACCACGCACGCGCCGCCGAATAAATCCCCGCGCCGTCATAGACGACGATGAGATTGCCGTCGCCAAGCCCAAGCTTGCGCATGCGGCTGGCGAATTTCGGCGCCGGCGCCAGCATGTGCGGATAGGGCGATTTCTCGTCCGATAGATCGTCGATGTCGAAGAACACCGCGCGGGGGATATGCGCGGATTCATATTCCTCTTTCGCGTTGCGCCCCGCTTGCGGCAGATACCAGGACGCATCCGCCACACGCACATCGGGCGCGTTCAGGTGCTCGGCAAGCCATTCGGTGGAAACAAGCGGGGAGGCGGGCTTCATGACTCGTAGGGGACCCTTATCGCTTCGCGCTTGTCCACCAACCAGTGCGGCACGGGCAGGTTCTTGGCGCGCAGGAATTCGGGATTGAACAGTTTGCTCTGATAGCGGGTTCCGTAATCGCACAGCACCGTGACGATGGTGTGTCCCGGTCCCATCTTCTTGGCCATGCGGATCGCGCCGGCAATGTTGATGCCCGTCGATCCGCCCATGCACAGCCCCTCATGTTCGAGCAGATCGAAGATGATGGGCAGCGCTTCTTCATCCGGAATCTGGAAGGCGTCGTCGATCGGTGCGCCTTCGAGATTGGCCGTCACGCGGCCTTGGCCGATGCCTTCGGTGATCGAGGAGCCTTCGGAATGAAGTTCACCGGTCTTGATCCACGAATAGATCGCGGCGCCCATCGGATCGGCGGCGGCAATTTGAACCTTCGGATTGAAGGCCTTCAGGCCAATGGCGACGCCGCCCAATGTGCCGCCGCTGCCGACCGCGCAGGTGAAGCCATCGACGCGGCCGTTGGTCTGTTCCCAAATCTCTTTCGCGGTTGTCTGGACGTGGGCATCGCGGTTGGCGGTGTTGTCGAACTGGTTGGCCCAGATCGCGCCGTTCTTTTCCGTCTTCGCGAGCTGCTCGGCCAAACGTCCCGACAGCTTCACATAATTGTTCGGATTTTTGTACGGCACCGCCGGACATTCGATCAGCTCGGCGCCGAGAAGGCGCAGCGCGTCTTTCTTCTCCTGGCTTTGCGTATCGGGAATGACGATGACCGTGCGAAAGCCGAGCGCATTGCCGACGACGGCCAGACCGATACCGGTGTTGCCCGCAGTACCTTCCACGATCACACCGCCCGGTTTGAGCGTGCCCTTTGCAATCGCGTCCTTCACGATGAAGAGCGCGGCGCGATCCTTCACGGATTGTCCGGGGTTCATGAACTCGGCCTTGCCGAGAATTTCGCAGCCGGTGATTTCGGAAGCGTGCCTGAGGCGGATAAGCGGCGTGTTGCCGATTGCCGCAAGGGAATCGTGCTTGATGTCCATTGGACCGAGAAGATGTGTTCGGGTGGAAGCTAAAGGCCCGCAAGCAGGGCTTCAAGAGCCGCCCAATTTCCGCAAATCCACAAACAGTCTTGGGTAGTTCTCAGCGCACCGGCAAAACCGGAAATCACCGATGGGCGAATTCTACGCGGAGTCCAAGCGCTGAAATGTCGCCGCTCAGGATCGCGCCAAAAAACTGCTCGGCGGTGGCCTGCGCCGATGCAAGGTTGGGCGCGAGTGCGGTTCCATTCGCGAGCATAAGAGACGTCATATCGGCGCGGTCAAAACGCGCATGGTGTAAGTTCGCGCCAACAAAGGACGCACCGCGCAAATCGGCGCCGGTGAAATTCGCGTCGCGAAGATCGGCGCCGTCGAAACGCACGCCTTGAAGCTGGCAGCCCGAAAAATCCACACCGATAGCCACGGCATTGCGCGCGGAGAGAGCGGAAAGCGGGCGGCCGGCGAAGAAACTCTGCAAGGGCCGCAAGTCTTCGCCATCCAGCACCGCCGGCTTTCCGGCTTGCGCGTGGCCGCCAATCCAACGCTCATGTGCTTCGATATCGGCTTTAAGTGCGTTCGCGCGATCGATGGTTTCCGGGGACGCGTCCTTAATGCAGTTTTGGAGCGCGGCTGACGGTACGACGAGATCTTTCAGCGAAACTCCCGTGAGAATGGCCCCATCCAGTTTCACATTGGGCAGTTGCGCACCTTTGAAATTGGCGCCTTGCAAATTCGCGCCGCTGAAATTCGCACCGTTCAACTTCGCATTGCCCAAAGAGACGTTTTTCATCGAGCAATTCGAAAAATCGACGCCGACCGCCATGTTGCCGTCATGCGCCGCCTTGTTGCGGTCGAGCAGGGAGACGCCGGCGGGCCTCACCAGCATCATGGTCGCGGCGCGCATGTCGGCGTTGTCCAGCATGGCGTTGGACAGGCTCGCGCCCTTGAAGGACGCCCCGCGAAGATCGGCGCGCACGAGATTGGCGCATCGCAGATTGCAGCCACGCAGATCGGCACAATAGAGATTGGCGCGTGTCAGGCTCGATCCGAACAAGGTGGCGTTGATCAGGGATGCACCGCTGAAATCCGCGTCGGCAAGATTCCGGTTGGCAAGATTCAGTCCGTCTAGCGTTTTGAGATTGAACTGCGCGCGCAGCCCACCTTGCGCGGCGACATATTTTTCATGCGATGCCATGGCCGCGTTCAGCTCGACTTGCGTCATCGGCGTGCGTGGTTCGCTGTGGATGTTCTTCAACATTGCGGAGCCCCCTACGGTGCTGGGCAGCAATCTGAAATGACTCACTGTAACTTTGCGTACTATTCAACGGCGAAGTCGATTTATTTCAAGTAAATCCAGCAGTGAGTATTGATAAAGCTGTCCACTTTATCTTGTATTTTACAGTTCTGGGCTGTTGCGAGGGAATGAGCTTTGTCCACGAACAAGGTTGCGCCGTGGATCGTCAGCAGAGAGGGAGTGGGGGCGGAAAAGAAAGAATGGCTCCGCGGGTAGGATTCGAACCTACGACCAGCCGGTTAACAGCCGGCTGCTCTACCACTGAGCTACCGCGGAACATTGGTGCGCCTGGTGGCGCTGCGCTCGGGGCGTCCCTATATCAAGTTTCGCGAGCGAAACAACCCGTGCCGATGCGGCGGGTCTATCCGACGCCCAACAAAGAGGACGCCTCCATCGCCCGCCACAAGCTTCGTTTCGGTGAACATGAGATCCCGCTGCCCAATTGGAAGCCGCTGCGCATAGCGCTCGGCATCGCATTCATTTTGGGGGGAATGTTTGCGATTCTGCCTGTACTGGGGCTTTGGATGATCCCGGTCGGTGTTTTCATCCTGTCGATCGATTTGCCCCCGGTGCGCCGGTTTCGGCGTCGGATGTTTGCTTGGTACGGACACTCCTGGCTCCGGCGTCGCGTGGAACACCTGTCACAAAGATGGAGTAGGGCTGCGGACAAGAAAAAAGGGCCAAGCGGTTAGCTTGGCCCCAAGGCGTTGGGTAATGGTGGGGTGTCTTCAAGGGAAGACGATCAGAGGTTGCCACAGTAAGGTTAACGAAACCTTAACAACACTACCAAGTCTGGTATGACCGATACGATCCACAAGAAAATCTAGTCGTAACCCAGAATAGTGGGGGAAAATTTGGGGGGCGAAGCCGGGCCTGCAGAGCCGGAGCTCGCCGCAATCAGTCCTCCTTCACCCTTCGGGTGCGGCCCGACGGCCTTCGTCACCTCCGCGAACGAAGGCTGGAGGCCTCGCCCGGAATTGAACCGGGGTTCACGGATTTGCAATCCGCTGCGTCACCACTCCGCCACGAGGCCAGCCCAAGCGTTTCGGCCGGGGAGCGGGCTATATCAGATCGTCCGCCAATAACAACCGCTTCGAAGGAAGTCCTGCCGCGTTGTAAGGGCCGAACCGGCAACGTATAAGCCGCCACAATTCAGCATTTCCTCGCGAGTCGCTCCGATGCCCGATTATCTCGCCCAACGCCTCAACATGGTCGAATCGCAGGTGCGCGTGAACGACGTCACCGACGCCCGCGTGATCCAGGCAATGCGTGACGTCCCGCGCGAGCGTTTCGTGCCCACATCCCGCAAGGCGACGGCCTATGCCGATGCCCCGCTCGAAGTGGTGCAAGGCCGGTTTCTGCTGGAGCCTCGCGCCTTCGCCAAGATGCTGCAGCTCGCGGAAATCGCGCCGACCGACAATGTCCTCGATGTCGGTTGTGCCACTGGCTACTCGTCGGCGGTTCTGGCGCGCATCGCGGCGCGGGTGACTGGGCTGGAGCAAGACGCCGATCTGGTGCGCATTGCCTCCGAGACACTGCCGTCCGTGGGCGCGTCGAATACAGTGGTTGTGCAGGGCAGCCTGCCGGAGGGCCATAAAGCCCGGGCCCCCTATGATGTCATCTTCGTCAACGGAGCCGTCGAGGCCCGCCCGGACGCGCTGCTGGGACAGTTGGCGGAAGGCGGCCGGTTGGTCGCGATCGTGAAATCCGGTGCCCAGGGGCACGCGACCGTCTTTCTCAAGGAGCAGGGCAAGATCGGGCGCCGTCCGGCTTTCGATGCCCATGCACCAATTCTTCCAGGTTTCCGGGAGAAGGTTGGATTTGTTTTCTAGAATCCCCACATGGGATTCAGGACAAAGAGTTTGGGGCGGTTTCAGCATGTCGAGGGTATTTCTCGGGGCGGCCTTTGCCGCATTCGCAACGATGGGCATGGCCGCGCAGGCCGAGACCATCACGCTTAACGACGCTCTGGGCCTGGCCTACGAAACCAATCCAAACCTCGATGCCTCGCGGGCGCAGCTGCGCGCCACCGACGAAAATGTCGCCAAGGCCAATGCCGGCTGGCGGCCGACGGCCAACATCAATGGCCAATACGGTTACGAGCGCGAGCAGTTCGGCGATATCCATCAGGGCGGCGGCGTATTTCCGGGTGGCGCGATCACCGATCATCCGCTTCAGGGGCAGCTCACCGTCACACAGCCGATCTTTCGCGGCGGCAAGACCATCGCGGAAGTCGGCCGTGCGAAGGCGCTGGTCCGGCAGGGCCGCGCACAACTGATCGACAGCGAACAGCAGACGCTGCTCAATGCGGTTGCCGCCTACATGAATGTCGTGCGCGACACATCGACGGTGAAGTTGCGCGAGAACAACGTCGCGGTTCTGCAAAAACAACTCGATGCGACGACCAAGCAATTTCAGGTGGGCGAACTCACCAAGACCGACGTCTCGCAGTCCCAGGCCCGCCTTGCAGGCGCGCAAGCGCAGCTCACGCTCGCGCGCGGACAGCTTGCGTCCGATCGCGCCGTGTTCGAGCAGGTGATCGGTCGTCCGGTGGAAGCCCTGGAGGAGCAGCCTGCGCTGCCCAAATTGCCGGAGACGGAAGAGGAAGCCGCGGCGACGGGATCCAAGAACAATCCGATCGTTGTCGGCGCCCGCGATGCGGAACGCGCCGCGGATTTGGCGGTTGACGATGCACTGGGGAGTCTTTCGCCGCAGTTCTCGGTTCAGGGGCAGTATCAGTATCAGCAAAGCTCGGCGGCCTCGCAGTTCGGCCAACCGGGCACCGCGCATGTCACCACTGTGTTCGGCCAGGTGACGGTGCCGATCTACCAGGGCGGTGCCGAATACGCCGACATCCGCCAGGCCAAGGAGTTGCACAGCCAGGCGCAGTTGCAGGTCGTGGCCGCCGACAGGCAGGTGCAGGCGGACGTCCAGAGTGCATGGAACACCTATGTCGCGGCAAAGGCCGCCATCTCGTCCAACCAGGCGCAGGTCGATGCGGATCAGATCGCCTATGAAGGCGTGAAGAAGGAACAGGAAGTCGGCGCGCGTACCATCCTGGACGTGCTGAACGCGCAGCAGGAGCTTCTCAACGCCCAGGTCACCGTCGTGTCTTCGATTCGCGACGCCTATGTGGCCGCCTATCAACTTTTGCAGGCGACCGGGCAACTTACGGCGCGATACCTCAAGCTGAACGTGAAGTATTACAATGCGCATGAGCACTACGACAGCGATCACGCGCGCTGGATCGGCTTCGGCGACTGAGATCGTCATCCAATCGTTAAGAACGCGCATATTTGCGGGCGAAGGAAGCGCTGTTTGTTAACTCCGTCTTTCCTTCTTTAGGTAACTGTCTTAGGTTCTTAAGGTCACCCGCGCGCCCGAGCGGCCGGAGCGAAATCCATGGCAAGCAGCCCCCAGCACGAACCGACGATGGAAGAGATTCTGGCGTCCATCCGGAAGATCATTTCGGAGGATTCCACAGAAGCGGCGCCGCCCGAAACCGCGGCACCCGTAGCTGCTGCACCGGCGGCTCCAGTTCCCGCACCGGAACCAGCTCCCGCGGTGAAAGCGCCTGAAGAGGATGTGCTGGAATTGACGGATGAGGTTCCCGAACCCGTGGCCGCAGCGCCGGAGCCGGTCGAGGAAGTCGTCTTCCAGACTATCGAGGAAACCAGCGTATCCGCATCGAACTCCGATATCTTCTCCGACAAGCCCCGCCGCGCCATCGACGACGCGTTCAACAAGCTCGACAGCGAAGAGGAGGCTGCGGACGAACCCGCGCCAGCGCCCATGGCTTCGACATTCCGCAGCACCAAGGTTGATGGCGACTCCGTTGAAGCGGTGTTCGAACGCGCCGTGCGCGACGCCGTCGGCCCGCATATTGACCAGTGGATGAGCGCGCAGAAGAACGATCTGCTCGCCGCCATGAAGCCCTTGATCCGCGAATGGATGGACGAGCATTTCCCGTCGATCCTGGAAGGCGCTGTACGGGAAGAAGTAGCCCGCGCCGTAAAAGCGCGCGGCAAGCGCTAGTCTCGTAACCTGATCCAGGCAGGCCGGGGCGGCGAGAACCTCCCCGGAAAGCCTCCTCTTGACGCTTCCGGGCGGTTTGCCCAGAACCGGCGCTCAGAGGAACACGCTTAAATGCTCGACAAGACTTTCAATCCCGGCGAGGTCGAAACCCGGATCTATGCGGAGTGGGAACGCTCCGGCGCCTTCCGCGCGGGCCGCCGCCCGGACGCCGAAGCCTTTTCCATCGTCATTCCGCCGCCGAATGTCACCGGCCGCCTGCATATCGGCCACGCGCTGAACAACACGCTGCAAGACGCGCTCGCGCGCTTCGAGCGCATGCGTGGGAAGGACGTTCTCTGGCAGCCGGGCATGGACCACGCCGGCATCGCCACGCAGCTCGTTGTCGAGCGCCAGCTTGCCGAGAAGCAGCAGAGCCGCGTCGCGATGGGCCGCGAGAAATTTCTTGAGGAAGTTTGGCGCTGGAAGAATGAATCCGGCGGCGCGATCACACAGCAGCTTCGCCGCCTCGGTGCCTCTGCGGATTGGTCGCGCGAGCGCTTCACGATGGACGAAGGCCTTTCGCGCGCGGTACTGAAAGTCTTCGTCGAACTGTACAAGCAGGGCCTCATCTACAAGGACAAGCGCCTTGTGAACTGGGATCCGCGCCTGCAGACGGCCGTCTCCGATCTCGAAGTCGAAAGCATCGAGATGAAGGGGCATCTCTGGTATCTGAAATACCCCATCGAAGGGCAGGCCGGCCGTTTCATCACCGTCGCCACCACGCGCCCGGAAACGATGCTGGGCGATGCCGCCGTCGCCGTGCATCCCGATGACGAACGCTACAAGGATCTGATCGGCAAGTTCGCCATCCTGCCGCTCGCCAATC
>Ga0134125_10008458_pt1 | contig 11614 bp, 10 predicted proteins | sample KB31751_FD_96464 | JGI IMG/M metagenome (GOLD analysis project Ga0134125, IMG submission 96464) | Terrestrial soil microbial communities with excess Nitrogen fertilizer from Kellogg Biological Station, Michigan, USA - KB3-175-1 | ecosystem: Environmental > Terrestrial > Soil > Unclassified ... | reverse complement strand
GCCGCGAGAATCCATCGCGCTTTTCGCGTCCCATATGCCGAAAAGACCACCAAGAACCTACGAACCCCCGAATATTGGGATTGATCGCCCCAACTTGCTTTTCCAATCGACGACGCCGCGCTCGGTTCCTCGTCGTCCGCGGAAATTGCGCCTATTCAGTTCCTTCGATGGAACTTTACAAGGGGAAACCGGTTTTTCTGTGGGCCTCCGCACGGGGCCATATTGGGGTTTCAAAAACAATGCTTGCCAGATCGGACGGTCCACCCGTCGATCAATCCGCGATCGACACCGCGATGATGCGAAAATGCATCGCGCTGTCGGCCAGCGCCGTCAAGCGCGGCGAATTTCCGTTCGCCGCGATCATTGCCATCGGCAACGACATTATCGTCGAGACGACCAATAGGGTCGTCGAGGATGGCGACGTCACTCGCCATGCAGAAATCGTCGCCATATCGCAAGCGCAGCGCGTCCTCGGCCGCACCGATCTGAGCGGCTGCACGCTCTATTCGAACGTAGAGCCCTGCGCGATGTGCGCCTTTCCGATGCGCGAGACGTCGATCAGCCGCGTCGTCTTCGCCATGTCCTCGCCGATGATGGGCGGATTCTCCAAATGGAATGTGCTGCGCGACGACACCCTCGCCCGCACGATGCCGGAAGCCTTTGGCGCGCCGCCCGAGATCGTCGCCGGCCTGCTGCGGAGCGAAGCCGAAAAGGTATGGTGGAGCTGGAACCCGCTCATCTGGGCCGTCATCAAGCACCGCGGCTGCTTCGGCTCGGAAGCGACGGACACCTGCGAGCGCCATCCCGCATTGCCCAACCGGAGGGGTCTTGTATATCGGCTGCTCCGCTTGCGCGGCAATTATCACCGCACGGCGTAGATACCGCCTGCCGACAATGGCGACCGCTGCCCGGTTGTTCCAGGAACGGAAGACCTGCCGTCGGGTTATCGGACGGGCAACCCGCCTACATTGTAGGGCCCTTGCAGCAAGGATCGGCAGCCAAAATGACGCGCAATGCCGCACTCGTCTTAGCCATCGCCTTGGCGTTGACCTGCGTTTCTCACGCCCAGCCGGCGACGCCGTTTTCGCCCATGGCCGGCCAATGGACCGGTTCCGGCTCCATCAATCTGGCGAACGGGGCGCAGGAGCCCATCAAATGCCGCGCCGCTTACGACGTCCTCGAGCAGCGCCATAATTTGCAACTCAATATCCGCTGCGCCAGCGACAGCTATAATTTTGATCTGCGCGGCAGCGCCACCGATAACGACGGCACGATCACCGGCAGCTGGAGCGAGGCGACCCGCAATGCGGCCGGCACATTGAGCGGTCGCGTGAACGCCGATCAGTTCGAGGTCGTCGCCAAAGGGGGTTCGTTTACCGCAACTTTGACGCTCGTGACGCGCGGCGACCAGCAAACGGTTTCGATCAAAACCCAAGGGTCCGAGGCATCGCAAGGCGCGCCGACTGGGGCGTCCATCACGTTAAGACGCAGCTAGCGCTATTTTTCGGCCGGACGGATCTTGGATTCAGGCGTCGAGCATTTCCCGCGGCTCGCTTGCCGTTTGCGCGTTACCGAAGCGGCGCTCGATATAGTCCGTCACCATCTTCTTGAAATCCGCCGTCAGCGTCGGCCCGCGCAAGGTCGCGACTTTCTTGCCGTCGACAAACACGGGCGCGGTCGGCTGCTCCCCCGTGCCGGGCAGCGAAATGCCGATGTCGGCATGTTTCGATTCGCCCGGGCCGTTGACGATGCAGCCCATCACCGCGACATTGAGCGTCTCGACACCCGGATATTGCGTCTTCCACTGCGGCATCGAGTCGCGGATGAAATTCTGGATGTCGGACGCAAGCTCCTGGAACGTGGTCGATGTCGTGCGCCCGCAGCCGGGGCATGCCGCGACCAGCGGCACAAACGTCCGCAGTCCCATCGTCTGCAACAGTTCCTGCGCCACCTGGACTTCGCGGGTGCGGTCGCCATTCGGCTCGGGCGTCAGCGAGACACGGACGGTGTCGCCGATGCCTTGTTGCAGCAGCACACCCATGGCGGCAGACGATGCGACGATGCCTTTGGAGCCCATGCCGGCCTCGGTGAGGCCAAGGTGCAGCGCGTAGTCGCAGCGCCGCGCGAGCTCGCTATAGACCGCGATCAGATCCTGCACCGCCGAGACTTTCGCCGAGAGGATAATGCGATTCTTGGCCAGGCCGATCTCCTCGGCGCGCTTGGCCGACAACAGCGCCGATTGCACCATGGCTTCGTGCATGACCTCGCGCGCGTCGAGCGGATTCGGAGATTTGGAATTTTCGTCCATCAGCCGCGTCAGCAATTCCTGATCGAGCGAACCCCAATTGACGCCGATGCGAACCGGCTTGCCGTATTTCAGCGCCATCTCGACGATTTGCGTGAACTGCGGATCGCGCTTTGCCTTGAAGCCGACATTGCCGGGATTGATGCGGTACTTGTCGAGCGCCTGCGCACAGCCGGGGTAATCGGAAAGCAGCGTGTGGCCGTTGTAGTGGAAATCGCCGACGATCGGCACGCTGACGTTCATCTGCGCCAGGCGCTCTTTGATGCGCGGCACGGCTGCGGCTGCTTCTTCGCGATCGACGGTGACACGCACCAGCTCGGAGCCGGCGCGCGCAAGCGCCGCCACCTGACGCGCGGTCGCCTCGACGTCCGCGGTGTCCGTATTGGTCATCGACTGCACGACGATCGGCGCAAGGCCGCCGATCTTTACTCCACCGACCTGCACCGCGACGGTGTGGTGGCGTTTTGCGCTTTCAGTCATTCGGATTGCTCTGAGCTAACCCAATAAATCCCCTTAGCACCAAATAATGGCAAGGGCAGCGAATAAGTTCCAGAGGCGCAAGGTCCATTCTTACCCGCGTCATAAAGCCCCAATGCAAAGGGTAAACCTCCGCCGGCGACCTTATGCGAGGTTTAATTCGAGATTTGGCTCGGCAACAGCCGCTTGCGGCTGCCGGAAGCCTGGCGCATCGAATCCGTGCCCGAGCTGCCGCTGCAATTTCGCCAGTGCTGTCCGCGCAATCCACGCATCGTAGGCAAGCGCGGCAACGCCGACCGTCTCATGCGGCCGGCGCGCCAGGCCGCGCAACACGGCAAAAGGATTGGTACTTCCGTCGACGCGCACGCCATCGAGTGCCGATTGCGGCAGGAAACGATGAGCTGCATCGGCGACGACGCGCAGGGCGGCGAAGGGCAGGCCCTTCTCGTGCGCGACCCTGGCGGCGATATGCGACTCCATGTCCACCACCGCCGCGCCGCTTTTACGGAAGGCGTGGCGTTTTTTCTCCGGATTGGCGTGAATTTCGTTGCTGCTGAAAATCAGCGAACGAATGGCGTCGGGAAAGAGACGCGACAGGCTCGCCGACCAATGCGCATCGGTCTGGAACCGGCCATCGGCAACGACGACATCGGTCGCCACGATAACCGACCCCGGACGAAGCTGCGGGTCGAGGCCGCCGACCACGCCAAAGCTGACGATGCCGCAACAGCCATGCGCTATACCGGCAGCGACAAGAGGCGCGACCGCTTCCGCTTGCGCGCAGCAAACGCGTGTGCCTTTAACCTTTTGCGCAATCCGCGCCTCAAAGCCGAGGCCCGATACGACGAGGACGTATTGTTCTGCGTGCATTGACCCATGCGAGCGGATTAACTTGCACCCCCGGCGTTGCAAGAATCGTGACCCACCCACAAACTTCCTCTAGCAGAACCTCGTCACGCGGGAAAGGTTGTCGTGCCGGGGGTCCACACAGAGAGCGACCATGGCGGATATTGCATTGCTCACCGGGGCGAGTGGGTTCGTCGGCTCGGCGGTTGCCCGCAAGCTGATCGGCGCCGGGTTCGCCGTGCGCGCACTCGTCCGCCCGACCAGCAATATTTCGCGCCTTGCCGGACTCGACCTTGAACGTGTCGTCGGCGATCTGCGCGACGCCGAAGCGGTTACCCGCGCGATGACCGGCGCGCGTCATGTTTTCCACGTAGCGGCGGATTACCGGCTGTGGGCCCCCGACCCGAAGGAGATTTACGCCAGCAACGTCGATGGAACGCGCACGCTGATGGAAGCAGCGATGCGCGCCGGCGTCGAACGCGTCGTCTACACGAGCAGCGTCGCCACTTTAAAAACCTCCCCACGCGGCGAAGTCGCCGACGAAACCGCGCCGCTCAACGAACGCGATGCGGTCGGCGCCTATAAACAGAGCAAGGTCGCGGCCGAGCGCCTGGTCGAAGCGCTGGTGGAAAGGGGCCTTCCCGCCGTCATCGTCAATCCGTCGACGCCGGTCGGAGCCGGCGACGTCAAGCCGACGCCGACCGGCAGAATCATCATCGAAGCGGCGGCCGGCCGCATCCCTGCTTTTGTCGATACGGGGCTGAACATGGTCCATGTCGATGACGTCGCCGAAGGTCATCTGCTCGCCTTGCGCCGCGGCCGGATCGGAGAGCGCTACATCCTCGGCGGACAAAATGCATCGTTCGCCGATATTTTGCGGGTCGTCGCCGAAACGGTCGGCCGCCGCCCTCCGCGCGTGAAGATACCGCGCCGCGCGGTCATTCCGCTGGCTCTCGCTGCGGAAGCGATTGCCCGCCGCACCGGCCGCGAACCGTTTGTGACCATGGACGGCCTGCGGATGGCGAAGAACCGCATGTATTTCCAGACCGCCAAAGCGGAGCGAGAGCTTGGATATAAAGCGCGGCCCTTCGCCGAAGGCATCCGCGATGCAATTGCCTGGTTTCGACAGGAAGGCTACTTGCACGACTGAACGCGCGCACCAGTCAGGAACAACAGCACGGCGACGTTTTTATCGGCCTATTCGTTAAGTGGCGCGCCCGAAGAGATTCGAACTCCTGACCCCCAGATTCGTAGTCTGGTGCTCTATCCAGCTGAGCTACGGGCGCTGATACCGCCGCCGAAAAATCGGGCCGCGGAACGCCGCAGTGCTATCGCCTCGCCGTTTCATTGGCAAGGGTTGGCACAGGCCGCGCCACGCCGCCCGATGCCCATTCCAACGCCCGATTCTCGACCCGAATGCGGTGGGCAACGAGCACAGCATTGGCGAGCGAAAAAACGAGGGCAAACAACAGCAGTCCAAGCGCCAATGGCACGACGGCAATTTCTAAAATGACGATCAAATAGTTCGGATGTCGTAAAAAACGATAGGGGCCGTGCGCGACCGGCGAAGCGCCGGGCATCACGATGATGCGCGTGGTCCATCGCGGGCCGAGGCTGCCAATCACCCAGACGCGAGCGACCTGCAACAACACAAAAGCGAAGAGCCACAACGGCTCGATCGGACGGTTGCGCCCGAATACCCAAAGACCAAGGAGCCAGAACGCGTGCAACGCGACCATCAGCGGATAGTGCGTTGAGCCGAACTCGACACCGCCCTTCTCACGCAAGCGAAGGGTATTCCATTGCGCCAGGCCGAGTTCGGCCAGTCGCTGCGCCACCAGGAAGACGACAAGCCACGCCCCTGAATTCATCTGCGTTTTCCCGGCGCGCGATCGTCTTCGAAAAATCCACTCCAAGTTTCCCGGATCATGCAGCCTCCAGCGCAAGAAAGCTCGCGGTAAACCCCGGACCGAGCGCCGAGAGCACGCCTTGGCCGCGCAAGCCGCGCTTGAGCGCGCGCTCGAGCACAAACAAAACGGTCGGCGCCGACATATTGCCATGCCCGCGCAAGACGTCGCGTTCGTCGCGTAGCGTGCCCTTTTGCAGCTCGAGCGCGGATTCGACCGCGTCCAGAACCTTGGCACCCCCCGGATGGCAGATGAGCCGCGGCGCATCGAGCTTCATGCGCTTCGTGAAGCCGCGCACCGGGGCCGCCAGACGTTGCTCGACGAACCGAGGCAGCGAGCGCGACAGGATGACGCCGAAGCCGATCGGGTCGATCGACCAGCCCATGATGTCGAGCGTGCGCGGCCACATGTGTTCCGCCGCTGCGCCGATCCGCAACGCGGGGGTTTCCTGCACCGCGGGCTCGCAGCGCAGCACCATCGCGGCGGCGCCATCGCCGAACAGCGCCGTTGAAATTACATCGGCCTTGCCGCCACGGTCGGCACGGAAAGCAAGCGTGCACAGTTCGACCACGACCACCAGCACCACCTCTCCCGGCTCTGCGCGCGCGAGCCTTGCTCCGATCGACAGTCCCGACACGCCGCCGGCGCACCCCAGCCCGAACACGGGCACACGCGCGGCGTCCGCGCGAAAGCCCATTTGCCCGCCGACGCGCGCTTCCAGGCTCGGCGTCGCGATGCCGGTCGACGACACCGTAACGATGACATCGACGTCTTTCGCCGCGAGACCAGCCGCGGCCAGCGCTTTTTCCGCCGCGCGCACGAACAAGACGCCGGCGCCTTCGAGATAGGCTTGCGTCCGTTCCTTCCAGTCGCGCGGGCCGTCGAACCACTCAAGCGGGCGCACGGAGTAACGCCGCTCGATGCCGGCGTTGGCGAACACGTCGGCGAGCTTTGGAAAGCGCGCAAAACTTTTCGCGTAGATGCGGCGAGCGTAATCGGCGACCGCCGTTTGCTCGAGCACGTGATCGGGGACCGCGGTCGCAAGTCCCAGTACCGTCACCGGCACCGACGCCATGCCCACATCCTTGTTTTGGAAACGCCCTTGTCCGAACGAACACCGCCTGCGGGGGCGTTGTTCCGGCCTCGTCAGGCGGTGGCGCGTTCGCCGCGCGTCTTGAGATCGACCGGGCGGTCGGGAATGCTGATCCGAAAAGTCGCCCCAATGGTGCCATCGACAAGACGCATTTCGCCGCCGTGCGCGCGCACCAGTTCGTCGGCGATGGCAAGGCCCAGCCCGGAGCCGCCAGGGCGGGTCGAGCCCTGGAACGCCTCGAATAAATGCGCCCGGGCCTTGTCGGAGACTCCCGGGCCGGTGTCCGACACCTCGATGACCGCGACACTGCCCTCGCGCCGGCCGGTGATGCGAATCTGGTCGCGCGCCGGGTCGCGCGCGCCGCGCCCCTCCAGGGCCTGCATGGCGTTGCGCGCCACATTGACCAGGGCCCTGAACAACTGATCGTGATCGGCGTCGACGGTCAGGCCACGCTCGACGGCGACGATCCAGCGGATTGGCACGTCGAGACCGAGGCCGAGCGTCTCGTGCACCTCCTCGATCAGCGGCTCGACGGGAATGGTCTTGCGATCGGGCGGCGCCTCCTGCGCGGCGCCATAAGACAGCGTCGACTGGCAAAAAGCGATGGCGCGTTCGAGGGCGCGCATGAGTTTGGGGGCGAAACGCTGCACCTTCGGATCGGGCAAATTCGCCAGCTGATCGGAGAAAAGTTGAGCCGATGCCAACAGGTTACGCAGGTCGTGGTTGATTTTCGACACGGCCAGACCGAGCGCGGCGAGGCGGTTTTTCTGATGTAACATCGACGCTATGTCGCGTTGCATCGCCGCTAATTCGCTCTCGGTCGTGCCGATCTCGTCCGTACGTCGGGATTGGTCGATGACGTTCGCCGGGTTTTCCGGGTCGGCGCGGAAGGCGATCATATTCTCCGTGATCCGCCGCATCGGCCGCACCAGGAGATAGTTGAGCGAGAAAAACACCAGCATCGCGGTGATGCCGGAGATCAGCAGCGACAGCAGCAGGATGGTGACCGAGAAATTGAGCATCCCTTCGCGCAACGGCCCCACATCGAGGACGATTTCCAGGAAATCGCCGCCCATCGGCGCCGGCCCCACCAGCCGCATGACGTCGCCCGGCCCGCAGAAGATCAGCGTGCCAAACGCATCGATTGTGGCCTGCCACCACGTCACCGTGCGCATATCCACGTCCTGCACGATTTTCGACGGGATATTCGCCGTCGCGGCGAGCAGGCGCCGCTGCGTTCCCATCTTCATCGCCACCGCGCGGGCGCCGATGCTGCTCAAGATCTGATTGGCGAGCTTGTCCGGCACCATGCCGCTCGGCGCCGCCTCGAGCACCAGAGCGGCCGTATGCGCGGCCGCCAATCGATCGTTGAGCCAATTCAGCCGATAGTCGGCGATCGAGGGAACGTAAATCAGCACTTCCGCCAGCATCACAAACAGGACGGTGAGCACCAGCAGCTTGCCGGACAGCCCGATGCGCGGCCGGCGCCCGGCCAAGGCCGGGTCGGGCACGACAGGGCTGTTGTTCGTGTCTGCTTGCGAAACCAATTCCGCCTCAGCCGAAGATTCGCAACCAAGCGATGATGCGCCGCACCCAGGAACCCGTCAAACGGCGCGAAAAAAAGTCAAATGCCACATATTTGTCGATTTCGGACAACGTCGGCGACGGCAGCACGACGTCGGCAAATGCTGAGATATTCAGTCCCCGCGCGACCGCAAGCGCCCAGGTCGCGATCAGCTCCCCTGCCCCGGCCCCAACAATCGTTGCGCCTACTATCTTACCATTCTTGGTCGTGACCACTTTGATGTGGCCACGCGTTTCACGCTGCGCCTGCGCGCGGGCGTTATCGTGAAACGGCCAGCGGGAAATTTCGACCTTGATGCCGCGCTTGCGCGCCTCGGCTTCGGTCATGCCGGCTTGCGCCAACTCGGGATCGGTCAAGGTCACCCACGGAATCTCGCCGCTCGCCGCCTGAATTTTTCGGCGCAACACCGCATTCTGAATCGCCAGACCGGCATGGTGATCGGCAGCGCGGGAAAACCGCGGCTGTCCGGTTGCCCCGCCGATCGCGTAAACGCGTTTGTTCGACGTTTTGAGCGATCCGTTCACCGCGATGCCGCTGGAATCGTATTTGATGCCGGCCGCTTCGAGAGCGAGCCCGTCGAGCGCCGGCTTGTCGCCCGCGGCGACGAAAAGATGCGTGCCCTCGATGCGCTCGCCGCCCTCTATGCCTTCCAATATCGCCCGCACCTTGCCGCTCGCGTGCTCGATGCGCGCGATCTTCACGCCGCTGCGGATCGCGACGCCTTCACGCGCAAGCTCATCGAGAACGATGCCCGCGCATTCCGGATCGTCTGAAGCGAGTGGCTGCGCGGCCTCCAGCACGGTGACGGCACTGCCGAGGCGGCGGAAAATTTGCGCCATTTCAAGCCCGGCGGAGCCCGCACCGATGACGATGAGATGGCCCGGCAACTCGGCGAGAGACAATATGGTTTCGGCGGTGAAGGTTGCGCCACCGTCGAGCCCGGGAATCGGCGGCAGCACGGGACGCAAACCGGTGGCAACGACAAATCGCCGCGCGCGAATGTCGCCAATGCCTTCGACCTCGAGCGTCCGCCGGTCCTTGAACCGTGCGGCGCCGTCGATCACCCGCACGCCCAGACCGGTCAGCCGCGCAACGGATTCATTGGGCGCAACGGCGGCGAGAACACGCTGCACATGATCCCGCACCTTGGGAAAATCCACGCCGACGATCGAGGCCGCCGCGCCGAAAGCGCCGCTGCCTCGCATGGCCTCGACGCGCCTGGCGGCCGCCGCGAGCCCGAGGACCGACATATCGCACTGCGCGCCGCCGGCGCCGCCGTTGTGAACGAACACCACCGGCACGCCCAATGCGGCGGCGGCCAAGGCAGCAGCCGCAGCGCCTCGGCCGCCGCCGATAACGCAGATGTCGGGTGTCAGGGTCTCAGCCATGCCGGTCACGCGCCGCAGCGGCATCATGCTCCCGCAAGCCACGATGCGCAAAGCCGCGCCACAATCCGCCGACATGCTTCATAAAGGCCCAAATAACGCGCCTGGATGGATTTGGGCCTTGACAGCCGTCGCATTGACGGACCCAAGACCCTCGCTTATAAGCCGCGCAAAAGCGCGCCGATCCGACCGTTTTTACGGATTTTCATGGCGAATTCGGGGGCGGCCTGCCCGGCCCCGCCGCCACGACGCAACCAGCGGAGAACCTGAATCGTGAAGCGGACCTATCAACCGAGCAAGCTGGTGCGTAAACGCCGCCACGGTTTTCGCACGCGCATGGCGACCAAGGGAGGCCGCAAGGTGCTCTCGGCGCGGCGCGGACGCGGACGCAAGCGCCTCAGCGCCTGACGGCACTGACTGGCCGCCGGCCTCGCATGGAACGACTGAGGCAACGAGCGGACTTCCTGGCGGCGGCATCCGCAAGCAAGGCGCCGGCGACAGCCTTCGTATTACAGGCGCGCGAGCGGAAGGACGACGGACCTGTGCGTGTCGGCTTCACCGTATCGAAGAAGGTGGGCAATTCCGTCGAGCGTAACCGCGTGCGCCGGCGTTTGCGTGAGATCGTCCGGCTGTCAGATGCAGCTTGGATGCGGCCCGGGCATGATTATGTGCTGGTCGGCCGGCGTGCGGCGCTTGAACTGCCGTTCGGCCGGATGACGCAAGACTTCGAGGGGGCGCTGCGGCGGGTTCACGAGGGCCGCGCAACGACGAAACGGACGCGAGATGCTCGATAACAAAAACACCATTCTCGCCATCGCGCTCTCAGCCCTGGTCCTGATCGGCTGGCAATATTTCTTCGCCGGGCCGCAACTGGAAAAGCAGCGCCAGGAGCAAGCTCAGCAACAAGCGGCAAAAACAGGTCAAGCTCAACCCGCCGCGCCCGCACCTTCGCAGCCGAAGGCAACCGCGCCGGCCGCAGGCCCTGCGCCAACGCAGGTGCCCGGGCAATCGCCGGCCGCCGCGACGCAGGAGGTGACGCGCGAGGCAGCGCTTGCCGCGAGCCCGCGCGTTCCGATCGACACGGGAAGCATTCATGGCTCGATCGATCTCAAAGGCGGCCGCCTCGACGACGTTTCGCTGGTGAAATTCCGCGAGACGGTCGATCCGAGCTCGCCGCCGATCGTCCTCTTGTCGCCGTCGGGCAGCCCTGAGCCATTCTACGCCGAATTCGGCTGGACCACCGGCTCGGGCACGCAGGCGAAGCTCCCGACCGCCGAGACGATCTGGAAGCAGGACGGCTCAGGCAGCCTCAGCGTCGATCATCCGGTGACGCTCGTTTACGACAACGGCGAAGGGCTCGAATTCCGCCGCACCATTTCGGTCGACGACAAATATCTCTTCACCGTGAAGGACACGGTGGCGAACAAAGGCGCCAACCCGGTCACGCTTTATCCTTACGCCCTGATCTCGCGCCACGGTACGCCGCCGACGCTCGGTTACTACATCCTGCACGAAGGCCTGATCGGCGTGTTCGGCAGCAAGGGCGAGGAAACCGCGACCTACAAGCAGATCGCGGAAAAGAAGCTGGAGAGCTTCGAGGCGACCGACGCGTGGCTCGGCTTCACCGATAAATACTGGGCGACGGCGCTGCTTCCGAACACCGACGCGCATCTGCAGGCGCATTTCTCATTTGAACCTGCGGCCGGCGGCGCCAAGGAACGCTACCAGACCGACTATCTGCTCGATGCGCGCACGATTGCGCCGGGGGCGACCGCCTCGGCCGAGTCGCGGCTGTTCGCCGGCGCCAAGGAAGTGGCCGTGGTCGGCATCAATTTCCCGATCGGCAGTGTCGGCGGCTACAACGAGGCGCTGCACCTCAACCATTTCGATCTCCTCATCGACTGGGGCTGGTTCTACATCATCACCAAGCCGATGTTCCTGCTGCTCGACTTCTTCTATCACCTCGTCGGCAATTTCGGCGTCGCCATTCTCATCGTCACGGTGCTGGTGAAGACG